>Ga0163217_1080145_pt1 | contig 13914 bp, 23 predicted proteins | sample SynspAceP_FD_185933 | JGI IMG/M metagenome (GOLD analysis project Ga0163217, IMG submission 185933) | Saline lake microbial communities from Ace Lake in Antarctica - Synechococcus sp. Ace-P (PacBio error correction) | ecosystem: Environmental > Aquatic > Non-marine Saline and Alkaline > Saline ... | reverse complement strand
ATTGCCCGTGCCTGGAGGAGGCAACGGAGGGGCCGCACGGATGCAGGCCGATGGTGGAGCGTCACGCGCTGGCCCGCGCATTCCGAGGCGCGGGGCGGCGTCTATGCCATCAGCATCAACGGGGCTTTGCCAGTGCGACATTGCCGAAATGGGCCGACTGTTGTGTCACCTTGTGATGGCGATACGCCCGCGCACCGGGACCATTGCACAAAGGCTTGTGTTGCCGATGACATCTGGGCAAGGCGCAGGAACGGGCTCAATACCTTATCTGGACATGGGAGGCGGCGAAATTGCGCGGCCATGGGGACGCGGGCGCAGGACCGCTGGTGATTGCCGATTCTTGCCGATAATCCGGGGGCCGGGGGCCTACTGGCGATGCCACATCGCTGCTTGCGCATTACTGGCGGGGATGTGACGGGGCTCTTTGGTCCGTGAGATCCGGGTCTGCGGCGCTTTGAAGGGCTTACCGCGTGGCCGATTACAGTCACGCTCGATAATCGGGGGGGCGACGCGCGCTGATTGGGGCGGCCGCTGCGCGTGACGGGTGTTACTGCGCTGGACAGGCAGCGGTTCTGGTCCCCAAGGCAGCGGCCGATCAATGGGGCGGTCTGGACCGTGATTTTTTTTGGTGTTCCAGCGGTGCTGAGGTGGCAGTCATTAGAGGTGCTGATCGTCAGCTTGCCCCACCAAAATGCTGGATCTGGAGCAGTTCAGGATTTTTGGCATCGAACCTGCGCGCAAAATCTGTTGTTAGCCCTCAAAATCATGAGCACTTACCGCGCAGCTTCGGGCCATCGGCGGGGCGTTTGATCGTCTGCGATAGCGCGGGCGCTGTGCACGCGTCGAATTATAACGCGCTCGACTATAAGAACGTGCCGCCGCCGACCTATCCCGCTGGCGTAATTACGTTGCTTGGGTTGTGGCCGCGGCTGACGCGGGGTCCGATGGTCGATCGTGTCAGCGACCAGGGTGTGTCCATGGTTCGCATGCGGTGGGCGCAACATCTCGCGGCCCAATCGGGCAGATCGGTCTGGTATTCAGGCGGTCCGCGAATTTACGGCCTCACCATGTCCGATTTGATCATACAGGATCGGCGGTAAATCAGGCCTGCAAATTCGACTCAGCGTGAAGCGTTTCCCCCCGCAGGGATAGACAAGCGCGGAATTCGCTGGTGGCCCGTGCCCAGTGACGTTCCACAGTGTGGAGGCTTTTCAGGCTCGGAGAATCAAGCTCGGAGAAGGAAAAGCTGCGCCAGTCGGTCGGGAACTCGCCGCGCAACAGCGAGCGAACAAGCGACTTGCCATCCATTGAATTGGGGCCGTTCCTGCCCACCGTTCAAGGATGTGGGTTGTGTCGATCGTCTCTGCGGGCTCTGTCACAACCGCACCGGCGCGGGCGGCATTGCCAGGCTGGCGGATGATCAGGGGCGTATGTGATAGGCGGCATCATGCAGGTGAACTTGCTCCAGCTGTGGCGGCGTCGCCCAGCCATTCTCGCTGGCCCGCAGGTCACGATGATCAGCGTATTTCGTGTGGCGTACTTGGCGGACAGTTTTTTGAGGAAAATCGACCAACCCGCCCGGATGTGGTGGGTCTACTTCCGTGATCAGCCCGAAAAGAGCGCGCGCAGGTCTGGGATGGTCTCGTCCGTGGCCTCCAGATCTGCAAAGGCCCACAAGCAATTTCCGGCGGGCGTTTTCTGCGGGCCAGTGTCGGGCAAAGAAACGGATGGGCCGCGACTTCGTCCGAAGATCGGTATGGGCGCCACAGGCAGGGGCATGTCGGCGGGCGGTACATATCGTATATAGGCGCAGGGCGCCACCAGCGGCGGAATGCGGGGCGAATATAAGTGGGTGCGCAAACCAGCTTTTTGATTGCGTAAGGCAGGAATGCACGCCAGAAAGCGGTCTGTGAGGAAAGCCGTATCGCGTCCTCGGCGGTAGGAGCGCGGGATCGTTGATTTGGGCACCCTCCTGTGGGCGATACAGGATATATGTAGACATCCTGATTAGGTGCGTCGAACACATAGCCTGCGTCATCAGATGCGAAGCGCAGGGATAGGACATTCTCGAACCGCAGGCTCGACCACTTCCTGAAACCCCTCCATGGGTGCTCGTTAGTTGTGGCAGGCAGGATCGGTCGGGGGGATAGGCGCGCGGGTTCTTGCGAGGTTATCGTATAGAGCCGAAACAGCATCGGCGGTGTATCCGCTTGCGCATCTGTGTCGCGATATTGGGCGTGCATGGCGGCCGAGCGGTTGTCCCGTTTGCGAACCGAGCGGTGGTTCATCGCGTTATTGCCCCGTCAGCAAAGACGCCCGCGACGCAGGCCGCTAGGGGTTCACCACGAGAAAGGCGCATGGAACGTCACCGCCATCCTCCATTCAGCGCGCGCAGTGCGGATTTCGATATGCGCGGCCAGGCGCCGCCAAAGACACAATCGGCGCGCAGCTGGATCGATCACAATGAACAGAACGTTTTTTTTGCGGCACCACAGGCTCGAATCCTTTGCGGAAGTATAGCCGAGGACTTAACGCCTAAATTGCACCCTTGGGCAAGGTTCTGAACGGAATATTTGTCAGTCTGAGGAATTATTGAAACGCTTGGTCCTTGCCACTCGGTCGCTTGTGTGTGGTTTGCGCCCGTATCGGGCTGCGGGGGCAGTTCAGTTGACCACAAGGGCCTTGTGCAGGCCCGGCCACCGGTTCGCAGGGCCCTGTGCTGACAAGGGAGACAAGTCGATTCTGGCGCACCACAACATTTTTCAAAGGCCGCACGTGTATGACACCTGAAACCACGCACAGGCTGCCCGTAGATGGGCGCAGATGCCGGCGCGCGGCCGCTAATGGGGTTATTTCCGCGGTCAACTGGCGGACCGAGTTTCAAGGCCGACGAGAGCCGGTGACCCAAGCGGACCGCGGGCATCGAAAGAGCTGATCCGCGCCTTATCTGGCCGCGCATTTCGCGATCCGGGATTTCGGTGAAGAGCAGGGTTTGACGGCGCGGACCGTGCAAATATCTGGATCATTGATCCGATTGACGGCACGCGGTCTTTTCCTGTCGGGGATCCCTTGTTGCGGTTTCTGCTGGGCCATCTGGTGGCGGGGCGTGCGCAGATTCGGGATATCGGGATGGCCGCTCTGGGAAGGGTTTTTTGCGGCCGTGACGGGGCAGGTGCCACCCTGAACGAACCGGCCATAGGACTCGTGCCAGACGCAGTTGCGCCGCGCTGTCTTTATGTAAGAAGGTGACAAGATTTACCGTGACATCCGGACTGTTTGCGCGGCTGATTTGCAGTCCGGCCAGACACCGCCGCTTTGCCTATGATTGCTATAACCGCACGCGCTGGCTGGCGTGCGGGCATGTGGATGCTTGTTATTCGATTATGACCTCCAAGCCCTATGATTACCTGGCGGTGGTTCAGTGGTTGATTCGCAGAGGCAGCGGCATCATGATAGACTGGGCGGGCAGCCGGCTGACGCTTGCATTCGGATGGGCCGTGTGATCGCTGCGGCGACGCCCGAATTGCATATGCGCAGATGCTTGAACTGGTGGCGGCATACACCATGCTTGATCCTCAGGCTTTCTGGCACTCACATATCGCAGGGCCACGATGCTGCTGCTTTTTGCCGTGCGGCTGGTGCGGCAAGGGATCGAGGCGGAGCTAGTTGGCGCGTCCTTCAGCGGATGAATGACGACCAGGCGGGTCGTTACGTCGGGCGCGGGTGGGGTTCTGGTGCTGGCGTGGTGCTGCAAAGCTCGGCATGCGGTTGGCGCTGCTGGCTTCGGGGTTTGCTGCGGGGGGATGCTGGCCTTTTGGCCACAGGGAATGGCGATTGTGCTGGGCGGGGGACTTGGGCTCGGCGCTGGTTATTCAAGGTATGCTGTCGTTCGACTCTGGATGGCTGGTTGCCGGTGCTGCTGGCCATTGGCGGCTGGGCTTTTGTGTGAAGACCGAGGCCCAAGAAGCTGCGGCAGGCGGGGCGGATTCGTGATGGGCATCGCACTTGTGCTTGTGTCGCTCGAATTTCTGCGCCGAAGCGATGGAGCCCATTTCGCGACAGTGCTTTTTTGCCCGCCATTTTCCGACTATCTGGCGCGGGATTACATCACTGCCTTTGCTGGTCGGCGGCCGCTGGCGGTTCACGCTGCCACAAGCTCTGTTTGGCGGCGATCCTTGATGTGGTCCACACTGTGCAGATTCGGCGCGCTGCGTTGTGCAAGCGGGGCTGTCGCTGGTGGTGGGGGCAATCTGGCCAGTTTGCGTTTATCCCTGTGTGGCTCACGCGCGGGGTGGCGGTGGCGGCGCCTGGCGGATTGTAATCGCCAATCTGGTGCTGCGCGGGCATCTGGGCCGTCAGGTCACGCTGTTTGAGCCATATGGTGCTCGATATTTCTGGGCGCTTGGCGCGGGCTTTGGCGCGCAAAATGCTGATACGCGCATTTCGCCTTCAATGCCTCGCTGTTGGTGCTGCACTGGCCGTCTGCACCTTGATTGCGCGGCCCCTTCGAAGGCGCTGTTGCCGGACATCGCCAGCGCAGGCAGAGGTTGCGCAATTCACCCGTGGCGCAAGACTGTGCTGACCCGACGATTTTCGGATCACCCATGCAGGCGCTGGGCTCGCTCAAGCGTTGAATGCTGCACATGACCGGATTGGATCGAGGCGATGTTCCGCCCGGTTGATTGACTCTAACCCCCGCCGACGGGCGTACAAGGCCCAGATTCAGGGCGTGCAGGCGATAGGACCGGCGAGTGAACCACCTGCCTCACGCGATCCGCGCTTTTGTTGGCGGGATTGCTGCGGGAAAACTGGACAAAGCCAACAACCGCGCCGCGCGCGGAATGCTGAATATGGCCGATCGGTGGAGACGGGCAGGCGATTGATGGTGTTCGCAACGTTCTGGCAGCTACTGGGCAGGACCCTGAGAAAGAGAGGCGGGCTTTTTCAAGGAAGGCTGGGCGGAGCTGCAAGGCATGCATTACACGATCCTCGCCAATTTGGCGCTGGCCTCCATGTGCTGATTTCCGATGATCTGGAGCAGCGCGGTTTGTGAACATGGAAAAGACGGAAATCAAAGTGCAGAGCGGACAGCCGGCAAGCGCAATTTATGCGGTTGCAAATGCTGGGGCAGGCGATAGCTTTTGCAGCAGTGACATTACCAGAGACATTGCGTCGCGCTGCGCGATTTCAACAGCAATATCGCGGCTTGTGGCAACGGCGATCCTGTATTGCCAACGGCCAGTTGCTGGAGACGCGGCTGATCGAGATATGAGCGCGGGGGACAAGAACCTGTGAGCAGTGTTGCACCGTGTGCGGGGGGCAGACTCCGTTTATTATCGCCATCATCCTGTCGGCAGCCTGCTGGCATGCCCCAGTCTGGGGAATGGCCATCGTCAGACGGCGGCAGACGGACAAACCACCGTGGCTCGTGAGCGCCTGGCCAATTTCATTTTCCGGGCGCGGTTCTGGTGCCTTGGTTGCGCTGCCTGCTGTGGCTAGCCTCCCCTATATTCCGGCCTGTCTACAGGGGTGCATTTTGCTATTTCTACCTGCTGGGCCGCCGCCTACCAGCATGGCGATCTGAGCGTGGTTACACCGATTTGCGCGCGGCATTGTTGCCAGTGCTCTGCTCGCTCTGGGCATGGGGTGCTGTGGCGAGGGTGCTGCCTGTGATGGTTTGGGTCGGCAATGCGCTACCACCTGTGACGTGTGTGATCATTTGCGGCATTTTGCTGAAGCAGCTGGAAAGGTTTCTGCCACAGGCATCGGTTACGGTCCACGCTGGTGCTGTCGCTGGGCACGGGATTTTGCATTTCGGTTTATTCGCTGGTCGACGGTGGTGGGGCGGCGCCTGTCGGGGGCGACGCTGGGCGCTATTCTGGCATGGGGGGCTTTTTCTGCATATTTTCATCGCCCGGTTTCTGCCGGCTGGCGCAGGCCCAGTTCGTGTAGTGCGGAGGCTTGCCCGGCCGCACTTGGGCGATGGGCATCGCGGAGTGGTATTTTGGTGTTCAATGAGGGCTTACGGAACTTGGCTGCTCTTATGCCAAAAACTTCGCGCCGCTGGGCGCCGTGTCGGCACTGGCGCGAGACCTCCGTTATTTTCGCCGACACTGGATCGGGTTTCCTGGTGTCAAGGAGGGGGTTAACTGCAGCGTCGACTAGGGGGCTGCGGTGTTGATGGCCTTTTGGCGTGGCCACTGATTCGGGCTTGAATGCCTTGAGGTCGGTCAAGTTTGCGCAGCGGCGGTGTTCATCGCCAATTGTTTACCGCCGTGTATCCCTGTAAGACGCGCTTGCGATGCCGTTCCCGCAACCAGAGATAAAGCGTTTCGATGTATTTTTACGGAATCAAATACGGACCAGGCATGAAATTTAATCCCTCATCTTGTGACAAGTATCACACTTTTCAGAAGCAACCTAAGATCAAGGAGTTCCGATGGAAACATATCTGCCTTGATACCCGTTTATGGGCTTCAGTTCTTGCGCCGCCTCAGTATAACCTCACCGGCAGGCGATCCTGTGACCGGTTGATGCGCGGCTATAGCGTGTGGTGGGACGGGGGTGATTGCCGCGGGGCCGCGTGATGATGTACGGCATCTTTGTGCTTGATGGGCATTTTGCTGTGGTCTTCGTGAACAAGGTGTTCTTTTTTACCCTTCGCTCTGGACGCTGTTGAAATGGCGCAGTTTGCGGATGGTGGCCTATTAATTTCTGGGCGGGCCTTATCGATCCATTGGGATCGAAAGCGTGCGGATGGATCTGCTCTATTGGCTGGATGGTCACCGCGCAAGAAGGCACATGGGTTGATCTTGGTCACGGTGCTGTTCTTGATCTTTTACTGTGGCGTGCTGATTATATGGCGCTTGTAGCTACTTACCGCCTATTCGCTGGAGCTATTTGGGCACGCAGCCGTTTTCCTTCTTGGCGGGCTTGCTGCGGGTGCGGAAGAAATCCGGCACGTGGAGCGGTCGTCCTCCGCGTGGCCGGGGGCCCTATATGTTGGCCGATTAAAAGCGTGATGATTGTGGGGATGTCCCTGATGTTGCTGCAATGTATTCCGAATTGCTCAAAGATGTGCTGCGAACAGGGCGAGGCAGGTCTGATGTTCCTATGAATTAATTGCCACCGCTGGAGTTTTCCACGATGATGCTGATTGCTTGCTGACGCGCCAGCGGAGTGTTCGGGCCATCGGCTTTGTCGCACTGGTCGCTTGCCTGCTTGATTGTGGGGAGGATCGCGGCGGCGTTTTGCATTGCGATTTTCGGCGGCGATGAAGTGATAATGAAATGGTATTCCGCTGCTGACCCTTGCCGATGGTTCTTTTCATGGCGTATGTTCCTGTCAGAGAGCAAGAATGCGCGATGACCTCTTACAAGGATGTTTCACGTTCTGGATGGGTGGTTATGCGAGGCGGCTTGGCCATCGGGAACGATTGGCCTGATAGGTGCTTGATATCGGCCATGGAACGGGCTGAGCGTGGCGGGCATGGCGAATCGGGGGCGACCATCGCACTGCCGAACTGCTCAAAACCGCGGGTACGGATAAAACGCAATGGGTGAAACAGGAGTGATTACAGGCGGGGTCCAGTCTCGGAGTCCTTGTGCCGCCGGTCCGGTAAGGTGCTGGTTTTATACGCGATGCATCGCGCGCACTGTGGCGGCAGCTTGGCTGGCCGGGGATAATCCCGGGGCCTGATTGATGGCCACGATGTTCATCATCTAGTATCGCTGTGCGGTGCTGGAAACAACCCGTCCTTGGGGCCCAGTTCTGCCGCTGGAAGAACGTAATATTCCCGCGCGCGGACAAAGCTGCGGCTGTTGCGGGCGGGGCTGCTGTCCACTGGGCATTCTCTTTGCGGTGATGATGGTCCCTTTTGTGCTGAACGGCTGACCTCGCTGGTGGAAAGCTCGGCATCGGGGCCAGTGGTGTCTGCGGCTTTCTCCAAGGGCCCGCATGACGCGCGAGGTTTTCGAGAATTCCGTGCGCAACACGCTGGCGGTCACCTGTCACGTTCCATGCTGGACCTCTTCCTTGCTGCGCTGGCCTTTGGCGCGCGTGTTGACGGGTTGGCGCGGTCAAAGCCTTCGAGAGCGCTGTTTACCGAGCAGCTGCGGCCTGAGCCATTGGTGATCCTGATCCTGATGCAAACTGTCGTTTATTCCTGATGGGCACGTTTTTCTGGATGACACGGCCATAGCTGGTCATCGTTGCCCCGCTTCTATGTACCGTGGTCGGTGCGCTGAGGGTTGCGATTGGTCTGGTATGGCATATTGTACACAGTCACTTTGCCAGGGATCGCATATATGACACCGCCTTATCGGCGATAACCTGTTCCTGGATGCGCGCCATGGCCCCGCCCGAGATTTCCATTCAGGACATCTACGCTCTGTATTCCCGTTTGTTGCTGGTGATTGGTGGGGGCGCTGGTGCTGGTGATGGTTGTTCTTTCCGCAGCTGGCCCTTTGGCTTGCCCGATCTCGATGCTATTCGAAATTACCCGAAAAGACTCCGCTAACGGAGGGCATGCCACCCCCAACCAATGGAGAGAAGCACCGCATGACAAACAGACTGTTCCTTTCCTGCGCAACCGCCGCTCTTGGCGCACTAGCAGCCTTGCAGCCCCCGCCGTAGCGCGCGCCACAAAGACACCATCAAATTTGGCCGCTTCCAGACCTTATGCGGGGCGGCGGCTCTTGGGCGAGCATGTTGGGGGGGGGGGGGGGAAAGAACCCCCCCCCCAAAACCCCAAAAAAACAACCCCCCCGTTTGGAAAATGTTCTCAACAGGCCGCCAAACGGCGAAGCTCGACGATCGAGGCTGTTTTATTGCGGACCAAGATTGTCCCCAACGGCGAGATGTTTCAGGGCAGCTTCAGCGCGGGCACCATTGACGGCGTGACATTCGGACGATGATTCCAATGCATGCGCCCACGCCGTTGCAGCAGTCGGCGGCTATTTCCGATGGGCGACAAGCACTCGCTGGATGTGCCGGAACGCTGTTTGCACAAATCGGTCTTGGCCGATATCTGGCGTGGAGGAATTACGCGAAGGTGGGGCGTGCAGTTGGCTGTCTTGCGCGGGCGACAAGATCGGTGTAATTTTTCAACACCAAGAAAGAAGATTCAGCCTCGGTCGCTGATTTCGACGGGCTTTAAAGCTGTCACTTTCCCGACGGCGGGACGCTTCCTGTCGCAGTCGGTGTTAGATCCCAGTGTCGATCCCTTACGGGATGCAGAAGTCGCCGTACCAAACAGGCGAGCTGGACGGGCATAGGCAGGTCCAGGCATCACCGAGGATCTATACCGTGGCTGGGCGGATGGGGGACCGACTATTCCTGACCAACAACAATCTCGGTGCTGGATCGGCTCGTCTTCTGTGAACAGCGTGTTGGGGCGGGACTGCCAGAGCACTGAAAGCCATCGTGATGGCGGGGATCGAGGCGGCGCCATACCTACCGCAACCAGTCGGGTAATTGGGGCGGCGAGGCGTCCTGCGGCGCGACCGGCGACAAGTGCAGTTGCGTTCCATTCCGCAAGACGAATGGAAAGTTTCGAGGACGCGGCCAAGGTGTTCTCGACCGAGATTGCGGGAGAGGAGCGAAGATCAACGCAAAAATCGTTTGGCAAATTTTCCGCGCGATCTATAACGATTGTGATCAGCAAGGCTGGACCGCCCTATTACCTTCGGGTAAGATGCGATCGGACAGCGCCTGTTTGCGGGCGCTGGTCATCCTCAGGTTCCGGAGAAGACATGACAAACCACGTGATTTACGAACACTCTCAAAGCTATGGTCCAGACAGGCGAAGATTGACACATCTTGTCTGCTTTGTGACATGCAGGGCGCCATGACGGGGGCGAAAGCGGTTCCCATGCTGTCAACTTTTTCGTCGAGACATCGACAAAGAGGACACATTGCTGCAATTATCTTGCGGCCACGATCTGGAAATGGCCACGCCGGACGCTTTGCCTGACCAGCTGGCAAATCGGGTATGGCGTATATTATGGGCCCGGGACCTTGAGCACAATCCGCCCCGTGCCGTGGCTGGAAGGTACAGCAATGGCTGTGTGAGTGCTGGACCAACCGGCACACATGCGCCTGTGCCGCATTCACCGCGCGCGATCCTCAAGAAGCCACAATTGCGCGGCTGGAGGCGAACTAGGGGCTGGAGGGCAAAATGGCGACGAATGGATTTTTTTGTTCGCCAATAGTTCTTGACGAAATCCGCGGAGAACGGCTTTCGCAGGATCTCAAGGCCTATCGCGGCTATAACGAAGGATTACAGGCAATCTTCCAGACCACCAAAGAGGAAGGAGGCATGCGGCCCGATCCGCAACACCTCTTTAACGCCGGTTGCCGATTTGAAAACCCAAAGGCGAGGCAAGAAGGCAGGGCAGGAGGAGCTGAACATCCGGTTACGCCCCGGGCCCCGATTGTTTGCGATTACCATTCGAATTGCCCAAACACCAGCGAAGCTCAGGAGATTTTGCATGGCAAACAACGGCCATGCGGCGACCTTCCTGCCAGTGGCACAAAGACCAGAATCGTCGGGTCCTCCAGCCATGTTGATCCAGTCCTTGTGGAAAGACGGGCCGAGGCGGCGTTCTAGATCGCATGAGGGGCAAGGCACGGCATGTCCAAATTGATAGTCGCCACGATATGGCGGGCTTGATCAAACGCGACCTGGACTATACTATTTCTGGCCCCCCTATGTGAACAGCTACAGGCGGTTCGCCAAAGGGGCACCTTTTGCCCCACCAAACCGTCTGGTCGGTAGACAACCGCACTGCCGGTTTCCGCCTGTGCGGGAAGGGACCAAGGGCGTGCGGCGGTTGAATGCCGATCGGCGGGTCGGATCTGAACCCCTATCTGGCGCAGGCGGTCATGCTGGCGGCGGGCATCAAGGGCATCGAGGATTGCGATGGAACTGGCCCAGCCACCACAGGTGATGTATCTTACGAGATGCCAAGGCCGCCGACCTATACCGCACAACCCTGCGCCGATGCCACCGTGCTGCTGCGCAATTTCGGCGTTTCTGCGCGCGGGCTTTGGGGGATGAGTTGGTGACACTACACCCGCTCTGCAGAATGGGAACAAGAAGAATTTGACCGCGTTCACTGTGACCGATTGGGAAATCGCTCGCGGTTTTGAAAAGCCGAAATCTATGGACAATCCAATGTATTTCTCGATCGACGGCTTGTATACCGCCACGGCGCGAGACGCTTGAAAGGCCGCACGCAGGCTGATGAGGCGGTGGCACGCGCCAAGATGCGCAAGCCGCCATGGGCGGCACGCCGCTGGCCGAGCGATTTTCGCACTGGTGCAAGCGGTGTGGTGCTGTGGTTGCGATGAAACGACCAGTTGTGCCGGGAACTTGGCATCGGCAAGATGGGGGGCCGCCCCGTGCGCTACGGCGGTGAATTCGCGGCTTTGAAGAGCGTGCGACATATTGGCAAGATTCGCGCAAGATGCCGCTTGGCCCCGAATTGAATCGGAGGAAGCAGCAATTTCGCCGCGTGTGATAGCGTGTGCCGGCATGGCTGTGTGTGGTTTCGTGGCGCCGTGGAACTACCGTATATTGACAGCGGTCAACCGGTTCGCCCCTGCGTGATTGCAGGCCATGGCCGTTGATGCTGAAACACGCCTCCCAACCCCGCTGGTTAGGCGAGCGGATGGGCGCGGCTTCCCCGGTGGGGTGATGGGCCTGCGGATTGTGTTCCAGAATGTCACTCTTCTGGCCCCATGACACAACCTCGGGTCTGATCGGGGGCGGGCTGCTTTCGGTTTGGAATTCACAGGGCTTCTGTGGGTGGCGGTAAAGCGATTGGAGCGCGCGGCGGGGGGCACCTTCACGGCATCGGGCTGTATAGGCTGGGCGGCAGGGATCCGGGCTATGTCATGGCAGGATTGCCAATCTGACGGGCTGTCGATACGCTTATCGGACGGGGCGATGTTTCAAACTCCGGCCAGTGTTGCTGCGGGATTTGAGCGGATTTACGTGCATGAGAGTTGTTTGACGCCTTTTGCAAAAGGCTGTGGCGATTTGTTGAACGGCTATAAGCTCGCAATCCGCTGGAGCGAACGACATTGGGCATGCGGCATGTGCGGTTCTGCAAGACGACGTGCGCGCGGCAGACAGCAGAAGCGATTGCAGACGGGGCCAAGGCGCATATTGATCGCGCCGCATTTCACATCGGACGGTGGCGACGTATCTTTGATGCCGCAAATCCATGACCATGGACCACAACATCGGGTGATGCGTGGAAGAGAGCTTTTGGCCCCGTTGGGGCATCATGTCGTTCAAGCGGATGACGCCGAGGCGATCGCGTTCTGATTGAACGGACAGTAAACTTCGGCCTCAGCTCGCTGTGACCAAGGACAGACCGCCGCGCCGAGCGATTGCCGGAACCAGATCGAGACGGGGACCGTGTTTATGAACCGTGCCGACTACTTGATCCGGGCCCTGTGCTGGACCGGCCTGCAAAGACTACCTGGGCGCGGGCGGGCATCGGGTCTTGGGCTATCCAACCTGACACGCCCAAATCATACCACCTCAAAAAGGCCTGAAAAAAAGATGAGCATTAAAAGCAAAACTGGTCCTACCGAACCGCGATTCCGTTTCGGTGCGCAGGGTATCTCCGAGATTGCGGGAGGCCTGCGCGGCTGCGGGCACAAAAGGCGCTGCTGATTGGTCACCGACCGCGGGCTTTGCCACCATGGCGATCACACCAAAAAACTCTCGGACCTGATGGAGGCCGCAGGTCTTGGCCGCGCGATCTTCGCGGATTGTGGACCCCACCCGATATGAAAAGAACGCTGAAGCCGTGTGAAAGGCTACCGCGAGGGCGGCCATTGACGGCGTGATTGCCTTTGGCGGCGGCTCTGGCTTGAATCTGGGTAAGCTGGTGGGCGTTTTTCTGGCAGGGCAGGAGCGGCCCTTTGTGGGATTTTGAGGATATCGGTGATTGGTGGACGCGGGCAGATCCTGCGGCTATCGCAACCCATTTGTGGCTGGTTGCGACCCACGGCGGGCACCGGATCAGAGGTTCGGGCGGGCTTTCGGTCATCACCAACTCGGGAGAACACAACAGAAAAAGATCATTCACCCAAATTCATGCCGGACCGTTGGTGATTTTGTGGACCCCGAACTGGGACCGTAGGCATGCCGGTTTTCATTCACTGAAGGCACGGGGTCTTGATGGGCCTTTGCCATTTGCGTCCGCAAAGGAGTTCTCCTTTTTGCTAGCCGCTCTATTTTCATATCAGTATATACTGAGATATGTGCGTATCGGAGGATCGTCATCGTCAATAATAAAGGGGTATACGCGGATTTGAAAGTTGACCGGCTGGTCATGAGGGAACGCACTCCTCGCGCGCGCGCTATGGGCTCGCGATGGCTAGTTGATGTCTGGGGAAGAGGCGCGCGCAGATTGAATGTTTCGGCAGCATTGGATTGGGGGGCGACGCGTTCAGGAAGGGTCTGGGGGCGATTCCATGCGCTGTCCCACCCGATTGCGCGAATGTATCACACCACCACGGCCCCACAAAACGCCGGTTTTGCATTGCCGGCGGTTTCTTTTGGCAAATTCAAATAAAGGGCCTTGCATCACGGTTGATAAAAATTTTCGGGCCAAGAAGTAAGCCAAAATATCTGGATATTGGCGGGGCGGTTTTGACGGGTTTTGTGGCCTTGTCGATGGATCTGAATTACGTTCTTTGGGGCATCCCCAAAGGCCTGGGACCGCCACTGGGGTGTTTCAACGAAAACCCCCGGAACATCGGGAACGGGGATCGTGGCGGGTTATTGCGAATGATCGGGGAAACCCAGTTTACGGGCGGCCAAAAACCGGTCCGAGATTGACGCCCGGGGGAAAATACCATTTTTCTCCTTTTCTTCCCTTTTTTTTTTTTTTG
>Ga0163217_1077735_pt1 | contig 13914 bp, 18 predicted proteins | sample SynspAceP_FD_185933 | JGI IMG/M metagenome (GOLD analysis project Ga0163217, IMG submission 185933) | Saline lake microbial communities from Ace Lake in Antarctica - Synechococcus sp. Ace-P (PacBio error correction) | ecosystem: Environmental > Aquatic > Non-marine Saline and Alkaline > Saline ... | reverse complement strand
GCCGCTACTTTGCCAAAGCGTTTAATCGATGTCATACTGTGCCCCCGCCTTGAGCTGATGAATTGCTCGGCAACTGCACAGCCACGCCCAACCATAATCGCCGGCGCCTGGGTCAGAGAATATCGCCGCTGCAAACACGGGCTTCCAGCCGCATCACGTCGCATCACGCGTCGACATAGATCGGATCCAGGTACCGCGCTGACGGATGCTGCGGCCACAGGTGCTTGCTGTCGGCACCTGGGGATGGGTTCTTCCCCGGGCAGGATAAACTTCCATGCACAACAAACATTGTCTCGCCAGACCTGGACAAAATCCTCGTAAAATCATGGTGCGCTGAAGCGGCTGCGGGTGATAGATCCATCACCAGGACGGCCCGCTCGCGGGCCAACCGGCACGTTTACCGCTTTGATCCACGGCGCCACTTCACGGGTGATGATGGCCGTTAGTCATTCAACAGCCTGATCTCGCCATCGTTCAGCGGATATTGCCATACCTGAAGCGCCGCCCTACCCCTCAAACCCGGTCAGACCTGATGTATGGCGGCATCGCTGACCCAGTTCGTCCGTGCCACGAATAGTTGCCAGGGCGATTCAATACGTTGTGTACGCCAGGCATGTTTGACTGACACGGTCAGAATTCATCATGGCCATGACGCAGAGCCACGTAAAATGCTGTTCTGCATTCCCTGCTGGTGAATGTTGATGGCAACGGCACATCAGCGTCTTCGGACATTGCCCGTAGTAATCACCTTGACGAATTGATCTGCGGCAGGATCTCGCGGCACCACCGGATCATTCAATGCACAGCACAGCCAGCCAGTATTAGAACGGCAGGTTTGTGCAGGAATTCGACCAAAGGTACCTTCAGACGGCTGAAGTCAGCCTTCATGGAGGTAGCCATGTGATCGGCGTCGATATTGGTTCAACGATTGGCGACCATCGGCTGCAGGTGCAGAAAGGACGCATCGCTCATCGTCCGCCTTCGGGGCAACAGATAGCGGGCTTTCACCCAATGCCGTTGGTACCGGGCGCTGGTCAAGCGACAGGCCGATCACGAAGGTGCGGCTCATGCCCTCTGCCGCCAATACCGACGCAATTCAGGCTGGTTGGTGGTCTTGCCGTGCTGCCGGCGACCGCGGATTGCCGTGGCGATAACGCACAGCTCGGCGAGCATCTCGGCACGCGGTACACCGGAAGCGCTTTTCCATTGCCGCAGCCACTTCCGGTTTCTGTATTGATCGCGCTGGAGACCACGAGAACGTCGGCGGTTCTGCAGGTTTTACGGGCGGTGGCCATATCTACCCGGGCACCAAAGCTTTCCAGCCTGGTCGGTGAACGCAGAACGCTTTGAGTCCGAGCCTGAGATCGTAAAACCCGAAGAGTCAACAACACCTCGGCGACTTGCGCACATGCCCGCGCCACCGGATACCAACAAGTGGATACGGGCGAATAGCGGCGCATTTCCGGCAGGCTGTAAAGTCCGCTTTCTGACGGTTTTAGTGGCTCACGGCGCACCTCCAGGCAAGCACGAATGACGTCACGGTAAGCGTTGGTGTGCCTGCGGCGGAGCGTTCTGAGCCATCGGCTTGCAGCGTCTCGGCTGGGAAAATAGGGTGTTCATCTGCTCTGCAGCAGCGACCGGTCAAGGGGCTTGCGGCATCAATACGCCGCCTCGCCGGTGGCCAGATAGCGTTGCATTGGCAGTTCTGTGATCGTCGATCGCATGCGGCAGCGGAATCAACAATGGACGGCCGGCCGGCTGCGGGCCAACTCGCAAAACGTCAGGGCACCAGCACGGCAGACCACCAGTCCGCCCATTGCGTAGGCGCTGGCCCATATCGCAATAAGGTTTTTTCAACGCGGGCAGCCAACACCCGTTGACTGATAGCCGGCTGTGGTCATATTCACCGTGCTGCTGTGCCCACTGGTGCCAGACTTTCGCTGTCGCTGCTCGCCGGGCAGGCAAGGCCACGCTTTCGGGCAGTTAATTGTTTTCAACGAGCAAGGCACCCAGGCTACCGCCCAAGACCAACAAACGGGGGCGCCGGCGTCGCCGTCCAGCGCATGCCTGCACCTGAAGCGATTCTTCGCGCACCGGGTTACCAAGGTACTGCGAGCGCTTGGCATAATCGGCAAAGCTTGCCGGGAAAGCTTCACGCGGCGTGCGGCCAGGTGGGCCCAGCAAACGGTTTGGCGGTCCCGACAAACGCATTCTGCTCATGATCACAGCGGAATGCGCTGAGCCAGGCAAGCAAACCGCGGGCCATGTTACATAGCCCCCCGCCCCAATACACAGACCGGATTGATCTGAGCCACCGACACGCAACGATTGGCCCAGCGCGCGCTAGTAAACAGGAAAGGGCTTGAGCAAAACCCAGGCTTGCTTTTGCCACGCAGCCCCTGCACATCGATTGTAATGGATGTTATACCGCAGCAGGAATCAATTCGCTTCGATTTTGCCCCGACGCGTTCCTAGCCAGTGACTTCATAGCCTTGTCCGCGAATACGCGCACAGGCCAGCGCCGGGGGAACACATGCCCGGCCGGTGCCGCCGGCCATTGATCAGCACTTTGTTGATCGCTTGATTATTGAGCATTGCCGCGCCTCCGTAAGCGCTTGACGGCGCTCCAGTCGATTACGCAGCAAAATACCCAGGCTGAACAACAGACCACGCAGCGAATACTTTACCGCCGCTAAACTCAGGAAACGCAGGGTCAGGCCTTTGGTAGGCAGCAGCCAACATTCACGCCAACTTAATCAGGATCTTGGCCGCATCCACATTGATCGACAGCCCGTAGGCCAGGTGACGCAGGGAAAAAGGCCGGCCGGCGCGCTCAGCCAAAGGCCCGATATACAAGGCTGCGCACGGCGCGAAGACCAGCAGCCAAGGTCCCCCAGCGCGCCAGATCATGCAACGCTCTTCAGCCCAGCACGGCCAAACACAAAGTCGGTAGCCGCTTCGGCGCCAGATAAAACTGCTTTCTGCACGCTGTTGCCCAGCCCCAACGCCCAGCCATGGACCACGACCACAAGGCAATCAAGCGCCTGGTCACTGGTAACCGGTTACCAAGAGGGTCTTCCCAGGGATTCAGGAAACCAGTCAGACGCTGCAAGCGATAAGGTGCGCTGAGAATCAGCAAACCACCGGCCGCCGCCAGGGAAGCCAAAAGCGTAATAAAGCGGAAACGGCCACTCCACCCTGGAATAGGCAATGCGATCGCTGCGCTCCATCAACACCACAGTGGCGCCGAAATCGGGCTCGACGATCAGCAGCCGCCATCGGGGGAAAAGCACCGATGAAGGTTGGGACGAACCCCCACAGGCTCTCTTTCACTTCGGGCCTGACGGTGCACCATGATTAACCTGCCAGAACACAAAACGGCGACAGTTGGCCAATTCAGAGAGGCTGCACGGTTGATGGGGGCGACCGCAATCCAGCGCCAGCTGCCGTTTAACCTCACGGCCAGATTACCGGGAATCAACACGGCGATTCAGCAGGGCCAAAACCCAGGAACAACAGCGGGAAGCGGAATTGCTCCCACCGCGGAATAGGCACCGAGAGCTTACGCAGATCCAGCGCGCCTTAAACCCGTAAAAACAGGTAAAACCACCTGCGGATCATTGTAGAACAGTGATTGGCCAGTTGGCCAGCGGCGACTTCCATAGAGGCGATGACACCATGACCAACCCCAGGGCCCCAGCAGACACATGGCCGCGACCAGCAGCGGCATATCCATGTCGAAAACGGCGGCGCCAAACCAGCGGTGCGGCCGGGACTGCATGATAGTAGAGAGTCCGATCAGCCGGCAAACCTCCCTTAACGGCGGCAGTGAATACATCACCCGCGCTCTTTCAAAATGGCGGAATGTCCAGGCGCACCAGGCTGGAGATAGCAGCACGATATCGCCGGGAACGGCTTGTCCGCCGCAGCCACGACAGCCGTATTCCAGGCTGTCGACATGCAGCACCGGCACGCTGCCGGCAATGGACTCTTTCCAGCCTGTTGTGCCGTCGCGCCCAAGCAGCACGACAGCGCGGCAGTGCTGCTGAACAGCCTGACGCAGCGGTGCGAAATCAGCGCCCCTTGCCATCACCGCCGCAATCAATACCTGGCTTTGCCCTGGATTGTCTGCCGGCCAAGCCATTATCGCGGCCAATGCGGCGCCCACATTGGTGGCTTCGAATCGTTGTAAGTAGTCCACCGCCTTGCGCTGCACCTACCCCCACTGCACCGGTGCAGGCAAGCCGGGCGAACTGACGCAGCGCCTCACAGCATCGCCTCCATCGCAGGCCAACAGGCATGGCCCAAGCGCCAAGGCAGCGCAGCGCATTTGGCCTGGTTGTGAGCCGCCACGATTCTTCAGCTCGCTGACAGAGGCCAGCAAGCGCCTTGAACTCGAAAGGCCAAGCCAGGTCTGGCCTTCATGCTTGCAATACAGGCCAAAAACTTTGAAATCAAGGCGCGACAGGCCAAAGCTCCAGCTTGGTAACTGATCGGCCACCAACGGGCGCGAACAGGCCTATCGCACGGTTTCACGACCACCTGCCGTTGCACCGCCGGAAAATCCGCGTTTTGGCCTGATGGTAGGCACCTATGCCGGATACCGTCCATATGATCTCACTGACCATTCAGCACGGTCGCCACTTGCAGCGTTCAGCCGGTCAGTAGTTTTTTCCAAGGTTGAAAGCTTGACAGTTCCTGAACGTACAGATCGGCCTTCTCATCCAGCAGATCAGCGCCGGGGTACCCAGATTTCCGACCGGACTGAAACGCGCTTGCCCGCAGCAGCGGCCATCTCGCCAACCAGTGTCGGTCACGGTGCGTTTTTGGCATTGGAGCCGAGTTGGATCGCGATTGATGGGCCGCACGGGCTTCGCGAGCGAAACAGCTCGGATATCGCCAATCAGACTCACACCTGCTGGCCTTGGCATTGACCAGTGCAGGCGTAGACAGTGCAATGCCCCGACTGACCACCAGCTCCGAGGCCCGGCACAAAACCTGGCCGGCGTCGGCTACCAGGTGCAGGTCAGCCATGGGCGCAAAGCGCTTTAAGTTGATCCAGCCCCGGGGGAATTTCTCGCGGGTATCGGCAACGGCAAAGGCAGACCACCGGGCCAGCCAAATGACGGCCGACGACAGCCCGGTCTTTCCCGGAGGCCGGACGATGATTTCCGCTGTTTGTCCGTGGTAATCAGTGACACCAAAGTATTCCTCAAAACGCAGTGTTCAGGGTGCCAAGCCGATCAGGACCAGGATCACGGTTAATAATCCAGAAGCCCCCCCGGGGGGCACGATCACGCGCGGTTCCGGCCAACCTTGGGTGAGACTCAAATAGTGGTGAATGGGCGCCATGCGAAAACACCCGGGCGCCCGGGTCAGCTTGAATGACGCGACCTGGACAATCACCGAGGGGTTTCGCCAACAAAGATGCCGCCCATGATAAACCAGCACTATTTCCTGGGCGAAACGATCACCGCGATAACGCCCAGTGCAGACCCAGCCGCCAGAGCGCCACGTCGCCCAATAAAAGACCTGGGCTGGGGATAGGTGTGAACCAGAGAAAGACCAAGGCCGGCACCAACCAGCGCGCCACAGGGGAAAATTGATCAGCTCGCCTTTGCGCCCGGCCACATAGGGGATCAAGGCAGGTACTCGGCAAAGCGCGCCGCGTTTACCCGAACAGATAAGCAAAAATACCCAAGTGCGCCACCGACCATCACGGGTGGGCATGATCGCCAGGCCATCAAGGCCGCAGTTCAGATTCACCGCGTTACTTGGAGCCGACGATCACCAAAATAGAGTGAGCACGATAAACAAGGATTGCCCAACTGGAAATTCAACCTGCTTTGAAGAAAGGGCACGATCAGAGTAGTTTCCCACTGGCGTATCAGCAGCCAGTACAAACACCAGCGGGCGGTCAGCCGAACACCGAATTGCCAGAAATATTCACAGCGCGAGGGCAGAGCCGCTGAGTTCTTTTCCCACTACTGCGATAGTCATCACCCAGCCCACGGCTGCCCAAAGCGAAGGTCACACCCGAAATACCACCCATTACGTACAGGCTTGCTAAGGTCGGCCAGGCAAGGTGCTGACGCCGATAGCGACCAGAATAATGCGCGGCCGCCCATGGTCGGCGTACCGGCCCTTGGACAGGTTGCGAACTGAGGACCATCTTAACGCACTGACTGCGCCAATTTGCCGGGGAAAGCTCAGGGTGCGAATCAGTTCAGGGACCCAGAAAACAGCGCCAGGCCCCCAACGCCGTCAAATACGCCCAGAATGCCGCAGCAGGGTTCAGGTATGGAATACCGAGAAGCGGTTGTAGAACTGTTGCAGGTATTGAGTCAACAGCAGCAAACATGTAGTGGGCCTTATCGTTGTTATTGTCGGATTGATGCGCGGGCTTGGCAAACAGCCACCACCTCTTTCCATACCGCACTGCGCGGAGCCCTGACAGCACCCGGGTTGGTTGGCATTCCAGCTCTGGACGCAAGGCGTCAACCAGATCGACACGGCTGCAACAGCAAAAGCCGTTGGCCACAAGCTTTCCCACTGCCCAGCGCAGGACAGACGACCGACCGCATTAGAGTGCGTCAAGCCCCTGGCTCACGAGCGTAGGTGCCCCACTTCCCCGGTGACTGTCCTGCTCACCACTCGCCCCAGCTCGCCCATATCACCCAGCAACCAGGATGCGACGGGCCCTTGAGCGCTGTCAGGAAGTGTCGATGGCCGCTATTTACCGAAGTCGGATTGGCGTGTAGCTATCATCAAAATCAGCGAACCCGCCTCCACCGGCAAGGCGATAACCGGGCCGCTACCGGTGTTGAACCCGCGCCAGGCCAGGCGAAATCACTCAAGATCCTACCCAGCAACTGCGCGGCACCCCGCTGCGGCCAGGGCATTGGCGATATGTGTGATGGGACCCAGGCAGATTTCAAACTGCACGGTAAATCGCGCCTTGCGAGTGACAGCAGAAAAGCCCGGGGCAGACCACGCTCATCCAGCTCATCGATTCCGCACGCAAGTTCCGGCGGTGGGGTTGGCCAGGCTGAAGGCCAATTGACTTGCGCTTGCCCACTTGCTGATACCACTGCTCAAACCAGGCTATCCAGATTGATTACTGCCTGCCCTTCCTGGCCAGGCAGTAATGATCTGCGCCCTTGGCGCGGGGATCGCCTTCCGGACTGCCAAAACGACCCACATGCGCATGCCGGCATTGTCAGCCACGCTGACTGCGGGCTTGGCCAACGCCATTGCTGTAGCTGATGTCGCCCAATGCAAAGCGGCGCCCATTTCAATCACCGCGGAACTGGTGCTCAGTGCTCAGTTTCCAGGCAAGGTGAGCGGCCGCCAAGTTCATATTCAGATTGCACGGTAGCTAGGTACCTGCGCCGGGCCTGGACGCGCTCGCGCCAGAATCGCGAGCAAGCATTTCCTTTACCGTGGTCTTGCACTGGAGCCGGTGATGCCACCACTGGGCCGGTAAACGCCGTTGCGCTGCCAGCGCGCGAGCTGGCCCAGCGCATAGCGGCAATCATGGACCAGCAACTGCGGCAAAACGGGTCAGCAAACCTTCAGGGCGACAATCGCAGCGGCAGCGCCATTAGCCCGCGCCTGCGCCAGATAATCGATGGCCATCCAACGGCGCTTCGCCAGGTAAAGCGAACAAAACAAACCGCCCGCGCGCACCTTGCGGCTCAATACTGACGCTGTCAAAATTTCGCTCCGCGGCCTACAGGCTTCGCGCCAGCGGGCTTGACGAAGTTCAGACAACCGGCATAGCTTCAAGCATGGGCTGCCTTCCACATGCTGCAAGGCACGTTCGCCTGATTCTATGTCGTGAAAGGTTGACGCACCCCGTTGATCTCCTGAATAAGTCTCGTGGCCCTTGCGCCAGTAAAAAAATCAGATCCCCAACCGGCCTGCGGGCCTGGGATGCTGGCTGTTGATAGCTTGCGCCCGTTGGGCAAATCAACCGGTGGTGCGGCTGCTCGTACCCTTGCAGAAATCTGCTGGATGATGCTGCAGAGGACTCGCTGCGGGGGTTGTCATCGTCACCCACCCCAGTTGATCGCGCCCTGCTCTTGCGACCCGCCCATGAGCCGCGCGCTTGCCGGTATCCCGGTCACCGCGCGCAGCCAGAACACGCAGGTGAAGCTTTGCCTTGCACGTGGCGCGCAAGGCCGCCAGCGCTTTTTCCAGAGAGCGTCCGGCGTGTGTGCATTAGGTTCGACCACCACCAGCGGCTTGCCTTCACCCACCCAGACGCTGCATGCGCCCGGCCGGTGCCTGCACCGGCCATTACCGCCAGCGCGTCTGTAGCGCTTGATGCCAGAGGGCAGACAAACCGCCCAGTACCGCAAAGCAGGTTGGCCAGATTGAACGCGCCGAAGGCAGCGGCGAACTGAGGCTGGCAACTTCACCGCCCAGGTGTACCGCGCGACTATGCCCTGATGGTCGGTAGCGGGATTCCGAGCAATGAATATCGCGCTGCTGTTGCTAAGCTGTAAGTCGTTCCTTGCCCGTGCAAGCGTGTCTGCAGCTGCGCGGCAAAATTCCGTCGTCCAAATTGTACCGCCACGCGCAGCGGACGTTCGAACAGCAGCCGCCTTGGCGGGCAGCTAAACTGGCCATGTCACCGTTGGTAAATCCCAGATTGATCACGGGCTCAGGTTGGTAAAAATCGCCAGATCAAAATCCACATCAGCGACCGGCCTTGCGAGCGCATGCGAGGACACTTCCATGCTTCACGGCGGTTTAGCCCCCGATCATTACAGGCGGCCCAGCTTGCTGCTGTACGCAGGGCGTCAGGCGTGGTCATTGCCGTGGTCAGCAGGCGCATCGGCATGCGCTACCCAGGGTGCGATGACGCCACGGGCTGCCCCAGGCACCGAGTGGCCTGGCGCCAGGCATCTGACTGACACTGGTCTTGCCGTGTTGTGGTTGCCGGTTATACCTACCACGCGCAACTGGCGCTGGGTGGCCGTAAAAACGGCCGGGGCAATGGGCGACAGTCGCGGCAACCCGTCAATCGCCAGTGCCGGCAAACCTGCCTCGCATCACGCCGGCAGCGCCACGCCTCATAGGCTACCGCACGGCACCAGCGCCCGAGCCTGGCAATATACTGGCGGGCCATCATGGTGCAGACCGGGAACCGCAAGGAACAGGGCAGCCGGGTTGTACTGGCGATTATCCAGGGCCAGGCTGTCGACATCACCGCTCGCGCCTGCCACTGCGGAAACAATTCTTTTGGAGCGTCATCATCCGCGTGAAGTCCTCCGGCTTTTTCACCGGCGGCTAACTCGACCTGTTGCAGCGCCGGCAGATTCGTCGGGCTGACATTTCATTTCAGGCCGCAGCGCGCCGGACATGATTTGCCGAATAACCGGCGCAGCTACCATGGCCGCCGTATTTACTCACCCTTGCTCGGCTCATCGATCACGACCACGCGCGAAGCGCGGAATACTGATCGGCGCAACGCCGGCAATAACCGAGCGATAGCGGTCTTTGGCGTAACCGCCGCCGACTGCTTTGTTGTACGTGTGCCGGTTTTCCCGAACCAAATTTGATAACCGGGCACACGGGCCCGGGATGCCGGTGGCCGCCCTCGCCATTCAACAGTGCACGCAGCATGGTCAGCACTTGCTTGCTGACATCTTCCGGAATGATCTGCTCCGCCGCTTGGCGGGCTGACGACTTGGAGCAGCGATAGCGGAGGCTGCGGCCGCCATTGGCTAGCGTGGAGACATGTAGGCATGTACCAACTGCCGTGGGCCGGTCACGACAAGCCATAAACATAGACAAGCGTAGCCGTTCAACCTGCGGCCAACGGCCGTGGTTTGGGCATGCTGCGTACTTCACCGGGGAACGCCGAGCCCGGTTGTATTCGGCCCAGCTCCGAGTTGGCGCAAAAGGTCGAAGATGCTTTCCGCGCCTATAATCCAGCCGCGATCTTGACCACGCCGGACGTTGCTTGACTCTATTGATCACGCCGGTCAGATCGAGCATGCCGTAATTGCGAAAGTCCCTGGACCGTCAAAGGTTGGCACGCGCATGGCCCGGGCGCGTGTCCATCACACGTGGGTGGGCTGTAGGCGGACCGCTCATTCAAGCAGCCGCAACGTAAAGGTCTTGATCGGCGAGCCAGGCCGAATACATCGATCAACGCGCGGTTTTGCGCCATCAATGGTTTCGGGCTTGAGGTTGGAGCGGATTAGTTCGGGTTGAGCTGGGTGATTGGCCATGGCCAGAATCTCGCCGGAGCGAATATCCACCAGCCCCGCCGATCCGGCCTTGGCGCGAACTGCTGAGCGCCTCGCGCAGCTCACGGTGGGCGATGTACTTGCAGGGCGCAGATCCAGCGGCAGCGCCAGTCGTGCCCGGCCGCGCGTTACTGGGACTACCTTGGACATCCTTGATCAGCCGGCCACGGCGATCCTGCAATACCTGGGGGGAACCCGGTTGCCGGGTACGCCCTTGAGCCAAGTCGTTGTAGTGAGCTCCAGCCCTTCCTGACCCGCTTCATCGACGTTGGTAAAGCCAAAAACCCAGATGGCGGCGACTTCCACCGGTGATAGAAGCGTCGGATATTCCTCAATGCTGTAGACACCCCGGCACCTTGAGGGCGATGACCTTCTCACCATTCCTGCGGGTCATTAATGCCGGCGGCAGATAGATGAACTCCGTGCAGGGCGTTGCTTGGCAGGCGCTCGGCAAAAGTCGCCGGATCGGCGCCCAGGGCCCCGTGCCCAGCTCTGGCCACGGGAGCTTCATGGCGATCAGCTGGGTCGGGTTGGCCCCACAGGGTCGAATACCGGGGTAATGACCCCATTGGGCTCGCCATTGGCGGTAGCTGATCAGGCCAACGGTGGCCGGAATGGACGGCTGTGGCGTACCTGCGTTTGTCGCCCTCGCCCTTGGAGGAAGCCGTCATCGAGCAGGCAAAGCTCCACGATCCTCCAGGTAATCGCCAGGCACATTACAGCCCAAAAGCCCATGACGACCGAAAAGCGCCAGGGTGCGGAAGCTCATGTTGGGCTTGAGCTTCATCATGCTTTCACCAGGATGGACCTTCGTTGGCTTCGGGCACGCGCATGGTTCAACTGGCTGGCCGCACAGGTCTCGGACACGTTGTGCGCGTTTCCAGGTGCTTTCTCAAGGATCAGACGACCCATTCGGCCTGGGCCTTTTCTCCCGCTGATTCATTTCTGCGGCAGATCATTGAGCATTGACCCGGCTCCAGTGGGTGCTGTAGCCGACGGCTAGGGCACTGACTTACAACCAGAAACCCAGACGATCGCCAGCCAGCCACTGCCTGCGCGGCAAAGCGATGAGTTCCACCAGAGCGTAAACTGGTCGTCAGCAGCGTTTTCCGCTGATACGCAATTACTGCTGCTGCGAGCGCGGGATTGGCGCACTTCAGCCGCTGATGGCTGATCGCCTTGCCTACCAGATTGATACTGCACTTGAAATGTCGGCGCGCGGATCGGCAAAAATCACGCGCAGCGGAGCGCCTTTGGCCTCTTGGCGCGATTGAAGAGTTTGACCATGCGGCTTCCAGTGAGTGGAAGCTGATCACCGCCAGACGACCACCGGGCGCGCCAGCACTCCAGCGCCGGCCTTGAGGCCACGGCCAGATCGTCAGTTCACTGGTTGATGAAAAATACGGATACCCTGGGAAGGCCGGGTGCCGGGATGCTTGTGTTTTCCCAGGCTGGAATTGCTTCCTTCAGCCACTTTCGGCCAGGTCGCCGGTGCGGGTGAAGGTTTGCTGTCACGGCGCGTTGACTACTGCCGCGGGCCGATGCGTTTGGCAAACGCTCCCTCGCCGTACTCCTGAGCACGCGTTCGATTATCTTCTTCGGGCGGCCGCTATTGATCCACTTCGGCAGCGCTCTGACCACTGTCAGGGTCAAATGCGCATAATCAGCGGGCCGTCGTGCATTGAGCTGAAACCCGCGTTCGGCATCATTCCAACTGCGGCGATGACCGCCCAGATCCAGCAACACACCATCGGACCTGGCCATGCAGGCCGCGGCTGACCAGCGGCCCTGTGCCATGTCGGCGAATGAGCTTTTGTATAAGCGACCAAAGCGCCATCTTCGGCCGGCCAGCTGTTGCACCGACCGGATAGCTTCGGATCCTTGTCCGAAGCCAATCAGCCGGCCCTCCATCGAGAGCCCGGCGAGAACGGCGCGGCTATGACCCCGCGCCCAAGGTGCCATCGTATATATAAGCCGCCGGGGCGCACTGCGAGCCCATCCGAGGGCTTCTTCAAGCAGTACACTGGAGTGTCCGTTACAGCGTTCCATAATCAGAGCTCAAGGTATGCAGCTCGGCCGGCATTGCGCGACGTCTGCACTTCGTTGAGGTAGGCACTGGTGGTAGCCTCCAGGCATCTTTCACTCCAGAGCTCGAACTGTTCACTTGCGGACCAGCATGACTTTTCTTTGTCCAGACCTTGCGTATTCACGCAGTAGCGGTGGGACGACGAAACGGCCTATGCTGTCCAGCTCGGATATTCATTGGCATTACCAATCAGCAGACGCTGCATGGCGCTTGACCTGCGGGATTATGTTGGGCAGGTTGCCGAGGGTTTCCTCGATTCTCATCCCACTCCGCCTGGGGGTAAAATCCAGAGGCAACGGTCTTTCCAGGCAATGGGTCGCAACAACTGGCCGCCACAAAGCGCCCAGGAAAGCCGTCGCGATAACCGCGCAAGGCATCGGCCAGTCGCCCTTTGGCGTCCCAGATTGATGGCCGTTGGTCCTCGGAAACACGAGTTCACTTCCCCTGATGAAGGGTTGCTCTTATTCGGGCGTTTCTTCCCCAAAACGACCCACTTTTACCCACTTCGTTACCAACTTCGGCACACGTATAGGAAACCCCACGCACCCACCGTCAAGTGAGGAGTTCACGAAAAAAGTTGTTATGTGGCTGGGGTTTAGTGCAAAAAACAGGGTATTTCGAGAGATATGACCTTAAGTAGGAACGCATTCAAACCTGAATAGGCTACAGATGCATGCCATCCATAGTTAAAGTGAATTATCACGATTAAGATTTTTTTGATCTAACGGGGTTTTCACCAGCGGTAGATAAAAAGTAAGTTGGCCTGTAAGCCGGGTTCTGTCTAACAGTCATTCCTCTACGACAGCCATCACTGACTGCCTCTAGCAACCTTACGAACCCCAGTGACGGCCCAAACCCAAGGTTCCTATTTTGGTCTTGCTCGAGTTGTGGTTTGAATAAGTGAGGTGTTCAGTCGGGGGGAGGAGTGGGGGGAGTGGGGGAGTTGGGGTTGTGGAGGTTCCGGGGGGGGAGAAGGGGGGGGGGGGGAGTTGGAGGAGTGGGTGAGAAGATAGGGGGTCGAGAGGGAGATAGTATCTGTAAGGTCATTTTGGGTTTTACCATTGCCACGAACTGTGCAGGCTCGCGCGGTGGCCGCTCTATAAACCGCACCCTTTCACCCTTACCTGATCCCCTTGCGGGGCCATCGGGCGGTTTCTTTACTCTCTGCCTTTGCCACTTTCCGTAGGGCTTTCACGCCCCCCAGGGATTTAACCTGGCACTCTGCCCTAATTGGAGCCGGACCCTCTTTTCCTCCCTTACCGCGAAGCCGATACGGCCGGGACTGGTCAGCCAACTTTTGGTGGCGCCCAGATTAGCCCGGGTTCAGCGCCAGGCGGCAAAGCCTTCCGGTCTGGCGCGGCCACCCCTATTGGCAAGGGCGCGTTTAGCCGGCCCACCAATAACTGGCGCATTATCTTTTGATGGGATTGAAGGCATCCAAAGAAGGGGCATGGCTTTCCCCATTTACGGGGTGCAGCCCCGCATTTCAAACCCGGCCGTAGATTCAAAACAGTTGGCACGACCTCTGCATTGGTTATCTCGTGCATACGAGTCATTCTCTTCTTT
>Ga0163217_1017957_pt1 | contig 13914 bp, 5 predicted proteins | sample SynspAceP_FD_185933 | JGI IMG/M metagenome (GOLD analysis project Ga0163217, IMG submission 185933) | Saline lake microbial communities from Ace Lake in Antarctica - Synechococcus sp. Ace-P (PacBio error correction) | ecosystem: Environmental > Aquatic > Non-marine Saline and Alkaline > Saline ... | reverse complement strand
ATCCGAACATAAGATGGACCATCGCATAGAGACATCCTTACTTAAACATCTTTTGTTTGGGAATATCAAAAAGCCGTTCATTTTTATCCTCGATCGTAACGGTACCATTACGGTTTATATACTTGGTATAGCAAAAACCATATTTGCCCACCATCTATAACATTAGGTCTCGGTTCCAGTGCTAGGAGGCACCTCTGGAATATTTCCCAGTAATTTCCCCAAATTTTTGCCCAATGGCACATGCTTTGGCCGCCCCTTATTATCATTGCAGTATCGTATTTACAGATTTGCAATGCATGTTGAGAGTATCATTCACAGAATATTGGCCGTCCGAATTTTTGGCACCATGGATCTGGATTTTCCCATGTTTATTAGGCTCAATACATATTGATTGTCCGGAGAACATAGGGCGAAAGTCGCAATTGATCATGCTGGCAGAATAACAAAAGGCTTAAAAGTAGAACCAACCGCCTGCTCCTTGAATAAATTTCATTTGAAATGCTTGTATCTATTCCACCTACCCAAGCTTTACATGCCGGATTGGGTTCAATGGACATCATTTGCCGCTTTAGAAGTTTATATATTAATGGTCATTGGGTCATTACCGACTTTTCCGTGGTCTACTATTCAATCAAAACATCATCTCACAGCCGTTAAGAAATCAATGTCTTTTCATTTTCCCTTGATCTTCTAGGTTATGGCACCTATGTGAGGATTTATTAGCACTCTCCAGATTCGATCTATTTCCCAGGAATCTTCAATAAAGGGAGTGTTTTTATTGCGGTCAGGTGTTTGATGAAGGAATTCTGGCATGTATCGTTTCTATGTTTCGCAACAGCATCTCGCATTTGTTGATGGCGGGAATCGATTGTATAAATACGTATCCGTCCAGTATATATTCATTTTCCCCCCGCTCCCTTAAGTGGCCGGTGTTTGGATTTTTCTTAAGCCTGTTCATAAAGCCTGTAGTACATTTAAATAGTGGAAATACCTTCTATGCGATTTCCGGATTATAATGATATCCATTTTAAGCCGTAGCGAATCTTTTCCTCAACTGATAAATTCAATTTTGCATCTGCTTAATACCAATTTCTTCTTTCCTAGTATCTCACGCCTAAGGATGTAGTATGATGAATTCTGCAACATAACCTTCAACAGGCAGTTTCCTAAATTTTTAGGATTTTAGGTTCTTTTCCAAAATAAAATTCGCGATGCCAACGGACCATCGGATTTATTGCCAAAATCATAATTGAGGTACATCTAATAATCTCTCTTTGTATAACTCCGTTCCCAATGTGTGCGATGAACCCATCCTTGCTTTTGTTTATAGTGTCAATTGTTCTTGACCGTACCCCAACAAAAGCTGTCGCGCCAATTGCTGTGAAATGACTTGCGCTCCACGTTTTCCCAAAAGACAACTGCGGTAAATACCCTTTGCGATCATACCGGAGTGTTCATAATAACGAACTCATCGTAGCGCGGGCATTCTACTATTTTTTGGCATCTTTGTAATCACATCGGTCGGTTGTATGCAATAGAACTTCCTAGTTCTTCACATCAGAAAACAGAAATATCTCGGATGCCAGTTTGGTCTGCGATTTTTCCAAGTCTCCAAACGTAGGTAAACTACCTAAAAAACCCCATGAAGCGATGGACATAGGGCATTGGTTAAAATTCCAGTCGCAAATAAGATCAAAACCTTAATGGATTGTAAAAATTGTTATTGCTTTTCTTCTTTTTGGTAGTGTGCCTAAGCCGTACTAATCTTTTTTCGATTAAATATCCACTCGGTGATAACTTCCATTCGCCACTTCATCTATAGGCCATTTTAGCATGGCATGGGAAATTCTAAGCATATACGGCGCTGAGTTGGAAACGAGTTTTCTTATACTATTTGTTTTCCTTTAAACTGCATACCCGTTCCCAAATTCTCCATCGTTGGACATTTTATATCCATGTATCCGTTGCATTTCCGTTTGGAAACTGAATTCTGAATTAAACAGAGGTTGCTATATGTAGTGTTCCGTCATTTTTCGTTAAAATCGTATCTTGAAGAGTATCAATTCCTTAAAGAAAGGTATACACTTCTTGTTCCAGATTCCGTTTGTGTGACTGTTTCCGCTTTACGTTTGCCCATCGCAAGAACCATATAACTCTAACAAAAATGATCTAAACTCTTAGCTGTTGGAGTTTTTATTTAATTGCTTTTTTTTTTTTCTTGTATTCTGTTGACCTACTTTTAGGGTGTCAAACGGGTCAAAGCTATCTGCCCACGCTTATCAAACCTTCCACTTCCTGTACATTCCTCGACGGATTATTCTTCCAAATGGGCCACTTTTCCGATTCTTATTTTTTTCCAAACTATATCATTGATCTTTGGAAAATTTGCATTAGAGGTTCGTCTTTATATGAAACAACAGAGAAGCTTTAAAATATTCTACTTTGCAAAAACCATCCCTTTTCAGGGTTAAAAGTTTGGTTCCTGACCGGAAATTCCTTTAAGGCTTAAATAAACGTCATTCATATTAGACCACTTTAGCTTTCCACATTGCTGCAAGTTTTGTGTATTAGGAAAGTTTGTGTACGGGCTGCAGATACTAACAGACATAAAATCCCCCGTTAGCCATGTGGCAGAGCACAATTCCCTGCCACAAGCAATTAGCCCATCGTGCGTTTCTGCCTATAACAATTCTGTCTATTTCTATTCGAATACCACGTTTGCCATCTGATCAACTGACGGGAAATCTTACACGTTTCTGCAGTTAAATAAGTAGCATTGAACCATTCCCTTGAAATTTCCAATCCGGAGATTTTTCGCATTTTAGCACAAATGCTATTTCCTGCTCTTTTTAATTTCCTCTTCCTGTCCTAATTTTTGCCAAATATCATATCCTTTTGGAAGCTTTCGGTTAAACTTTGGGAGTTCCGGGGATTTTATATCTCCTTTTCTTTTATTTGCTTACCAATTCCGAGGGGTAACCAGCCTACTCATGACGGAAGTAGCTGCGTAGCTACTATGTCCAATATGAATGAAAAGCATTTCGGGCTTCTGAAGAATGCTTTTTGCTATTTTTTAAAACGGATTCCACACAATCCAATGGTTTTCGCCCATTGGAGTGACATATGGAAACCAATCAAATACCGTCATCTTACAGCATTTCAGGCACAGTCCATTTTCTTGCATTTTAGCTGTCCGTCCTTCTTACCGTTGACAAACTGCTTTTCAAACCATATTAGTATCTTGATTTAGTAAAAATGTACATTTTACTAAAAACGGTTCATAAATTATTAACGTAAAGGTAGTGTTTTTTTAATGCGATGAAAGAAGAGTTCGTTTGTTCCAGCGTTAGCTTACATTTAAAGCAAGAAAAAACAACTCTAATACTGGATTATAGTTAACGTCATTAAGAGCAATTACCTCATTTTTTATTGGTCATCGTTAAAAATTTTGTTTAAGCAAATAAAAACACTCTCTATTATTTTAACAAGTTATTATTCTTAGAACTCACAAAGAGCTACTTCTTTACTTTAGCACTTACTGATCGGCCCTTTTTAAATCTTTTGTTCACTTTCCTTTTCTGAGCCTTTTTCTGGTCCTCAAAAGGTATTCATGATTCTTTACTATTCCAACGGAACGCATTGGTTCATGGTTACGGCACAGTCAATGGATAAAGCAGATGGGCATGCTTCATTGGCCGCAATTACGTGGTTGTACATGGGATTTCCACATTGATGAATGTGCAACTACATATCGTAATCCCGTTCTCCTCGGTGATCAAAAACAAATTGTACAAGAAATTTATTTTCAGGTTAAGTTATTTATTGCGGTTATATTCATTAACGCTTCCGTTGGATTACATCTTAAAACCTTTAGGTTTATAATAGCGTGGTTTTTCGCATCGATACCACCGGTACAGTACAATGACCAACTTTTTATCCTCTCTTGTCGCAAGATCTTTGTTCAATTAATATCAACGAATCCGATGTTCCAATTGGGGTACGCGTCTTAAAATTGTCCATTTCATTTCTAGTGATTCCGCATAATCACCAATAGGGTATCGGGTCCATCCATAAGTTCATTAAATTAAACGGCATCAACATGATTCCCTTTTGGTAACATTTCAAATGAATTGTTCATTCACCCATCCGCCACGATGTTTTTCACGCACTTTCCCTTTAGTTTTAAAAATGATTGTGTCCTGTTCATCGCAATTCAATCGACATTTCCAAATGTATGTACGTCCAAATGTGCTTTAAAGGCTTGAAATTTTCGCAGGAACGGACAATTGGCGATCCTTCTATGACCACATAAATACGGCTAGAACATCCAGTTTTCGTTCCAATGGATAACAAATGATTTCGAAAATTGACGATTCAAGACGTGCATATGATAGAAGAAATGTTAGGCGTTCCAATCCTGCTCCTCTATTAGGCTCCCTTTTTTTGCATAGTATTGTACAGTTCACATACTATACTATGTTTTAAGTTAAGAATTAATTTACACTGCAAAATAGATTTATCCTCGATAAGATGTTTAATGTGGTTTTTAATTCTGAAGGGACCCTAATTAAAAAGGATTTTGAAGATCAGACCTTTTAAGTAGATATTGCTTTTTGCTTTTTCATAGATTACAATAAATATTGGACCCACAACCTTTGTATTTACAGAGAACAATAAGCACACTAATTGAGTTAGTTATTTTATTAGAGCAACATATATAAGGTTTGGTCCAGGCGATGATTAAGGCTAAGCGTAAAAAACGAATTAACTGAAGTCGAGGTCTACAAAGCCTTTAGTAAAGCATTTGACAAAGATTTAAACGTTCAAATATTAATATTTCATTTAAATAATCTCTCTTTTTCTTCATAAAATCCCGTCATTAGGTGGTATATGCAAAAAGAATTGGTATTTTAGGTCCTAATATGATGGAAATGAGTTCCGAAAAGGAGCAAAAATAAAAGCACTACTTACCTAGATAAATGATAATTACGGAAAAGTCCGTAATTGAGATGGCGAATAGGTATAGATACAGCGTAGAATGGATTTCTCCGTTCTTTGATGGATTGTAGCACCGGTTAGGGATATCCCAGTGGTAGAAGTAATATGATTAGGACCTTAATCCTCTGGTAAGACCACACTTCGTCCACGCCATGGCTGAGCACAAAAAATGGAAGGTATTGTGCTTTATTGATGGGAACTGCATTTGACCGTTTTTATGCCAAAAACTTAGGGGTAGATAGTTGTAACTTGATTATTTCCAACCGATAATGGGAACAGCTTGAAATAGCCGATAATCTTATTACGGCTGGCGGTATTGATTATAGTTGTTATCGACTCCGTTGCCGCTTGACACCAAAAAGCGAATAGAAGGTGAATGGGCGACTCATAAAAATGGGTTTCATGCACCGATAATGTCAACAAGCCTTTAGAAAGCTTACCGTTCTATTTAGCAAAAACAAATTGTACCGTAATCTTTTATTAACAATTAAGGGAAAATTGGGAGTAATGTTCGGCATCCGGAAACACCACAGTGGTAAACGCCCTAAGTTTTTTATCTTCCGTGAGACTAATATTGACGGATCACTCAATTAAGGTACCGTGGTTGCCGTACAAGGAACAAGACCGTTTAGGTGTGTTAAATAGGTTGCTACTCCATTCGGACGCCGAATTGAGTCTATGTTACGGGGAAGGAATTTCAGTTGGAGAGAATCTAGACTTGGAGTTTGATTGAAATAATTAAGAAAAGTGGTTGTTCAGCTATGCGACACACAAGTTGGAGCAGGTGGATGCCTAAAAATTTACTGCTAGATATCCGAACTAATCGAAAGACTCGGAAGGCCAAATAAAGAGCCATCAAAACAGTAAAGATAATTTAAAATCGATCAATCGGGATTTTTTCTTTCACACGCACCTATTAATTCTTAGCGACATCTTATAGCAAAACGAATTGCTATGAATCACATGCCCTTTAAAAAATTACAAAAATTCTGTTGCATTTTTGGCTATAGGTCCTAACATTTTAAACAAAATTAATAATTAAGATATGAAACGAGTAATCTTTTGCGTTGTGCCTCTTTTATAATTCATGCACATCCTGCGATTATAATGATGATGTAAACTATCACTTTGAGCTTTGCAGGTTAAATCTGTAGATGCAGGGCAATCTTGATTACGTCAGATCTATAAACATAAAAAGTTACCTATTTAGCCGATAATTGTACTTTCGAAGGTTTGATTAGTAAAGGAGATGTAGACCACCAGAAAGGTCGTTACTATTGTACGTGCTGAAGATGAGGATGAATGCATGGTGAGGTGATCTTAATTGCTACATTAATTTGAGTTTGTATGATCAGCATATTATTTCAGATATTGGACAGACGAGGATCAAGGGGAGACCAACTATTCTGAAATTACCGTTCGGTCAATGAAGAGAGTTGACCTCAATAGTCGACCGACGAACGGTCGGCTATAATTAAGAATTAGTTACTAACCAACCCTTATTTGAGTAACCAGTAGAGCTATAAAATAATGCAAAAGGGGATTAGACAAGAAGAAGCCTATAGCGGATATTCCGGGTACTGTTTGGCATTTTGTTCAAATTACTCACGCAATTAACGGCGGAAGATACCTACATGATGTTTATGAATATCTATAGTAAATAGACAAGTTTAAACTCAAGTCTTTGAGCTGGATTAAAGCGTATTTAACTTAAATTACAGTTCTTCAAAAATATAGAAGAGGAAATTTAACGTGTTTCCGAAAAATATAGAGGAGGAATCTGCCGAGATAGGTATTGAAATCTCGATTGGCAATTACTCGTTATAGACAAGAGTTCAAAAATAAATACCGCTTAACTTCAATCTATATGTGTTGGATGGTTCATAGCCATAAAGATTAAAGTGAATGTTAGGAACGTCCATGGGACTTCCATCCATCTTGCGCCGGGTCAGAATATTTTAAAAGAAAAAATAGTAAAATAAGGCAGGTTCATTAATGGCAAGGTGTAAATTACCCTATTGTGAATTTCGGCCTGAACAATAAAAACATGAGTGAAAATTAATTTAGATAAATTATTTCAGCGAAAATTGTCAATTTCCATTGAAGTTCCAGACGAAGGTTCTGGAATTCCGATTAGCCACTTCTTGGATAAAAGAAACAAAGCCGCAAGCTATCCCCTTTGGTGAAAAGTGAGGAGGCAGAATATTTGCATCCTCTTTTTGCGACATCGACCTTTTCTACTTCTTAATTCTGTAGTACTAATTCTCTGAGTAGAAAATAAACCGTAGCCTAAGGACAACAATTCCTTAAGGAATCAACGGCAAAGTTACGAGCATCACGGTTATTGAAGAGAATCTTCTGATGTAAATCAATTATCGACAAAACAATTGGGCGAGAAAAATTACCCAAACCATCTTAAAGTAGTCAGGAAAGTATTGTTCGCTACCGAGTTAAAACAAAAACGTTCACAAATAATAGACGACAGACTTAGATAACCACCCCGTAAACTACACAACTTGCAAAACGGATAAGGCCGATGTTGAATTAGATAAAAAATGCAGAAGCCAGCCCATGCGATTGAAAAGAGCTTGGATGATATATTTTAATCCAAAAAGATCTTTCCTAATATTGTGAGGAGATTAGTTGCATAGAAATTAACGAGGCCGACAAAAATATGGAATAAACAAGGATACTCCAGAAGATGTTCCTCTGAATAAAAATCAATTTAGAGGTTATGAAGAAAAATGAGGTAGTGAGTGAAGAACCGAAATGGAATGTCGCTGGCCATATTGCACCTAGTTCTTACTTTAATGCATGGGCGATGGTCCCCAATCAATCCATCTTGGCCTCAATTCCAAGTCGAAAATGTAATCTTAGTTACGGTATTCGTTATAGGACGAGATTTCTAAAAGATTAAGTGTGCGTTCGTTTATAGGTAGATTTATGGCTATGATACCATGTGGTATCTTACCTTCCTCATTCAAACGCTTCTACGGAACAATTAAGAATATAGATTATCTCCATGACTCCACTCCATCATTGGATTTAATCATTAGTAAATGCAATTCCAAAACCGGCTATATTTGCTTTGGATGTAACGGCAAATTTCTACCGCGTTTGGCACATATGGACAACAATTTGGTATATTTTGAAGTGCCCCTAAATTAAGCGCCCCTCCTGGATCGTAAATTTGGGGTTAACTCATAGGGGAGGTAGCTCCCTTTTCTAACATATAATCGTGTATATTGGAATTAATGTCCGACTACTGACGTTGGGAAAGGCCGAACACATAATTCCGTCAATTTTAACAATTGGCTAGGCTTAATTACAAATTTACCAGCTTAAATTTAGTGGAACCGATTTTATAATAATCAATAAATACCTTTTCGAACACTTCGGGAAATTTTATCTTATTCACTAGGCGTTTACAGCTGCTTTAGTTTAAGTTACTAATTCTGAAAAAAAGTTTCTTCGTTTTTTTTTTAAATGCTGGGATTTCTTGCTATTAAATTTGTCAATGCCAGAACATTCGAGCTCCTTCAAATATAATTTACGAACATTCTCCGAAGCTTCGGTTTATCTGTTCGTCTAATATCGGTGCAAAACTTATGCAATTTACCGGCCGTATTTTAAAAAAAACCGGGAGCCCCCCCGAGGGGGGGGGGGAACTTCCCCTACTATCAAAAAGTAAAGAAAACCGCTTTTATTATCATAAAAGTTATGTACTATCGGGATTTCTTCGTTTTATAGCCATTTAAAGGCCCCGCCTTAAAAACTCGGTCAAAATTATGTGTTATCATGCACTCCTCGTCGGGGGAAATGCACTTACTTATCCCTGATTAACCTTTTTGTGCCGCCTAAAACTTGCGGTTCATTTAAGCTTTCCCTATCTACCATAACTGCCATACGCGTTATTAGAAAAACAAAAGTGTTATTGCCAATTCCTTTCTTCCCGATTAAAAACAAAGGTTTTTAATGACTTTTAGCATCATCATTATATCCACATACTAGTATGGTGGATACTAGCATTATAACTTTGTCTTTTTAAGCTTCTGCATCCCGCTTTATTTCGGCAAAAACCCATACCAGTATAACAATTACATTTGCCCATACATTGCGTGCCAACCAAAAAATGCGGGTAGGCTTTTTCCGGAATACTGAAAGACCAGAAATGGGGAAACAATTGTATATGGGCAAAATCACTTAAAATATGACCAAATTCGAAAAGTGTTTGGCCTATTTCGTTTAAATCGGATAGCATGGAGATCAAAATAATAATTTAGCACTTTTTTAAGATTTTCTTTTACTTGTCCTTCGATAATAAATAATGCAAGATTCTTACAGGATATACAAAGTACGGGAACTCCTCATCTGGAAATACTATTTGGGAGCAATATATCCAGCGATAGAATGGCGAACAATCCGCAAACGAAATTCCTTTCTCTTATGGCGGATATGCACTCCTAACCGATCAAAGAATGGGAGCAACTACGGAACAATAATCGCCGTCGCCGCTACCCTGGCTGGCCATTTGGTTGGACAAAACAAAACGCTTTTTATCGTCAAAGTTTATTCCAGACCCGACAGAACTGGGCATGTTACCTAGCTGTTTTTCCGACGTATTCAAAGATACCTGCACCTCTTTTAAAGATTAAGCAGACCGGACTAGATGATGTTAAATGCGAGGGCTATTTTCATATTCCTGCTGACTGCTGCAGATATACTTTATATTACGACGCCAGATAGTCCCTGTAGTAAGACCAAATGCAACATTGGAAATGACCCGTGATGAGCATCAGTTTCATGCCCAATTAGGCAGTACCTTTTGTAATGCCGAAGGAAAGTCAGGGATGAGGACTATTGTATATCCTGGACGGATGGGGGTCCAAAATGGCAAAAGCCAGTAATTTAATCGAGCCTGTTTTTCAAAACGCATAAGCAATTCGGAAAACAGTCATTGGTAATAAAAGGACAGTCTTCCTATCGGAAGCCCCTAAAGACCCAGAAACCGAATAACGTTTTTGCCTTGTATAAAATTCTGCTTCAGGACAGCCAGTGCAGCAAGAGAGCTAATTATATTAATGGCAACTTGGCTATCGAATGCAAACAGCACTTATGAAGTAATACTTGAACGATGTAGACAGGCCAGGGAAAGTTCGATATTATATGAACCAACTTAATATGAAGGATGAAGCCTTGGCTGTTGTGCCCGAAAAAGCCAAAAAAGTGGCAGACGTGTCTTGGAATAGGGAGAGCAAAGGTGGGTTATTGTATTTCGCGTCTTTCCAACTATTTATTTTTCACTTTTCTCGTACCTTGATGCTTCTATCTTTGAACACGATGGCACGAATTACCAGTTATTTTTTACATTCCAGAGCTTGCAATTACTGAACTGTCCCTATTTGCTATTTTTTATTTTGTTCGCCCCCCCAATTATTTTTTCAGCGTCCCGTTGAGTTATATGAGGATATAAATCCAACAAACAAGAAATTAATGAAAGAGTAATTGGACAAGCAACAGGAAACCCTATCCATTTTTGCAATATAGGAATTGCCTCTTCACCTTTGGACTGCAAGCCAACAATTGGCAAAGTTTTAATTAAAGGTCGACTCCCGGCCGCCAAAATATATTTACACATTATAAATTATAACAAATACGTATGTTGGAGTTGACCTAAACTACCACCTAATAGTTGAATTAACCCTTTTCCATGTGCTGGAAGAAGGTCATGTGTAACGGCATCCAAAAAAAGACGCTTTACGCGCTTGGAAATCTGGCCAAAGAATTTCAAAAAAAGCCACAAGCAAATACAAAAGCCCAACTATGGCCGAGGCCTGTTTATAGCAGAATGAATAAAATGGGAATAGGATACTCGAGTTTCAGAAATTATCTATGACATCGCTATATTCACCAAGGAATAGAGGAATTGGGACAATATGAGACCCCGATGCATTAAACCAGGAGGCTCCACACAGCGAACATACACACTTATTAAATCGATTGATTCTCCATTCCAAACCAACACTGAAGAGGTATTTTCCCAATGCACCCCGCTTTGGAAGTCCTTTTTATGACATCCATTATGTTGAAGACATTTAGAATCAGCAGCGATAAAATTACAAGGTATTAAAAGTTCAACAAAAAAACGATCAAAACCCCAACCTTTCGAGGCGAGGTATACATTTCAAACTTAAAACTACGACATCCTAAAATTATGGTAGTCTTTCCCATGACGAGTTTTAAATTTGTTCACTCGTGAATACAATAACACTCATGGAATAACTATGATATCTCGTTTGAAATGGCTCACAACCCAGAAAATACAGCAATTCCTCAATAGATTATATTATATTGCCAAAATGAATACCTATATAAACGGACATTTTGATGTTTCATACTACCTTCCTCCTCAAACCTAACTTTTTTTGAAAATTACAAGGCCCACCTAGAAAAAATTGGAGGGTCAGCGGGAAAAATAAAACTGACTGGCAAAAACTCGACGAAAATAGGTTAAACGAAAAAATTTTGGGAGACAATCCCATTGTAAAGAAACACCGCGGGGGGGGCGGTAGGAAGAGAGTAATAATCCTTTGCAAAGGTAGTGCTTTTTGCTCCATCTTCCTCAACAGCAAAGATCAAGTGCATATTACATCCAATTAAACCAATGATCCATTATGTAGATTTGGGTAGTATCGGTAACTTCATATACAATTTATATTATTTAACCCTAGTGGAAAAGTTTTTTCTGCGACATGGACATAAGAATTATTTACAAACATGGTGAAGAAGAAAACATTTATGCTTCAGGCGTGTTATTACGGTTTTGCGGGGGCGTCTATCATCTAATTTTCGACTTGAGGTAGCAGCGGGTTGACGTTCGGGGTGTATGTGGATCTAATTGGTCCGAAAAGAATTGTGCTTCCCACCAAGAAATGGTCAATGGTAAGCAACCGTAATATGGATTTACCCAGCAAACTTCATCGGGCAATTATCAATTTGCGTACCTATAGCAATTGGAATCCACGGAATTTTGATCACGATTTCTTTTTCACCAAAACAATTACATGTCTTTAATGACCTTAGTACTCCGCTAAGCGCCTTGCAAAGAGGGATAAAATTGATGCATTCTTCCGAAGGTGATGGCACCTGAGTTGCAGATTTAGTTGGACAATAGCATTTAAAGCAAATTTGGGAATGATGGTTAAAACAGGAATATTAAGCGTCATTGTAAGTATTCGCAGGAAAATTCATTTGGCCGCATTGACGATAGATTAGAGGCTCGGTTTTATTCAATCTTAAACCACAGGCGAGAGAAAAATATTCGGTCTCTCGAGGACGGCACAAATTCCACTCCTGAAGTAATGAGTGAGGGATATGCCATAACGGCATACACGTAATCCAAAAGCATTCAAAAAATTCAGGCTCGAAGATCTGAGAGAGCAATTGATTAATGACTTGCATAAAAACAATAAAAATACTTATCAGGTAATTAATTTGAAAGGTTAACCTGCCGTATTTTGAAATGCCTAAAGTTAAATGCTAGCGGAATCATGACACTTACCTGTTTTGATTACAAAAAACCTGGAGTGTGACGCTATGCTATTTTATCATAATCAGGAATGAACAATTGGTAAAAATGCCAATTTAAGATGCCTAAAAATCTAAGATAGAATGAACATTAATAATGTGCATGCTATCCGACACGCATGCAGGCCTGTTATGAACAACTATCCATGGCCGCCACGGATGTAGATCAAGTTTAAAAAGTCCAATTTGCGAACATTGTTAACCATCTTTTATTGCAATCGACTTAAGGGCCTATTCCGGATCGAACTCTTGTTCTAAACAGAAAAAGCAAACGTGCACGCCCTGGATTTAGTAATGCTACATGGTGGCGAAAATCCATGCTTGAATTAAAGTAGTGTCCAATTAACACCAAGAGTTCAATTGGTAAAGGCTTACATGATCAGGAATTTGCACAAAACTAAACAAACAAGCCTATTAGCCAACCCATTTACTTAGTGCGAAATCTCCGGGGAGCCAATTGGGGAATGCTTCGGCAAAAAGGACTTGAATGGAAAGTTTTACCTACCGTTTTTAATTAAGGGATAGACCAAAATTGTTCAATGTTTTGACAACTTCAGACACCCTATTGACGTTAAAATTATCATTGCAAACAAAAAAACTACATCCACATCCCGGTTTTTATATTTGCTTTCGGAAGCCGAAATATATGCAAAATTCCCATTCACAAAAGAATTTCTTTCCAGCTTTGAATAATAAAACAACAAACTCGACGGAGTTATTATTACTTTGAAAAAAAGGACAGAGAGTCTAGTAAAATGCCTCGCCATCTGTTTTATGGCAGCGCTGATGGCTTCCTGTATATGGAGGGTATAGGTTCAGGCAAACTTGTACTTGATCGTAAGAAGATTTGCAGGGTAAGCGTAAATGGCAATACAGTGAGTATAGAAAGGAGGCTCCCATTAGGTTTATCAACGGATGTGCCTTCAAAATGATCCTCAGATCATCGAAAGCAGGGTCTACCCAGGACCAACGTACTTCCATGACCAAGCGCAAGGGAGTTGCTGTTCTGGAATCTTTCTTTATTTTTTCCCGATGAGCAATCCATGTCCCCAGGTCCGGCGTGGCCTACCTAACTCATTACCCACCAGGGAGACTTTACACAGTTGAAAGAGTGAATATTTCTTAAAAGGGCCTCCAGCGGCCATTTATGGACCAGAGGGGGCCAAAAATGGGGTTTCATTCCCTTATCTTACACAAAAAAGAAGGGGGAAGCTAAAAACTATTTTCTCTTTTTTTTTGCAGCTTATCCCAGGGAATTTTGCATTTTTTTTTTTTGGAGGGGGGGCCCAATTGGATTTTTCTTCCCCCCTTTTTTGTTGTTTTTTGTGG
>Ga0163217_1100161_pt1 | contig 13915 bp, 12 predicted proteins | sample SynspAceP_FD_185933 | JGI IMG/M metagenome (GOLD analysis project Ga0163217, IMG submission 185933) | Saline lake microbial communities from Ace Lake in Antarctica - Synechococcus sp. Ace-P (PacBio error correction) | ecosystem: Environmental > Aquatic > Non-marine Saline and Alkaline > Saline ... | reverse complement strand
CACAAAATTGCATTCCCGGACTTCCCGCAAGCTGCAACTTCCAAGCAAGGGTCCGCGCGACTGGACTCTAGCAGCAGGCCAATGCAAATCCGTAGATTTCAGAAGAATTGATTCGGTATCACACAAATGCGGCTGAGGCTTATTCGTGGTAAAGAATCACTAGCGCTGTTTTTTGATGCAGGCTTCCTGGAGCGAATTACTCTTTGGCGCTCAAGCAATTCTAGACACAATAAACAATATCATTGGCCACCAAAAAGACTTTTAAGGCCTTGGAATTCGAATGTCTATCAAAGATTAATCAGCATGGGATGAATGTTGCTTTCGTTGATCGCCTCTAAGATCCAAATATCCTGATACGCTGGTGCTCCGATGCCAATTACCATCCTAGCGTGACCGAAGAAAGTGGCCACCTGAATATCGTTGTGGAAATATAACTGGGTCAGAAGCAGCCTGAGTTTCGATAGCTATGTGTATCATTGCCAGTTCTTTGGTTTATTGATTGTGGATGATCTGGCGAATGGAATTATACGGTAGCTGATTTGGATGGAAAGACTACAACCATCCACGAAAGGCGGCAACCATTGCAGACAGCCAGGGGAATCTGGTCGTAAATAGTGCTTGGCAATACGGACGCGTTTCGTACGCTGATAAGCTCTTGCTGATGCAAAAGATTCATTGCCATTGGTCTGTTAATAAAGATTTTACTGTTTCAAGCTTAGCTCTAGAGTTTCCAACAGTAGATGAGAAGAATTAGCCATTCACTTTCGAAATGGCGTATCCTTCGACTTCCGATCAAAATGGACTGTGGGTATTGCACAATGCACTCATTTTCAAGTCCACCAGACAATCACTGCTTTGGCTGCGGAATCTGGCAGCAAAACCAGAAATGACAAGGATAAATTATTGAGTGCTTTGGCAAATCGTTACTAATGCAGAAAAATCGATAATTCAACTCGTTATGCATCCCAAAGATTCCGTAGGCACTTATGGAAAGGAAAACAAGCTGTTAGAAGAAAAATCGGAGCTCATCGAGTGAAAATTATCCCAAATTTCCAATAGATGAGATCAATGACCCATTTACTTATGGAAACAGGAACAAACTGCCGAATTCAATCCTGTGGGATATCAATGGCCAGAGCGCTGATAGGAAGGTCTTAAGCCGATCAAGCCCTAGAGTTCCTTGAGTGGAGTAGCAGCGTCTCAAAAGCCAGGACTCTACAGTTCATTGCCACTCCAAGACGGAAAGTGACTCAGCGGTCAAAGCTTATGGAAGCAATAAGTAATTTTATTCTTTAATACTTAACATGTCACCTTTAATTTGCCCCCTCCATTCTAGCAGCAGATTTGCCAATCTTCAAAAGACTGGATAAATTCAAGTATTCAAGAAAGCAGATTTCATCCATGTGTATATGATGGATTTTTGTGCAAATATTCCTTTGAGGATTTCCGGTAACAGCCGCTATTGCAAGGACATGCCAAAAACTTGATTGTACCACTGATTGATAGTCGAATTCCCATCAGTATTGGAAGCTTTCGAGATGTCCGGAGCGCGGGATTCAGTTCCTATGAAGCTTTCCTCATCTCCATCGTACTATTCAAAGCGATCCAAAGCTTTACAGTGCCAAGATTGCGTAGCCATCAATCCTCATACTCGGGTCTCGAGTTTCTTTCAGAGTTAACTTCAGGATTATTGATTGTCTGTATCATGTCCGGAAATCCGGATTTTGTGGGCAAAAATTTATTAAATACCTACATAAAGTTCCGAACTTAGAGAATTTAATTTTAGAAAATGCTTGCAACCCAAAATCGAAAATTGATGCGAATGATCTGAGCAAAGCAGAAAGCTTCTTCTGCGGTGCTGATATCTTTAGCGGAAGATTTATGTATTTAAACTCCCTAATCCTATTGGACAATCGCAGCTGAAGGCATTGAATTAATATTTAGGGAGGCTTGCCATTTATCATAAATGAACGATCAAACTTCATGTTAAAATACTTGATTCGGGTAGAGCGTTAATTGCAATTATACTAAAATAAAAAAACATATGATTGAAAAAATTTATGCTTTATTCGGATCTCTTTTTTCTTTCTAGGACTTAGTGCATATGCACAAGATGCTGAAGTTGTAACAGATGAAGAGCTGACAAGTTTGCCAATGTGGAATATAATGACTTCAAACTATGTAGGACGAAAAGACCGAGGAGTTAAGATATCATGATTCTTAATAACGAACAAGATAGATGGTGGGCGAGAGACAATGAGATCAAGGCGCTTGCGGTGATGAGGCGAAAAAGGCTGAGGCAAAGTAACTACAGATGAGAAGCAGGCATATAAAGCAGTCAGGATTTTCAGGACTCATTAAGGAAAGTGTTTAAAAACAATATTAAGACTGAGTTGATCAAGATGATACCTATCTGGTGCAGCTACTATATATTAAAGTCAATAGTGCGGATCAAGGGAAGATCTGCTTTGAAATCGAATTGATGAATGATTGAAGCAACAAAGAGGAAAGAACGCTTGCTAAAGCGCTGAAGGTGATGGTTGATTAGCATAATCAACTCACTAGAAGGCCTCCAATTGGATTAATTAGATCAAAAAGTCTTGATCTTTTCTAGATAATCTCAATTTTGGAGGCTTTTTTTATATTTTCACAACCAATTAGTAGGGGGACTGATTCGTTATCAAATCATGGTGTTAAAAAATATTCTGAGTTTAATTTTCGCTTCTATTTGTTCTGCTACTCCACAGAAGGAAAGATATCTCGGTTATTTCAATTAAAGCACAAAGCCTCCTGGATTAGGAAAGCTCACTCGAAACTAACTGGAAAATGTTTTCCTTAGACTTTCACGGGAGGCTATCATCAATTGGAACGAGTTTCTACCTCCGAATTCCCGATCTTACCACTCACTCAGTTACAAAAAAAATTTCGATATCCTCTAGATATTTCTTGAAGAGAATCCTGCTTGAGATGAAGGGAATGACTAGACCTTTGGCCAGTTTTAATTGCCGAATTTCGAATCGATCTTTTTATCTTTGACATTGCGAGGCTACGTCAGAAGGGGTAACTACCAAAATATTTGACGGAGGAGATTTTAATTTCCATTTTGAGGGTATTCCTACCAAATCAGCAAGTCTATGAAACAGTAGGCTTGGTACTCTATGATGCTAAAAAAAGAGTCCGCAGTTCTGAAATTGCAATACCGAAAATATGCTCGGCAACCTTTACATGCAATTCGAAGTCAACCAAAGAACCAAACAGTTTTATCTTGGAGATTTATTTAGAAAAGTTGGTTTCAATTGAAATAAAAAAATCAATATTGATCGGCACTTGGATCTTCCGATTCAACAGCATATGAGCCCAAACTTATGTTGCGGTATGAACCTTATTATTGACTTGGACTTCGAATAGAGCGAGATTTTCAGAATACACGAAGATGTTTATCAAAGGGGAGCAGAGTTCGAAATTCACGTTTGCAGATGATAACTTCTCTGAAGTTCAAAAAAACATTGACCAAAGTTATATGCTTGCAGTGGTTTTCTGTTTAGATTCTAGGTACAAAACGTTGTAAAGTCTGGTTGGATGTGGAATAGTGATTGAAGCAACTCAACATAGCGGAACGAATATAGAGGTAGTTCAATTTTAATATGCAAAAACCCGAAAAAATTGTCAATGTACTAAGTCCGGGCTTTAATTTGGCTTTATTTTTCTCTTTTCAAAACCACTCGGTTTTTTACTATCTTGCAGCCTTAATCATCCCGTGAATAGCATTATATTGCTCAAGGAGTGGAAACGAGACATGTATCCCAATCAACCATTGAAGACGAATGCGTGAGCTACATCGTTATTCGATGTCTGGTTAGGTTTCCAGAGCACTTCCAGTATGTCCGTGATGGGACTAAAAACCATACACCGCAGAATTCCTTTGAATGCAGAACTTGGAGTTTTACATAACCAAACCTTACAGGAAAATCAGCTCTAGAATAGTAGGAATCCTTTGAAGTACCATCCCCATGGTGACTCTGCAGTTTACGAACCATGTGCGAATGGCTCAGCCTTGTCTCTCGATATCCATTAGGAATGTCAGGGTAACTTTGGTTCGTTGATGGGGATAACCAGCAGCTATGAAGATATACGAGGCTCGACTAAGCGAATCGCTGAAGAGCTTTCTGATTGATATCAATAAGGGAGACGGTTGACTTCAGTTCAAACTTGATGATTCCTAAAAAGAAACGATTGATTTAGCCTGCAAAGTTCCCTGCTCTTCTTCTCAATGGTCTTCAGGTATTGCATGTAGGATGCGCAACCAAACATGGCTCCTCACAATATTTGGAGAAATCATAACCGGTATCATCGGCCTACATTGAAAATCGTGAGAATTACCATTCCGAATTGATGGAGTATATCATCGCGCAGATTTTCCAACGAGTATATTTACGCTATATGGTTGTGAAGCAGCATCGAACTGGTAAAGTCGAGTAGTCTCCGTGGAAAAGCGACGTCGAAAACCAAATGAAGTGAACAAGGAATGATCGTCATCACCGAGATTCTGATAACTTGGTCAAAACAAGGCCCAATATGGGGGGGGGGGGATGGAGACAACTTGCACAGTTGATCAATGAAAAGAAAATTGAAGGGGATCTCTGCAATTGGTGGACGAAATCGATCGATCAGGACATGCGTGTGTTTATAGCTTAAATTGCGAGATTGCCATATCATGTTGTAACTTAATTAATCTTTATAAGCACCCCGCTTCGTCAGACTTCTTTTTCCGTCAATAACTTCGCACTTGGTTAAAGGTTCCTTATACGCTAAAATCTTAAAGATTCTTATGACTTCATTATGTAAACACCGACATGAAGGTTGGTGACTCAGAGAACTGAGTATGAGTTAAGGAAGCAGAGAAAAGAGCTCACTCCTTCAAGGTTATTGTAGCCTTTGACCATTTAGATGAAGTGATTTCTTTATTAGAAGTTCAGGCAATCCGGAGACCGCAGAAATGCTTAATTGAGCGATTTGAATTGAGCGGAAAATTACAGCAAGAGTATCCTCGATATGAGATTGGCAGCGATTACTGGAATGGAGCGCGAGTAAGATTATCCAAGAAATTCAAAGAGATATTTGGCATTGATCGACGAGTTGAAAGAAAATCCTAGGAAGCGAGAAACGAATGAGATCATCAAAAACTGAGTTTGATTGAGTGAAAGATCGCTATGCAGATGAGCCTCGTACAGTATCGAGCACAACGCAGAAGATTTCAGTTATGAGGATATGATTCCTAAATGAAGAGGTTATCATTACTTGTCTAATTGAGGGCTATGTAAAGCGTACGCTTATCGAATACGAACCCAATGGTAAGAGGAGGAGTATTTATTTTTTGGATCCAGGCGTTTCCACCAAAACAGCTACTGACTCACCGAGTACCTTTTACGACTCCATCATATTACCTTTTGATTTTCCAGGATAAAGGGAAAATTATTCTGTTGTAAGACGTTACGCAAATTACCAGAAGGAGGAAAAACTTCGAAAGGAAGACCAATTCAAACTTGATTATAGTATACTCAATGAAATAATCCGATCAATTATCCACAGTATGATTAATGATCCGGATTACAATCAATAATCATTTCTTGATCATGGTGACAAGCAGGATCATGCAGCGGACTACATTAGAACAATATAGTCGACCAAGACCTCTAATGAATCGATTGCCTTAAACCATTCCGTGAGGGATGATTCCGTTAGTTGAATGTTGACATGGACTTACTGGAAGCGCTGAGCATTTGTCATCGCAGCCGAAGTCAGGACGCTGAATTCACTTCAAACTAAACAGCGTTAAGGCCAATGGAAGAACTGCGACTTGTGTCAAGCAATAAAAAGTTCAAATCAATTGATAACGAACTATGTGATTGCTGTATGGCATCCGAGGGAAAATGGGCAACCTTTCTGTAGGTCTGAAAAAGGATACGGAAAACGATCAAAATCTAGATCAAATGGATTCACTAACAGAGAGGTAAAGGTGTCAAGCGATGAGTGTAACGATAAGACGGCACCTTGTAGCAATCAAGAAGTGATCTGATCGGATGATTGCCATATTCTAAGTTCAGGGAATCACTATTAGAATGGCGGTAATATACCCTGCGTTGATGGTAGAGCCACCAAGAGTACGATTTAAAAATAGCGAGAACGATGAGATTTTTCCGTACAAAAAATATCTAAAGAAGAAGAGACAGAAGACTCGATGTAGAAATCTCTGAGGAACTTAACTGAGGAAACTCACCGAATCTTCAATGATCAACCACAAGGACAACGATTAACCAAAAAAGAAAATCTTACATGAAGAAGCTAATTCTATCAATTCCTATCGGTGCAACGACTCTGTTTTGGCAAAAAAAAAGTTAGTTCGTTCACAGAAAAAAACTTAAATTCCGGTATTCTTGCTGCTGCAATGACGGATATTACATGCAAGCATCGCTATCCCGAAACATGGTGATCCGCCACATACCTCTAAAAGCAAAAATCCAGACTAAATGTTGGTTCTGATTCGACTAATACTGAGTCCCAATCTTGCAGTATGAAAGAAGCTCTTAGTACTATATGAAAGCTTTGAAATGGCTGGATCTGACAGACAGGTGGAGTAGGAGAGGAAGTTTTCAGCGAAGACATGATGGCCGTTCCAATAACTTGAGACCCTATTCAATTGAAAAACCTTAGAAAAAACACCTCATTCGACAAGCAACGACAGATATAATGAAAAATGATCTCGAGATGGCCTATAACTTCTTCGACCTTGCTGGAGAATGAATTGGCAATACCATATTCATTACAAATGCTGGTTCTAGCAAACCGTCTTGGATGTACGAAACGCAAAGCTCATTTCGGATATCTTTTAGAATTGGAACGATAACAATAAGCTAAGGACGCGTATTTATTTTCTTTAGGTTCAAAATTCCAGAGTGCGTTGAAGATAAAATCAGATGGAAGCTTACAGACTTGTGATGGCCGGAAGAACAGATTTATTCCTGGATGATAAAATCCTTGCTGAATATGAAATCCAATTGTTGCTTCCAGTTAAATTAAAATGGATAGCAATGGCTCAAAATCCAAGAAAGCCTGAAGAACGATCCGAATAATCGCATCTTCCTATTGAGATCGGGTACTTGAAAGAGCAGTCTGGAGACTATCGAAGAGCTTGGCTGATTTAAAAAATCATTGAAAGGTTTGATCGACTTATTTTGAACGGCCAATGATTACCACGGAGGCCTGCTTCTTGACAGTCTGTGAAATTGTTGAATACCTTTGTAATGACATGTTGATGCAGAGTGGAAAGCAGATCTCCATCGTAGGAAGAGGCTGGATGAAAACTATAAGAAGCTGCTCGGAAATACTTTGTGCAGCTTTAGAAATCAGACCTGATAACACCGAAATCATGGCAATTCTTTTTCCAAGTCAATTAACTCGTCGAAACGCAGCTGAAAGCAGAAAAGTAAATAAAAGGCTTAATTGAGCTGAAAGCCCCAACTGATGGAAGACGGCAGTCAAAGGTCCTATAAAAATTAAAGAGAGTCGAGAAATCGGCTCTCTTATTTTATATTTTAATTGTGGCATCGAGTAAAATCCCATCTGATTAAAATTCAGGATTCTCAAGAATCTGTGCAAAATAGGAAAAGCAGGCGGAAACCACCGATTTGAGTTAAATCCCGCTTTTTATGGAAGTTGTTGTTACCACACAGCAACCACCAATGCAACTTACAAAATTATCTGACAGCCGATTAGGCTCCAATGTCTTCTTTTTACCTCGCGAGGTTCGGTGAATCAAAGCAAACGGTAAACTTTCAAATCAGATCACTCTTATAAGACCTATGACTACATGGAAGAACAGCTTGTTTTCATGCTTTACGGGGTTGATTTCAAAACTAATTCCTCATAGTCTCGAAGTGTTTTATATTTCCTGAACGAAAGTTACCTACTTGGGATCTATTAAACTCCCCCCAGCACACGCTGTCCGATGCAACTTGCAAGCTCCATAAGTGTTGGCGTATATATATTACTTGCTCTTTGGCACATATACAAAAGGAGATTCAGAGGTTATCTGAGTTTACCTATTAATAAAGAGGCTAATGTTGATCAGATAAGCTTGCGTGGACTCACACTTAAGTCTATTCACAAATGTATTCAAAGGGCAGGGACGTAACCAATCTCTGCAGAAGAAAGGCGGGTTAAAGCACATGCGTGCTTTCCACTGTAACCATGGTCCAGAACTAGTTGGCTAACCGCCGCGAGTACCAATGACAAAGATTTCTCGACCGCTTTCAACCTGAGAAAGCGCATTTATGTTTTGCACAAGGCTATGTAATATAGGTTTTAAAAAACATGGGAGACCAAGGATCATTCTATGTTACCGATCTCAACGAAAACGCGAAAGTATGAGGGTAATCAGCGAGCTCCGCCCAAGATGCCATAGTTCTCTACGCAGGCACATTTTAGACCAGCTCGTTACCCTAAAGCAGTGGGAAGCCACTAAAAGCTCGTTTAGTCACTTACAAGATCCTCTTGACAGAAGCCTATTCGCTTTGTGCCAATCTGTTTGATTCAATCCCAACTATGTATTGCTCTAACAAGAACCGCTTTGGAAATTGAGCCCTTGTCAAGAAAATCAACAGAACTTCGAAGTGGGCTACTTTTTCTCGGACAAAGCCGATGAGGCAATCAAAACGCAGGTTTATGGATGGGTGTTGATCGCCAATTTAATATCGCGTACATCCATAAAAGGAGCAAAAGAGGCAGAACAGTTTACCACCTTGGTTTCAATGCCAAAGCAAATTTAATTTTTACATTTCTGTTTTTGAGACGATCCCTAAAAAATGAAACCAATCTCAACACTCGAAGAAAGAAATCTAAAATAAATACAATGGATATTTTCAGAAATAATTGCAGGAGGGTGATTGGGAAAAAAATGAAGATCACCCTAAAACAAGCCAGGAAATGCCTTTATTGACCGCCAAAATTTACTCGGATGATACTAATTTAAAAATGATTGTTTACTTTCACTGTGATCACAGTTTTCGAGGAATCACATTTCTTTGCCCATTTTAGATAATTATTATTTCAGAGCCGAGCTAAAAATCTATCCATGAACGTTGATCGAATTTGCTTAAAGCCTGATTTTTCATCAGATTCACTGGCGTCTGTTCTTAGTGGCGCAGGATAAATTTCAAAAATCCGGTTAGCTATTCCTTCGAATCCGGACATTACATAAGTAATGTAAATCCCGGGCCGATGAAATCAAAAAACAGAATATCGAATACCGGGGCGAATCGATGCGAAGTTAGTTGGCGACAAATTCTCAAAACACTCACATGGAACCATCTTTATCGCTATCCTAATTGGAGTGGATTACCTCTTTCCTAGGGGATTTCCCGAAAATAGGCAATCCTCAAGCATTTTACGGATTTTTTCGAAATGCCCTTTTCCTAAAATACTAAAGGTTCAAAAATTTTCATTGGCTATTTCACAGATCGGGCTAGGATTGTTAACCTGACTCCATACGATCCATGATAATCCTTAAAACCAATACATTGGTCAAACTTGAATGCCCTATATTTCATTTGGGTTTTCAGTTGCGAATACCAACCCCACTTCTATCGTTTTTTTGTTATTTTCTGATATGGAATGAAACACTATTCCAATGGGGCAATTGAAAAAAACCAAATGCGGGAATCAATCTTGTTCCATTCTCTGCTGGAATAAAAAGTTATTTAGGGAAAAAATTAATCCGACTCCGACCACAAACTCCAATTTAATCCAATCTTACAAAACATGTTCTGATTTGCCGCTTATACAGGCTTCAAAAATTATGAAATCGGAGGCTCAGATTATTTTAAGAGAGGACTTGGGGTTAACTACCTCTGGAGGCTAATTTTATTAAATTTCGATGAGGTTTAGAACGTAGACTTTTCTATGCGCCGGGGAATGAGCGAAAAAAATAACGGGAACACATTTTTTCCTTTCGTGATCAGACCTTCCCTTGCGGTGGTAGCTTCTTGAATGGAAAATTAACCGAAAGCTATTTTATGCAGTGGGTTTTTGGTGTATTACCTTTATTCGAAATGAGCTCAATCAGAAGTAAGCGGGTTCGTATGAGCGAATTATTCGTTATCGATATCACAGAAGCCTCTCAGCAGGAGTACAAATCAAAGCACAAAGGCCAAATGCTTGATTCTTTTGAATTTACGTTAGGGGTATACAAATTCCCGGCGGTAAAGTATCAAGAGTAAAAAAGATTCCACACTCCACTGATCAATTTTATTTTTTTTTAACTCATGCTTGTATTTCTAGCTTTCTCAAATAGATTTGCCATTATTTACAAAATTAAGTAGTATAAGGCTTGTTGATGGGTCCTTGGATTGACTTGATCATGCTTGTTGATTAGCTCAGTCCATAGAAGCTCAGCGGACGATTTTATCATCAAAACTCCTTCAGCTCCAGGGATAAACCGTGTATGTAATATAGCAAGCTTTCATCCGCGATATAATAATACCCCGATTGATCGCCTATTAATGGTCAATGGCCTGCCACAGTGAAGTTAGCTTTATTTGAAGGCAACTCGAGGAGATGGAGGTCAAAATCTGATCGTGAAAGAATTGGGCATTTGTCTGTCAGATTCGTACGCAGAGATTATTTGAAAAACGAAATCGAGAAACGGATGCGGGAAAGACAGTTGTTTACCCGTTCTCTGCGTATGGGACTTTGGATATCCAAAGACCGGACAGAACACTTCAAAACTGCGGATAAGGAAAAAGTATTAAGTGACGTAGTTTGGTGATCCGAAAATTTCACTGATATCATCATCACCCGATTCAACACTATTCCAGGAGTCACTCTATGGTCATCATACCACTTTCAGCCGATATTAGCTGGATGAAGCCTTGATTTATCCGGAGATCCCAAAAGCCTTTCTCCAGACAATTAAGCTTAGTCAAGCCTTGGCAAGCAAAACGGATATTTTGAACGCCTATTAATTTCGGTGGGGAATTCAAAAAGATTTCAATGAAGTTTATGATGTATTTCCAAACAGGTGATTTCAATTCACTCTAGGAGAATCGTATAGCCAAAGAGCAGCAGACAGACGAACTATGCATTTAAATCTCAAGGTTTTGGGGCTACTGCGTGGAATTGAAATGCAGCAGATCTATTCAATTTTAAAAGGCGAGCCGTTTCAAAATTCACATTGAAGAGTAAAAGATCGAGGGGAATCTTTCCAAATGGAAAAGCTATTTTAGCAATATCTCGCAAAACGCTATCGGGAGCTTTAACTTCAAAGATCCCAGCAGCAAATGCTACGGGCACTGCTTGCCATCCGCAAATAAATTGAATTCAATATTCGGATTGCCCCACTAGTTGATAGAAAAGAAAGCAAAGCTAATCAGCTGATTATTTCTTGCGCCTAGGCTTAGACTTCGAGTTGGTTACAGACAGGAATTAGGCTATGCGGGCAATGATATCGACTTGCTCAAATTTGGCTATTAATAACCCGACACGCACGTACAGTTACAGGAATTTCTTTGGCAGTAAATGAGAAAGATTCAAAAAAAACGAATTGATCCGCCAAAGGTAATGAGCTTTTATTTTACCGGTAAACTTTACAATTTGAGAAGCAAAACCTTACACACCTTAATGGCTGGAAAAACCAATTTGATGGAGTCGAGTATACACGTTTCCAATCAAGATGATATTGGTAACCGTTAAGATGTACAAACTTGGAAGAACCTTAGCCTTTACAATCAATGATCAGAATTCAGCTAAGAGATTCCTTTGATGTACAAATTCAAACATTTCAAATCGATGGTAAGTAAAGCAGACTTTCACAATCTTCCTGAATGATTTGAGTATTTCCAATACGTGGTGTTTTTGATTCCTGAGGTAAGTTCCAAACTCAAAGTGACTTTCACTTCAAAATCAGGCTACTGATGGCGATGACTTCACAAGTCTCCTGCTGATCAGTTTACAATCCTCTACAATACGGAATAACACCTTTCTAAAAGAGCGTGTTTACGAGGTAGAATTTCTGTAATAAAGGCCAAGGTGTTCAAAGGATATTACTGCAACGTATACATGGAAAAGTATTTGACTGATTAACTTACCGGATTCTATACAAGCATATTCCGAATCATGACTTATTTCCAGGGGGGGCCCTGTTTGCTGGGGTTCGATTATCCAAGAGAAACTGGAAAGTCGCCAAAGCGAAGGATTGGGTTACATCCCAGGTGCGGAATGCATGTTCGGCCACGTTGACTCGCATCTGGGCTACCAAATTGAATTAACAGAGTGCGAAGTTTACTCGTTTGAGAAGCTTATTACCAATACAAAGCGGTAACGTGTGATTAGCGCTTCATAATTACGAATAAGATGGCATCCAATCAAAAATCCTGATGGGCTATGTCCAAATCCGGGAAAGTAATAGTTCAATACCCCCCAAAAATTTATTTTCCCCCCCCGACAGGTCTACCACTTCTGACAATCAATATTGGGACCTTATCTTTTGTACTTAGTCGAAATCGCGTTGCCGTTCAGATCTCCTGTTTCAAGTAGATTGGAAACATCGCTTAGTCAGTGGCCCTAACCCGTTTGCAATGCAAGCTGGATTTTGATAATGGTGCAGGAAGCGAGCTTATATAACTTTGTGGGTCAAATGGGACGAACGGTACGAGACTCCAGTTTCAAATGAATTATCCTGGAGGAAGAATCAAAGTATGATGCCCTGATATTACACTAAATTATGGGAGAAGGGGAAATATATATATACCGGGATTTCCTTTTTTCAGGCATCTTCTGCGGAGTCCCAGGAGCAAACCAAGTTATTTATTCAAAATTCTTATCGAAGAGTTAAGGATGGAAGAGAAAAATATTCGTTGTATGTATTATTATTACATTGGATTAATGGTGCCCTAGTGGTTCTATAGACTTTCGACTTACTTAAATTATTCTTACGCGATGAGTAAGTAAATTATGGATTGATCGCTACTCTTTGGTACACCATCCGATTGCAGCTATGGAATCTACAAAAACCTACGCACCAAAGGATTTAATTCGTCCTCCGAGGAAGAAATTTCTATAATTGTGGACCAATTGACTTTTTCCATCAGGGCTACTCAAAGCCTCTGCGCATCACTATTTTGGAGCACCCCGGACAAAAGCTTACGAAAATGGATATGAGGCTTATCAAGTTTTATTTCGTTGTGCGCTGGCGATGATTATCATTTCGACTTTATTCTATTTAATTACAATGCTGGGAAAAAGTCTTACAACCGCTTAAGAGTATTTAGAAGTCGCTTTGATCTCAAAACCTCGAAATTTAGCCGCCTTGTTGTTTATTATTCAGCGTGGCTTAGTGCCGGGGAATCCACAATCTATTGCGCCTTGCGATTATTCTTTCCACGCTATTGGCTGGAATCTAACCCTGGGACCCAATATGTCATCGTCGTAGTTGTATCCTTTATTACTGTTTTGAGTTGGCAAACTGAGGCCCAGCTTTCCCATTACACAAAGAAGCAACCAAATGGCAGTGGAGATGGAAGGATTGCTTATTGCAGGAATCATTCGTGATTGCAAAAAATGCTTCCAACTATCTTTCCAAGATGGAGCAAATTGCATGTTGGCAGGAAAAAATGGAGTAAGCTCAAAATTATGTTGAGTTTTGAAATTCTGATTTCTGGCCGATTTCGATTTTACAATGTGTGGTCAGGGAATGACGGCTTCGGTTTCTTTTGTAATTCATTTTTCCTTTATTTGCACGGATTTTCCAAAGTTCAAGTGCAGCGCTATTTGTTCCGGACAGGGGGACGGTGGGCTCAAAAAGGGCCGGGATGGGGATTGGAATTTTAATTAAAATTTTTCTTCTTTCCCCTTTCTTTTTGGG
>Ga0163217_1051048_pt1 | contig 13916 bp, 10 predicted proteins | sample SynspAceP_FD_185933 | JGI IMG/M metagenome (GOLD analysis project Ga0163217, IMG submission 185933) | Saline lake microbial communities from Ace Lake in Antarctica - Synechococcus sp. Ace-P (PacBio error correction) | ecosystem: Environmental > Aquatic > Non-marine Saline and Alkaline > Saline ... | reverse complement strand
CATGGTTTTTCAATAAAGAGATTAGTCGTCCAGGGACTTTCCATTGAAGGGGAAAATCGGTCTACTCCCACACCAAGCGCCGCCGTTGGCATTGATAAGCGCACCAACGAAATAGTGCAGAGAGATTGGGATCTGGTAGCACAGGGAACACGGAATGGACCATTCGAGTTCGCTGCTTTTTTAAAAGATAACTTGGTCGATACTAGGGCTTCGGACTGCCGCACCATAGGGCCTTTTTCTATGGGGTCGACGGAAAGGAGCTCCAAAGCGGGACAGACAAGGATTACGACGATTTAAAGATTGGGAACAAAAAGGGACATTGCCAACAATTTGGCTCATCTTTCCCGAGAATATCGGGCCATATCTGTCCATTGGGACCGGAAACGGCACTCTCCCAAGGTGGGAGTCTATCGATTATCACCAATAAAAAGCAAGGGCAGGAAAGGATCCATTAGTGGCCATATTTCTCCGGACAAGAGGTGGAACCGATCATAGAACAATAATGAAGATATCGGCCAGGAAAGGGCCAAGGTCAAGGAGATCATTCCTGGAGTATGGCAAACTCATGAAGACCATTGCCAAAAAAGTGCTTTCCCCGGGGCAATACAGGTCAACCGTCGCTTCCATGTACAAAAAAACTTGCCCTGAGGCTCTTCGGATATCGGCATCAAACACAGATGGGATCGCAATGACTGGGAGAACGAAAAAGATAAACAGGCCAGGGGGCAAAGAAACAGTTACCATTCGTCCCAAAGAATTCGAAACGGGGAACAAGAAAGCAACTATTGGCCGCAGCAGGTATTACTGTACAAGGCTTCCCAAATTTAACGGAACAGAGAACCAATCGCACGAAGCAGGATATTGTTCGATCAATATCCGATATAAAGATGTTCTTTGACCTGGTTCCGAAGTGCTAGGAAATATTTTTCAATCGCAACGTCCATAGAGACCGCCTATACAAAACTGGCACATTTGGTACAAGGATGTAGAAAAATTTAACAGGATTTTAGGGCGTCAACACCATCGCAAACACGAATCGCCAACTATAGATCTATTCTGAAACTATTCTATAAAACAGAAGACACAATGCATTCGGCAGAATCGTTCAATGCAAAAATAAAAGCCTTTTAGGGGCACAGTTCAGGCTGGTGTGAAATGTAGATTCTTCTTATGACTAACTACAATCTTTTGCATAAACACAACAATTGTCTTGATCCTTGAAATGCGATTAGTGGGCATTTTCAAGGTAACATTTCAGCAAATTATTCCTTTACACCAGGGTTTTGGGTAAGTTGGATTTATTTCAACTCATTTCTTGAGGGAAATGGAGGACAGATATCTGATTTTTCTCCCTGAACCATACCGGTAGGCAATTCATTTGGCAAAAATCAATTAAACCATTTACTATTCTACTGGGAGGTTATTATAATTGGAACTCCGATTGCAAAAAAAGGATTTATCACCAGAGACCTTTTTCCTTTTAACAAAGCCATGTGCTGGACCCAACGTTTTTCCATTCAATTCGTGCCTTCCAATGCAGTTCCACCCGTCTTTTCATTCCGGAATGGCAATTTACAAGGCATCGGTCTATGGCGTAACCATAGTCTAAAAGATTTGCACCTGTAATTAGCCTGTGGTGTAACAGAGATATTTGGCATGCCCAACTCGCTCCTTATAAGTTAAGTTGAGAGAAGACTTAAAGTACCATCCAATTCATACTTTGCCTCGCATAATTCAATAAAACCTTCACCATACCTAAATAATATTAGCCGTTTCACTTCGTCCGCCAAAATCGGCAACCTGCTGCCGGTGAATTAGGATTTTTGAAAACTTTTTCAATTGAAAGCCCGTTACCGCCGATTTCCTCTACCCCACCATCTACAACATGGTTTTGTTTAAATAATTTGAATTTGCGCTGGGCTACCGCTAAGGTCACCTGGTATCCAAATTGTAGCGCTAATTCTCGGATCCACATCATCAGGCTTATTTGTGGTAAGGGAAAGTCATTACCTTTTCGTAGTTGCAGCCACCTAAATAATCAATTAGGCCATTTTCCATCCTTACCTCCCCAAATAAGAAGATACACGACCATGTTAGGCTCATATCTCTTGTCCCTCTTGTTGTATAAAAAACGTAGTTCGGACCCATTTGTTCAGCGGCACTTGCCAATTCTATTAAAATAGGACTTCATCAATATTGGACATATATCATTCAAAACAAATTTAATAGCCATTTCAGGATTACCCGTATTGAAAATAACCTTTTGTGTAGTTCCACATTTATCAAACTCCTTCCGGCGATACCGCTTTTTGAAATAGCTATTCGGCATTCGCTCAGGAGTTGCCAAATACATCTTTCTTCATGATACTTCTGCCAAAGTTACCCTCAAAAAGTGCTACGCGTTAATTTAAAGGCCAAAGAGCCGTTTCTTTATTAAGCCCTGGAATTTCCAGTACTGGGATCGAAGCCCCAGGTTATTCATGGCCTTATCCAAATCGGAGCAGTAAGTCTACAACCTCCGTTCATAGGGATTTTCTTGGTTCCACAATTTCTCATCATCAGGAAATAGTTGGGTACATATGGGTTAAATCCCCGTATGTGTTAAGATTAATAAACCGATGCCCTAAAAAAATGTGCTTCCCCTAAAACTTGTTGGTTAGAACTTTAAACTCATCACTGACATTATCTAAATTATCAGAATAGAATATTTATACTCCTAATATTCATCCCATGCATTAATCACTGTCCGTTTACTAGTGCCCTAGTACCATTAGTACTTGATTGGGAATACGTTGTATTAGTTGTCAGAATTGTCCTCAGAGAGAGGTTATAAATTTGGCATTACCATGGCTTGGGGAATGAAGCATAAGTACTTTTTTTACATAATTTTCTATGTCGTTGGAGGTCTTTAAAGGAACTCATTCACTGAATTTGGGTGTCTCGGGGTGATGTCAATAAAATCCTCACACGATATGTTTGATGGCAATAACAAAAGACATGCCTAAAAATATATATTATATTTTTTTTCATGATTTTTTTAGATTATATATTATGTCCCGTCCTGAAATTAGTGATACACTAAAAAACTTAGTGTAATGAAAAACATCAGAAAATGTGGGTATACCAGGCGTAACCCAAAAAAGATTACTCCATTTCTTTTCAGCTTTCAATTTAGTTGAAGAAATTGAGCAAGGACTTCTTACCCAGCTTTCAAAGCAGGCCAAATTATGGTATTCAAGGAGACTCAACGGTGACCAAATGGTGAAGAAATATGGTAACTTTGATTGGGAACATCGACCTTATTTATGCTATGGCCAAAAACACCTGAACAAAAAAACTTGAGTTAGAAGCAAAGGTAAGATTGCCGAGAACAAGAAAGCTCGGGCAGTAACACCTTGCCGAGAGAGCGGACAAGAAGGCTATCATCTTCGATATGCTCGTTGATATGGCAGAAAAAGAGTATGACCACCAAATCAGAAAAAAATATACACACCCGGCCGTGGGTTATCGACCACACAAAGAAAAAATACAAAGAAAACGTTTAGTTTCTACCTGGATTTTACTCGGGCGCAACAGACAGGTTTACTACAGATCCGATCAAATTCAGGGCCACAAGCCAATCTATTGCCAAAAGGTTATAGTGCTGGTGCGTAAATATACGCGGGCTCATGCCTAAATTAAGGTATACAAGAAAGTTATTACATTTACCTACTCAAGGAGGAACTTCTCGATTCTAAATTATAGGCAGGGGATAAACTCTTAGGATATTACGAGCCAAACCATATTGTTGATAAAACCAAAGCGAGCTATCACATTACAACAGACTCCCATCACCGTTTTTAGGAAAACACAAGAACCTTTGTCACAATGTTGAAATAGGAAAGGCCGGAAGCCATCTGGGTCAGTGATATAAACTTATATATAGGAAAATAGAACCACCCATCCTTACCTGGCCTTTGATCACAGTATGCGTATTCAAGGAAAATAGTGGGCTATAACGTATCTAGCTTCCTTAGGTCTAGAAGTTCGCTGAAAGCCTTGGAAATGGCATTTACAAAACAGGATTCATAAAAAGACTATATATACACCATTTCCGCAGGGGATTGCAATATTTGCCAGCAATTGAATATCAACAACTCTTGAAAAAACAACAATATAGGTCAAGTATGACCTGAAAATACGGAACATAACGAAAATGCCATCGCCGAAAAGGGTCAACGGAATATTGAAACAAGAATTTGGAGTGGCAAGAATATTTAAGAACATTTAAAATTGAAAAGCACTGATAAAGTAATGCCATTAGAAATCTATAATGATCAAAGGACCGCAATTATCCAACCATATGCTCACACCACTACAAATTGAGCACAAAACAAATTGAAAAGAAAACAGACAAATCAAAAAAGCTGAACAATGGTTATCATTGATTCAGCCTTAATATTTAATTATACTTCAATAATCTGTTATCGATTATTTAGGATGAGACAATTTTTATAGAAAACTTTTTAATCGAGTGAGATAATCTATTCTGCCCAATAGGTTTTTTTCCTGCTCCCCAATTACTTGAGATTGCTACTGGCGTCCAAATTACCAAACAGGTAACTTAGAAAAAGTGGAAAGGTTTTCTCCTGACACAGTATTTAATCTTACTGCGGATAAATTCAATTTTTCAAAACTTTACCTGGGAAGTTATATCCCATTTGTAAACATTTTGCAAATCGCAAATAGGGCCCCATTTGCAAATATCGAGTACTAACTATTCTCGTTCTTATTGTTTGAGGGCATTGTTTATTAAAGGTCTTGGAAAATATGTGTCCAGCATTATTATTGGCGTCACCTATTTCCAGCCCTGTTATAAGTATCTTCGGGTTTGATCTCTAAATATCTAAATGGACCTTGAATATGGAGATGATTTCCTGTGCGAAACCCCAAAAAGATGTTGCATTTGGCGTCGAACCATTAAATCTCTTGTCCAACACCACGCCACACCATGGACATATCAAATCCCTTATAAGAGGCATTTTAAATTATCCGTATTGATTTAATGTAAGCTTGTTATCCAATAATCCTGAGAGGGTCGCCGTTTGGTTCCTCCAAAGGTATGACTCCATCGTTTTACAGCCCCATCCTCATTACATCCTGCATAATTTCACGTCCCCAGTGTTCCAACCAGGCCAGTTATGTCAGATTAAATCAACAGAAGAGGTTATTAGTCGATCAATATTCACCTTGAGTTTTTATAAAGTTCATTTAGCCGTATAGCCCAAAATCTCACCATCCTCTCTACCTTCGTACCAAGTATTAAGGAATTCCCGTTAGGGATTCTCATATTTAGGTAACCACCGCTTTGCTATCATATAGTTAAGGACCGATACCATAAGAAAAATCCTGATTCACAAAAAATGGTTCCAATTTTAAATTTAAACTTCCCATCCTCTAGATCGTTAAAAGTGGCATTATTGTTTGGGAACAACAAGGACCCCAAAACTTCCTGGTTGTGCCTGGAACAGGTTCCTATATACAAAAGTTGCCTTTCAACCAATCAAAATTAGCTTTTAATTTTCCATCCAAAAAAGTTTAGATCTGTCCCCACGTTAACTTTCGATTGCTGTTTTCCCCAAGGTTAAAGGTCCGGCGACTAATTTATGATGGTGACCTGCCAAAAACCTACAGGTCTACTTCCTCCTTGCGTCAAAAATTCCAATTCACAGCATTTTCCTGAAAGAGGAATCAAAAGTAAATTTAAATAGGAATCAACATCTTGGTTCCCTAGGCTCACCCAAGAAACCTCTAAATTCTTAAATTTGTTTACTATATTAATCAATCGGGTTCCCAAAAAAGGTCTCTTTATCCAAGTTCCATCCAACAGAAAGGAAGGAAAAAAACCCCAACCGTTTGCCTTCTCTGAAAAACAGAAGTACTCATCATAACGGGGGCGTTGGCTTCCAATAAATTACTTTTCCATTATAGTTTTGTAATTAAATCCTTCCAACAAAAGCCCTCGAGTTCCAAGGTCAAACAAGTTTTCACTTGCCTGTATCTCCCCGTCTGCAGTGTTTAAAGACGGCACATCTGAACAAGAGATTGGTCCTGAAGCAGTTAATCCCCTATTTTTTTGTCCTTTCAAATTGCGTTCCGGGCTAACAAGAAAATTATTGGGCTTCAGCAAATCCAAAAACCATAGAAGTATAAATATTGGTAGTTCCAGTACTCGTTGCTTCGATGGTTGACCTTAATATTACTAGGGAACTGTATTTCATTGGAACTTGGGAGTGATCACTAAATTGTCAAAAACGGTAGTTCCTTACTTGATAAAAAAACATCGTATTTCGAATGGCGAAAATCGGCATTAATCTTTCCAACCTTTTACCGGACGAATCTCTTGTAGCAAATGTATGCCAGTTTTCGGTCGTTTCCGAACGTCGGTTCCAGCAACGTTTGACCCATGAATTTTGGATTGAATCATTATTATTTTCCATACCCCATCATATTTTGCATTGGTAGGCCATAGTTCTGGCTATTGTGTGAAAATAAGATATAGTACCCTGCGCGTCCATATTGGAATTTCCCTTATGTTTTTTGAAATACCGTGGTGATACGTTGAAATCCAACTATCATTCAAGGGCACGTATTTATTTCTTTGCATTATTGTTATAGCGGTCCAAATGGATCCGTACCATAGTTCAGAACCCCTCTTTGTCCAAATTGCTTCCTGCGGAAAAGTCAATATGGAAGTCTTCTTTCGGAACCACAGGAAATTAGACAAGATCATGTTTTTGTTAAATATTCCGCTACATATATTCATCAAACCAATTCCCTATTTGGCTTTCCAATTTGATTAAATTCCCCATGATTGGAGTCTATTCGGGGTATGGGTTGTTTCAAAAAAGTCGCATCTTTGCTGGAAAATTTGGACGGGGATCTTAAAAAAATCATAATCGCCCAGCTTGGAACGCCATAAACATTGTCAATAATTCATATTAAAAAAACCTACTCCAGCACCAGCAACTCCAGCTTCATTTATAACCCTTGGGCATGTGTATAGGATTAGCATACTTTGGAAGGTTCTGAGCACTGGCTACTGACACACTTCCTGAATAAGTTTCGCTTAGTTTTTTTATTTTTTCCCGATTTTTGTTGGTAACTACAATAACACCGTATTGGCGCCCGTGCTCCATAATAGGCAGAAGCTGCGGCATATTTTTAATATCGAAATTGACTCCACGTCTTCAGGATTCCAATCTATTTAAATCGGCCAGGATTCCATCTATTACTATGTTATGGTGATCAACCACCATTAGATAGAGTCCAAGGCCTCATCTGAATACCCAAATCAGCTCCAGGTTCGAATCCGAAAAATCACCTATACTAAAAAGTTAAAGCTCGGTTGACGTTTACCCTGTAAAAGCTGGGACACGGTGGGAGATGGACGATTTGAATTTAATCGCTATCAATAACATCCACAGCACCGTAAGGTTTAGATCCTTTTGAGTACCATAGCCAACCACAAACAACTTCGTCCAAGCCTGAAGCACTTTTCCTCAAACATATCAAAAATTAGTTTGCTTATTAATAGCTATTTCTCCTTCGTAGAAAAAACCAATTATAGGATAATTGATTAGCGTTGCATTGGCATCGGTCAACATAATTGAAAAAAATTTCCATCGAAATCTGCCTCAGTTCGTTCGGTCGTTCCTTTTTCCACATGCTGGCTCCGGGTAATGGGGTTTCCTTCGAATTCACTATACTTCCCTTGACGGTTGTCTGCTGTATAAGTTTTTCCAATAGACGCTCTTCCTCAGGTTTTTATTATTTTCCTGAAATTGCTTAGTAAGCCATGATTGTCTATTGGTCCAGCACTTCATATTTAACAGCTAAATCTTTGAAAAATTCGATCGAATTCTTCATAAATATTTCCTTCGAAACATGGATAGAAAACCCCCTTTTTTGAAATTAAATTTTTTATCACTTCTCTATTTTTGTAATAAGAATCTGAATTTCACTTTTATTGCTTACTATTTCCTAAATACATCGCCAATACTTATTTTTGTCGTAATCAGTGAAAATCTTGGTATTTGGAATGGAATTTGCTTGAATTTTTTAAAAGTGAAACTATAAGTAATATGGTCGTCAGTTTCATTTTGAGGTCATTTTGAAGAATAGGCCTAGGGCCCTCCCTTAAACGGATATTTTCATATTTTTTGTTTGGGTTATCGGTTTTCTTTAACATTGTTAGACGTTTAAATCACTTTATTCTCAATTTCGGGGATGTTCGGGACATTCCCGTTTTTATGTGATAACATCAATATTCATATTTAAGTATATTGGTTTTACTTCCATAGGCTATTGTTTTAGGTTATAGTGATGACTCTGTTTTGCTCATGTTATTAGTTTTAAGGGGGTGTTTTGAAATGTAAGCTATTACCTGCTTTAATATTTTCAATCTCCACATTAAAGTTGCAGTTGAAACTTTCTTATTTCAGCGTCTCATTATTATTTATGGATAGTTACAGTTGTAGCTTCTTTCCAATTTTTTTAAACCAATATCCTTAAAAGCAAACTTCCCGAAATACAATTGACGCGTTCATCCAAGCCATTGTGATGAAACATCGGCCTTTTGAACCACCATTGTTTTTCAACCTTGTTCCAAATAGCTTCGTGGTCAGTTTTAGAAAGAACTGAAAGTTTCCATGTGTTCAGGGACTACTTACCTAGATGTGCACTGATCCTTCCACCAATACTGTATTCATTGACTGGTCTTCAGGGTATGCGGATACATTAAACTGGGGTTCCCAAAAACCCTCACCTTCAATATTATCCGGCATTAACAATTAAAGGGGGTTCCTTTATTCTTTGTCACATCAAAAAAAAGCCTCACCAGATAGAAAAACAAGTCCGATCATATCTGGAATAAATGTTAACCTGGGAACTTAATACTCGAACCAGCGGATTTAAAAAATTACCTTGGTACCGTTCAGATAAAAGTCACTTTGAAACTTTTCTGCCGAAGGAACTTTAATGTATTGTACACCAATCGGGAAAGTTCAGGTATCTTCAATATTGTATACCCTTTTGCTGATTTTTGTTTTCCCGATAATTTCGCCTTTATCTGAAACATATCTTGAGTAACTTCTTCTTGTAATATTACAATCGGCCATTCTCCAATTCTAATGTTATTTTTTTGATTCATTCAGGGAAGGCAAAAGCTATTGAGGAATTTGAATTTTCTTTTTGATGATATCAAATATTACTCTACTTCTATTAACAATTAACAGCGGGCATATTTAGGCAAAAGCTAAAAACAAGTTTTTCGCTTTATATCCCCTCTTTATCCTTTGGATTTTACCAATAAAATATTTTTTTACTTCTCCGTATATTATAAGTGCTCAATTTGTAACTAATTGAATAATTAATTTTTGAATATTCTTTTAAAAATGTGCCCTATTCTTTGGTTGCTTCCAACAGAGAATCAATTCATCCAAGTTCGATCATTATTAATAGAATGATTTAGATTATTTCACTTATTTAAGCTATCACTACGATTATGACTTCATACCTTTGACTAAACTATAATCAATACGGAACATTTTATCATTTCCCCTACTTTTTTACAAAAAAAAATTCACATATCTTGAACAATCTTTATAAATGCCGACAAAAAATGAATGTGGGATTTTATGTAACAATTCCGTTTTGATAGATCGTTGGAAAAGGGCAATGAAAGGCATTTTCCTTTTAGTGACAACTATAATCACAGGTTATCGTTTATGCCAATAGTTTGGTAAATGATAAGGTGAAGCCCAAGATTATTAGTTCAGAATGTTTTTTATTAAAAATTGGAAAAGAGCGAAATTGCTAAAAAACAATCTTTTCTAATCAAGGGGTTTATTTTGTAACCGAGCTGTCCACAATGAGTTTTATTGATCATTATAGAAGTAATTTAAAATCCTTTTTGGCGTTGGGAAAAATTATATGTAGACACCATTTTAATCAATTTGAAAAAGGAATCAAGAATCAGAAAAATTAGAGAAAAATAATGAAAAAATGGTGAATGTGTTGCCATTAATGAACTGCCACCAAAATGCCAACAGTTTATTTTTCTTTTGAGGCGTCAAAAAAGGAAGGGCTAGATAACAATAGAAATAGCTGGAATACTTGGAAATCTCACGTAAAACAGTTTGAAAATCAAATTTAACCAAAGCCTTCGCTATCCTTAGAGAAAAAAATTAGGAACCAAAAATACGAAAACCCTTTTGATCTTAATTTTTGGTATTAATACAAAAAAAATAGTTTGAATTTTTTTTTGCTAAAATTAAGCTATTTTGAACTTTTTAACTGCAAAAACAGGCATTAGTTTCATTCAATTAATACCTAAACATATTAATTCCAATAACGGACCCAAGGCAAACAAAAAAAGGAACATGGAAAACCATGTTCCTTTTGCAACTCAACTAACAACTTAAATCCTATTGCTTTGGAAGAGATAGGTCGGAAGAAAAATGTAAAAAAACATTCCGAATTCCGTGCGGCAGTCTCGAAATAGCTTCGCATCAATTTACCACTTTCTGGGTGGGGATTCGGCCACATTGTTTTCTTTCCCCAATATCCTCCGACAAATTATAAAGTTCCATTCGGGGCAATCAGGATTTTTTAAAACGTTCGTATTTAACGGCCTTCCAATTCTCCTTTTCTTAGCGCTGACGGGACCTTCCTTTTTCATGAAATTCCCAATATAGATAATTCATGTCCAATTGATTTCCACTCTGTATAAGTGTTGGAAGAAATTGAAATCCCGTCCAAATTTTTTCTGAACAGGTACATCCAACAATTTCAGAATAAGGTGGGGAATATATTCCCCAAATTGCTGATTACATGGTCTGTTTTGCTTTTAGGTGATTATCTTTCCAGGCAGCTAACAATCATTGGAACCCTGATCCCACCTCGTATAGATCCGGTTTAAACTCCTTTTAAGGGGTCCATGCTATTTTAAAATTCTGGATCTGCCCCACCCTCTTCATGTTGGCCCATTTCGGATTGCAAAAAACGGATTATCGTGTTACTGGCTTAGTTTCCAATTTCCTCACCTTATCCATAATTTCACCCCTGAAACATCAAGTAATCGATCATTGCTGCGAAAGCCGGCATGGATCTTTTGAGATCTATAGGACCAGATTAAATTCAGCGGTCCATCATCAAATACCCTTGTACGTCTTTTCAGGTGGTATTTTTCCTTATGTTTTTTCCTTATAGCGCTCGGGCGCGGGCCAATTCGGGCATGGCGAATAATAGAGGGCACGTATAGAAAAATGGTTTCTCTGTTTGTTGTCTTCAAAAACTTTTAAGGTTTGAGGTATGTTAAAGTTCCGGTGCATAAGATTCCATCACCCTTATCCATTATTTTCCTTTAAGGTACAATTAGATCATGTTAGACCAAAGAATGAAAAGCGATAATAATTATGCCCAAACGCTGACCAATTGTATCCAAAAAAATATCCAAAACCTTGAATTTACCAGATCTCCTTCTGACCCCGGAAAACCCAGGCCCCATTTTCCCGAAACCCCTGTGGTGTTAATCTGCTTTTTTTTTAAGGCTTCTGCAAGGGTATAAGTATTATCTGGTATAGGATACTGTCCTTCGGTTGTATTTCCTTGTTCCTCTTACCCACAGTGTGCCCTGTATGCATCCCGGTCAGTTAAGGCCGATCGTGAGGAGCACATACCGTACTTCCCAGAATAATGTTTGGGTAAACATCATTTAACCCTGTGAAGCCAATCGATCAATATTAGAGTAGAAACTTTTTCTCTGCCGTATACGCTAGGCTCCATAACCAAAGATCATCGGCCAAAAATTATAAATTATATTGGGTTTCTTTTTCTTCGGTAATTTTGGAACATTTTTTTTGGTTTTTGCTTCTCTTGCATGCCATAAACACATGGGACAATACAAGTGTAACAAAAAAATTGAATTTTTACGTTTAGTTAATAATCATTATTTAGTTTTTTAGGATTGATTTAATTTCTTTCGGAAATATAATCCGGATTTAATACTTTGGGTGGTTGGCGCCCCAATTCTCTTCTACACGATCTCTTTAGAAGGTTCAACAGCTCAGATGTTTTAGCTGGATTGGTTATTTTTTTTAGGTGGCTGTTAAATATGCGTTCACCAATTATCCTCCTTTAGATTGTACAATTCCATTCCCTGATCTTCATAATAGTAATGTAGTTTCCAATCCCCTAGCATTACAACACGATTCCTGGGCGAGTGGTTCTAAACCAAATGGATCACGGGCCATTCATCAAACATAGGGTCATAGGCTTCCAAAATATATGGGGAAATGCCAAAATAAAGGTCTCTCCTATTGCCCCTCCCTTTAGTAACGGTATCAAACCTGTTTCCCCATCTGACTTATTAATGGGAAGGTCTACCTTTAAAATCCCATGAAAGTCGCGAAAAAAATCTAGATTGGTGATGGGCTTCTTCTCATCCTTTTTTTCGCAATAGTAGTTCTTGCCATTTTTATTAGACAAGGCACCCTAATTCCTCCCTCATAGTAAGACCCATTTACCTGGCCTTTAATGGATCTTGGAGTGAAATGCCTTCTTATTTCACGTTTATCCGATGTAAATATTAGAATAGTATTTTCTTCCAAACGAGGTCAGTTAAACTTTTCATTTATTCTTTCCTACATTTTTGATCTTACGACGTCTCACCATTGGCTGCATTAAGACTGGCGATATATTTTAGGTTGAATTTGTTGTCATATTTTAATTTACAAGCCCTTAGTTTTGCTTGCAAAGGAGTGTGTACCGCATAAAAAGGTAGATATAGAAAAAGGTCGACCTTATTACCTTTAATAAATTGTATTTCCCTCCCCGGTGAGTCGGTCCGTAAGGTTCTCTCCTTTCGGCCGTCACGTCTTCCAAATGGGGTAAATTATTATAAGGGCTGAAATAACCAATCTAGTCCAGGATTGCCCCTAAGGTCTCCCACCACCTTGTTACATCAAACCCTTGTTCAATAGGTTTATTCCTAAATTGCCATTTACCAAAAAACGCCCGTGGTATATTTCCTGCCATTTTAAAAAGTAAGCTCTGCCATTAGTTACATCTTTCAATAAACAGGGAATCGGTATTTTTAATGGGAATTAATTTTCGGGATTCTTTGTTCCCTCGGGCGATGGGACTTAAACGGTATAAACCCCCATGCCTGGGGAGTATTTAAAAGCCTGTCATTAAAGACGCCCTACTAGGATGCACAATTTGGCGGCGGCCGAATAGCTTTCCTTGTGAAAAACCATACTTTTCGAAGCAAGTTTGATCTATATTTTTAGGGGGTTTTCAAAAAAAATTCCAACCTCACCATGAAACCAATATCTTTTTCCATCCCAAATCCGTACAACATTAGAAAAAATGACATTTGGGCTTTACTAAAATTCTATCCTCGCTTATCCTGGAAATTTTCGTTTTCTTCCTGGACAAGGGAAATAAAAATCGTGCCAAAATGTTCAAAAATAAAGCAACCTTTGGACCGTATTAATTTTGGGCTTCATACTTATGTTTATAAAAAACTGAAAAATTAGTTTGGCAATTTTAATTCCGATATTATTTAAAATATTCAATTTTTTAATTATAAGTTGGTTCGGTTTCCCGAAAACTAACTATAATAAAAAAAATTATTTAATATATCTATATCGTTTGTTCGTTGGTCGAAATTCCAATAGGGAGCGGGGGATTCCAAAGGGAAAAAAAAAACCCTTCTTTCTTTGGGAGGGGGAATTAAGGGGGAAAAAGGGGGGCGCCCAAATATTTTTTTATTTTTTGATTGTTTTTGGGGCCTGTTTTATTTTAATTTTGGGGCTTGGGGGGCCCCCAAAGGGTTATTTAATAAAAACGATTTACTCCACTCTTCTCTCTGT
>Ga0163217_1014864_pt1 | contig 13916 bp, 12 predicted proteins | sample SynspAceP_FD_185933 | JGI IMG/M metagenome (GOLD analysis project Ga0163217, IMG submission 185933) | Saline lake microbial communities from Ace Lake in Antarctica - Synechococcus sp. Ace-P (PacBio error correction) | ecosystem: Environmental > Aquatic > Non-marine Saline and Alkaline > Saline ... | reverse complement strand
CAGGCTCATCTGCGAACGTCACGCCCAGGGCGATGGCAGTCCACCAGCGGGCGGTCGTGGCGCGTTGATCAGCCGGCTGAGTTGGTCTGCGCAGGGGGCTTTTTGTATGCGATGGTCAGGTGTTTTTCTGTCGGCGGGCAGGCACCACTGTCCCTCGTTCTGCCAAAGGGCGACCGCCATCCTTCATGACCTTGACCTTCGAGATCAGCAGCACCGAGGCCAATCTGGATCTCGCCACGAACCGCGCAGATCTGGGACCTCGACATCCGGAAGAGGTTCCCACTGGGATGACCCAGCCAGCCGGGCCGTCTTACCGTTGACTTTGAGAGGCCCGGCTTCACGCTTCGTGAGTTGCCTCCCTGCCTCGAGCAGTTTTACGACTACAACTTCAAGCCGGGTGATGTGGTGAACGGCACGTATCTCGCCATGGAGCCCAAGGGCGCCATGATCGACATCGGCGCCAAACGGGCCGCCTTCATTGCCCTGCAGGAGTCTCGTCAACCGGGTCGAGGCTCTCAGCGATGTGGCTGCAGGCTGGCGAGGTTTGCGTGAGTTCTTCATCATGTGAGGAGACGAGACGGCCACTCTCGCTCTCGATCCGCGCATGAATACGCGGGGGGCCTGGAGCGGTGCGTCAGTCCAGAGGAGAGCCACATTCTACAGCGAGTCTTCGCCACCCACCGCGGCGGTGCCTTGGTTCGGGTGGAGCCTTAGGGGCTTCATCCAGGCAGCCACATAGCACCCGGCCAAGCCAAGGAAGATTCTCGTTGCGATTTTCCTTCCCTCAGTTCCTGGAGGGTCGATGAGAGCGCACCGCTTTGGTGCTCAGCATCGCCGCGCCTTGGTTGAGCGCAAGATGAATCCGCCTCGAGGTGCGGCGAAGGTAAGGTTGTCGGAACCGTCGCGGCATCAAGCCCTACGCGCCTTCATCGACATCGGTGGCATGTCAGCGGTTCTGCTGCAACCATCTCTGAGATCAGCACGGCACAGGCGAAACACCTCACACGGTGTTTGAATGTGAATGATCAGATGAAGGTGATGATCATCGACCTACGACGCCGAGCGGTGGTCGGAATTTCGCTCTCCACAAGGCCCTGGAGCGGAAACCGGTGACATGCTCACGACCAGAAAGGTGTTCGGCAAGGCGAGGAGATGGCGGCCGCTAACAAGCAGATGGCTGCTGGAGAGGCTGAAGAGAACGAACCGATGGGTGTTCCCTCGATTGAAGCCGTTCCCAGAGGGTCTGGCCGTGGCGCCGGTGGCCCAAACCTCCGGCTTAAGGCTGTCACTGGGTTGCTTCAGGCCGTTTCTTCTTCGACAGGACAGGCCATGAGCCGCAGCGAACCCAAGCGCTTTGCCTGGCTGAAGCAGGATCTTTTGGCCTGCCTCAGCAGTGTGTTCAAGGGCATCGCGCCAGGTTTCGGTCTTCTGGAAGTGCCTCTATGGCGTCAGGGCTGGCCGGACGATCCGCCGGATCCACCCCTTGTGGCCGCGGATGCACACCTGATCGCACGGCAACGGCTTCGCCAGGGGGTCTTGGGCTGGCCTGAGCCCTGATCGCAGCGAAAAATCCTTCTTCGACAGCATGCGGCGGCTGTTGCAGGAACCAGCCTCCGCCCGAACCACCAAGGCTGGCGCCGCTGCTGCTTGCTCTCGATCGGGCCGGTGTTGTCCTCGGAGTGATCAGCAACGATCAGACCCATGGCATCAAGCACTTCCTAGCGGCCATGGCCTGGAGCAAACCACATCCGGCGGCATCTTGGAGCGCGATCACTGCGGCCAAACCCATCCCTTGGCGTCCATCACTTCTGCGCCCAAATGGGCGTTGACCCTTGGCGCTTGCGCGCTGATCGGCCGACGCCGGACAGCGAATCTAGCCATGGCGTCGCGGCCGGGAATTCCCCATGCACGTGGGCTTACACGGGCCGGTTGGGGCCCACCAAGCGGAAGCTGGGCCGGCGGGCACCTGCTGATCGATCCACTGGTCGGAGCTCACGGTATGCAGCCACAGATCGCCAATTCACACGCCTGAAGCAACAAGTTCAGGCGCGGCCGGCACAGTGAATCAGGCAAGCCTGATGTGAGAAAAGGATGCTGGGAACAGGGCGAGAGGCTCATTTGGCCACGGTCTTGGATCATCCTTGGAATTGAGCCGTTCATCCTTCACCCTCTTGAATTCGGTACAGAAGGGCATCCGACAAAATCTGCGATACAGATCAGTGATTGCCGTTCTCGATGCCCTGCTCAGCATCGATCCACTCGTCGGGTGGCCTGTTGAACGGTTGTGAAAACACAGGCCTCTGCCTTGCTGCCAGGCGGAAGTGAAGCACCACCGCCAAGGTCGAATTCAGACCTTGCGCGGCGGGCGTGATCGAGCGCTCGGCTATAGCGGAGCCAGAGCGGTGGGTTCGATGCCACAGCTGTCGCACGTGTAGGTGGCACTTCGATCAGCATCCCAGACATCGCCCAAGGGGTGGGACGAGGCCGACGATCACGCGGAGAATCCGTCGACCAGGGTGGGCCGCCGGCGACCAAAGCATCATGTTCGGCTTCGCGTGCGACGAAACACCTTGAGTTGATGCCCCTGCCGATCAGCCTGGCCCACCGGCTGGCAAGAAGCCTGGGCCGAGGTGCGCACAACGGCCTCCTGGCCTATCTTCCTGCCCGATGGCAAAACCCGGTCAGCGTGGTTGCTCGAGAACGATCGACCGGTTGGCCATCGGACACCCTGGCTGATTCTCCACCCAGGCACACGGCCCGTGATCCGATTGGCATTCAGTTGATGAAGGCCGGCCTGCAGCGGCGCATCGCCGACGAACCTCGTGCGGAGCAGTCGTCCGGTCCGCCACGGCCGATTCTGTTGATCCAGCCCGATCGCGGCTCACCGTTTTCTGGTCAACCCGACCGGGCAAGTTCGTGGTGGGGAGGCCCCGGGCGAATGCGGGGAGGCCCCCCCTGACCGGCCGCAAAACAATCATCGTTGACAACTACGGACGGCACCGCCCGCACGGCGGTGGTGCCTTTCTCCGGCAAGGATCCCACCAAGTGGACCGCTCCGGCCTTATTTGCGGCCCGCCATGTGGCAAGAGCCTGGTGCGGCACAGGCCTGGCGAGCGCCTGTGAAGATGCAGCTCAGTTTATGCTCGGGCTGGCAGGCCGACCAGACATCCTGGTGCAGAGTTCGGCACGGAAAGCTGGGCGAGAGAGATCTAACCGCCCTGGGTCCAGGCAAGCCTTTCGATTGCGCCCCGGCGCCATCATCGAAGCTTTGGCCGGCGCACCTCCCAGGAGCGCGGCGGCCGCTCTCTACAGGAATGTGGCGGCCTATGGCCCATTTCGGGCCGGGATGAATCTGAATCTCCTTGGGAAGAACTGGAGGCAACGCCACGGGTCTTGCGGCAGGCCAAGGGAAAGATTGGCCGCCGGCAGCCATCTGAGCGGAGATTGTGCGGCCGGCACCACCAGACACCCTGGCCCTGGGCGTTGATTTCCGGGCAGCAGTGGGCTTGAGGCTCGCTTGATTGGAATGCTGAAGGTATCGCGGATTCGGTGGTGCGCACGGGCTCTGGCCTATGGACGACCTTTTTTCCGATCCTGAGGGATTGGCGCTCGGCCTTGGTTGCTTTTGTGGGCTCCCTGCCCAGGAACTGCGCTTGCCGCGTTGGTGCGATCAGGCCTCGAATTGGCCACATCCAGGCACCCTGCTTGCTCTGCCGGCCGGACCGGCTCGGCACTGGCTGCGGCCCTGCCCTTCCGACAAGGCCTGCCCGAGCAGGCCGGCGGCTCCAGGCCCTTGGTGCCGGAGGGGAACTTCGGCAGACGAGCGCAAGCAGGCAGTCTGGCCAGGGCCACATGCGGGGACCTGATTCAACCAGACCAGGGTGGCCCTTTTCCTGCTCCGCATCAGGCGACTGGCTGTGGGCTGGTTGCTGGGTCCACTGGCGCTGGGGCGAATAAGGGCAACAATTCTGCGCCTGGGCTGGGATGCTAGCCGGCTGGCGCTGGCTGGGAACACTTGGATCAACCCTTTATGCGAGCGCAGCCCTACCTAGGTTGGTTCCAAGGCCGGCAGCAGGCTCGGCAGCTTGAAACCCGCTGGCGGCCAACAGCCTTGGGCCCTGCCGCCGAGCTGCCAGGTGGTGGCGAGCACACACCAGATGCCGAAGCCGCCGTGCTGGCTTGCCGGCCTTGGACGAGCGGCGACGGCCTCACCGTCTGGGCACCACGCTGGTGTCAAACGTTCGTCGAACGCCCGATCTCAGGCCCCTGGGGATGAAGCGCGCACCGCCTGGATTCAAGTGGACTTTGTGGGGGAGCCTCCACAGCAGGTTGGCGGCTATTACGCCAGTTCTCTCAGCGTCAGCAGCTGGCGGAGCTAAGCCGCCCAGATTTCGCACCCCGCCGGCCGAGCGGCCTCCAGCTCCAGCCGCTTGGCGGGGGCGGGGTGAGCGCTTCCCCGTCGACGACCCGATCGGCAGGCCGTGCTGGGTCCCAGGCCTGTGAGCGATGCCCTGTTTCTGAGGGCTTTGCTGGAGGGGATGGCCCAGATCGAGCGGCCGCAGGTGGCAACGGTGCAGGCGTTGGAGCTCCAGCGATCGGGCGGGTTGATCCCCTCGGGGGCGCGGGCGGCGGCGGGGGCGGCGGGGGCGGGCCGGCTGGCGGCGCCGCAATCCCCAGTTGGCGCGACTGAGGCAGGCAGGGCCGGGTGGCCGGTGATCAACCGTCCGGGATTTGTGGTCGGCCCTGGGCAGCTGCCCGGCTGGCCTGTGGGGGCTAGGGCCCGAAGATGGAGGCGACCTTGCGCCCATATGCCCAGAGCCATGAACGAACGCAATCAAATCCGTGGTGTCGATGGCCCTGTTCGTTGTGCTGGCGGGATTTTGTGGCCTCAGCAGAGTACGCGCCTGGCCCTGTTGCTCTGGCAGCGCTTTCGGAGCCGGGCTGGAAGCCGGGCGGGGCCAGAATCGGGCGTCCCTGTCACCTGGAAGCACAATGCCCGCCGATCCACTCACTCCCGATGTCAGCGACAAGGATCTGCCTGCACTTTGAACAACGGGACCATGCCGAGCGAAGTGCTCTCCTACGCCCGCCACTTACGGCGGCGATTGAAGGCCCCCAGTCGGCCCGGATTGCTGCCAGGTGCTCCCCGAGGCCTGGAACTGCGAGGTGGACGCCATGCACCAGTGGCCGGTACCCGTCCTTGATCACCCCTCACCGACGAGCGAGGATGCCCTCGCCCCTGGTGGCCATGCTGCGCTTCCATGCCAAAGGCTGAGCAGCGCCCAAAGGGCTGAGTAGGCCCAAGGGCTGTGACCGGATTGCCTTTTGCGTACAGCCCGCTGTCTGGTCGCTCGCTCTGCAAGACGGCCGCAACCTGTGAGCGGCTCAAGGATGGGAAACCCTGAGCAGGCAACCCAGCTGGGGCGAAGGGCCCTTGTCTTGGAATCACGCCGTTCTGGCGCGGAAGCCTGGGAGGCTTGTTCTGCCAGCCCTGTTGCGCAATCTGCCGCCAGGCATTCCGGCTCCGGAGCGAGGCCGCACTCTGCGAGCCTGCAGAGCGCCCGCCCTACCCGCCGGCGGACTCCAGGAGCAATGGCACGCTGCCGTGGTGAGCCTTGGGCTCCTACGAAGGGGGCCCCTGCGCCAGCTGCTGCTCCGCCAGCGGAACCAACCCCCAGCCACAAATGCTGCGCAGCCTGGCCGGGAAAGTCTGCCGCCAGACCCTGCCTGCGAACTCAGCAGGCAACGGGCCCGGATCGTTGGCGATTCCAAGCGTGGAAGCAGCGGGGGTGCAATCCCTTTCCCAACTGATCATTGCAAGGGCTTGGGGGCTACCTGGAAATCCAAGCGCTCAGCAACGGCGCCGAGGCCACACCTTGGCGCCAGCACCACCTTGGAACCGGGCCATGCGCGCGTCAACAGCGGAGGCCTTCCGCTAGCCAGGCCGAGTGCCTGGCAAGCCGCCTGGCTGGCGCCTGGCAGCCGATTCTTGATTTTGTCGATGACATCCCTCACACCGGAGCGACGGCCACGCCGCCGCAGCTGGCTCTGAAGACGCAGATTTCGCGTGGCTGGCCCTGCTCTGCTTTCGGCCCGCCCCCAGCTCCAGGCCGTCTGATCTAAGATCCAACATCTGCTACACTCAGTGTGTGTGTGTGGTAGAGCAGGCGACGAAAATCGCCGCTGTCCCGTTCAATTACTGGTCCTGGCATTCATGATTCAGACCATTCCATTCCAGGCGCGTCGCGCTGCTCGCTCCGTTCCGTTCAGCTCGCTGAGCATGCGGGCCATTGAAAGGGCCCACTCACAGCAGTCGGCTGCATGCGGGCGCCCACAGGCCCATTCCTAGTCGCCCAACCTCTCTCCAGGTTATCTCATGCCATCCTCCCGAGCAGCACCTTGATCGGCAGTTCACCAATGCCGACAGGCTACGGAGTGGCCTTTGACGCTGTTCTGGAGAAAGCTTCAACCCAGCAACCACAGGCGAGCCAGCCAACCGTGATTTAACGCGTGCAGCAAGCCATCGCTTGAACTCGTGACCATCCATTCGCCATCAGCAAGCCCGAGCTTGGTCATTGCAGGTCGCCCGTTCCGCTTGCGCCTGCCAGGGAACGAGTGAGGAAGCACCGCACCAGGGCGCCAAGCGGCCAGCTCACGGCCACAGGCCTCGCACAGGTCGGCAAGGGCAGGCACAGCATGGCATGCACAATCAGATCAGACAGCTTTGCCGCATTTTGCCCGATGCCGATGGAACGTTGATCAACGCGGCCTTGCCTGAATCCAGCAGTTTCAAGTCCGTTTGCCAGTCCAGTCGCCAGTTAACCAAGCTGCATGGACTTTAGAACCTTGCAACAGGTCCATTCGCAGCCAAGGAAAAGGGACGAACCAGAAGAGCCCAAAGCCAAACGCAATAGAAGGTGACGGAATTTGATGACCCATCCTCCCGATTACTATTCCCAACTCGCTGCGAGTTTCAGCCAAATCAAAACGCCAGGCCTTCGAGGAATTCTTCCTCGTTATGGCCCACTCCTTGGTTTCGATTCCGGCCCCTTGCCCAGTTGAATGGCCAGGCTCACTGCTTACTGGAGCAGGCTTATGCGTCAAGCTCCATTGGCAACCCTACGAATTTCGTGTTCCTCACAGTGAAGGAAGATCACCGCGGACTTGTGATCGTCAACCACACCTTCGAGACTCCAACGGACTTCTGGGTGCCGTAGAGGATCCCAGCAGGAGGGCTGAAAATCAACAATGGATGATCTCGAAAGCCTGGAAGGTTGTACCTACTACGTGCAGAGCAGGGCGGAAGGGTTCTTAGGAGAAGTGGAACTGGCTGCCGTTGCATCGTCAAAGCCCAAGGAGTGCCGGACTATTCTGGTGAGCAACTTCCAACTGGAAGTCAACCATGCAAACCGTCGACCGCGGTCACACGATCCCCAGAGTCACGAGCAACTGTGGGCGTTCACTGGCCAGGACCCTTCGTATTTGAACGCGCCTGGACGACCACAGGCGATGAGCTACCGGATGGGCTGGCTTGCAGTGAGGACCCCAGAGGAGGCCAGTGAAGCTATGTAATGATTTCACCTATCTTGGTATAAATATTTAGCATCATTGCTTAGTATCTTAAAGAACATTGACACGTATGGCACTGACGCTTCTCCCTTACCGCGCGCAACAACCCAGAAACGCACGCGTTGCTTCTTTTTTCGGTGGGAACGATGCAGTCCATACGCCAAAAACAAGCCGTACAGAACAAATAGACGGGCCTACCGTCAGATTTCTTTCATGCTTTCCCTTATGACCGCGCAAGCGATTGCTGGAGTGCGCAAATTTCACAACGAACAAATTTCAAGCTCGTGACTTCGTGCGAGGCTTTGCTTTTTGTCCAGAAAAATTTCAAGATGGCTTTCTATCAATGTAACAGTAGATTACCGAGTTCGCTAGAAGCAAGTTCGTCGGGAGAGTCTTAAGGGCGCGACACCTTCGGAGCCGACGAAGAAATGGCGTGGTCGATTTTGTTATTGACAAACACAAGGGATTTGCGCGGGATTTCATCGATACTCCTGCATTGATTCGCCAGAAGTAATTCTTTGACGCTTTCGGTTATGACCAGAATCCCCATCAACGCTCCAGATCTCTTACCGGGCCGTCAACAAGGCGAATTGCCTTTTCACCAGAAGCAACCTCGTATATGACGCCTACTTGGCGTGAGTGCAGCAACGAGCCCCTTCAGGGCACGGCCAAAGCTGGTCTGAATTTGCACTGGATGGTGTTGAATGGCCAAGCCCCCAAAAAGTTATTTTGCAGATTCTGGCTGGGCTGGCGGCCTTCGCGGCGTTAAGCCATTATTGGAATTCTACTAGCCACTGCCGGGGCCATGTTGGCACGGGCTGCGAAATAGCTGTAGTTGCCTGTAATGCAGAATTGATGGGACAGGGTAAAAGCCGATAAACTCTATAAACTTTGCAGGGCTGCTACGCGCGAGAAAGTTCTTGAACGATTAATCAAGGCTTTCCCTCGTAGATTTTGGCTTTAATTCTGAATTAACGTCATCCGATAAATCAGAAGTCATCCAAGCAAAGGTTCTCTGCATGGCTGAGCGTTTGAATTCGTGAGGGCTCAGAAATGATTCGGTTGTGCGAGGGACTTCAGGCGGTTGACCCACCGCTAGAGGTTTTGGCATCTAAATAGAGCAAGTCTTTCTGGATCGTGGCAGCTGCCTTCAACTTAAGGCTTGAATCACATCGCCGGACAGCTCCAAAACCAATCCTTTCATCCGGTTCATATTGCCCTCATTCATTAAGGCAGATAAGAGTTCAAGGCTTGCTCTTCTGCCTCCAAAAGCGCTAAATGACAAGGTTTCACATATCTGCGATAAAGCCTTCAACCTGCTCTTGCTAACCTCTGATGAGGATCGGTCCACGGGGATAAGATCGCCGGAACACGAATCGGACTTTACCGCTAATTCGTGGCAGTCCAGACCTTGGCCACTTTGAGTTTATTGGCTCCATCTACAAGACTTGGTAGATCTGGTTTCAACCCATGGCACCCCGGAAACCATACGCTCCGCCTTTGAGCAGCGCAAAAAACGCGGCTCCAAGCACTGCTGGTTCAGAACTGGGGCAAAAGATTGGAACATCACACCGCCGGGGGGAGGCAGCTTAATATGTCAGTCTTGAGGGCCGATATCCAATCGACTTGGCAGGTCAGCCATGGCAGGTCTTTCAACTTAACCACAGATAACAAATATTCGGTCTTCGCTTCAGATCAACAGGAAACGAAAAGCCGTGCAATCCTCACCTACGTCGTTGGCTCGGCGCGTTTGGAAAGGTGACTGGCGCCCATTATCCCGATGAACTCTTGCATGGATGATTGGGGATGCTGTCGATTCTCGCGGATGATGGCTTGTCGGCAGACCATTGCGAGTCATTGACCCTTGGGATGGTTGCGTCATCATTTACGAGATCGTATAGATTTTTCTCATTGCAGTGCCACTGATGAACAACTGAATTCGGGCTTGCACAATTTAATGAAGCGACGATGGCTTGAATTCTTAAAGCACCGCTGCCTCACTCAGCCCGGTTGGTCAAAAAGAAATCCTTTTCGTTCCATTTCTTCACCATAAAATCTTGTTAGCATTACGCGGCAGGATCTTTCTCAGCTCAGGTAGTCGAGATATCTAAGTTGCCCCTCTTTTAATTGCTGCATTCCGTGAATCAAATTCCACTGGATTGGCCTCTGCATGAGATTCAAGTAGAGGATCCAGATATGGCAACAATGCCGCATTCAAGGCCTTCAATCAAGTCTCACTCTCTGCTGTTCAGTGGCAACCGGGTCCAGAAGAAAGATAGGGAGAAGAAGTATGGTTCTGCCTCATCAGGAATAGGGCCTCCATTCCGAGGTAACAGTGACGCGCGGAAGTGGTCAAACACCGGCCTCATTACTTGACCAAGACAGCCTGCTGTAATTGGAGACCGATCTCGTTTCAAGACGGGTGAAAGATTCCAAAGCGATCAGGTGACTCCGCGGGCAAAAGTCACCAGGTTCAGCACCAAAGAAGGGACAGATCAAGCGGGGCTCCAGGCGACTGATGCACAAAAGACTTCAGCACCTGGGGGATTTCGGCTCTTGCATCCACAAGGCAGCCTCGCCTGACGAGTTTGTCATTTCGCACTCCCCAGCTTGTGTCGTGACAGGCGATCGGCTTGGCACGAGACCGGTGCTACCCACCTTTTCGCCAACTGCCGGAATCGGATAAGGCTCCAAACGCGAGTTTTTGCCGTATCTGAGTCACAGCATGGTGAAGAAGGTTTCCCAGCGCCAGTCATAAGTGTTTGACAGTGAGTAGACACAAAAGAAGAAGGGAAAAAGGACCGCGCAATAAACGATTTACTCCATTCCTCCCCAATTAACTGGTAAATAAAACCGTGGGCAGAGATCACGTTCCGCGCTGTACTGTTCGTTAAGCACGCTGGCAGGAGTTTCGACACGATCACTCTGTTTCAGGTGTGCCTGACTGGCTCTAAGTTGCATCGCCGCATTAGCTGAATGATTTTCCTTGAAAGACTTGCTCACCAGCGCTCAAGCTCGTGATAGACCCCCGCCGCAAAATAAAAGAACGGGCGAAAAATAATTGATCTGCATCCGTACGCACGCATTCGCTTCACCAGCAGCCCAGGCTTGATGGGCGGAGGCTGAATGGCTTTTCAATTCCACACCAAATACCGCTCAGCATAGCTGCTTGCCCTGCTCCAAAGGTTTGAAGTCCATGACCAGCAACCAACTGTACCCGACGCAAACCAAGAAGATCGATTGCCAAGAATCGGTTCCTCTCGACGGAATTCAGGGGTAGGCCACAGCATGAGAACTGGACAGCATCACCGCCATCTAGTTGGTCACTCTCCACCGGCGAATTACCTTGGCGCCTGCCCAATGGTATCTGCGAGAATAATGCTCCTTTGGCGTGGATTACTTTGCTAGCCAAATCAGAAATAGGAAGCTGGCGTTACCTTCTAGACTCTTTAATTTGCTCAATCAGGCTACTATGACAATGGCTCAAACATTAACGGCGAGCTCCCATCCAAAACAACAGCTCCAAATCCAAATTAAGAGTGCCCTCACCGCCACTTCATTCAGCGTCCCGGCGGAGGGCGTGAAGTCTTGCATTTCATGGCACCTTAGTTTCCGTAGAGTAACTGGTGACAAAAGATTGACGACCTTCCATCACCAATGTGACGATCCACGCGGACTCGCGGTCGTCACTCAAAAAGCCAACACGCTCACCCCAGAGTTTGCGATCATATTCTGTATGGGGGTCATCACGCCGCCTCACTGAGATCGTAGCGACTGGCCGGGACTTGCCAAGCTTCAAGATAAACCAATATCGCAAGATACTTCAACACCTCGAGTGAATCTTTTCGGGCAGGAATATCCCACCACTACAGCCGCAGCATTTCATTGAGATTCCATCTTTCATCGATTATTGCTCTGCCAATAAAATCGAGCGCCCTTACCTACAGCGCTGCCGCCCAGAAATGTTGAATGCTCCAGGACCACCGCTCCACTGGCAGGGATCATGCAGACACCGAATGGAACAATGACAGATTAGGTAAGGGCCAGACTCATTCTCGCCTCTCTTCGAAATGGTGCACGGACTCGATGTGACCAGCCACTTCCAGCGCTTTTTCGCCAGGAACTTCCCGCCATCGTGCGCGGACGAGGTCAAACGACCTTATGCAGGCACAGACAAATCGTCTTTGTTGCTGCTGCATGATCGGAAAGCAGTTTCCAGCAGGCCTTAACAAGATTTTGTCATGACCCAAGAACTTACGTGCCGCAGTCCTGCGGAGAGCGAACCTTCGCAATAGGGACCTACCGGTCGCCAGAACCTCTGCGATGGGCCCGACTGAGCGTCCGCGACCTGCGCGGAAGCCCGGCAGCTTGGACCAGGCCGCGCCGTGAGCCAGGCCCGCTACGACTCGGCGACACGCTGGCCTGAAGGGTTAGACTATCGCACTCGTGGTGCGTCGGCCCCGGTGCCAACCTGTCTGGAAGACCTCTGCACCGCACCTGGCGTGGGATGGATCTGACGCGGTTGCTCGAATGCTCGCGTGCATTCTCAGTGGTGCCGATTCTGCGCGGAGCCATTTCTCGGAAGGACATCCCTTTGGTGGGCGGGACCTGCGAGGGGGCTCGTTTGCCGGAGCCTTGATGGCACGCTTGCCGCTTCCGGCGACCACGAGCGTCGAAGGCTGCGACTTCCGCCGGGGGCTGACCTGCGCGGAGGCGATCTGGGCCCAGGCTCGACAGCATCAAAGGGGCGGATGTTCTCAGAAGCGCTGGGGATCGAGAATGGGCCCTTCCTTTGCTGACACGCATCAACACGGAAGGATTTGCTGGAATCCCCTGGCGCGTTGCTGCAGCCGCGACAGCCTTCTCACTCCGTTACGCCGCCGATTCACGATCAAACAGCTGATCAAACAAGCTGATGAACCAAGGGAACAGGCCGCCGACATCTGGGTTGGGTTGCCGGGGGCAGCGCCTGAGGCTTGATGGGCAGGCAACAAGCGATTTCCCTTGGCTGCCGGGGGGTCCACCGAGCTTTAGCAGTGCGTACGGGCAACCAATCGGGACAACCCTATGCCTGCTCGGATCCGGATCCAGGGTCAGGGCCTGGGAGGCCCGTGGCAGGAAGGGCGCAGGCAGGCCCGACGCCACCACACCAAGACCACCAGCCATCGAAAGGACTTCATACTTTCTTCTGTTTGAAGTTTCTTGTTGGTGGGCGTCCTTGTTTAACCCGTCCGGGGGCGAGAGGACTGAAAAAATTCTTCCTTTCAAGTGACAGAAGCGGGTTTCGTTCTATTCACTGCGTCATCATTCCTTGTTTCTCCCCATTACCCGATGCTCGACGCCTTCTCCCGCGTGTAGATCAGCGCCGACGCAAGACGCCACCATCGGTGAGTCCGAACTCGCCGCTCTGCGCAGTACGTGGCCCAATGCCACAAGCGCCTGGATGCCGTCACGCCGATCGCAGCAACGCCAGCTGCATCGTTTCAGGACGCCGTTTCGGGCCATGAATCTGGTCGAAAACGGCCTTGATTCCAGGTTGGGCACTGCTAATCGCCAACCGCCGCATGGTTCCTGCCTTGCGTGACGGCGAAGATTCGTTCTTCGTTACAATCTTCCTACGCCCTGCCGCCGGCGGACGCCTTCCCGTCCTCGACGACGCTGCCTCAACGGGCCTCAAGGAGGAAGAAACTACATGCGTTTGGGTGTGGCCCCTCCAGTTCGCTGGTCGCGCCGTTGCCTCATGAAGGCTTCTTCCTGCGGGCCACATCAGCGAGACCAAACCCCCAGGCATGGGTGGCACCCGCTTCAACAAGATGGAAACCTCCAGGGTGACTCTCCGCTGTCGCGTCAGAAGCGCACTACTTCGATCGCAGTCATCAGCGCACTCGGCTGATTTCATCCAGTCTTGACTGATCTTCCCAAACCCATTTCGCTTCGAAGTTTCCATGACATCTGTCTTTACACGGTCGTCACTTGCCGCTGACGCTGCCGGGCGCTTCCCCACCCAGTCCGATCTCGAGTCGGTCCAAGGTTCCATCCAGCGTTCCGCTGCTCGCCTTGAAGCTGCTGAAAAAGCTCGCTGCTGGTTCGACAAAGTTGGTGCCGGAGCCGGTGATGCTGCTTCAAGAAAGGTTTACCCTACTCAAGCAGCCGGTGAAGCTGGGTGAAATCAGGTTCAAAACCGACAAGTGCTACCGCGACTCGCTCACTACTGCGTGTTGATTCACACTACATCCCTCGCGTGGGTTGGCCGGCATCGGTGACCTATCGATGAGTGGGGCATTGCCGGTGCCTCGTTGAGGTCTACGAGCAGCCGTCAGCTAGGCCCGCAGGCGCTTATGCTACGG
>Ga0163217_1046214_pt1 | contig 13917 bp, 18 predicted proteins | sample SynspAceP_FD_185933 | JGI IMG/M metagenome (GOLD analysis project Ga0163217, IMG submission 185933) | Saline lake microbial communities from Ace Lake in Antarctica - Synechococcus sp. Ace-P (PacBio error correction) | ecosystem: Environmental > Aquatic > Non-marine Saline and Alkaline > Saline ... | reverse complement strand
GGGAAGATCCAAATTCGGCTTTGCACCACTTCTTGAAATCGAAGCGTTAGCTCTGTCGAGTTCCGTGGGAGGCGGAATGGCTGTGTTTCTGCAAAACCATTTACCAGGCGGACGGTCGATACTTCACGAGAGCCCCCCAAGGCGACGAGCACCACGGGATCGCGAATGGATCGCGAAGAGCTCAAGCAACTTCGGCAAACCTCCTGAAAAAGTGAATTTGCCAAAGCGTTTTCCATCAGATTCCAAACGCAAGTACGACGTCGACACGTATACACCGCCGCGAGCTTCCCCACATACGAAAGGACACTCCATAACTTCCCTTGATTTCGTGCTTCGTTTCACGGTGAGACTTTGTCGATGCAATGCGATGCCACTCAACCACGAACTCAGACAAACGCAAATGGGAGCTTCATCGAGCCTTGCCTTTCGGTTTTTCTTACCAAAAATTAAGATTCATCGTTCGCAAACACGACCAAAACGACGACCGTCATCACCACGTGGTGCAGGCCAACGGATACTGTCCAGTCACACGCTGTCCCGACGCTGCGACAACAAATCGTGTCGCGTGGTTAAGCAGAGACGGCATGATGCGTGGTGCTTTGAGGATGGTTCCCCACCAGATGAAGCCGACGCCGGCAGCGATGCCTTAGAACAACGCGAGTCATTTCGCGCTTGGAATCGCCGGGTCATCGTTTCGCAGGCGAGCACCAACGATCGCAGCCGAAAGGAAACGGCATTGTCCGTGACGCAAATCCCGCCGCATAGTCGCGGAATCTGGGTTCGAGCCCGCGACGACACCGCCCAAATGACATCCAGTCGGTTGGCAAATAGAAATTCAAAGTATTCATCTAATTCACTGCCTATTGTTTTGTTTTTTTGGGGGCCCCCCCCAAACCCCCCCCCCCCAGGGGGGGGGGGGGGGGGACGACAACGATCTCGCGTCCGACCGTAATCGTTGGTTCTCGATCAACTCAGTGGAGTTGCATGGACAATGTCCTCAGGCGAGTTTTGAGGTATCCACGGCGACCTCCATAATCGATCGAGCCTTCTTGGATGCCGAACTGATCTCCTCGTCGGCCGAGTTGATTCATCAGTACAAGTCGAGAGTCGTTCTGCTATTTGTCGTGCAAACAGAACGCCAAACTGTTGACTTCAGAGACAGGTCGACAACGTCCCGTGCCTACCACCGCACGTCGTCGCGCCAAAACCGTGAACGACATATCGACGATGTGCCTTGCGAAAACGCGATCATGTTGCGGAATGAACTGGTGGATATCCTCGTGTTCGGCAGCCGATCCCAGTCCAGCCAACTCGTTCGCTGTCTTGGTTGTTACAGGGTAGATTGTTGCCTCCCTGCGTCTGCAAGAACTCGTTCGCCCCATGCGGAACATCGGCGTGCCGTTGCGAGAGCAAATCACAACAATGAAGTTCTTGACCTGCTGTTTGCGGAAGCCGCATCACTCTGGCGTCATGCCGTCGTCGCCTTCCCATCCGCAGTTCCAAACTGAACTCCGTTCGCCTCCGTCGCATTGTTGTGCCCATTGGCCCCAGCTTGCGTTTGCGTTGTACGCGGTCAGTCATAGCGTGCTGCATCGTGCGAATATGAAATTGACGCTAAAGACTGGCTGCAGCGCATGCGCAGTCGTCAGGGAATAGATCGGCAGACTTCCAATACAGTCGCGTCATCAAGTCAGGAACCATGCCGCATCACCACGAACGAATCGTTTGCACGTGTTCGCGAAAATGAGCGTTCCACTGCATTCCAGCGTTGACGGGAAACTTTTGCCGAAGCTAAATTCGCCTCGGCGCGTCCCACGTTCCGCAATCATACGATCGTCACTTCAGATCGGGGGGGGCGCCGTTCGTACCGATCTCGCTAATGATCGCGGGTCGTCCAGGTTTGATTGAACCGGTCGCTATATGCGTGTTGAACACCGAAGCAGATCGAATCGGAATCCATCGACGTGCATGTGTGCGTCCCAAAACCGGGACTATCGAGCAATCATCCGCCGGACGGCCGGTGCCGTATGAGCTTGTTGCCGGTTCCACTGTAGATTGCGTACGCGATTTGCGTCGCGGTCATCATGTAGCCGAACTGCTATCGATGCCTTCCAACTGTAACATCCGGTCCCCGGCCATCGCCCTCGCAGGTGTGCGTGGAAAAACGATCCAGAATGACTTCGATGCCTGCAGCGGCAGAGCTTTACCATCGTGCAAACTCTTCGCGTTGCAAACCACGAAAAGCGTGTCGTCGCGTAGCGCGTGATGACGGTGCAAAGAAAGTTATCAGCCGCATGTAGCCCATAATATATCGTCATCGGTCAAACTGAAAAGGACTGGCATCATTCACCGCCAGTGATTTCCCAGGTCCAACCACGTAAGGGATTTGTCAACGACCCCAGGAACGTTCCGCGATTGCTGTTCAGCACGCCGGAGTTGGCGTTCATCGTGCATCACCGAAAACGGTGCATTCATAAGTATGACAAGATCGTGCCCATTGTCGCGGGCACCGACGTCCATCTTCTGCCACATCAAAATCTGAAGCTTGATTCAGGCAATATTCCCAGTGGAGCCTGCCGCATTGGAAACCGGGACGGCAAGCGGCCTCGCGCGAGAACGCCCGCGGAAAAAAACGCCGGAGCGTAGGGGTCGATAGCAGGTATCTTCTCAAAATCGAAGTCGTGAAATCGAATCGCCTTGGGTGCGGGACCATCACGCAGTAACCGTAGTAGCCCAACCCATCACTGCGAGATATCACACTGGAATCGACACAGCAGTGCACACGGCCCGATTTATTACAAATATCGAGCAGTGATTCACATCGGATGAACGAGATCGCTCAGCGAATACAACAGCCAAAAGGTACGCGGTCGCGTGACGCGGAGAGAGCGCAAGTTCAGCGCCGAATTTTCGAGCCATTGCAGGTGCACCCCGATCTGAACGGTGAACCTTCGCACGCTCATTGTTCATGCGTTCGTGGCCTTCGATCGAGCTTGTTCCATGCACAAAACCTGGCCCCTTCTTCCCCCCGGCTTTGCGGGGGAAGAAGGGTTGGATGATGGGCGCATACTGTATGTCGCCGCACTCCCGCCAAGTATCGCGGTTTCTGTAGGTCCCCCACCCCGGCCCCTCTTCCGAAGCAGGGCGAGGGGAGCACAGACTCGTCATGATGGATCTTGAAAACGTAGCGTCTGTCCCTACACATGTTGGATCGCTATTTCAGACCTGATCGCCAACCAGAAGCTCGCGCGCACGGCTCGATTGGTAGGCCTTGAATCAAGTACTCTACAACCATCCGCTGGTGTATGAAGCAACGAGCCATTGAGCGCGATCGCGTTGCCGCATCACGTCGATGAAAATCGGATCGCCGGTGGTAGAACATGGCACGACGGATTGCTCAACTCTGCGTACAACTATTCGCCGTTCCTCCCATGGACTTGCGTGCTTCGCCTGCCCAATCGCCCAACCCGTAACACCTTCCAACAGCCCTCGACTCCACATCCGTCCAGAACGCTCATCAGGCACGCCGTTCAACGCTGACTTTCATCCACCTGTTCCTAGGCCTCCTTGGGGCGCGTTCCGGGCATTCAACCAAACAGTCAACGCCGGAAGTCATTAAAAACGCCCCAGTTCATTGTCATAGTTGGTCAAGCAAGACGACCGGAACTTTCATCACCGATTGCCGCGCGTTCACTGGGTGATTTCCGCGATGGACCGATTGCTTGATCGTCATTCGGGTGGCTTTGCCGGCAAAACACGATTTGGGCATGCCACCGGACTCCGACTGCATTCGCCTGAGTGATCAGATCGCTGAACGACGAGCGCCGCCCGTTTGTAACCGCGCCGACCGGCCGAACCCCAAACGTCCAAACACATCGAGCGTCCAACCCGCGTTGGTTTCGCGTTGACATACTCAATTAACTGTCGTTTCGTCGCTTGTGGCCGTCCAGAGAATCGTTGTCGGAGAGAGAGAGCATACCGAGCTGAAAATTGTCGCGACGCCATCCGTCGAGAGTCGGTCGTAGAGAGTCGCGAAGGCGTGCGAAATCCAGTCGCCGGCGTGAACTTCCGTGGTGATCGCGTCGATCTGTATTCCGCAAACATGTGCTGGAAATCTCGCTGCTGCTTCTTGCAACGCCGTTGACGAATCCGCTCAAGCCAACGCAAGGTAGGTTCATGTTCAGATTCGCCGCGTGGAACAACGAGTCCGAGTATCCACACGCTTCTCGCGATCCAAGCACCCGGGCGGCCAGTTTGCAAATCGAACTTGTCATGACCGCGGACCGGCGCTATGCGTGGGAAAACGCACTGCGAGCGAACCGCCGCCACGTCATCGCTGCGTCAAGCGTCCGCGACCGGCCGCGATCCGGTGCTCATCGCAACAACTCCAGCGTACAAAGGCCGCGTGGTCCCTCGTCATGTGAAAACGTTCGATGCTCATGCGAGCCTCGCAACTGGCGTACGCCCACCGATCCCACAAGACTTCTTGGGCACAATCGTAGCGATGATGCCAACCGTACGAGTCGGTCGGTCAGAACACCGATCCCGTCGGCGTTTTCAGGCAATCGGTCGAGAAATAGACGGAACGATGGGACGCTCGGTGTCGACAACAGTTGTCACGCAACGACTTCGTTGCGGCAACGTCTACCGCCCACGCTTTTAACGTTACTTCTGCGATTTCAATCTAACGTCGTCGTGATCCCGTACGACGAGGGAAATTCATCGACCGCCCAGTGTACGGCTCTTCGATGGTCGTCCCTGATTGTCAGTCGTTTGGTAAAAATACCCATGCCGCGCCAACAGCGTTGACGCACCATCGGAAATGTGTGGTTTTTGTTGTTTCGTGGGGGGGGTCGAAGACAGCGGATCGATCGTATCACCGGCCAACATCCCAGTCGCCCGAATAGGTCGGAACATCAGATCGACGCGATTCTCCATCGAGAAGTAAGCAACGCGAAGGGGTTCAGGGTAATCGTGCGTTCTATTTTGAAGGAATGTGTTTTCGGAACCTGCGAAGAAAGCAAACCCCGACCAAACGGGCGTAAGCTCCCGTTTTGCGACCAGTTTCCCTTCACAATCCGGATGCCTACGCCATCAAGAGTGTGCGGACGCGCAGGTGTTTCCGCATGGGCGCACCGAACATCCGAATCACGGTCTCAACTATTCCGTCTTTCTTTCGTTTCCATCATCTGCAACCTCCTGTCCACCGCCGAAGTCGAATTGATGAATGGTCAGTGGCACAGCATCAAACGCTCCAAGATTTAATTTAGTTGAAGATAAGCAGGTCGGGTAATACAATTCGTAAACCCCATTAGCCGTTTGGGCGTTACCCCGTTCACGCAGGATACCATGGCTAACGCCCAAAACGCTAGCTAAGGCAAAACCCAAGCGATATGACGGGCAACCATACGAAGTGGCGCTGTCAGTTAGCGACAGCAAAACAACAAACGCGTTATTTGGTAGTGTGGCGGTAGTTCCAATCCGCAAAAACTGAGACGATTCAATCGCATTCGTTCCCATAAATTTCTTCGGTGCTTTTGCGTTTTAATTCATACGCCCGCTCGATTATGTGAACGATAGTGCTCAGCCGGTTTTGGTTCGCGTCTTTCCGTATCAGTTCGCTGCAATTGCAGCCGATCGCATCATCATGCCACTGCAAGTAACGTCCGACCTGATGAGAAGAAACGACGTTCAATCCCAGGATTGTACTGCGGCAATAAGGTGGATAGTGCGCCACCTGGGATCGCAGGGCCAATTCGGTGTTGGCAGGCTGATAGGTCTTGCTTGTAATCATCCAGTAGCGTGACTTGTTACTGCTCCAGCATCTGGCTCGGAATACACAAGTGATTCGAGAATTCGGGTTCATCCCGACGGAAGCGTGCGCCGACCCAGATCGAGGTTTTTCAGGCATGTCTGCCGTGTCCAATGATTGGATGAAAAAATCTCCTCGGTGACCGAAAACCGCCGAAACCGCGAGGACCGTCCAGCACCATGGCGCACCGCGTTTGCAGGAAGGACGCTGGCGACCGAGATCTCCCTTGTCGAGTGGCACCTCTGCAGAGCATCGACTGCGTTTGTTTCCGCTTACCATCTCCACACAGACATCAACACTCAGCACCAATCCGTTGGACACGGGAGTCATGCCTGGAAAACCTCCGGCGCACCTCCCCGGAGAACCAGTTCTTTTGACTTTGTCAGTTTGATCGTACTGGCCACGTCTATCGATAGTCTCAGCGTCATCGCGGCTCATGAAGACCATCACGGTGCTCGGGCTTTCCCGCTCTGCTTCGCCGAAAAGCGGAACGATTTAAAGTCTAGCCGAACTAGTTGCTTTTGTCGCAAAATTGCGTCTGATTTGCGACACGATGTCAATCGTTTCTTCGCTCCAACAAGGCGCCCGAAGGCAAGTGCGTGAACGCATCTAGCACAACGAAGGATGACACGACGAGATGCAGCATTTGAGACTATCTTAACGCGTGACGAGTTCTCCCCGTCATCAGTTGGTTATTTCTTTCTGGTTTCCCAATTGGGCAGATTCGGGGCGGCAGTCTGGGGCCAGTTTCGAAGGGGGAGAAAAAAGGGGGGGCGGACAGAAAAATATCGTCGGACGAAGGGCTATTTTACAAGCCTTCATCTTTCTGCCCCCTTCTCTCCAGAAGACCCTTCGGCACACGAAAGCGTGCTCGCTTTGATCAGGCCTCGCCAATAAGGGGGGCCCCCTGTTGCGCGCCCCTCTCCCCCCTGTTTCGCCTCGCCCCTTTTTCGCCCGAGTCTCCGACAGATTTCGCGCCCCTTCTCAGCGGCGAGGACGTTGCTTTCCGCCGGGCCAAGCCCGAGCGGAGAGCGATGGTCTGGGTTCGATTCATGGCTCGCCGTCCAGTTGTTCGCTCGACCGGGGGCAAGCCGCGAGCGGTGCGTTCAAATGTCCTCGTCGGAGACACTAAGACTTTGTGCTACACAACTCTCGGCAGAAGACAGTTGTGAAGACCACCGGCGTGTGCAAAGATGCGTCGGCCACGAAGGGACTTGGAACAAACGACACTATGTCGCTTGGTTCTCCGAACCGACAGCGCAGCAGCGACATGCCACACCGCTTTCGCCCGGCTTGCCCAGCGGACGACAAACTGGACGGCGACCATGAATCGAAACCCAAGACCCATACGCTCTCCGGCCATCGGGCTTTGCCCCGGCGGAAGCAGCAACCGTTTCCTTCGCCGCCTGAGAACGGCGACGATCTTCGGGACTCGGGCGAAACAGGCGGCGAGGCGAAACAGGGGGGAGAGGGCCGCAAACAGAGGCCCACCACTTATTTGGCGAGGTATGATCAAAGCAGAGCACCGCTTTCCGTGTGCGAAGGGTCTCTGAGAGAAGGGGCAGAAAGATGAAGGCAGTAAAATAGTCACTTCGTCGACGATATTTTTCTGTCCCCCCCCTTTTTTCTCCCCCTCGAACTTGGCCCAGACTGCCGCCCCGGATCTGCCCCCATTGAACACCAGGAAGAAATAACAACGGACTACGGGAGAACTCGTAACCCGTTAAGATAGGTCTTCAACAGTGCTGACATCTCGTCGTGTCATCCTTCGTTGGCAGAGCGTTCACGCACTGGCCTCGGGCGCCGTTGGTGAGCGAAGACGATTGACATCGCTGTCGCAAATTCAACGCATTGGCGACAAAAGCAACTAGGATTGGCTAAGACTTTAATCGTTCCGGTTTCGCGTAAAGCGAGCGGAAGCCAGGACACGTGATGGTCCTTCATAGGCGCGTATGAACGCGTTGAACCTATCGATAGGAATGTGGCCAGTACGATCAAACCAAAGTCAAAGAAACTGGTTATCCGGCGGGCAGCGTGCCGCCGGAGGTTTCCAGCATGACTCCCGTGTTCACGAATTGGTGCCTGAGTGTGGATGCTGGTGACTAGGTAGCCGGAACAACGCAGTCGAGCTCTGCAGAGGTGCCACTCGACCAAGGAGATCTCGTCAGCCAGCTTCTTCCTGCAAACGCGGTGCGCGCCCATGGTGGCCTACGGTCTCGCGATTTCGGCGGATTCGGTTCACCGAGGACGATTTTTTCCATTCCAATCATTGGACACGGCCAGACCAGTGCCTGAAAAACCTACGATCTGGGGTCGGACGCACGCTTCCGTCGGATTGAACCCGAATTCTATACGAATCACTTGTGAGTCCGAGCCAGATGCTGGAGCAGTAACAGGTCACGCACTGGATATACAAGCAGACCTATCAAGCCCTCGCCACACGAATTGGCCTGCCCGATCCAAGTGGCGCCTACTATCCACCTTATTGCCCCAAGTACAATCCGATTGAACGTCGTTTCTTCTCCACAGTCCGCGACGTACTTGCAGTGGCATTGGATGTGCGATCGGCTGTCAAATTGCAGCCGAACTGATACGGAGACCGCGAACCCAAAACGCTTAGCACAACCGTTACATAATCGAGCGGAGCGTATGAATTAAACCAAAAAGGCAACGAAGAATTTATATGAACGATGCGATGAATCCTCTCAGTTTTTTGCCGCGATTGATCCACCGGCCACACTACCAAGATAACCGCGTCTTGTTGTTTCGCTGTCGCTAACTGGACAGCGCCACTTCGTATGCGGTTCCCGTAAATCGGCTTTTTGCCTTTAAAGGCTAAGGCCGTTGTGGCGTTAGCCATTGGTTCTCGCGCTTGAACGGGGCTAAACGCCCAAACGGCTTTAATGGGGTTCTACGTTGTATTACCCGAACCTGCTTATCTTCAAACTCAAATTAAATCTTGTAGGCCGTTTTGAGTGCGCGCCACGACCATGCATCCAATTCGACTTCGGCGAAGTGGAGAGGAGGTTGCACGATGATGGAAACGAAAGAAGACGAATATTGAGACCGTGATCGGATCGATTCGGTGCGCCCATGCGGACAACACCTGCGCGTCCGGACACTCTTGATGCGTAGCATCCGATTGTGAAGGGAAACTGGTCGCAAACGGAAGCTTACGCCGTTTGGTCCGGGGTTTGCTTTTCTTCCAGCGTGTCCGAAACCACATTTCTTCCAAAAAATAGAAACGCACCGATGGAACCCTGAACCTCCGGCGTTGCTTTATTCTCGGATGGAGATCGCAAACGGTCGATCCTGATGTTCCGACCATTCGGGCCGGACTCGGGGATGTTGCCGGTGATACGATTCGATCCGCTGGCGACCACACATTCCGAGTCGCCGTCACGCTGTTGCCGCCATGGGTATTTTTACCAACCGACTCGACAATCAGGTACACAATCGAAGAGCCGTACACTTGGCCGGTCGATGAGTTTCCTCGGCGAGACGGGGATCACGGACGACGGTTAGGATTGAGAATCGCAAAGTTAACGTTAAAAGCGTGGCGGTACGACGTTGCCGCAACGAGTCGTTGCGGACAAAACTTGGTCGACACCGAGCGTTCCCATCTTCCCGTCTATTCCTCGACGCCGATTTGCCTGAAACGCCGACGAGGATCGTGTTCTGACCGACCCGACCTCTCGGTGGCGATCATCGCTACCGATTGTGCCAAAGTCTTGTGCGGCTCGGGGGGTACGCATCTTGCGAGCGCGTCGGCCATGAAGCCATCGAACGTTTCACATAACGAGGCCACGCGGCTTTGTTGACGCTGGTTGTTGCGAGAGCACCGATCGCGGCCGGTCGGGACTAGCTTGACCAAGCGATTGACACGTGCGGCTGGTCCTCGCAGTGCTTTTCCACGCATTTACGCCGGTCCCGGCGGGTCTCGATGACAAGTTCGATTTGCAACTGGCCGACCGCGGTGCTGTGGATTCGCGAGAAGGCGTGTGGATATCGACTCGTTGTGTCACGCGGGCGAATGAACATTGACCTACCTTGCGTTGGCATGAGCGGATTCTACAACGCTTGCCAAGAAGCACACAGATTCCGCAGCACATGTTTGCGAATACAAGGTCACGCGATCACCAACGGATTCACGCGCGACCTGGATTTCGCCCGCCTTCGCGAACTCTTACGACCGACTCACGACGGATGGCGGGCGCCGACAATTTCAGCTCCGGTATGCTCTCGCCATCTCCACAACGATTTCTCTGGGACGCCCACCAAGCACAAAACGACAGTAATTGAGTATGTCAACCGCGAAACAACGCCGGCTTGACGCGATGTTGTTGACATTGGTTCGGCGTCGGCGGCCGGTTACAAAACGGGCGGCGCTCGTGTTCACATCTTGATCGAACTCAGGCGAAATCAGTCGCGAGTCCGTGCATCCAAATCGTGTTTGCCGCAAACACACCGAATGACGTATCAAGCAATCGGTCATCGCGTAAACACCATACCGCGGCAAAACTCTGTTGATGACGTTTCCGTGTCTTCTGCCCAACCTATGACATGAAACTGGGCGTTTAAGGCTTCCCGGCGTTGACGTTTGTTGATACGCCCGAACCGCCAAGGAGCCTCAGAACAGTGGATGAAGCAGGTTGAACGGCGTTCCTCGCTGAGCGTTCTGACGGATGGTGGGATGAGGCTTTGGAAGGTGTTACGGGTTGGGCGATTGGCAGCGAAGCAACCAAGTCCCATGGAGCGAACGCGAATCGGTGTACGCAAAGTTGAGCAACCGCGTGCCGATGTCTACCACCGGCGATCCGATTTATCGACGTGATGCGGCACGCGATCGCGCTCAATGGCTCGTTCTTCCAACACCCACGGATGGTGACGCAGTTACTTGATCAAGCCTACCACATTCGACCCGTGCGCGAGCTTCTGGTGCGATCAAGCGTCTGAAATAGCGATCCACATGTTTTAGGACAACGCTACGTTTGCAAATCCCATGGACGGTCTGGCTCCCTCGCCCCGCTTCGAGAGGGGCCGGGTTGAGGACCTACACAACGCGATACTTGGCGGTTGCGGCGACAGTACAGTATGCCGCCCCTTCCCCAACCCTTTCCCCCGCAAAGCCGGGGAGAGGAGCCAGGGTGTTTGTCATGGAACAAACCGGATCGAATGCCCGAAATGAACGAATGGCGTGCCGAAGGTTCACCGTTCCGATCGGGGTGACCTGGCAATGCCGAAAATTCGGCGCGGAAACTTCGCGCTCTATCGCCGTCCACGCGACGCGCCGTACATTTGCTGTGTATTCGCTGAGCGATCTCGTTCATCCCCTCGTGAAATGCACGCATCGACTATTGTCATAATCGGGGCCGTTGTGCACTTCTGTGTCCGATTTCCAGTGATATCTCCATGATGGGATTTGGGCTTCCTCGGTTACCCGTTGATTGGTCCGCACCCAAGGCGATTCATTTCCCGACTCGATTTTGAGAAGATCCTGCTCGACCCCTACGCTCCCGCGTCTTTTTTCCCGAGGCGTTCTCGCGCGAGGCCGCTTGCCGTCCCGGTTCCCAATGCCGGCCAGCGGGCTCCACTGAGATATGCAATCTTGGCAGAATACCTCGGTCGCCGCGACATGGCACATTTGTCATCTATGACTCTTGATTCGCGTAGATGAACGCCAACTCCGGCTGCCTTGAATGCTTGACAAAACCCTTACCTGGTGGAACTGGGGATCACGGCGTGGGAACTAGATGCCAGTCTCTTCATGTAGACCCTCCGATTGGTACGATAATTTACCTGCCCGCAGAACTTCTTGCACCGCATCAGCCCTACGCGACCGACCGCTTTCTGTTTGCAACGCGAAGAGTTTTCACGCGGTTAAACTCTGCCCGTGAAGGCATTCGAAAGTATTCGGACTTCTTTTTCACACACCGCGAGGGATGCGGGGACCGATTTCTTGGAAGGCATCGATAAGCAGTTCGGCTACATGATGACCCGCGACGCCAAAATCGCCGTACGCCAACTACAGTGGGACCGCAATACGTTCCATACGGCAACCGGGCCGTCCGGCGGATGATTCGGTGTCTCCGGTTTGGGACGCACACATGCAGTCGATGATTCCGATTCATCTTGCTTTCCGGTGTTAACACTCAATAGCGACGGTTCAATCAACCTGACGACCGCGATCATTAGCGAGATCGGTACCGACGCGATCTGAGTGACGATGTTATGATTGCGGCGAACCGTGTGACGCCGACGGCAATTTCAGCTCAGGGCAAGTTCCGGTCAACGCTGATCAGTGGAACGCTCATTTTCGCGAACACTGCAACGATCTTCGTGGTGATGCCGGCATGGTCCTGACTTGATCCGACTGTATGAAGCTGCGATCTATTCCCTGATCGAACCTGCCGCAGCGCCTTGCAGCATCTTGAGTCAATTTCATCACTTCGCACGATGCAGCACGCTCTAGACCTGACCGCGTTACAACGCAACCGCAACGGCCAATGGGCACAACCAACTGCGACGGAGCGAACGAGTTTCAGTTGAATGCGGTGGGAGGCGACGAACGGCATGACCGCCCAGAGGTATGCGGCCTTCGCAAACAGCAGGTCAAGAAACTTCCTTTGTTTATATGCTTCTCCAACGGCACGCCGATTGTTTCCGCAGGGCGAGAGTTCTTGCAGACGCAGGGAGGCAACACACCCGTAAACCAGACAACGAAAGCGAGTGCGTGGACGGGGATCGGCTGGCCCGGGGGGGGAAAAAAACACGGGAAAGGATATCCACCAGTCATCCGCAACATGATCGCGTTTTCGCACGGCACATCCGTCGATCAGTCGTTCACGGTTTGGCGCGGACGACGTGCGTGTACGGCACGGCACCTTGGCGACCTGTCCTCTGATCCAAACAGTTGGCGTTCTGGTTTGCACGACAAAAGCCAGACGACTCCGACTGGTACCGTGATGAATCAACTCGGCCGACGAGGAGATCAAAGTTCGATCCAAGAGCTCATCGGATTATGGAAGGTCGCCGTGGATCCTCAAAAACCCTCGCCTGCAGAACTTGTCATGGGCAAAACCCACTGAGTTGATCGAGAACCCAACATTACGGTCGACGCAGATCCGTTGTCGTCCTGGTGGCAACAAAAAACAATAGCATGGAATTGATAAATACTTTGAATTTCTATTGCCCAACGGGACTGCTGTTCTATTGGCGTTCGTCGCTCGAACGCCAGATTCGGCTGACAGCGCGGATTGCGCACGCACATGCTCGTTTCCTTTCGGCTGCGACTTTGTGCTCGCCTGCGAAAAACGATGACCGCCGATTCAGCCGCCGAAATGAACTCGCGTTGTTCAAGGCATCGCTGCCGGCGTCGGCTTCATCGGTGGCGAACCATCCTTCACAAAAACGCAACCACGATCATTTGCCTCTCTGCTTAACCACAGCGACCAACGATAGTTGTCGGCAGCCGTCGACAGCGTGTGCTGACCCAGGCTCGTTGGGCCTCCACCCAGCGTCGCTGATGACGCGTCGTCGATTGGTCGTGTTGGCGACCGAATTGAATCTTATTTTGGTAAGGAAACCGAAAGGCAAGGGCTCCGATGAAAGCCTCCATTCCGCGTTTGTCATGAGTTTCGTGGTTGAGGTCATCCATTTCATCGCCAAGCTCTCACGGGAGAAGCCACGAAATCAAGGGGAATAATGAGTTCCTTTCGATGTGGGGGCAAGCTCGCGGCGGTTTGATTACGTTTCGTCGACCCGTCGCTACTTTGCGTATTGGAATTCTGATGGAAAACCGCGCTATTGCCCAAATTCCAAACTTTTTTCAGGAGGTGCCGGGGAAGGTTGCTTTTGAAGGCCCCCCTTCCCGGGCCGCTTCCTTTTTTCGCGGAAAAATCCCCCAACCGTGGGTGGGGCCTCGTTCGGCCTTTGGGCTTTCTTCGTCCGGAAAGGTTTTTAATTCGGGGACCCCGGTTCGCCCACCTGGTAAATGTTTTTTTGCAGGAAAACACCAGCCCATTCCGGCTCCCACCGCACTCACCACCAGAGCTAACGCTTCACATATTCAAGATGTGCAAGCGATTGAATCTTCCCATCCCTCT
>Ga0163217_1022825_pt1 | contig 13919 bp, 38 predicted proteins | sample SynspAceP_FD_185933 | JGI IMG/M metagenome (GOLD analysis project Ga0163217, IMG submission 185933) | Saline lake microbial communities from Ace Lake in Antarctica - Synechococcus sp. Ace-P (PacBio error correction) | ecosystem: Environmental > Aquatic > Non-marine Saline and Alkaline > Saline ... | reverse complement strand
CGTTACTTACGTTTCTTGGAATGGTTTGGTTGGAATCTGTCTATTATTTCATGTATTCCTTCTTTTTCTTGTAATAAGGATATTACATGGATTAGAATGCCAGACTTGTTGGGTTAAGGTTTTACGATAATGTTGCCGTTTATGAGTTTTTAAATGTCGTACTTAGGTAGTTCTAAATGATCGTGGACGCTTCTGTTCTTTTTTTTTTTTATACCGCTCGTGTGTGGGCTATTAAGATAGGCTATTGTTGTTACTTCTGAGCATCTTCTTTTTTAAAGATCAGGGTCAATTTTCAATTTGCTAACTTGTCGTATTTTATATATGCCTTGGAGTTTGAAACCTGTTAACCCGTATGAAGTCCCGTTTTTTTTGAATTGCCTATTGGTTTCCAGACGATTAATTTTATCCTGTTTCCGGATGGTGTCTCGGGGAGCGCAAATAGGGGATACTATCTTTTGCCTAAATAGTTTGATAGGTCCAAGTTTTGTTGTATTCCTTGGAACGCATACCGTTCATAGTTTTGGTAAGTCCTGTTATATTTGTTTGTTTCCAGCGGCGGTTATATTGTGGCGGCTTCCTTGGGTGGTTTTTTCTCCCAATGGTAGCCGTTGAAAAACCAAGGAATTGTTTCTGGCAGGAACTGCGGGCCTTTAAGCCTTTTTTGTCGCTATGGTCTTTAGGAATTTAATTTTTTATTGGTCCATAATTTTGTTCCGATCCTTGGTAGGTTGGATATCTCCAGTGTTCTGGTTTTTATTCTTATTATTATTGCCCTTTGTTAGGCATTTTTTAGTGCATTTATTAATTTTAATTATCAGAGTTAATCAGATTCAAGCAATGTTGTGCGAATTGTCTTTAATGTCAATTTTGTAGATTAATTTTGGGCATTGTCCTATCGCTATTTGCCTTATGTCTTTATCTCTTTTTCGAAGATCTTGTTCATGTGCTTCTGTAACAATGGCGGGTTGATCTATTTGGCGTAGGTGGCCTGCTAATAGGGTAGGGCTTTGTTAAAGCACAATGTAATTTTAATGGGTCTAACGTGTTTAAATTTCCTTTTATGTCCCCTTACCCTAGTTCACTTTACGTATGAGGTCAGCGTTTTGTTTGGTGTAGTTTATTGAGGGTTTCTTTCCTTTTACTCGTGTGGGTACCTTATTGGTTGGTAATAGGTCCAATTCATGAATTTTTGGGATGTGTGTCATATTTTCACCATGATTCTTTAATTGATTTTCCGTGCCCATTCGTAGTTGGATCGGTGAGACCCAGTTTTTGTTAAATGTGTGGGCTATTTCACCTGTATAAAATTTCAGCATTTCGCCCATTTCTTTCGGCAGTGTCCTTCTTCAACCTTAATCGGTCTACTTCTTAGTTATCCAATGTTTCATCTTGGGAGATTAAATTAAAATTGGTCATACTTTTAGGGTTTAACTAAGCCGTTGTGATCCGACGTTTTACGACCTAATTTGTCGGATCCTGTAAATTTCACATCTGTATTTATGCTTGATATTTTGATTGATTGGTGGAGGAGTTTGGTATTGGGAGGTGTGAGCCTTTGTCTTCTGATTTCCCGGGTGTAAAATGGGCTTATCTCGTGTTTGTAGTCACCATACAAAAGGGGGGATCGCAGATCGTGATTGGGGATTTTTGTGTTGCTCGCCTTTTGGTGTTGTTTGCACAGTTCAGCTTGAATGGGGTTCCATAAGGTGCGGATACGCAGATATTGGCAAGTTGAGTTTTATTGCTTTCGCCATTTGTTAGTTAATGATTAAAAATGAGATAGCTATACTATGATTTCTTGGTAGGCTCTGCATTTTGTTAATTTTTCTGTCCATCGTCAATGAAGGTTCAACAAATGTGAATTTACTTTTAAACATTGTTTGGTTTCTTAATTGAAATCTGAATGTAATATTGTTTTTGGTTTGCTGCCGTTGCCAATTGAGAATGAAATCGAAATTGATTCTACCAAGCGTATATATGCACAAGAGTCTTGTACCGTGGCTTGGGTAGAAAGTGATTTAGGGTTGTATATCTTTCTATGCTTTATTCTTTTTTCTTAAATCTTTTTGAGCACTATTGGGTTCTTCTTTTAAGTCTTTAAGTAATTTTCTCTTCTTTTCGGTAGTACCCGAGGGTTGTATTCATATGATAAATTACAGAGTCTCTTTCCCTTGCTATGATGAATTTGATTGTAAATTTTAAATCCTGTTTATCCATGTCTCCCGTGGCCTTATCGGATTCCAATGCTTTTGCTTTGAATCGGAATGTTAGGAATAAAGGGACCAATCCGTCTGGATTTTATGAATTGGGTTCAGAGATTTGGAAAATATTCATATAACTACCTTGTGTTACAAGGCAGCTGAGGATCAATTGAGTTTAAATTGCAATTGTTCTAAGGGATGATTGGAGTTAACCTGTTGTGACTTAATCTTCTATTTTCGGTCTTCTTGTATGAAAGTGCAATATTTATTACGTTATTGAGCTCGTAGTCATATTATCAAGTTTAATTTCGGATGTATTCTTTCGCGAGAATCGAATGGGCCCAATATTGTTTTAGGAGTGAACCTTAGTATGTGAGGTGGTATTTGGAGTTGTTTTATTCTTGGTTTTTTTTCCAAGGTTTTAAGATGTTTATAGCTTTTTCACTCTTTTTGTGGTTTTTTGGCATGATTACCCCATTTTCATCTCAAGGATTGAGTCCATGTACAATATTATCTCGTTAGTCGTAATGTTTTATATGCCTGGACGTTTATTTTTTATTATCCCGGTGTATTGGCGATTCTTTTCGGCTGAGATGAACGTGGTTGTGTTTTTTGGACTAACTTTCTATAATGCCATTGGTATGTGGGCTTTAATTTTAATCGTCCAACAGCTATATAGGGTTGATATGTTTAAAAACGGTTCGGTATTTGGTATTTGTTATTTTTGTTGGAACTTATCGCGGTTTTCTTAATTAAAATATCAACTTTTGATGCGTATTTCTTAACTAGGAGGACATTTCGGCCTGATTTTTGGGAATTGTTAGTCATAACAACGAATATGAATTGGGGTTTATTATTTTTGGTTTATGTTTCTGAATTGTTTTTAATGGCTGTTAATTGGATGGCGGAGTATAAAGCTTTTTGCTACATTTTCAAATCGTAGGTAATTATCCTCTTTCTTGGTTTCCTAGGGAGTTTTACAATGTTTATACGGCATGTTTAACTTTGCTTTATTAGCCAATGCGATAAATGCTGGATTTTGGGTAATAATTTTTGTATGGTATGCTGTAGGTTATGATGGATCGGCGCCTTTTTTCTAAGTCTTGGCCTGCACAATATGGTACGCCCGTACTACGGTGTGTTTCTCTGTTTTACTTTTCTTTCAAAGGTTCTAATTCAAAGGGGTGCCTTGGGATATTTTCGGTCTTTTACTTGTGGATGAAATGTCACGTCTTTTGGTCCATGCGCGCTGGGTATTGTTGTGGCAAATGCAATGAATTATTGCTTTTATTTTTTTGTGAGCTTGTTTGTTCATTAATTTCGGAGTTGTGCTGGGGACTGACAGTGTCGAACTCTTCCACGGACGTTCTTACTCGTAGTTAGACTTGCCCCCTCGTTCAACGATTGTGCATGTGGCTTTTCTCGTTTCATTTTAGCTACTTGCGTATTCTCTTTTTTGTTCGTTTTTTTCGTTAGTTTCCTTAAGTTTGTTTGATGTTAGGTTGTGTTTGTGTTTGAGCCTTGTCTTCTGCGGAAGGTTTAAGGACCTTTTTTTTGTTTAAAGACTTTCGTAGTGAGTGGTCTATTGGTTTCTATCTTACTTTTTCTTTTTGTGTGTTGGGTGATTGGTTCTCTATAGCTGCTTTTCGGTTCTTTGTGGTTTTTTGGAGTGTTGTTTTTATGATTACTGTGTGGTAAGGTAATTGACAATTGCATTATTTATGATGGATTTAGAGGTAAGTAATGATTAGAGAATGTGGGTAGTACTGGGGTGGAAGTGCTTTGGGACGGTTGTGACGTGGGGAAGTTTTTTGTTGGTTGTAGTAGGTCTGTGGGTAGTTTGTTTTGGTGCGTTGCAGCTTGAAGGTTTTGAAGTTGGGTAAATCAATGAAGATTGCGGATTTTAGTCTGTTGGGGCGATCCTCGCGGTTTTGTGGTGTCAGTGGAGTGACGTTTAGTTAATTTTTGAAGTTGTTGGATATGGTATTTTTTCCGTTTTTTGGTTTTCAATTTGAAGTAGGTGGGATAGGGGGACCTTTTATTGGTACGTATTGTGGCAGCTATGGTTTTTATGGGAGAGGTGGGGGTTTGTTATTATGTAAATTTAATTTTTCGGGGTTTTATTCCTAATGGGGGTTCTTTTTTAAGCCGATGGTTAAGGCGTGTTATCGAGTGCTTCCGCGTGTTGAATGAGGAGGTTTTATTTTGTGATGTCGATTTTGATGTGAGAAGGTTGTTTATTTGGTCGGGGCTGTTGGCTGACCGATTGCCTTGTTACTGTGTTGGAGGGGTGAGATATTGTAGACTTCTATGGGTTTGGGTTTTTTTGTTTTTGATGTCTTTTTCTCCATGGTGGTGGTTTTTTAGTGTGAGAAGACGTTATGGTCCGTAAGTGTTTGTTTTGTTTTTCTTGACCGTATATTTTATGTCATGTTTTATGGATATTAGCTTGCGTTTCAGTTGGCTGGATGTGTGTGTTTTGGGGTATTTGGTACGTTTGTCATTTGGGCTTTGAGGGAGTTGGTTTGACGTTTTTGGGTAGGACTGGGGAGTCGGTAATTAATAGTGCTTGTCTTTGAAGGTGTTAATCGGGTTATTTGGTTTTGTGTCTTTTGGGATTGATTTGGTTTTATTTATTGTTTGGTTTGGAAAGGTTGGATTTTAGTGTGTAGATTATATTATTGTTAAGTTTTTTGTATTTTGTTTTTGGTTGTTTGGTTGATTTTGATTTGGTTTTGGGAGCTGGGTTATGTGCTTATTTGTGTTATTGAGAAGTAAGTGTGAGAGTTGTTGGGTGGATTTTGTGGTTCGGTTTTTATTTTTTTTGTGTGTTTATGTGGTTTTCGTTGGTGGTGTGTTGTTATTGGAAGTTTTCGTATGTGATTTGCGGGTGTTTGTGTTTTTTTTTGGTTTTGGGAGTTGGGTTTTAGTTGGTGGTTTTGATGGAATTTGGGATTTTTGTTTTGTTTTTGGGTAGTAGGGTTGGATTTTTGTAATGTTTTTTGGGGGTTATTGGTGGGATTTTGGTTTTTTTTTTTATGTGGCTTATGTGGTTGTTTTATGGCGTGTGTTAGGTCGTTTGGGGTTTTTATGTTTTTTTTTGAGGTAGGTTTTGTGGTTTGGTTGTGTTTGGTGTTTGGTATTTTTTTTTTTTTCGTATTTGGGTGTTTGTGTGCGTTGTTTTGTATTTTTTTGGTTGTTTAGTAGTATCATTTTTTGTTTTTTCCTTTGTTTTGGCGTTTTGTTGAGTGAATTATATTATGGGTGTATTTTTGGTTTATAGTTTTTATTTTTTATTCTTTTTTTTGGTATTAGTGGGATTGCTGAATTCTTAGTTTTGTTGTGCTGTTGTTTTTTTTGGGGTTTGTTTTTGTGGGTTGTGGTGTACGAGAGGTGTGGGGGTTTTTGTCTTTTGTTGTGTTGTGTTTTGTGGGTGTGTTGCGATGGTTTGTTTGTTTGATGGGGTTGGTTAGGTTTATGTCTTTGGGGTTTCATCGATGTGCGTGATTTGTGGTTTGTGTTTTGTTCAGGGTTTGGATGGTTGTCTGTTGGTGTTTGGGGGGTTTAAGGTTTGGTTGAGGGTTTTTGGGGAATGGAGTTGTTGTTGTGGAGTATTTGTTTTGGTTGGTTTTTGGTTGAGGGGCTGTGGGTTTTTGGATTTGTTTTATTGATGGGTGGTTGAGTAACGTTTTTTTGATGATTGTGGTTGCGTTGTTTGGAGGTGGTTTTGAGGGGTTATTCTGTGTTTGGGTATTTTGTGTGAAGGCAGTCGAGTTTTTGCTATTAAGTTGGTTTGGTGTGTGCTATATTTGCCTTAGGGTTGGTGGTGGCTTTGATGGGTTTTTAGGAGCTTGGTTAATGTGGTTGTTGTGTTTGGTGGGGTGTTGTGCTAGGGTGTTTTTGGGGGATTTGATGCGTTTTTTTGTTGTGGATTATGGCTGGTGTTTTTGGTAAAGTTAGGGGGTTGGTGATGTGGGGGTGTGAGCGGATTTTTGTTGTGGCGGGCCTGGTTTTGATGTCTTGGGGTTAGGGTGATTTGGCTTTGTTTTTGAGTTTTTTTGTATTGGAAATGTTATGATGATTGTGGGGGGGTGCTGCTTGAATGTTGGTAGACGTGGATTTTGTTTATTTGGGTGGAGTGTTTGAATTTGTGTCTAAGGCTGGGGAAGTGTGTTAGGGTTGAAGTTTTGTGTTGGTTAGTGCTTTGGTTAGGGTCTGGGTTTTTGAATTCCAGAGGAAGGGTTGTTTCGGTGGCTTGTGGTTTGAGGCATAGGACTTTGTGTTTAGGTGTGTTTTTTCCCTGAAATTTTGGTTAATCGTGTTTGGCTAGTGTTTTTGTTTGGTTTTTGGAATGGTAGGGTGTTTGGTTGAAATGGGAATTTAATGTTGTTTTAGGGGTGTGAGTGTGTGTGATGTTTGGGATGTAGCTTGGGTGGTTGGATGTGGTGTGTTGGGTGTTTGGGTTTTCATGCTTTCTTTGTTATTTCGGTGTTGTTGGATAGTGTGGGGTCATTTGCTTAGGTTTGTTGGTATTACGGAGTTTGTTTTGTATGTTGGTACGGTTTGTTGGTTTTCTGGATTTTTTTGTCGTTGGGAGAGGGTATGAGGTGTATGGCTTTTTGAGTTTTTATTGAGGAGTGGGTTTGTGGGATGATGTGTGGGTGGTGTGGGGTGTGATTGGGGGGCGGCTTCTGGTTGTTGAGTTTCTTAATTGTTTGGGTTTATGGTTGTGGAGTGGTTTTGGGGTGGTTGTTTGTTGGTCTGAAGGTGTTTTCATTTTTGTTTGTATTGATTTTATATGTTGTTGCTATGGTTATTTTGGTTGTGGTTATGGGGGGGTTTGGGTTTTTGGGCGAATCTTAGGTGCGTTTGCTGTTGGTGTTATTGCTTGGGGCTTCGTATGTATTTGTTGTTGGGGGGGGGGGTGGGGTTTGAATTTTGGGGGGGGGGGGGATTGGGGGGGGGGTTCTTGGGGGGTGGGATTGTATTGTGCGGAACGTTGTGTATTGTTTGAGATTGTTTGGAGGGGTTTTTTTTGGGTTGGTTTTGGATTTCTTTTTGGGTTTGCTTTGTGGAGGTATGGTTGGGGTGGCTTGTGGTTTTCTTGGGGTGGTGGTTTTATGTGATTGGTGGGTTGTTTCTGTTGTTTTGTGTTATGGGGTTTAGTTTGGCGATTTTAGGGGTAACTTTGAGTTTGGTGTTGTTGGGTTTTTGGAATGATTGTTTTCATCTGTTGGTTGAAGCTGATGGTTTAGTGCGGGTGGGTTTTTTTGGATGTTTGTATTGGCTTGGGTGTCGCGAATGCGTACATGTGAAGGACCACAACCTGACCCCTATTGGGAGATGTTGACCCGTGGACCCGGGAGTGCTCATGAGTTTTTTTTTTCGCTGGGGTTGTAATCTCTTTGGGATAGGTTGTTTCTTACGCTGAAGTCTTATTTGGTTGTTCTTGTTATCGAGAGGTTTCTTTTACGCTCTAATTCCTCTTACTTTAATGTTTCGTTCAAGTGTAGCCCTTGTTGTGTTTTTTGTACGTTGATTGATTGGTGATTTTGTTGGTGTATGGTGGGTTTTCCGATGGTTTGGGGGTTTATTGGTTGAATTCTGTATTGTAAGTTTTCCCTTGGGTCGTTTTCGTATGAATTGTGTCGCGGGTGAATCCGCCCATGTATTTATTTTTTTGTATGGGGTGGTTTTGGTCTTTTGGACTTCTTAGTTTGTTACGGCATATATTCCAGTGGATCGGTGGGGAGTTTTTGGATTGGAAGGTGTTAGTTATATCATGGCTCGTTGGGATCTTTGGCTGAAGGGTTTCCCCTGTCGACGCTTTTGTTGGTTGTATCGTAGGTTTGGATGTTAGGGCGTGCGGTTGACCGGAACGTTTGTTCGCGTGGTTGGCCGTATGACTCGGGCCCTATCGGAAAACGCTTTGGATTCTGGCTTTGTGTCGTGGCGAGGTGATTTTTCATTTTTATGGTAGTTTTCTTTTGTTATTTGATGGGTTTTGCCATGGGTCTTTGTGAAGTGTATGTTTGGGAACCCGGGTCTTTGTGTTAGTGTGATAGGGGTGGAGAATTTTCACAATTTTCTATTCGGCGTTCGATTTGTGTATAATCATTTGTAATTTTACACTGTGACGAACGTTGATTAGGTTGTGTTTGATTTTATTTTTTTCGTTTTTTAGTTTAGGAGTTTATGTATCGGGTTTGTGGCTTTTTGCAGGTTGTGCCGCAATTAGCTATCGGATTTCTTCTAATTGGTGTGATGCGTGTTGTGTTGGGTGGATTTGGCTGGGGATTAGGGTTATTAGGTCTCTTTTGGAAATGTTTTGCTGTGTTGTGACAGGTTGTGCTGTGTATGTGGGTTAGTCTTTTGTTCCTCCTGCTTGTTATTGACTGTGTCCGGTAGTGATGACCTGACTGTTGTTAGCGGTAATGGCAGGTATTTTTATTTGTGCGTGTAGGTGCTTTTTTTTTTGAGATCATAGCCTTTGAGGCGTATTTTTATTCTTATTTTTTAATGTCCCGGGTCCTGTTGGATGATTGTAGTTTTTAATTGTCGTGTGGCTTGCATGGACGTGAGGTGTTCTTCTTTTCTTTGGTATAGTCCCGTTTGGTGAGATTGGAGGGTTATTTTGTTCTATTTTTAATATATGGGGTATTGATGTGTTGAATCTCTTTGTGCTTGTTTCTGTCCTTTGGTGTTATGATGTTATTTATTGGTGCCGTTTTCGACGTCTATCGTTGTTATACCGTATTCTTCTTGATTGATGTCCTTGAGCAAGTTTCTTTGGTGATCTCGGATAAAGGCGCAGGGGTATGAGTCTATAGTTTTGGTGTTTTTAGTATTTGTGTGCGTATTTGTTTATCTTGAGAGCGGAATTTTTTTTGAGTTGTGGTCTTATGTATGTGTGCGCTAACCGGGGTGATCGTTATGTTATGCTATCTTTGTTGTTTTTTTCTTAGTGTGTTTGAGGTATGGTTGTTGAGGTTTGTTTTTGGGTTATTTTATCGATTGTGGGTGATTATATGGTTCTTTGGTAATCCTGGTGTTTGGAGGATTTGTGCTGGTCGTTTTAGTTGTTTTTTTTTGTGGAGCCGTGGGCGAAGTTTGTATTGGGATTTTTTTATGTGGAGGGCTTGTTCGGTTACTTGGTGAGGTTGTTGTTGTGCGAAGTATTTCTCTTTGTTATGGGTTTTTGGCAGGATTGTTGTTGTCGGTCTTGTGGGTAGTGTTTGGGTTGAGGTTTGTTTTGCGGCATTGTTTTTGTCGCTTGGTTCTTTTGACTTTTACATGTGTTTTGTTTGTGTGGTTGATATTTGTTGTTGCTGTGTTGTATTGTTTTTTGTTTTGTTGGGGGTTGGGTGTGTATATTGTTTTGGCCGTGTTTGTTGTCGTTTCTTTTAATGTTTAGTTGTTGGTGCTTGTGTTTGTTGGTTTTGGTGTGTGGATTTTTGTAGAGTTTTTCCGTTTTGAGTATGTCGTGTGGGGGTCGAATAGATTTTTGCTTTGTTAGTCGTGCGCTTTGCATTTTTAATGTCATTTTGTAAGTGTTTTGGTTGCTTGGTATGGCATGTGGTGTTGTTGGTGGTAGTTGTTTGTGCGTTCTTATGCGTGTTTATGGTCTGTTTTGAATCTTGTATGCTTTTCTGTGTGCTTTTGGGTTGGGCTGGGGTTTTGTGGTGGGTGTGGTTGCGGTTATTCATGGGTGGGGCGGTTGGGTTGTGCTTTGATTTGCATTGGTTGTGGTTTTTATTTTTTTACTGATGGTGTTTGAGGTTGTTTTCGTTTTTTATGGTAGTCTTGTAGATTTTTTAGTTTCTGCGCTTGATGCGTTGTCTGAGTTTTGTTATTTGGTGGGTCAGTTTGTGATTTTGGGTTTTTGTGCGTTTTTGGTTTTGTCGAGGTGTGGGTTTTGTCCTAGGTTTGGTGTGGTCCATTCATCGTCATTTTGGACTGTGTATATTCCTTGATTCATTTATTTGATTAGCTGCCCGGTCTTGGGTTCATTTTCCGTTTGGTTTGGTGTTGGAGTGGCCCTTCGTTTTTCTGGTGTACAACATAATGGGTGTGTTGGGATGTTTTTTTTACCTTTTGGTATATTGAGGATTTTTGTGTTTTCGTTGTTCCCTTATTGGGCAGTTGTTTTGTTCTTGCCATTCGGTTATAGGTCGGTTGTTTATAGTGTAATTTTTGTTAGGTTAATATGTTTTCTCTTGGGCGTTTGCAATTTTGGTATATCTTAGGGGTATTACTAAGCTTGGTGTTATTCGTTGTTTTTATAAGTTTAGGAATCTTGTTCCGTGGTTTCCTTGTTGTGATTTTGGTTTGTTGTGTATTTCTGGATTGCATTTCTGTATTGTATGGTGTGTTGTGTCGCTTGTTGAGAAATGATTTGTGGTCGTGGTTTTTATTTTTTTGTTGGTCCTGTAGTTTCTTTTGTTTGTCATTTTAGGGGGATTTTTCGATGGGTATTTTGTGGGGTGTTGTTCGTCACCCCGTAGTATGTGGTATTATTGGAATCGGCGTGTAGTATTGGTGATGTTTGTTGTGTTATTTTCATGGCTGTGGTTTCCCGGTTTGGGATTGCGTTTTGTTTCGTGATCTCGTGTTTTTTTGAGAGGTTCTTGTCCGTTTTTTGTAATTGTGCTGAGTGATTTTCATGTGTGTTGGGTTTGAGGTTTTTGGGTGGGCGGGTGGGCATTGCTTCGATTGTTTATTTGTGTGATTTTTTTTTACTGGATTGTGATTGTAGGTTAGGGTTTTATGGGTTTGTTGTTTTTATTTGTATTTTTGTTAAATTGTAATAGTGGTTGTGGGTATTGGTTGTGTATTAATTTTGTAGTTTTTTAATTGTGTGTTGTTTGGTTTTGTTTTTTTGTTTTGTTCAAGAATTCTGCTTTGAATTGAGGTGTGGAGTTTTTGGTTTTTGTGTTTTTTTGATTTTTGGTGGGTTTGTTTTTTTTGTTGAAGTGTATTTGAGGGTGTTTTTTTGTTTGTGGGTTGGGTAGTTTTTGTGGGTGGTGTTTGTTTTTTTATGGGTTGTTGACTGTTGTGTGAATGTGTGGGATTGTTGGTTTTTGTATTAGTTTTTCTTAGTGGTCCTTATTGTGTGAAGGCGTCTTTGTGGTCGTTGTGGTATTTGTGTTTTTAGAGGTGATTTTTTCTTTTTTCGCTGTTGTTTTATATGTTTTATGTTTTTTGCCGATTCTAATTGTTTTGGTTTCTTTTTCTTGGTGACTTGTATTCTTTTTTAGCGGGTTTGGTTTTGTTTTCTTATTTTACTTCGTTTTTGTCTGTCGAATTTCCGTTTTGCTGGTTTGTGTGATTGGTTTATCTTGTTAGAATATGGTCATCTTGTTGTTTTTGTCGCAATTATTTTTAGTGATTTTGTTAAGGTATGGGATTTTTTTCTCCATTTTGGTTGTATGTGTATTGGTGGTTGTTTTTTTTGATAGGTTGTTTTGTGTTTGGTCGGATTTCTGATATAGTGAGTATTTTTCCTTTTGCTTCTGGTATAGTTTGTATGTTAGTTGTTGGGTGTTTTGGTGTATTGTTTTTTTTGTTTTGTGTGGGTGGTTGTGTTTTTGAGGCTTGTTATTGGTGTGAGTTCTTGGTGCAGTTTGTTTTATTGGTGTGGGTTTTTTCTGTGGTTGCTGGGAAGTTATTTTTTTGTTGATGTTGTTCCATTTTCCTTTTTTTTAATGTGTTGTTGTCTTGCTTTTTTTATCGGTGTTATTTTTTGGTGCGTGATAGTTTGTCTTTGGTTTTTGCTTTGTCATTCTAGGGTTTTTATTGGGCTTTCGGGTTGTTGTTGTGATGTGTATTGTGTTGCCCAGAATTCTGTATTTTTGGTTTTCTTGATCATTGTGGTTAGTGTTGTTCTGTGGTTAGTTGTGGTGGGTGGTATTTTTTATTTGGTTTTTTGTTTTTGGTTTTATCGGCAGGCTGTATATGTTGTGTTTAATTTTCGTTTTGTTGTTGTTTAATGGTTTTTTTTTGTGTTTTATTTTTGGGGGTATGTTGTCTGTTTGTATTTTTTTACTGGTTGCGTGTGGTCATGTAAGTCATGTTTTATTTTCCTGGTTGTGTGTAGTTTTTGTATCTTGTTTTTTTGTTTGGGGTGTTGTTTTTTTTTTGTATATTGGTTTTTATCTGCGTGATGTCCCTTTTTCGTGTGTTTTTTTGTAGTGTCTTTTGGGTGGTGTTGGTTTTGGTGTTGGGTGTTGTTTTTTTTTTTTTATGTTTGTGGATGTTAATCTTTTGTCCAGTATGGTTCATGAGTTTGGTGATCGTTGGTTTGTTATCTCTTTTTTATCTTGTTGTATTTGTCTGTACGTTGTTGTCGATTAGGTTTGGTTAGGTATTGGGGTTTCAATTTAGTGTTTTTGGGTGGTTTGTGTATGGTTCTTTATTTTTTTGGCGGATTGTGGGGTGTTTTTTGTTGGGTTAATATTTTTAGTTTTTTTTGTGTGTGTTTTCTATTTTTGTATTTTAATGACTGTCAATTTTCTTTTGTGTTTGTTTGGTGTGTGTGGTAAGTGTTGTTAGAATGTGGGTTGGATTGCTGGTGGTTTGGGTTTTGGGTTATTTTTGGTGTTTTCTTTTATGGTTTTCTTCTTTTGATTGTTTTGTGTGTTGTTAAGCTGTTCGTGTTGGTGCTTGTTGTGTGGGTGACGGTGTTTTGGTATACACGTTGCTTGGTTTTCAGTTTTTAAATTTGATGTCTTGTATTTTTGTTGGGATTGTTGTGTTGGGATTTTTATTAGGGCGAGGTTGTTTAGTTTGTTAAGGGTATTTGATGGTGTTCTTTTTTTTTGTATATGGTGGGTGTTGCCTTGTCATTGAATTTTGTGTTGCGATTTGTGGGTTGTTTTGTTTGTTTGTTGTGGTTTTTTGTTTTGTTCGTGTGGTTTCGGCGGGCGTGTGTTGTTTCTTGGTGTGATTGGTGGCTTTCTTGTTTTCGTTTCGTTGGTGGGTTTGATGTTTTTGTTTTGTTTTATATTTTTTTTGATGTTTTCGGAGTTTTTTGTTCGCGGTATTTTGTGGATAAGTATTTCTTGTTTTTTGTTTGAAGTGTCGGGTTGGTTGTGAGTAGTGGTTTGGATTGCAAGGTTGAGGTGTTTGTTGGGTTTTGTGTGCGGAGGTGCATGTGTATTTGTGTGTATAGGTCGTTGGTGTTTCTGTTTGTTGGTTGTATTTCTTCTTAGTTTGTTTTGGGTTTGTTGTGTTTGTTGGCAGTGTGCCACGTTGGTTCTGTGCTCCTATTTTAGTATCTGGTGTTAGGGTCTTACATTAGGTTCACCATGGTCACGGTTATGTTATTGCGTTTCTCTCTCGTGTTCCTACGTATTATGTTTTGTGATGTTTGTTGGACTTTTTCTCTCGGTTTTGTCTGTGTGGATTTCTGCAGTTAATTTTTCATTGTGCTTGTGTAGGGTCTTTTTTTATGGTTTTTTATTTGTTGTTTTGGTTATGTTTATTATTTTAACGTTTTTGTTTGGTGGGGTTGTTGTTTTGTTGATTTGTGTAGGTTTTGTTGTGTTTTTATTTTTGCGTTTGTAAGCGGTAATGGGTTTTTGTGTGTTGGAATTGTTTTTGTGTGCTTTTTTTTTTGATTGGTGCTTGTTATGTGTTTGGTGGTATTATTTGTGTTTTTTTTTTTTTGTTTGTCTATGTTGTTATTTTTTTTGTTTTTTTTCTTTTGGTTTGGGTGTG
>Ga0163217_1019102_pt1 | contig 13919 bp, 16 predicted proteins | sample SynspAceP_FD_185933 | JGI IMG/M metagenome (GOLD analysis project Ga0163217, IMG submission 185933) | Saline lake microbial communities from Ace Lake in Antarctica - Synechococcus sp. Ace-P (PacBio error correction) | ecosystem: Environmental > Aquatic > Non-marine Saline and Alkaline > Saline ... | reverse complement strand
CAAGATGCTGATCGGAGGCCAAGCAGCTACCAGATCCTCAACTCCGCCCGATTTGACAGGTGCGCCTACAAGCTCTTCCTCGACAAGTGGGCGGGGCAGACTCGGTGGTGCCGGCCCTGCCTGACGGTTTCAGGGCAGCGGGCCCGTGATTCGTCAAGCCCGCGCTGAGCTGAGGTAGCGAAGGTAGGCCGGGATCCAGCGGCCTTTCAACAGCCGGTCAGCCGTCGCTGTGACACGGGGTTGGACCCGGGCAGGCGTGAAATTCCAGGGAAACAGAGAAAGCCCGGGAGCGCCAGCCAGTCGACGGTGCGGTGGGCCTCCCATTGCGGCCTGCTCAGGCCAAAGGGCGCTCTGCAGTAGGCCGGCACCAGGGGCGGCGATCGCCTCTGACCCGGGTCTCCTCCTCGAATAAACAGTCGAGATAGAGGGCCGCGAAGATGCCGTTCTCCTCACCACCACACACAGCTCGAACGGGCCGTCCTCAGCAGGCAGAGGGTTCACCTCCAAAAGAGATCGTCGCCCTCCAGTGGATCGTTGGGCCTGCTCCATTCAACGTCGCCAGCGCCTGCCTGAAACGATTCTAGAGCCATGGGGGTTCCATCAAGAGGGCCCTGAAAGTCTCGCGCCCGGCCAGCTTGGGGATATTCCTCACTCCGGCACAATTCAAGGAGTTGTAAAAAATGAAAAGGAGCAAGCACAGCAAGCGGACGAATCAATCACCAGATTGGGCCGCCTCACATTTCCTAGGGAAAAGCCTGAAGGTCTCCTACAGCACAAGGCGGGTAGCGTTGATTACCGCAGAATAATCGCTTGCCATCAGAAAAAGGTTCTGAGAAAGCTTGTTCATCGAATCTGCTCAAGAACCCCGTTCACTAACTTGCCGCCGGGAATAATTTTGAAAACAATTTCCAAGTTTGCGAAACAATTCAACCTATGATCACGCTTTCGTACTAAGGAGACTGCTGAAAACTTTCAACCATTACGCGGAGACCAATGGGCCCTGTGACCGTTCAGCCTGAGTTGATGGCATTCAATCACTTTGCTTTACGTATTATTAGCAGCGACGGCTAAGAAGCGCACCGTTACAAGAGGCCAAAGGCCGAGCAGGGCTGAGCCACTAGCGGGGAAAGTTGCCTGGCTGAGATGGAAAAGTGTGCCTTGGCGTCATTATCGAATCTGATTGAGCCCGCCCACCCAGACGAGCAAAAAGGGACGGCCGGCCTCGTATCTTTGGCCCGATGCCTCGCAATCCACATAAAAAGAAGCTTCTGCCGCCGAGAAGGTTTCGTCTGATCCACACTGCAAGGCGTTCTATGTTCTCCTTGCTCTGGGGGATGGGTAGCTGGGGTGCCCCGGAGTGGGCTACTACATCTGGAGCCGTCCGCAGGAGGCCACGGGGAAAGCAGGGTCCGAAACGCGGGGGCACAGCGTGAGTTACAGGCGGTATTCCAGCAGCACAGCTTGCTTCTACAGCTCCCCGCATGTCACCAAAAGTTGCGTAGTGCAAGCCGCAGAGTCGGGAGCCACCGTTGGCAGGCTCAGGGCCGCCAAAAGCTTCCGCGCAGCGGTTGAAACGGGGCACAGCTGCAGGGCAAGACCGCAAGGCATTCATGCACTTGCAGCATGGCCAGCAGCGGTAGCGTACGCGGGCGCAGGGAAACGCTACTGGCAGAACTGACAAGCCCAAGGTTCATAATACTTTGCTGGGCCGGCGACAATCTCCACCATCGTTACTACAGCAAGCGGCGCAGTATTCTGACGGTTTGGATCGATCAGTTTAGTGCCCCATCGCGCCCGGCTAGGTCAACAGCCGGAAGAGGGACTTCATTGTGGTGGAGGGCGCTCAACCGAGCCCTCATCATCGCAAATGGAACTGCCTACTGCACATCCACAGGGTTAGGGCGGTCGCTACCGAAGCCACTGACTACCACATCTCTCACTGAGGAGGACATGGATCTCAAATACAGGATGTCGCAAGGGCTGGTTGGAGCAAAAGCGTGGGGGAGAATTTTTTTAACATCAATACTTGTCAGGCTTGATCTTGATGACGACAGCGAGGTTTGGTCACTCTCCAGCATCTTGCAGCGCGATCTGGCTTCTAGTTCGAGTGTCTACTACAACCCCAAAGCGTCGCCATTCAAACAATCGACAACCTCAGACCGATCGATTACGAGCAAAGCTTTTCCAAGTTCTTTGCAACTCATGCCAGAGAACCTTTCAAGCAGTCTCCAAAGTATATCCGGTGGAACTCAATCTTTAACCACCTTCCAAACGAAAAGCCATAGATGAGGCCCTTTGTCGGACTTCACCTAACTTTCAAGCTACCCTGCCAGGAGAGCCATGTTCGATACCTACCAGGATTGAGAGCAAGCTCTCACTGGCCACTTTTGCTATCTGGGTTCCATAACGACAGCAGGTGAAACATGGCTCTCAGTTGTCTATGCCTCAGAAGTGCCACAATCGGGAATCTAGGACCCTGTTACAACTGGCGAGAGAAACAACAGATAGACGGCATTCGCTTACGCTGTATTCGACATTGAACTTAATCACATCGAGCCACTTGGCCGCGAAAGTGGTCGAGCTTGGAAACCTTCAAATTGCCCCCCCCCCCAAAAAAAAAAAAGGTGGGGGGGGGGGGTGGGGGGGGGGGGGCAGAGCCCCGCTCTGACACACTTTGAAGGCAACCTTGAGCGAAGGAGAGAGAGCAGGGAGCTACAAATACAGCAAAACAGAAAACTGGTGACTTATTAATTAAGGGAGCGACCAGTTCGGGAAAGGTTCTAATGATAAGTCCATGGAACCTTGAAACGACACAAAGACTACCGCTGTTAGCCTTAAACTACTACCGTAGAGAGGCAAACAAAAAAGTGCGCCTTACAAACCTTGTTCAGTTTAAAAATTAGATACATGGTTTTCTTTTGATTGCAGAGGATTCCTTCGGACACTCACCTCAGCGGGAGGATGGAGGATGCCCGGCAGATGGTAGACAATCAAGAGATATTGTTTCAATCGCCCTCAAACCGCCAGACTCGAGCTATGCGCCAATAGGGTTACTAGGTATCGAGAGGTGAAGAATATGATATCAAAAATTCAGGGAACGCCAACAGGCGCCTCCTTTATTGCCAGGTTCGATTGAGATTTTCTCACAGCACTGCTCAGAATCGATGTTCTGGTCATCGTTGATGCTTCTGGGCTGTACACCCAAACTACCGACTGGCGTCATTAAAACTGCCGACGCCAACGGCAATCCAACTCCAGACACCGGTTGGCACACAAGCCAACCAGCTGTTGATCGGCATCGATGGCAGTGGCTCGCATGCTCGGCCATGCTCAAGCAAGCCGATGCATTCCCGGTGGCGCAACCTGCTCCAGGCCGTGAATGCTTTGTCGGCCCAAAACTCAGGGCTCTCGCAAAGCTTTCCGTATCGGCGGCGGCACGCCAGGGAGCTTCAGCGGCGAGCGGGTGACCTGGCCACTGATCCCTGCTTTTCAAGGGCTGCGGCGGTTACTCCGCAGTGGGCTTCCAAGCCTACAGACCCCTCTGGACGTGCAGCCCCAGGGAGGACAGCACGCCGCTGCGGCTTCTGTTGAGGACCTGAGGTCAATCAGAGTGGAATCTCCAGCCTTGACGGCCTGTCCGAAAGGACTTCTCAAGGGGGGCTTCCGCAAGGGGTTCTGGCCCCTGAAGCTGCCATTCCAGGGGGCAGTCTTCGATGGCGCAAGGTGTCAATATCCATACGGAAAACTTCATCGCCCTCTCTATCTTCCTGGCACAGGCCAAACCCGATCAGTGAGCTCACCTGCTATACAGGACATTCCCAGAGGAAATATGCGCCCAAAAAAGGTGTCACGACCAGGGAAACTTCGATCCTCGACAGCAATAAGGACTGCAACATTGACAGCTCAAGTCAGCAGCGGCAATCCCCACAAAAGGGAGCGTCAGGGCAGCCTGTAGCGCCTACCAGAACACTCACTACTCGCCAAGTAATAACGGTAAACATATGGTTCGTTCGGCTGAATCCAGGAGGCCACCGGGCCTTGTGACTGGCCACCACCACGCCCTGGGTGGAGGCCCACCCGCCCTGATCTGGGCCTGGTCCGCCTTGGCGGATTCCTACCTTCGCCAAAACAGTTCCAATAACCTGGGGGGGGTTCGCCTCAAAGGAGCATGATGCGTGGCTGGCGGCTCGAACCTGCGCCTTGGAATTCGACTTCCCAGCTCCGCTCACCGCCGGTTCTGCTGCGGGCCACGATTCCCGCGGCAAGCCTACCAGAGCAGTGAGTGGCTTCGAGTTGGGATCGCGCAGACCCGAAAGCTGCCGGCGCCAGGAGCAGACTGGAAGGCTGCTCCTGCTCATGGAACCACCCTGGGACAACAGATTGCGCAGTGAATTGCAGCCACACCCCTGCTGCTGCGCTATGCGTTGACCTACCCAACACACCTTGGAATCTGCCCTTCGTGCGAATCCAACCTCAGTACATCTGGCTTGGGCTCACCGTTTCTGGATCGGCATTCTCTGGGATTTTCATCATTCAGAACTGGGGATTTTTTCTCAACCTTTTTTCAGCTCTGTGGGCCAAAATCTGATGTATAGTCTATACCTCAGATTCAGTTAGCCCATCTTTCACAATACTTGAGAATCAGCGGCACTATTGCTTGCCTTTCTGGATTTTCACGACGCTTGAATGGGCAAGCCCCGCAAATTGCTGCAGAAGGAGAGCATGCAGCCAAGGGGTGGATCTCCACTATTTCTGCTGGGGCTTCTGGGTTGGCGCTCTCTCAGCTGTATCCTTTACTGTTGCTGATCTGCAGATTCAATCGCTTCTCCGTCGAAGGGAGCGCGGTGAATTACTACCCCTTACCGGCCGGAGGGTTGGTTGTTCGGTGATGGTGTGCGTGGTGCTCAAACGTTCTTGCTCTGTTCTGGTTGGCCCACCACTGGCTGGCATCCTCCGCGCACCTACAGGTTCTGGTCCCAGTGCGGTCCGTCGCTGGGAGGGCGCTGAGATGAGTCTTTTCGCCATCGGTGAAGAATGAGTATGTGGGGGAAGTTGGGCGCGGGCCAAGTGCCTCGAGCTCCTCTGCCATTCTCATGCCATGCGGTATCTGCCTCCAACAGGCAAGCGATCAGCCTCCGCGCTCAGGCACCTTCCTGGTGGAACCGATCAGCAGAAGCACCTTGCGGGGCCGTTGCTCAACGCCATGGATCGCTACGACAAATGGCGCTCCTTGCTGGAAACAAGGCTGCAACACTGTCGCTCGCGGAGAGCTTGCGCAACTTACGCACCTGGGGAGCCGCTGAAGCAATTAGCATCGGGCAGCCATCAGCTTGGATTCCAGGTGTTCCCAAGCCTTGCTGCGGACCCAGGCCAGTGGCCTGGCCGCCGCTGATTCGACTGGCCTGGTTCCACCGAGAGGAGCAAAGCGCTGAGGCTCGTGGGGCTTCGGGGACGGGGGGGGGCCGCCCCCAATTGTTTTTCGGGTTTTCCCCCCCCCCCCAAGCGTCATGAGCCGGATCAGCCTGGCAGCGAAGCCCAGACGGGCAGTGGCAACAGAATGCTCAGTGATATCCAGGCGGGCAGCCGGTGCTGGCGACACTCCAATCATGCACCTCTTCGGCCAGCGTTTTCGGCAGGGGACTGGAGCCTCAGGAGGCCCACCTCGGGCAGATGACTCAAGACATCGGCTCGCTGAGGCTTGGCTTGACCAGAGTCCGCGTCAATGCCTCACTGCTGTGCCCATATTTCGACTCTCGGCGGGCCAGGGAGCAGAGGGCACGGGCGTCCATGCACGAAGCCCGCAACTTTCAGCTCAATACAGGATTGCCGCCCGCAGTACCTGCGCAGTGCGGAACCAGCTGCTGTCGATCATGTCTACCTGATCGGCAGCGACATCAAAAGCCGCTATGGCTTCAGTTTCGCGCTCCCAAACGCACGCTTGCCATCTGTGGAGTGCTGGCGGGGCTTGGGATTACGTCATTAGTCTCAACATGCCTCCAGCTGGCTACGCCTATGTGTCAGCCGTGCCACAGCGAATCAGATCAGCTGGAACGACATTCCCGATCATGAGTCGTTGTGTTGAGGGGCCTCTTCCCGCGGAGCCCGGTTTGCGGTGGCCCTGGCTGAACAACTTCAGTCTTGGAACTCGATGCAGCCAGAAACTCTCGAGGGTTCTTTCTCAGCGCGTGCCCCCTGGCGGCGGCAGTTCTTCAGCCAGCGGTAAGCCACAGGACCAGGGACGGCGTCCAGGCATCCGCCGTACGGAAGACTGAACTCAAGTTCAGCCATGACGGCTATGTCGAAAAACCCTGCTCTGCATGGCTCAAACCAGGTCAGCAGCAACACCGCGTTCGGCTTCAACCAGGGAGCTGTTCACCCAAAGTTTGCGCCAGCGCAATTCCAACTTATGACAAGCCCCTGGATCGCGTCGTGAAAGGTTCAGGCGCGCCCAAACCAGGAAGAGCGCCAAGACATGGTGGGAAGACATTTCAGGTCCAGAATGGACAGCTCACTCCCGAAGACATCCCCCATAACGGTGTGGCAGGTCTGGCCGACACCCTCTGGCACAGTTACCTGACTCGCACCACCATCACTGACGCCATGGCCCCTGACAACACCGCCGAGAACCATCCTTCAATATCCCTGAGTTCCCGAAAACAGATCCCCCCCTTGGCGGGGGTTCGCGCGCGGCGAATTGGCAAGCCGGTGACAGCAGGGAACTTAGGGCACCATTGCCGGCAGCCTCGTCCTTACGAAGTTGCCAAGGCAAGCGGTGATTCCACTGCCCTCTTCCTTGGTCGACGGGCGCTGCGTTTGAGCAGGCGGTGATCATCCTCGGTATCCCACAGGCAAGGCTGCTCGAGGAAACTCTTCGGCTGTTTCGCACACCGTTGGCCTTGTGGGAAATTCTACGGCTTGAAAAACTAAAGCAGAAAGCAGGTCAGTTCTGGCGGAGTACATCGAACAGCAGGATATTGAGCGGGGCCCCCTTTTGCCCGCAGCCTGTTCGGATCAAAACCCAAGCGGCTGCAAAGCGCTTTACACCCTGACCATGGACAGCAACCCCGTGGGACCCTGCATTGCTGAAGGTTGAACGGGTGGTGTGGTTGCGCTTCACATACACCAGGTCACGGTTTGCTCTGCCCAGCGGTCACATCGCCTGCTTGCGATCCAGGGATGAAGTGGACCGCTGAAGCTGTTTCAGTGCTCGGACCAGTGGCTGGAGAGCCAAGCATCGGCAGTCACCTCGCCAGCTTGCTCAGTCATATCAGCCGAGGCATTACTCACGGCTCCCGGATCGCAACATCAGTTGAATGGGCCAACCGCAGATGGCCAGGTGTAAAGCGGTTTTCACTTCACATGAGCGATAGCGATTCTCTCGATCCCATTCTTTCCGACAACCGCATTGGTCAGCTGCCCACCACGCACCACAAGCAGTGGCACTCTCGCGAGGGCTTGCCAAGGGTGGCACCAGCCCGAGCAACGCAGAAACTCGTGCTGGAGGATCGCCGCCAACGCCCCTTAGGCGAAGACTCAGCGAAAAAATGGGCGGTGTTCTGGTTGATCCGGGAGATGCCAATCGGCTTTGGTCTCCCGCCAAACGAGAATCACCCTGCAATGCCGCAGCAACCTGGAATGCAGTGGGTATGACAGAACCAGCTGCTGCGGGCTCTATGGCGACACGATTGAAGTTCTGACCCCGGACGATATCTTTCCTGCAGAGCTATTCCTGTGGCCAGGGCCAAGCGGCATTGGATGAATTCCTGGTTCCAAATCGGGTAGAGGGCAAACCGATGCGTGAACGGCAATCCCGTCACGCCTCGCGCCACTTCAAGCCACGGATGCTGAGCTGTTCAGCAGACGCCGGAACTCGCCAAAAGCGATGCTCCCTCAGGCTTGTGCAGCGGTTGCAGGCATCGGCGATTCAGGACTGAACCCTGATGCTGAGATTAAAAGGGCCAGAGGAATCCTTATCCGATCGACCAGAGTTATTTATTCCGATCAAGGAGCAGAACACTGATCGATTGAAGCCTGCAGTGAATCACACTCGGGCCCAACATTCCCGATCAAAAAGTGGAAGAAACTACTAATATTTTCTGTGAGGACAGCAGCACAGGCCTGACGGTTGATGGCATTTCAGCGATTATTGAACTGCCACAACGGGTTCGGACGGCAAGGAAAACGTCAAGTATTTCACCTCTAGAGCGGATTTCCAGACCTGATCAAAGTGATTAAAGAGAGAGGTGTGTGGGCTGATTCCAGTTGAATCCACCACCGCCGCCTGGAAACATGTTCTGCCACCTGCGAGTGCGGAGTTGATTTCGGCACCTCCTTCACCAAAATTTCTTCATCCAGAGCGGGACCGGTCCAGCCGATAAGCCTCTGGAAACACCGGCGTCCATTCCTTTGACGCTGGACCCAAAAGGAAAACCAGCTAAATCTTTAATATAAAGATTCTTCATCCCAGAAGCTGTATACTTGCCCAAAGATTCCAAAATCCGCCAACGTCCACTGCCTGAACACCTATGGCTGGGCAGGACGGTCAAGGAAAGTTACCAGAATCTCTTAATCATCAGGGCTTCGGGTCAAGTGGCCCAGCACCAAATTGCCTGGCGATGCGCGTAAGGCGTTTTCATACAGGTTCAAGTTGGCGCCAACTGAGATTATCAGAAGCCATTCTCAAGGATTGGCCCTTTGGTTGATCAGCAGCAATGGCTTGCAGCTGGTGGTGCTCAGAAAGTTGCAATGGGCTGTTTCATTGATCCAAGTGCCTTTTCGCCTAATGAAGCACGTAAACTCAGGCGCCAGTTGGGAGATCTTCAGAGCTCACTGCTGCTGACAGGCCTGAGCCCATCAAGCTCGGGAGGATGGCGGGAAGGAGTCTGCAGACCGAAGCCGTGGCTTTTGCCAGCTAATTTCGGGCAACTATCTTGCCGGCAGATGATTCAATACTGCCTGCCTGGATGTAAGGTGGCGGGGCACTACCGATATCAGGATTTCTGCAGGACAAATGGGCTTTCTGCAACCCAGGTTTCTATCCCCTTTGCTGCGGCGCAACTTCTGCAACCAGCATTCTTCAAATCGAAACCTCGTTCATTCCAACTTTCTGTTTGCAACCTGGGTCAACTGGAGAGCATCGCGAAAGATGATGACCCAAGCTTCAGACAGATCCAAACTTCAACAGCTGGCTGGATTAATTGTCTGCGCTATATGCCTTCGATGAAACTGCTGCCAGGATCGCATTGCCCATTCATCGAGCCGAGCAGGACAAGCAACTATTGCGCCTTTATCAAGCCTGATGGCGGGGGAGCTTTGGCGGGATTTACCACTACTCGGCCTGGTTCTCAAAGCCTTGGCCAAGGAGGGGCGGCCTTTCGCAAGCAGGCTGCAATGCGGTGTATCTGGGCGGCAACGGTGGCCCGTTTTCATCAACTGGCTCGACGAGAGTGGGGGCTTTCCTCCAACGGCTGCGATTTGCCGACATCCTGTGGAGAGCTGCGCGCAGGAGCTCTGGATTTGAGAGAGCCGCCAGGGAGCTGCTCCCACAACTGCTCCAATGCTTTTAAGGGAGAGACAGCATGCGGCTTGATCAGCAAGGGCGTCAATTCCAGGGAAATTTTGATCCCCGCCAAAGACCCTATAGTTCTTTCCGCGAAGAGCTTGTGATCAACGGCTTAACCTGGGCGTTGGATCGCATGGATCCAATAACATCAATCTTCTAGACAGTTACGAGCTTGGAGGTCTCACAGGAGTTGCGCAAGTTTGTCAGCAACTACGACGAAGCTCTGGGCTCTGCAAGATCAGCAGTCTTCTTGCGGATTCGGCAGCTGATTGTCCCTCGACAGCCTTCGGGGATGATGTTAGCAGACGCAGGCACAGGCCTTTGCCCAGCGAAGTTGGCAAGGAGATTCCGGCGACTTGAGCCCGAACCAGCGTTTGTGATGGGCCTGCAGCGCCTGATCACGATGCCTTGCCGTGAGGTGGCGAGCGTTTCTGTTCCTTTCCCTTTGGCACCATGTTAGTCTCAGTGCCAGTTTCTGAAGATCCAAGCTCGCGATCGCCCCTGCGCCTTTCATCTCTTGTGGAGGGCCAACGGCCTTCATCGCTTGTGGATCACTCTGCCAGCCCTAATACAAGCCGAAGCTTCCAAAGCAGCACCAAAATAACATCGGCTCGCGCTGCAACGCAAAACCACAGCAGATACCACCTGATCGCTTTATAGGCGAATAGCACAGCGAACTTGATTCTTCTGTTGCATCCCTGGAGATCGGCTGGGCCGCCATGGCTGGGGCTGGATTTTTATCAGGGGTGACTCCCTGGCGATCATATCTATTTGGTGGGCTTTCGCCCCACACAGGCTGATGCACGCAAGCGCTCAGAGCACTCGAGAGCAAAAATTAAAGGATATGGGAGAAATACCAGCTTGAAATCAATACGATTAAAAGCCGCGGGCCTCGTGGAGCGCGAAGCAGAGCACAACTATCAAAAACTACTGTCGATCAACAGCAACTTGCCGGCCAGCCACACTAGGATTCCGAGAGGGCAACTTATCAAAACACGACAACTTAATACTCTACTGTCACGCAAAGCTTATCCACGCCCGAGCCGTCGCACTCGGCCTCCGATCACAACGCCCACACGCGGTATCCCCTCCGACGACGGTCACGGCGGACTACTCAGCTGCTGTTCACGCAACGACAGGGCCACGATTTCGTGAGTTAACGGTGGCAGGGCTGAATGATTACCACAGGAATCAGAGAGGCAATGACGCGGAGGCACCTCAACAAGCAAGAAACCCATTGCAGGTTAGTCACTGGAGGTGGGAGCTATTTGCTGATTCAGCGTGGCGGCAGACACGGGCTCTTGTCAACGCCCATACCCTGGAGAGCTTCACGGGACAAAAACAAGCCCAGAAGGGATCTATGACTATTGAAGAGCAGACTCATCTCGTTCGCTGAATTAAAGAAGTCCCGCTGAAGTGATTTGCAAGGTTGACGAGGAATCTGGAGAGTCATATCCAAAGGCAATCGTGCGCGCCCATCTGAATTCAGTGGAAGGACGCTTCCAGCTTGGCCAAACGAAGCTCAAGCTCAGCCAGGCCCCCTTGAGATGTTCGCCTTTGAGGGGTCGAAGGAGTCATTGCTCAACACTCCTATTCTCCTTGAGTTGCCATCTTTAAGGCCATGCACCACCGCTTCAGCCGGCCGGTCGATCAGATGCAGGAGCTGGAACTGCCTATCACACCTTCGAGCTAATAAAGCGCTCAAGTGAGTCCAATTGAGTCCGGGCGCTCCAGGGTTCCGGCCGGTGGCCACCAGCAACCACAGTCCCCATCGGGCTGCCAGATGCCAGGTGGTTTCCCTTGCACAAACAGCTCGAGGTCCACGCCATCGATCTCCACCGCTGAGGTGCGGACCATTGACGCTACATGGCGAGGCAAGGGCTCCAGCAGAACTGGAGTGCTCGCATAGGCATCAAGAAATGGCCTCCAAGGAAGATTGAGGGCCGCACAACACGCTCTTCGCTTCGGAGTGCCACCGGCAGTTGGTGATCATCAGCGGGCGAGCAGCCACCAGGGCGCTGATCACTTGAGATCCACAGGCTGCTTCCAGCCACTCATTCGCTGTCCCTGGCAGATTCTCCAGAATTTTCAGTGCAACACCCTTCAAGATCAGCAGTGGAGCTTTCCTCAGCTTGCGATGAAGGTTGTCACTGAGTTTCTTGACGCTGCCTCAGCAGAACTTGAGAGATCGACAATTTTGCTGTCCTCCACGGGTCGGCTCCTTGCCCTTGGCTTGCCTTGTGATTCAGCTTAACATTGTTCTTGGTGTGTTTCGAGGATTCAAAGCCGGCCTGTGCAAAGCCAAACTGGATGGAGCATCCCTAAGGGACCGGTACTAGCATGGAGATTACTCATATACGATGTTCACCCGCACGTTTCGCCTGGATGGACACCTGATCAATCTCTTCAAAAGTCGTTCATTCCTGATTTGAATGGTGGTGATGGCCTTTGCTGCGATGGACTCTCGCGCAGGTTGGCACGCACTGACAGCCATTGGCCGGACCAGGCTGGCCCAGCTCACCAGGACGACTCAGGGAGATTCCGAGCTGGGCTAGATCGACTCGAGCGCATCAAGACTCGCTACATCGCGCTGCTCTGCCATGTCGATCAGGTCAGGATACCGCCCCGAATTCAGTTGCTTGGTGGAGATCGAAACCATCTTCCCTGCCTTTTTTGTCTGGTCAGATTCACGAGCGGGCATCAGCCCAGAGCTGGCTGCAGCAAGCCCGGGGATCCTGATCTCGATGGCTTCTGGGGTACCTTTGCGCACTGGACGTTGGTCTGAGTGAGATCGCTGGAGCCCTGGCCAAGAATGCCAGGCACCGAAGAAAACCATTGACAGCCCTCTCGGAATTGTGGCCCCATGGGAGCCGCGTTTCAGACCGAGCCTGGGTCGGTCTCTTCTGGAGTTTGTTCGTTGCTGATCTGGACGCAGATCGTCAGGCCAGAGAATTTGCTCTGGATAGCGCTGTTGAAGCCCTGGTGAGCAGGCTGGCTGGAGACGGTGCTTCCCCCAGCAGCTCGAACAAGCAAGTGATGGCTCCCTAGCCAAATCGATGTCAGGCATCCTGAATGCAACAGCCTTGAACTGCCTGTCGCATCCATGCAGCAGTCGAATCAGCCATGAACGAGGCTTTCTCCGCCAAGCTCAAGGAGATTTTCAGTGTCAAACACCACACCTCCCTCCCAGCACAGATTGCGTCGGCCAGCTCGGCAGCGTTGCCAATGCCTTCAAGAAAGGGGCAGGAATTCGTGCAGGCGCAAGGCTTTTCGTGACACTGACTTCGCCTCGACCTGTAGCAGCAATCGGTACGAGGTCTACAGGGAATCCCAGGGAAGCAGATCAGCCAGTTCCGATCTTCTGGGCCTTCAAGTTTACCGCTGATCGATGTGCGAAGATGGGCGATGCTACAGCCAGATCGGAATGGAAGTTTGCTCGCCAAAACGGCCGAAACAGAACTGCAGGACCTGCCGGACTCGCCCAGCCAGCAGATCAAAACAGGAGGATTCAATCGCTGCAGCAGGCCACCTTGTCGCTGGAGCAGAGCACCCAATCGTCGGACGGAAGCCAGCAAGCAGCTGCGAAGAAGCCCGTCTGCGAGGGTCATGCGCGACGCAGCTGGCCTGGAGCGTGTCCGAATCAGTCCGCAGGCTCGCTGGGCTACCGATGCCTCAGTGGCCGAAACGCTGCAGGTTTCGGCCGCTGCAACTCGAGCGTGCACTCACCAACTGGAATCTCAATGTGTGCGCTCGATGAGCTCACCGCGCCTTTTGAGTCGGTGACAGCATGCCAAATTCGAGGATGAGGCCTGCTGGCCGGGCGCAGCAAGCAAGCCCGAGAGACCACTCGAGCAACTTCGTCAATCAATTGCAAGCAGGATTTGGTGCGGCCCCATCAAAGCACCAGCGAGCCGCACGTCATTGAGGCTTTGAATCCAACCGACCGGAATGCCAGGCCCTCAGCCAGGGGCTGATCGAGTTATGCTGGATCCGAAGGGATCCCGCTGCTTCAGCTGAGCTCACTGGCGGCCCGATGGCCGAGGATCTTGAGGAGAGGGCGCTGATCAGTGGGCTCGCTTCCAGGCGACAGCTCCAGAAACAGCGACACAATTTACTGGATCGGCATATACCGACTGACTCAGCACATAGCGTGCTTGATCCTTTGCTGGATTACCGTGGCCATCGCGAGGCCCTGGCGCGAGCCAGTAAGAGACAACCACCCCTGGTTCCTTTAACGGAGGCGGGAAATCCTTCCGCTTCAGCACCGAAAGCTATGTTGCTGACGCCCAGACTTCAAAAAAGGCCCTGGATCGACGCTTACCGGAAATCGCGAGATCATCAGAAGTTACCGGATCGA
>Ga0163217_1041654_pt1 | contig 13921 bp, 11 predicted proteins | sample SynspAceP_FD_185933 | JGI IMG/M metagenome (GOLD analysis project Ga0163217, IMG submission 185933) | Saline lake microbial communities from Ace Lake in Antarctica - Synechococcus sp. Ace-P (PacBio error correction) | ecosystem: Environmental > Aquatic > Non-marine Saline and Alkaline > Saline ... | reverse complement strand
ATTGGAGGCACGGTAGGATAGTTTGACGCACTGTGCGCTGGGACAATATGCGCCCATTTCTTTCATTTTATATTCTCTCAGGACTCTGGGACTCTATGGGGAGGAACCTACCGTCCACGGCGTTAATGGAGCAAGAGCCAAAAGGCCTAATCAATGGGCTATTTGAGGTATGTACCCTACGATTGTGTGGTGATTTTGGAAATCGATGGCGTGATTCAGCAATCCAAAAACTCATTGCGCAGGTAACCTCGGCTATTGAGTGATTGCCTTCTTAGTATTAAGGGTGTGGGGCCTTGGTATTATTAGCCTGTGTCACCGCGACATGGATTGAGCGTTTTCGAGAGAACGCCATTCTTCGCACTTAGGGCTGGGCGGACGCCTTTGATACTTTCGGAGCTTAATGATAGAGTTCCGGAGATATTTGTTTAATCGCGGGCTATTTATTGCCACGTGGAGTGAAAACTAGCTTTCTATCTGCAAACTCGCGTCTTTCAACAAAGACTTCAATTTTGCATTACTGGGTATGGCTCGCTGGCCGTTAGTGGGGATGTTGGTGATTGCCTTGCTAGAGGGTATATGGCGACCGGCGGGTAGTCAAATACTTAGCCCACTGGGACGTATTGCGGTCACTCGGTAACAACAAGGAAGTATATTAACTCTGGGATTGAAAACAGCCCAAATAGAGAGACACACTTGAATGTTATAGACGTTCACAAATAGAAAGGACTACATATGAATACTAAACGCACTAGGGCACACTGTTTGTTGTTGCTCCAGTGCCACAGGTGTTTGCGGCACGCTAGTGCACAGGGTAATCGTCCAGTGCAAGATGTCCGAAAGAGTTGGGTCTGTGCCTGCATCTCTTGGTGATTGTTGAGAACGGTACGGGACCTTAGAGGATGAAGACAACGCTGGGAGGTACTGATACCTATCGCGGCCAATTTTAAGATGGCAATATCCAGGCTAATATTGGCAAGCTGACCGAATGGTGACGCTCAACAATAGAGCTACTACGACGGTAATTGGAGATGAGGGCGTCCGCAGTATGGTCGTGGCACTATTGAGGCACCTTATTACAGCATCGACAAGCTTTACATTTGCCTTGGAAAAACGAATAAGCGCGAAGGCGTGGTTGTATTTTTTGGGCTTAACAGATTGGAGCGAGAACAAGTATTTTTCAGAGCACTGGCTGTCTGAGAACGTAGAGAATTACACTGGGCATGATTGTTAATGACCTGTACCAAGGTAGGGGAACTTACGTTGCGTCAGATGCGTCAGGAAGTTACGTTGAGTGAATTCCTTCGAAACGACAAACACGGTCCCGGGCGTTTATCTATCCTTGCGGAACCATAGAGAGCAGTCTGGGAATACGGTAATTTGTTGCTAGAAAGCGCTCTATTGAACAGTTAAGTGGAACCCAGTCATGAAGGGTATGAAAGTGCCTCTGTAAGATTACGTAAGGAAGACACATGGATTTACAAGCCAATTTCGTCGAGAGTGTTGTGCCGAGGTGCGCTAAGAGTCAAGAAGATCTACGATGAAGGCCTAGGCATTTTTATCGACCGCTGGTTAGCTGGATTGCAATCGATTATGGGTGTCCCGATGCGAACGCCCAATGACTGTATTGGCCTCGTTGCAAAGGACGGTCAACCGAGTCAAAAGAATCGTGCTATTGAATTCGTTGATTATGAAAAGGCTTTATTTCTTTTTTACTAATTACGAAAAGTCGAAGGCGCGGAGAAATCAGCATGCAATGCTAGAGTCAGCCTGCATTTTTCCTTGGCCACAGTATTTGAGCGCAACGTGGAGGTCTCTAGTTGTGGCTGAACGTATTTTCTGTTGCTGAAATGGTCGCAAAAGTATTTCAGTTCACGCCCGCGTGAAAGCCAGCTGGGCTGCTTGGTGCGTCCGCACAGAGCGACCACTGGCGCTTCTAAGATGTCTTGCTGAAACAATGGGAGTCTATTGGACGCAAATATGCCCAGGGATATTCCATTGACAGGGTTTGGGGAGGCTATCGAGTTCGCCCATTGCAACAATAGAGTTTTGGCAGGGTGAGTGAGCATCGTTTGCACGATCGTTTGAGTTCACTTGCGGGCAGGGAGGTTGGAAAAAGTGAACGCCTGGCTCCCTTGATTAAAACGCTTACCGTCACACATGTGGCGGGTAGGCGAGTTAAGACACTAGTCCTTCCTTTCTTAGTTTCTTGCAGGGGGGGTTTAAAAAAAACAAAATTAACTTTTTTTTCTTAAAAAACCCCCCCCCCCGGGGGGGGGCGGGGGGGCCCCCCCGTTTAATTTTTTGTGGCAGGCCGTTTTTATAGGGAGGGATAATCTATCTCCTTGAATTAAGTGGCGCAAAATATTCGCGTGCCTTTTCAGAGTCCAAACCATCTTTAGTAATGTATCGCGCGGCATTGTTCTCAACGTGCGACGTCAGCAAGTTTGCCTCACCAACACTCCAGCCATATTTTTGCCAGGCTTGCGCACATCGTAGGCATTAATGGCATTTTTTTTCCAGCGAAGGCGAATTCAACAGCGGCCTTGGCCATTCGCATAGGGACCTGTTCTACATTCAGAGCTGAGGCGATGTGTCGTGCTGCCACGTTGAAGGTAGTCTGAAACGGTCCAATGATATTTATACCCTAGCTCACGTCTTTATCATTTCGGCGACAAAGGGCGCGACGCCTCCTAGTTGCACATGACCGAAGGCATTCTTTGCCTCCTGCGTCAGCAAGGGAGCTGCCGTCTTTGATTTTGTGCCCCTTCTGAAACCACAATTTCGCGCAGTACCACTTTTTCACACAGGCTTTTCACTTTGCTCAAAAACTTTCTTGATTAAACGCCGATTCTGGGAGAAGAATGATGTGCGGTGCCATCCCTTCTTGCTCAGAGGCAAGACCTGCCGCACCGCAATCCAACCTTGCATGTCGCCCCATTTCACTCCATCACAAACACTTTGGGGAGCTTTCACACATTAGAAGCTACATCAAGCCGCTTCACGATGGATACCGCGGACGTATTTAGGCGACGGAGCCAAACCCGGGACAGTTGTCGGTAGATGAGGAAGTTCGTTATCAACAGTCTTCGGGACACCGGATACATTGAATAGGAAAGCCCACTCATGCTCAGTTTGGCGCGATCTGTTGGCGTATATCCTGGTGAATCCCCCACCCCCGTTGTAAGGAAGTAGCCGAATATTGTGTGTTAACACTTCATCAGGCGGCTCGTACTTGCTTTGTTTTCAGCCAAAGTCTTTGAGCTTGTAAGCGACAGACCGATATGCACCCGACGGGTGTTGACCGTAATGCAGCGATCGTTGTGGCCGACTTCTTTGCTCGGGCGTTAAATCTTTCGCGCAGTGGCCGATAATGCCATTGCGACCGGCATACACTTTTGCCTATTCTATCTTTGTTTTGACGCGCAGTTTCGATGGACCGCAGGCACTGGCATGATGACGGAAGTGACGGCGCCCCGACTGGGCAAGAAAAAGGGGTTGGCTTTGGCCATGGTGTAGAACCTGCCTAGTCTGCGCGTAAATGAATCGGAGATGTTACCCTTTAGGGGCTTTGCAAGGCAACGACTGCTCGGAAATTGAAGTAGAACAATAGGATTGACAAAAATGCGAATCACGAGGGGTTATTGTCAGGGGCAAGTGGGTGATCTATGGGGCATTCGTTTACTTGAAATATCAAGCATGGACGAGGTTTGAAACATTAGTGCTCAGTAAGGCGCCAAATGAATATTGCCATTAGAAGACTCAGTGGGAGCTCAGCGCGGGTGCAAAGCCCTGGCGACCCACGTGATTCCATCAATGACATGGCCGCTTCTACGGAAGTGCTCGTTTTTCGCACCGATGGCATGATTGTTCGTCCCCGTGCTCCATGAAGTCTTATCGGGCGATTGTGCATCCTACGGGATAATTTGCTGCGTTAGAGCGGCGGATGTAGTTCTCCAATAGAGCAACGTCGTTTGGTGCTGATGCCAAAGAGATCCCGTGTGCATGCCGGACATTGGTGAGTTGATGCTCAAGGCCTGTCAGTTGGGGGTATTATTCGGCCCGCCAATGCCTGCGCTATTTACAATAATCCTCAGACCATCGGACGCATTATCAATCACAGCGTAGGGAGAGTGCTTGTCTTGTTTGTTTTGATATTGCTGCCGGGAATTGTTGAAAGCGCTGAAAGGGTAGAAAAAAATAAGCCGAGACGTAAAAGATTGCATACTGATCGTACGCGCTTGGTCATGGCCAGCGCTGTATGAGAGACACTGCGACAATGAGATCGCTACTAGCCTCAATTCAAACTCGTCGGAAACCACTCGCTTTTGTTGTTAGAATATTCATTGGAAAACAACGGCGGGCGGCGGTGCAATCGCTTGTGTCTCATTCTGCTCTGCGGGGCAGGGCTGCAACCATCTTTCTTAAGAACGCGTGTGTGATACTGCCTCCGTTCTCAGCTCGAGTTCTTGATATCTTTACGTTAAGGCTATCAATTGCTCTGACTGCTAAGCCTTGAGACGACCCCTCTTGCATTAACCGCGTCTTATCCAACGGCGTTACCCTCGAAGTGGGCTAACCCACATTGTTCGACCACTCCTGTGATGGCATAATCATTTGCTTGAGGCTTGCTGCCGTCGGATCACCCCGCGTGTCTCTGCGTGCCAACAACACATTAGCAAGAGATTACATCAAGAGAGCGTACTCATCTTTGCAGATGCAAGCAACGTCAGATCACACTGGTTGTGTCGATAGACGCGGCAAGGAATATTCCCAAAATACGATTCGATGTGCATAGGATGGCTCTTAGTGGTGGTGCTCGGGGATGTTACTGCACACTATTTTTGAGACAATGGTGCAATCACGGCCATGTGCCTACAAACAGGCGGCCGCCACATTAGAGGGACAGCATTTATGCTATTCCATTCTTGGGCATTTGTGGCACCTTCATGGCAGCCTTGCGTATTAGCAAAAAACAGCTCGGTCATACGGTGAGTGGTCAGATGCAAAACGGTTTTACCCCGTTGAGTACGCAGCTGAAGCAGCAAGGCATTGTCTTGCAGCAAGGGCTTTGAGGTTGCAACATTTACAACCGTTCATCCTGAACTTGGTGGTAATAGGCAATGCAATGTCTCGTGGGCAACCCCGCCGTGGAATATTACTCTGGAAGCACGGTCTAGACTATTGCTCTGTCCGCAGTGGTTGCGCAGTTGTTTTGCGTGGCCGCTGGGTGCTCCGCTGTGCAGGAACACACGGCAAGACGACGACTAGCTCGTGTTTGGCGTGGATATTACGTTTTATTGCCGGTTTAAACCCTGGGTATTCATTGGCGGTCTGGTGGCGAAAAAACCTCACTAGTCATGCGGATTTAGGGGGTCCCCGTTTTTTGTAGTCGAAGCCGATGAGTATGACAGCGCCTTCTTCGATTAAGCGTTCTAAGTTATGTTTACACTATGCCGCCACGTACCGCGATTGTGTCAAAATCTTTGGAATGATCATGCGATATTTTCCCGACCTTGGCGGCGGATTCAGCGTCAGTTTCATCATCTTGTTCGTATCATCCCTGGCAATGGACGTGATTATGTCGCCAGCAGACGATGAGAATATTGAGGCGGTGTTGGAGCAGGGATGTTGGAGTGGACGACAAGCCATGGCCTTCTTGGAGGAAGGGGAGACGCGCGCAGCCGGGCAAGCTGAGGGGATTTTTGGACTGTGGCCTGATAGAGCAGGACGCAAGCCGGTTTGAGCTTGCAATACAATGCGGGTGCCCGGCACACACAGCGAGTGGTTGTGGGGATTCAAGCGGCAAGCACAATGTGAAAGAACGCATTGGCGGCTGTGCCGCCGCGCATCACGCGGGTGTGGCTATCGATGTTCGCCTGTGAAGCGCATTTGGTCAGTTTGAAGGCGTTTAAACGGGCGTCAAGAGTTGGTGGGGGAAGTTGGCGGATTCGCCTTTACGATGGATTTGCTCATCACCCTACGCTATTGAAATTTACCTTGAAGGGTTTGCGTGCGAAATTCGACAGTAGTGCGAAAGGGTCGAGTTGATAGCGAGTTTATTGAGCCGCGCTCCAAACACGATGAAAAATGGGGGTGCAGTCAATCGGTTTCTGGGTTCAGGCCTGTGGCGAGTGCCGACCTTACTTTTTGGTATGACGCTGGCACTGGGGTTAGATTTTGCTAGTGTCGCTGCCTTCAAGCCCTTTCGGGGGGACAGCGAGAGTGGATCGATACGTTTGATGGTTAATCAGGCCTGTTGCAGAAGTGGTGATGGTGATGATGTTGTCATTTGAGCAATGGTGTTTTGGCGGGATTTCATCCAAAAAATTACTGCAGCGTGGCGAGCAAAACCGCTTAGCGTTAGAATACATTTTAGGGTTTTTAGAGGTTTAACAATGACGGGTTAGGTCGTCGCGGCGAAAGGAGCAAGTCGATAGTATCGCCTTGTTTCCATTGAAAGTCTGTCTTGTTTCCTAGGGGCGCTTACCCCTGCAGATTTTCGAGCCAACGCTATATCGGATCTCATCACGGATTGTATGTCGAAACGTACAAGGCTTTGGTGTTTGTATTTGTTGAAAGAAGGAGAAGAGGTTCGTAAAAACGCCTGGGGGCTCGACAGCAGGTGCACGAGTCGGGACTTACGCCAAAATTTGTCGATTGGGATCAATTACCGAATGGCTTGTTAGGCGTCACTGTGAGGGCGTCCAAAAATTCATTGGTGCAAGACTTGTGATTACGATAAAAGCCCAAAGTGTTAGAGCGACAGGTCAAGTTTTGTGAGTGGATTTAATGGCGAAGAGGGCATAGCGTCGAATAATCAACAGAGGTCTTGGGTGGATCTAGTGAGCAATGGTTCAGCCACCCGGTCATAAAGTAAGTTAGGGGCATGAGCATCGCCTATCATGACTGCGGGAGTTGGGGTGCGGTTGATGTGAGCTCGCTGCCTCTCTCATAGAGCGCAAGCAAGCTGTTGGAGCTTCAAGACCTAAACGCGTATATCGAGAAATCGAGGCGCTAACTCATCATATGATGGCGAAGGCTAGGAGTGATATTTTCGCCACTTGTCTAAAGCCGAGAGGGCTTTCGACTGACGGAGATATAAAGATGTTAGAGAATTGGGCATTAATTACTAATGTGACGCAAGAGCAGTGGGCTGGTAATTAGTATCATTGCCTTTTTGTCGTTGTTAGCAATGCTGTCATTATGTTCCGGCTTTATGCGATATTTAAAATGAGCACGAAAAAAGCGATGAGCGACCCAAATCTTCGCGTTGGCCACGGCGCTATACGCGTTAGCTTATCTTAGCATAGAACTCTATCGAAGTACATAGCCGAAAACAGCAATAAGAGAACTTACAACCGACGAATAGTGAGCCAGCAAAGGCGGAACTATGCGAAGGATTTTCTTCGGCTGGGTACAATCCGCTTTGCTCGTACTCGCGCCTCATCGGAATTATCAGAGTGATCAGTGATCGGTGCGGGTCTTCGTGTGCAGTTGCTCGGTTTCTCTCTGTTATAGTAGGCGCTCTCAATCGATTCAAAAATACAGTGTGGTTAACACTACGGGATAGCACGGTGTCAAGTCGAATTTAATAGCCTAATAATTATTGGCAAGTGTGTGGCCGTTGTTCATTGCCATTGTTCATTAGGCTGATACTGGATACTCCCAATATTGGCTTAGTGAATTCCACTTTTCCTGCAGTGTTTTGGCTCGTGGCAACGGGCTCCGATCGTAAGGTTTGTGTGGCAACATCATTCATCCGCAGTGGAAACGCTTACCGGGGCGGCGCACTGTGTGGGAGGAGACCGGATCTGCGCGGACATATTACAGCGAGCGGGCCGAATATGTTGTCCACATAGCCGGCCGGTCTAGAGGGATTGACCAGGGCGTTCCAATGCACCCAAACTAACGCTTATCGCTATGACGAAGCTAGGCTCAACGAAGAGGGTTCGACCCTCGCCTTGTTGCACTTAAGCAAGCCCCTTAACATTGCCAATCCCTCTGGCGCTGTGATCGACAACAAGATGAGCGCGATCGTTTGGCCCACTTTATTTGGGGTGGGGATTCTCTGGCTTGGGCACCACTGGGATCAACCGGCGACGATGGGCGTTTTCGTCAAAGCGCGCATCTACGTGACGCAGGCCCAGTTCTCGGCTGCGCTGGACTTTTTGATGACCCCGAATTGCCCAAATAGCAAAGCTGTTGAATTAGACGGGGCTTCCAGGGCTTTGGCGAATAGCGGGGGGCCGGCTCTTTTGCGCACCGATAATGCGGTGGGGGGTTGCTGGTATCGCTTGTGGGTGAGATTTTCTGCCAAAATGCACCACGCGGTGTGCAGGGTTGTATGGCGCAGTAGTGGGTGTATGAGCGTGTCTCGACGACCTCTGAGTGGAATTGATGCGGTTATCGAGCGCGAAAGCGTAGTTAAACTCACTGACTCGTCGCATTGAAGTGCGCTGTCCGGTGTGCAGTGAGAGCTAAATATCTCTTCTCGGGCTTTGGTGTAAGTTCGCTAGGAGTTGTACCATCATGTGCTTCTTAATTTAACACACGCACAGCCCCCCTATTTCAAGGGCTTGACAGTTGTGTTTGATAATTTCATTATCTTGGAGATTCTCTACAATGAGCATAGCCACTGGCGACAAAATTCCTCGCGCAGTCTCAATTAAAATTATGGGTGAGGAAAAGGACCACAGGACATCATACAGATGAGATTTTCTCTGGGAGAAGGGTAGATGCTATTTGCCCTCCTGGCGCATTTCACACCAGGGCTGCATTCAGTGGACACCATCTTCCTGGGTTTACGAGGAAGTTACTGCGATATAAAATCAAAAGCGAAAGGCGTTGATTACTATTTGCGTGCTTGTCTTGTCAATGACGCGTTTGTCATGGATGCTTGGGGCAAGTCACAGAATGCTGAGGCGCTCACAATGCTCGCTGATGGCAATGCACATCACCAAGGCAGTAGGCCTAGAGATGGATCTGCCCGCTGGCTATGGTATGGGCACACGCAGCCAACGTGATTATTGCCATGTGATGTTGATAATGGTGTGGTTAGCCATATTGCAAGTAGAGCCTGCCGGTGGTATTGGAAGGCAAGTGCAGCAGAACGATTCTGAAGCTGCTTTATTGACCAGCCTTGCGGAGCCTGTTCCTATGAAGACGGATTACATGATGTACCAGATGGCGATGATGTTTTCGAAGGTTATTTGCATGGGATGATACTCTGTCCGATCCAGCAACCCGTGGTGTTAATTGCGCATGATTGGGCCGGGCGCCGTGACTTGCCTGCAGCGCTGCGGAGAGCATGGTCGACTTAGGGGTATGCAGGTTTCGCAAGTCGATATTATGGCAAAGGCATTTTCGGCAAAGACGCAGATACGGCCCGGAAACTCTGCGTTGGATTGATTGCCTATATGTTCGAAAAGACCGTTGCACTGCTTCGTCAAAGCGTATGTTTGGCGGCTTGAATTGCAGTGCGACACTCGGACGCCATTGATGTCAGTAAATGGCCGCGATTGGCTACTGCTTTTGGCGGTATGGCGGTGGCTGAGAGTAGCGCCGCAGTGGTGGGGCTGACATCGATGGTGTCGTCAGATGTTCACGGCTTGCTTGGTCACGGAGAGATTCAAAGTGAAAAGTATGCGAAAGGTCCTGTGATGCTGCACGGACATTGATATCCCAATGGGGGCCGCCGGACCCAAGTTGTTAGCGTTTGGTCAGAGATGGACTGCGCAAAAAGGCAGACTGGCAAATGCATATCTTCGGCGGAACTTCGCATGCATTGTACCAATCCTGATGCAAACGATAAAGCATTATGGACAGTCTATAGCAGTTCGAGCCAATCAGCGTGCTCAGCGCTTGATTGCGATTTCCTCGCAGAGATTCTTTGCCTAGTTTTAGTGTTTCGAGGATATACCCAAATTTTGTCGACTAAAAACTCATCACCAGGAATCTTTGACAGTGGACGCCTTAGTCAAGGTTTGTGCCGTGCATGGTGAAAAACCGTCCGTTTCTAAGGAAATTGACGCAGTGCCCAGGAGAGATTGCGGGCCTTGCAAGAATGCGTGCGCTTGGATGAGTTACGGCGGCTATTTAACTACCGACATTTTTTTGCACTCGATTGAACCGAGTTGGAATTCGTGTTAGGCGGTCAGGGCTTGTTTGTCTTTGATTGATGCTAGACATTGATTCACTTTTAAAAAATTCAATGGACCGCTGGGGCCACTAGGCTGGCAATTTGCCTTAAGGCCCTCGGGGCGGGCAGTACAACGACAGTGCCGTCGCACGGAAATTCCTTGTCGATACGGAGGAGAGGAGTTTGCAAGTCATACTGCCTGACACCCCGGTGATTTGACGCCGTCAATTTGCAGAACGCCTGCGCAGCAATACAAGCATTCCGGACAACCCGTTCGGGACGATGCCGTGTCAATTACCGGCTAAGTTTGGAGGTAGGACACTTTTACTGCAAATGAAATGGTGGGATGCCAAGGTAGCTTTGTCTCGCAGTGGATGCCTTTTCTTTATGAGGCTAAAGAGGGGCTGGGCGTAATATGTGTTGCGACATGCTCCTAGTCGTTCAGAGGATCATGTAGTAATGAAGAGGCCGTGACTTATGGTCTTAGCTAATTAGGGCTTACTGCTGCGACGATTGCAGTTCGCAGGCGAGATGGTGCAGTATCGCGCGCCGTAGCTCCCCAAAATGCGGATATCCATCGTGATTAATTTCCAAGCGTAATCCCTTTCGCTATTCTTGAACAACAATTCTGGATCGTTGATAGGGCGCTGGGATCAAGCGCCTAGCCTTGAGGGGAAGCTGAATATTGTTGTGCCCCCTTCACGTGGCATTGCCACTAAGGGTGTTTTTTGCCGATATTCAGTCCAATGATGGGCTGACGCAATAGCCCGATGGCATTAACATTGCCCTAGGCGTCCAAGACGCGAACCGGCATTCTGCTGGGCAAGGCCTATTTCTTCTTCGCTTTCACGCATGCGGTGCTGTACTGGCCCGGCATCGGCCATGGTCTTCTTTGCGCTGGAATGCCTACTTGCCCTGGGTGGGCTGGCTTAATTGCTCTGTTCGCAATTGTAAGTACGACAGTGCGGATGCATTCAAGATCGTAAAAAATTGGAATTAACACGCGGCTTTGCGAAAACTCGTTTCAGGCAAATTCCATTTTGAACTGAAAGTCGGTTTGATTCGCTTGGTCGGGGGTGTTGAATAGGGCGGCGCTCATAGGCTGCGTTTGCTTGCAGTTAAATGCAAAAGCTGGGCAAGCAATGGGGTCCATGTTTTTTGGCCGGCAGGTCATTTGAGTTCGCTTGAAAGGAGTCCTTCATGGATATAACCACAAAAACTTCAACTTGTCGCCCTTAGGAGAGGCATGTGAGGGAACCCTAACTTTCAATACGATAGCGGTGTGTCGATGTCGGTGTCTATGACGTAACTGCCTTGACCGCATAGCCTGTGCCGCGCAACTCTGCGTTCAAAATCTTTTTAATACTCGAAAGCGAAAATGACCCTTGTTGTAGTCGAGCTGCATTGGGGTCGGGATTAATGGTTGGCGGCGTGAAGTCAAAAAGGTATTCACAATTGGAAAGGACACTTGAAATTAGGCTCTGCTTTGGCCGAGAAAATCAGGTGTTTAAATAATTGCAGTGGTGTTTCGAACAACGCTCGAAGTTCGGCGTAGCCTTCTGTGCGAGTCAAAAGTGGCCGGCTGTCATTGTCCAGGCTGGCCTGGTCAGAATCCAAGCCTCAGAATCAAATAGCCTATAGCGCGGAACCTTGTTGCGATGAGCGACGAGTGCCGAGGCATAACTCTTCCGTGGTGCGTGATCGAAGCCGATTTAACGCCTGGGCTGGCCACAGGGGTTCGCGATTTGCACCCAATTTCGAATACAGCATCAAGGTTTATTGTTCCAAAATTGCGGGCGCTGTCTGGGGCGCAATAACGACCGGCGGAGAATTCGGGCTTTGCGTTTTGTGCACTGCAGGGCGGATTAAGGGTGGTAGGGTAGATTATTGCCTAGCCGGCAGCTGCGTTTCTTGGTACAAACGCTTGTCGAAGTGACAGCTCCGCCTGGTAGCGTCGCGGTCGGACGGTAAGAGGAGGTTTGCGCCCACAGTTAATCATGATAGGAAGCTTGCAGCCTTGTGATTACCACGCAGGGCCAGTGGCATTGGTTAGTTACACGCTGACACAGTTGTTAAAGAAGGCTTGTAAGAAATCTTTAAAATCAATTGCACTGCAATATTATTAGCATGTAGTGTACCGTATGAGTGCAGTAATGCTCGTACAACTGCCCCAAACCTTGATTTATCGATCAGGGGCAGTTGCCTTCGCCGTTATAACAACACAGTAGAATTTTGATCGTAATCATACAACCTTATTACATGAGTTTATTTTCCTTGCAAAAACTCTGCCGTGATGACTCCATCACAAAAAATTTTGAGCGACATTATGAGTCTGGAGCAAGGATTCGGGCAGATCAAGAATGAGGCATCATTCAGGTTAGGCGATTACTCTCTTAGAATTCCCTTACGCGGGTTCCCTAAAACACGTTTAAGAAACCCTCTTTAAGTCCAATATTACTCTCAGTTCGCAAAATCGAAAGCCCATTTCGGTCAAAAGGCCTATCAGCCATTGCTGTATTAAGTGCCGCATTGGCACGGCGGCTTGTGTATTTCCTCAATGCGGAATCTAAGCTGTGTTGGTGAAAAATCAATACTCTGTATTCGCCGCTGTCGCATTTCTCATCATGGTAGTTTTGTTATCGCTTCTGCAAGCGTTTTCTTATCGCTCAAGCGAGCAAGCTATTTGAAGAGGCGATGCATCAACTGGCGCAAGCGGATATGTAGCCCAAGGTCACGAAGCTTTCTTTGACGAATATCGAGGGCTATTCGGAGGGCGAGGTATCGGATGGCTTGATTAAAAAATTACGGACCCACTTCCCAAACTATCATCCACAGAAACGGCTGGCGGTTCGAATTCCCTAAACTGCTTATCTTTATGTATTTTTAATGTGGTGTTCCGGTCCCCTCTTTGCTGCATTGCTCACGGAGTTTGTGGGGTGTGATGACGGTTTTCTTGGGTATTCTGGCAGTTTCGGGCAAGATTGACTGAGGCGATGCAAAAAGTCAGACATTCTCCCCAAATTTTGGCCAGAAAGCTGGAGATCGTTCAATGGAAGCGGGAATCAAAGGCGCTAAGGAGCTTAGGCAAACACGGGGTAAGCGAGCGCAGTTTTACAAGATAGAACGGCTTCCTCTGAGCGTATAAGAACCGTTCTGCCGGGCGCATTCTTTGTTTAGCGGAGGTGCTTGGCCTCTGGGACGACCGGCATCCTATCTAATGGCCGGCGCATGGTGGTGTTTTATCCTATTGCCTATCCTCAATCCTTCGGAAAGATGAAGTTTCCCCGGGGTGTTCATGGCAGTTCCTGTTCCTGATTCGGGCCGAATTGGTGGAGTGATTGCAGTATCAGCAGTTCAATATTGCTCGGCTTCTCCCGCGCTGGGTACATTAAATTTGAAGAGGTTGTGGATGCTTCTCTGGCTAAAAACGAAGAGCCTGAATGAGGGCGATGCTGCGCAGAGCTAGAGAGCTTTGAGCAGATTCCAGCTTTGAGGGGCGTCAAATAATAGCCAGCGCTCGCCACAGGCGGCCGATGCTGAGAAAGCGCTTTTAGCGTTGCAGGATCTAAATTTTTCGATTAAAGCAGGGCTCCATTCACCTTTATTACCTGGGGGGAATGGTTCGGAAAGACAACATTTTGCGGATATTTTGCAGGGCTGCTATCCTCGTGAGGGAAGCAGTATTAAAGTCGTGATAGGCTTTGTGAGTCGATTCCCTACGCAAACTATCGTGATTTATTCGACCAAGTGTCTTCGCCGATTTTTACTCTTTTAGCCAAGCCT
>Ga0163217_1011846_pt1 | contig 13921 bp, 8 predicted proteins | sample SynspAceP_FD_185933 | JGI IMG/M metagenome (GOLD analysis project Ga0163217, IMG submission 185933) | Saline lake microbial communities from Ace Lake in Antarctica - Synechococcus sp. Ace-P (PacBio error correction) | ecosystem: Environmental > Aquatic > Non-marine Saline and Alkaline > Saline ... | reverse complement strand
GGAGAGAGCGTAGAGAAAACATGGACTACATTTTTTGAGTACTGAAACAATTGGGATTGAGCGGAACACAGCTTCGTCGATTCAGACGCTCACCCAGGTCATAGTACCGGCTTATTCGTCAATCCTTTGCCGGCTTTCTGCAAAGATGTCATGTTCATCTCATGGAGATATCTTAGTAAACCATTCCTGAAAAAGAATCTAAGGCCCTTTAGAGATCTTTTAAAAAGCCGTTCTTCAGATTCACCAATAATTCGATTTAGCTAGAGCAGCGAAGATCATTATACAGGCCTATGAGGGCAAGAAAAAATATCAAAAAAAGCGCATGCGCAGAAATTAGGATTAGAGGTTTGAAGATGCCCTTCCAGTACGCGAGTAATGGAGCAGCGTCATTCTCGATTAAAAAGTACCAACTTAATTTGAACGACTTCAACCAAGAAAGTTCGTTCGTCGTGAGAAAACCAATCCGTATTTTTCCCGAATGTTGCTTCGGCTAACCGATTGGTTGCAGCGGGTTCTACATGGATAAGCATGAAGAGTGGCAATTGAGCTCATCACTCATCCCGCAAAATATATCCAGTTCCTAACACAGCCTGAACCTACAAATGAAAACAATCCCGCTTACAAAAAAGAACAGCTAATCTTTACTGTGACATTGTGCTAGAACTTTACACAGAGATTATGGACTTGACTAATATTTATTGGAGTTAATTGTTAGTATGAATGATTGTACTTTATAAAAAAAGTATTCGCACTTTTATCATAAAAGTACATACCTTTTTTTCGATACTGGATTTTTTGATAGGAAGCATTACAGTAAATATAGAAACCTCTTTCCATTTAATCGCTTTGAGCCGTTCTATAGTTCCTTTATGGGCCTTAATGATACTTTTTACAATAGATAAACCAATTTCCTGACTGCTTAAAAATAAATTCTTTCATTGAAGGAATTCAGGACAATTTTAAAATCTCTCAAAACAAGACTGATTTCTTGGGATGAAATTCTTCTCCGTATCTGCTACAGTCAGTATGCTTGATTTTTTTTTTTTTAGAAAATCTCAGTGTTATTTTTCCCTTCACTTGGAGTGAATTAGCAGAGTTGGACAAAATATTTGTAATGAGTTGACTTATTTTGTGCCTTATCAGCGGTAATAAAAGTCGGACTCCGCCATCTAAACGAATAAAGAAATTCTTTCTTAGCAAAAAGAGGCTTCAAAATTAGAAGATCATATTTCTTTGAAAGAAGATATAAATCGAAAGTTTGTTTTATTCAAAATAATCCTCGGTGACTTTCAATTTCATAACTTTTATCAATACTTCCTATAAGTCTGGTGATACGGTTAACTTTCATCATAACAATTTTGAAAGTCGTCGTCTTTATTTCCCACTTATTCCGTCTATCATGCTTTCCAGATATTCCTTTTAATGTTGTTTAAAGGTGTTTCTGATTTCCATTGGCAATATTAGAAGGGATAAATTAGTTTCTTATATCTTGCTGGCTTTCAAGCTGAGCGATTAAGATCATTGTTACAGAATAGAATACGATTCAACTATCTATCTATTTAGATTACCCGATTTATTTCAGGAGATAAAATTCACATTAATCTCCTTTAGAAATTTTTTTTGTAAAAATTTTTACTTTCCATCCCTTTATAGGCCTACTTATTTTTCTTTGCAAATATACAAGCAAAACAGCGCAGAAAGACGGAATAACTCCAACGGCCCGGGTACACACCTCAGCCCCCTAGTGTCATTTACAGTAAGGGTTATTCCTGTGATATCGGCAAGAAAGGAAAGCGTCATGTTACTGACAATACCCAGTAGTCACGGCCCATAATAATACTAAACGAGCATGAACGTTTCCGATTTTTGTCACCTATTAAATAAAGGAAAGTTTTGTTTTTACAAAGACGTGATTCCATTCCTCTCCCATCATCTTGTCCAATATATGGAAATACTATCCTGTATTTTCGTTTATTTGCCAGCTCATCTGAAGAAGATAGGTCCTCCACCCAGTATTTTTTGTTCAGCTTATTCATTATACTTTTTAATATTACTTGACACTTGTGTTAAATGACTGTAAACCCTATGTTCGGAAATCAATGTATTTGGCCATTTTCTCCATATATTATCATAAGTTGTTCTAAAATCATTGGTATTACGCTACCAATTTGGAACTCTTGTCCTCTCGGCAAACAATATTTAAGCAAAATGTGTATAATATAATACGACATAACGTCATCATACCTAAACTGCACCATTACTGATGACCAAGAAACCAGAAACGAATTGAGAAATAACTAAACCTGCCACTTAATTGTACGATTCATCTGATTTACCACCAATCGATAACCCATGCCTAAAACGGTTAAAAATAGAAATAGGGCTGTCTAATTAATTTATCTTCAAATTTTTTGTCCGTTAGGTTGTTAAATATGGGAATCAATAATACGATCAAGAACTTCAAATTTCAATTCCTTTTACAGTTTCTAATTAATTGTTCTCTAGAAAAAATTTGTTTTGGATACGGATGCTAAAAGTGTCAATAATTCAAATTCAGTAGGAGTCAACTATAACCTCCTTCTGAGTTTTTTAAAACTTGTTTTTAGCAGGATTAAGTTTACTAAATTACCTTGTCAAATGACCACTTAGTCTCCTGTTACAAATTTCACGTCATAGTGAACGACGCAAGACGGTTTCTACACGGGCTACTTAATTCTTTAGCGGCTGAAGGCTTTACCAATAATCATCGCGCACCCATCTGAGAGACCGCGTAAAATGTCAACTCTGTGACTTCCGCACGTCAACATAATCGAGATTAGGAAGTTGTCAGACAATTTCTCGTTACTTGTATGGCAAAATAACGGCCCCAGATATATCAGCAGCATCGAGATCCAGTACAATTAAATCTTGTCTTGTACTTAATTCAAATTTTTTCATGCATCTGTACCGTTCGAAAGATCGAAATATCTGCATAGTTTTTGTAGCTAGATAAGCTTTCTTACTATATCTAGTATTTTGAGGGTTCATCGCTCTACGATTAATATTTTTCAAAATAATTTCCTCCATTAATTTTTTCTATAAGTATTATTTTACCAATTTTAAATCTAACTCTATGTTGCTTCATGCTCTAGAATATATCAACAGTTTATGATTTCTTTGGCGGAAGTAGCGGAGGATACTTGCCTTATATCTTAATCTTAAAAAAATGTAATAATTCTTTTCGTCTTTCCATCCGTCTCGCCAACATTCTTTTTATTCAATCGTAGAAAGTCTGGTTTCTAACGACCGGCCGTATCCCGTTTAAAAAACTAGTTTTCCGTGGAGAATCTTTTTGGAATTCATTTGTAATTTAAGATTCAAATTGTAAGTCCCTATTGCGGATGACTATAGTTTACAGTTCGTTAAACGTTGTGATGTCAAGTGATTTTTTTAACTAAATAAGAAACAACTTAATTACTTAATTTTTAGGTGACTGATTAAAAGGGGATGGTCTATTCTTGAAGTCCTAATAATTCCGTAGTATCTTAAAGGGGCCTATATTAATACAACTCTTATTATTTTATCTAATAGCTTATAGTTTAGAGGGTATTAATAGTTGATAAGAACTAATGTAATAATTTTATCTGTCCCACGCTAATAATTTCTATTCGCTAAGGTTGTTTTCTCTTGAATGCGTTACTCTCTTTGGATTTTTTCCATTAGAATACCCTAGTATTCTCTTGTTCAGAAGATTTCGGGTATCTTTTCTTTTGCTTTTTCGAGATTAATTTTTCAAGTAGATCATTAATTTCTTTCGTGCGCATAATTCCATCCGATCTATCCATTGATAAGAGGTGTGGTGCATGGGAATAATAGTTAAATCAACCTAATTCTTGTTTTCCAAAAGGCAAAGCTTACTAACAACGTCAGGTGACCATTATTCTCTTTAACATCCTTGTCCATCAGCCTCATTCAAGTGTTAAAACACATCATCGATCATCTAGTCCACTTCGTTCTGTCTCTCCGCGCAGTTTCATTCGGCTGTTTTTCATCAGAAGAGCTGTAACAAGTGATCTGAATTCATAGACACGGAATATAGTTGAGTCGTATTTTTTTCCATTCTGATTTGCGGTTTCAATTTGATGAATCGCCCCACGCCTAATTTCATTAAAGCGTTTTGGGGACTCGATTAAAAACCATATTTAGCAACCTGACCGGTTAGTGTACTTTCTTTTTCTAGAACAAGTATCTTGACCAGCGTTCTGCAATCACGAAAAAGGTATTATCATTAATGTGAATCTATGTATATATAATCTGGTTTGCGTCCATGTGCAATCATCCCTTATCATATTGCGAGTTCAGTCGGTAACTCAACTATAACATAATGTTCACTGGCGCTTTTTTTTAGTTAGCAGTGGCTAACTTCATTCTACCAATCCAGCAGTCAGTAGAATGAAAATTCAAAACATTTCATGTAATGCTTAGCCAGTGAGAGGAACCCTTTTTTATGCTTTTAGTTTAGGCGCTTAACCCATAACAAATAGGGTTCTTTTATGGGCGTAAAAAAATAAGCCAAAGGTATCATACAAGTAAATAAAATAATGTAAAGAACTATTTATATAGTTAGCATCATATAATTTGAATTAAGATGCATGCTTCTCTATCTTATTCTTATTATTTCTTGGAATAAACTATTATTTAATTAATTTTACTAGTTTTTCTATAGTTATTTGTTGTGGAAAGTTATGGGGATTATCTTTATTTAATGAAAAAGATGATAAAAATGACATATACGAGGTGATTTTTTTGACAAAAGTTCTTATTGTTGATTGATGAAAAAGTAAATACGTGAAGTATTAGAGAAGCGTATTTTGTAAAAAGAAGGATGGAAAGTTCTCTTCGCTTCGAAGTGAGGTAGAATGGACTTAAAAAAGTGGAGATCAAAGCCCTGACTTATATATTAGATTTAATTGCTGCCTGATATATCTGGTGAAGAAGTATGTAGATTAGTAAGAAATGCGACGCGATATACACTATTATTAATGCTTACTGCTAAATTCTGCGAGGATGATTTTAAATTAATGGGCTTGTGGATTGGGCGGATGACTATGTTAACGAAAAACCGTTTAGTCCAAAGAGAGTAAGTTGTGAGAGTAAAAAGCTTTGATAAGAAGAATCAACAAAGAGTAAACGAGAACAAACTAGTTTATAATAATGACAAACTAATCATTGATTTTGTTAAAAAAGAAGTGCAACTGAACCATTTGCATCTTACTTTAACTCCAACATGAATATTAAGCTTTTAAGCTTGCAAATAGTTAGTTATCCTGAAAGTATTACAGTAGAGGCAGGATGTACTAGACGAAATTACAGAAAATGGCAGTTATTTTGAGGGTATGGAAGAAACATTGATACACATATTAAAAAAATTTGCGTAAAAAAAAATAGAAAAACAGGATGCACGCCGGTCACCCTAATTTCATTCAATTACTGTGTTGGAATGGGGTATTAAGTTTGGAGGGATTAAAGGATGGAATCTGACACTTAGGTTAAGGGGTTTTGTTAATCTTTTGTGGTCTCTTTTAAAAGCGGTATTTTAATTGCCAGCTTATACTATTTTTTTGGTGTTTGAAATAATTTCAGGATATTATCACGACAAATAGAGCGAAAATATCGAAACCGTTAAAAAAGGGATAATTCAACGATATGACGGACTTACTGGCGAGTTAACAACGAACCATTGGAAAAATATGATGCATCAGCATGCGAATGACAGAAGATTTATACATATAAACTTTATTAATACATACTGGCAATTTGTTGGTTCGATTCAACCATTCAGTGGGATCTATAGATGGCTTAGATTGTATAGAATGCGATCAATCCCATCAATTCAACGGATTATCAATCAGATTCTTTACCAATTAAAAACAGAAATTCAAAGTAAAATAAAAAAGCTGGGACTGAACTGTCTATTATTAAGTGAACAATTAAGGAGATAGAGTCGAGCTCACAATATGTGAGTACGTTATTTGACAATCAAATTAAACGAAAAATATCAATCCTACTGATCGGTGAGTACTGAGGGTTTACTGATTATTTATCGATATTAACTAAGTTTGTTATTTTTCAAGAACGCTTAACGTCAGGAAGGTAATAGGAACTAAAATAAACTGTTGAGTGACTTGATAGTTACGTAGTAACCATTCATGGAAAAACCAAATTCCCTAAAACACTGACGGAGAGATGAAACCATTAGGTGCAAGTCGTTAATTTCAAGCTTGCAGATCCTAGTAAAAGAGAAATTACTAAAAAACAGTCACTAGGCCGATTTTGCACATGAGCTTAAACGCCACTTATGCAACGTAAGGAGTCATATTTGAGGCTTTTAAGATGGTATATGGAAAGCCTGATGAAATAGACTTAGAACAATTCATGCAAAACTTAATGCGCTTAGTTAGGCTAGCGTGAATGACTTAGAAAAATTAATTGCAGCCGAAATCCCTCAAATTAAATTAAAATAAACAAAATACTTAGAAACAGGGAAAAATATTGTGTTTTATAGAGGAGCCACGTTTACCCCATTATTTTACTATGAAACAAAGTTGTAGAGTTAGAGGTGCAATGTAAAGAAGGAATCACAATGGTTTTTTAGGAAGACGTGATAAAAATCATTCAAATTTAATAAACATTGGTTAACAATGCTTACATTACACCCCCAGGAAAGAAAGTTCTATTTATGGGAGAAGAAAAGATTAATCAAATTATTTTCGTCGTTTAAAAAGACGAAGAGGAGGATAAAGCGAACGATGTCTCCTTGATTATTCAAAAGATTTTATAGAGGGGATTAAATCACGTGATAGAAAAAGGGTGGGTTGGAATTGGATTATCTATTGTAAAGCATTGTTAAGAAAGCACTCGAGGAGATAATAAAAATTACGTGTCAATTAAATGTTGGTACAACGATAAGAATTAATTTCCCAACAAATAAAGGATAAGGACTTCCTTGTTTGATTGGATAGAAACTAGGTTGATTTGCGTATAAAGTAGATTACGAAAAGTTAATTTAATTTATAAACTAGTATAGACAGTTAAGAATGTAAAAGATGAAAAGCTACTAAATTAGAAGTTCTTTTCCTATGATTAGTCAGGCTAAACAAAGGATTAAAACTAATAAAATCATGGTGGGCGAAAGCTAATGAAACTTTCTTTTTCAGAGATTCGGTTCTATACTACAATAAGATTAATGGTTCTAGGATACCGTTGACCACGTAGGCTCACCATTCGTCATGGTGGCCTCATCATGAATGGTGTCTGTATTTTTAGGAAGCTTATCCATATAGACAGCGTTGGCACAACTTTACCCTTATTGTCGGAAAGGGGTTGCTTTTTTAGTTTAATATAAGTTATAATCAATAATCTGATTTGTGGCAGCTCTCTGTTAAGAATTCATGCTTTGTATAGTTAAAATAGTTTCTTCTTTTTTCAAGTGTTCCTATTTATTATTAAATATCATCTTGCCCAAAGTATTTCAGATGGATATCTTCTTCTCCTTCTTGAAAAAATGATGTTTTCTGAAAGGTTTTACATTTTCATTGAAGGTGGTCGAAAACCGGTCAGTGTACTGTTCAAAATATTCATTCCGTAGATCATCACAGAGAACAAAAAAAATCTTTTCCATGAAAGTATCTACCTATTAATCCTTTCAGAATATTTTTTAATCGCTGATGTTCTAATAATTCTTACATAATTTCCACATAACTTTATCCATCATCATATAACTTTTAATTTATAATAAGAGTAAGATAAAGAAAAAAAACTACCTTTACGAGTAAAAAAGCAGGAGGTGTTTTGAAATGTCCGTTAGACTGTTTAAGTAAAAAGGACAATTAGTCAGATTATTCATTATTTAGAATAGAAATCATTTAAAAGGAAAATAGGATAGTTTTTTGGATTAGCTGCAATAATTTAAAAGAAAAGTAAACAAAAAAGGTAACACACAAAGAAGTTTATTATGTAATGTAGAAAAGGGAACGCTTTCTAAGTGAAGGTTTACTATCGATTACAAAGTTAGGGTATGGGTATTTATTACCATGAAAAATTATAAAAACAGAAAGGAAAAACCAACAAATTCATGGGCATAAGGTTATTCTACTAAAATTAATAAGTATTCTGTGTAAGGTTTCAACAAGCCTTGTGATAATAGATTGACTGAAATCCGATAATAACTTTAACGTATTGATATCGATAAAATATAAACAATATTGAAGGAGGGGTTTTATTTTTATAATAAAATGGTAATTTCCCAAAGTTTTAGTAGTGCAAACCAACGAGTTTCTCAATAGCACACATAAAAAACCGTTTTTCTTTACAGGAATACCTGTTGGAGTCCAGTTCGCTGGAAAAATGAGAAAGAAGGAGTTTTATTGGGCCTATACGAGGCGAGATATATAACGGGCGCTATAAAGGTGGATGGAAATGGAAACTATCCAGTGCAATACCAGTAAACCTATTTATGGCGAGATTCAAAAGTAATAATTATGGGAAGTTTCATATCATCCATAAATTACACAATAACTTACTATTAAAAATCTCCTATGGAGAAAGGAGGTATGATTGAATTAGATAAGAATGATGTAAAAGCCTGTCGAATTTATATATTTTGTTTTGGAATAGGTCGTTTTGGAGGTGGATTATTTAGGATTGTTATTGATATTTTTGCCCCATCGCGGGGTACTGGCCTAGATCTATTTAGAAATAAATGGACCGGAATGGTTTCGTCTTGGCGTACAAAGGGGAATTACCACATCAGGTGAGAGCCCAGATGCCATCGGAAATCGCGAAGTTTAGACTTGCAAAAGGGCGAAATATCTTTTTCAGACTTTGAGCAACATTAATACAAAATATTAATGCAAGAATAAATGAATGCTTAATAAAAAAATGATTAAAAAAGATTGAGATAATATGAGTTATAAATTAATGAAAGCAATGCTAGCTGCAACTATTAGACTGTTGCAAAGCGGAACAGGTTGTCTGTACTCGTTTATGCGTGGAAATGATACATTAAATCAAATACGGTAATCCAAGAGCAAGGCGGTTAGATTTATAATGATTATGACAGAAACATGATGAAAACAACTAATTTAAGAGGGGAGTATGCAAACTATTCATGGAACATTACCTACCCATTCAATTTGATGAAATGCCAGAAGTTTATTGGAAGGAGATAATAGGAACTTTGGGGCCAAATGAACCGTATTGAGTGGAAATGATCTCACCTAGATAAACTCGAATATTAAAATAAAGACAATTTTACTAACACAGTGGTGGGAACAAGGTGGTTCATCTCCGAGTGTGAGTAATTTTGATCTGACTCAGGATGGAAATTAATATTGTGAAAAAATGAATTATCGATGTATGGCAATTAAATTTCAGGAAGCTCTGCTGCTACTATTAGGAAAAATAAGGATATAGATAGATGAGTGACACTGGTATGTTTTTATTGCTTAAGTTTTATATTTAATTTGAGGTCTTTTACTGTTTATAAAACAGAAAGTGAATTAGCTCACAAAAGGTTACTTGAAAATAATGATTAAAATTTGCTTAAAATAGTTCACAAATGTATTCACTGAAAGATTGTGTCAAATCGATATATAAGGATCTCGGCATCGTGTGGTGAAATTTCTGGACAGATTGAAATAATACTAAGACTTAAAGTTGTCTATGATGATGCTATAAGATAACACAGATGAAAAAAGAAGCGGAAGAAATTAGCGATTGATATTTGAAACAGGAGGATATCATAGTGCGATGTGGTTTATGGTGGGTTTAATATATAGTGGTAAATGCAGCAAAGGGGTTTACTCAGTTTGATTAGGGATGGGGAGGTAGCAAATTCCAATATTCCATACATGCTTTATGGTTGGAAATTTATTGATTACAATGGTTTATTTCCTTTTAAGGTACAAAGAAAAAAACAAGAAACCAAACTACTATCATTAAATAAAGAACGTCTTCATTTATAATGCTGAAGAGTTGCAAAATTGCAACTATGCTCGGTGTGTGAATGATCCCCAATGAAGAATTTCAATATATTTTTTAAAGATAATAAACTGCATAATGAGGAGGAGGAATTGAAATCGTGGTGTCACACTCTCAAATCTGGCTTCACTCAGGCATTAATCAGAATGTTATCTCTCTCTAGAGAGTCACGGAACTCTCCGCTTGGAAATTGGTTCAAATTAATCAGATGCAGTAAAATTAAATATTCCGCCGACTCTTCTTGTTTAGCTTTAAAATAAAGAGGAAATCGGGTCCGAAAACAGGGGAATTTATACAGATGCTAAATATGCGTACGTACAAGGTGAAATAAATAAAGCAGCTCCAGGAACAGAATAATTTTCACTCTCTCTCTCACATCAACAAAAATATTAAATACTTAACTAGTTTACGTATCGCTGACCCTACTTTTCTAGTACACAAAATAAACCCACTGCAAATCTTACTTTTTCTGATGGATTTCGTCCCTGGGTCTAAATTTTTATTCAGGTTCATTTATCAAAGGCAGCTAGATATTTTGCCGACGTTAGATCAACTTCTGGTACAGTTTTCGAGACAAGAACAGGCTATAAAAGAAAGATTTGCTGAGGAAGTTTAGTAGTAATGTGATTTCTTGTTGATGCAGCAGTTGAGCTGACTAAATGTAATACACCAGGCAGCTTCTTATCTGAAGGGCTATTGATTCTATCAGCGAACTATCTATTTTTTAAATAAAAGTTGAAAAGAAAAAGAGTTTAGATAATGATAATTCTATTCGTAAATAGGTTACCACAAAGGATTTCTGTGAGAGGAACCAAAATGAACTGTAATTATCCTAAAGAAAAATTATATTTTTCAAAAATTTCCAAATTGTATTCATATCAGACAGAGAGGAATACTCCGAACTGTGAACGGATTGGTTATTGGAATCAAGGAAGACGGAAACTATGCGAGATGACTACTTAATGCTTCCTCTACATTGCGCTCTCCCTCGGTTTCGTGCCTTATCAGCGGGAATTAGTCCCCTGAGAAAATCCATTATCGACACATTGATTGAAAAAGCGACGATTGAAGTTGAAACTTTCGGGCACAAATGAAAAAATCAAGTTGTTTTAGAGCAGGTTATTCCTCCGTAATCAAACTGGCAAGCTCATTGCTACACATTAGAATGAAGGATTGAAGTCAGAAAACTGGTGTTTATTTATTCTCAAGGAGTTCGTACCAGAAAAAACTGATTTCTGGATGATCGGCTCTTACATCGTAGGTAGAATAATGGTTACAGATATAATCTGATAAAAATTATTGAACGACGTTTTGGAGGTGTACTTGACGAAAAAGAAGAAAGATCAACTGTCATGCTTATAAAAACTTTTATTCTCACACACAGAATGAAATGAGAGGTACTTAGTAGAGTTAGAATAAAAGTTTTGATGAACAAGAAGTTCTTACAAATAGAAGAAAGTATGATATATCTGTCAAAAAAAGAAAACAAAGGCTATTTTATAAGACTCGCTCTGAGTATTTGCTAGTGGCTCTTAAAAGCCTAAGAAAGCTACACTGTCTATTCTAAATAAGAAAGAATTAAAGCTAGTGGTTTTTTACTCATTAGACGTTCGTTTCCGTTCGTAGAACACTAAAGAATCTTGAAAACTAAATCCAAAAAAAATTTGAGGGTACGGTCATCTAAGCGACGAACTTAGAGATAACTGTTTATGAGTATTATCATACTGAGATGGAAACTATACCTCTGAGCGTTTAAATTTAAACAATTGTTGGTTAAAAAATAAATTCAATGTATATTAAAGAATGACCAAAGATTTGGTTTAACTCTTATAAGTTTACGATGCCACAGTAGTAGAACTTGCAAATAAGAAAAGTGAGAACAAGGTAGTATATAGGTCTAGTGGTCATGTTCACCCTTTATTCTAAATGGTCGAGCGTGATTACAATTAGGAATAACGCATGGGTTAATATGGAAAAGAGATGCGTTAATGAAATGAAAGATAATCAAACTTAAAAAAGAGTTTTGATGAGGGTTAACATTTAAGGATATACGCGCTGTGGATAAAACAAAGGAAGCTAATTCTCTAGTTTAGTCTAAAAAATTATAGCTGTGATTTTTAATAAAGGAGACTGAGTATACTTATATGAGCGATGAAACTAAAAAAACATTACAAAAAACCGCTATTTAATCTTTTTTTCTAAAAATTTATGCACTGTTTTAGGCTCAAGAGACCGGATGGAAGCTAGTGACATGGAGTACAATGGAGAGCAAATACAGTTGGTATTATAATTTACTATTAAAGAAAGGCAAGGGTTATTGGAGTCGGAGTTAGTATGGGAAAATTTGGTTCTCTATCCACGAAGAATTTGGAAATAACTGGTATTTAAGAGATTTTAGTGAAAAGATGTTGGGAAAAAGGCCATCAATAAAACAAAAGGGAAAGAGAATATTTAGGGTTAATCGAAAGGAACGGCCCAGGGACATGAGTTTTGCGGATGATACCTTTGATACGGTCGTTACTTCTTGCGGTATTTTGGTTCGGTGCCGGATCCATGTAAAAAGGGGACTAAAGGAGAATAAGAACAGAGATGTCTGAGCTAAAAAGAAATAACTCGGGCGTAAAATTGTGTATGCTTAAGTGAAGCACAGAGACAGTCATCATAATAGTACGACAGGCCGTGGACAAATATATTGGTCAATAAGTGCTTACGTGAATTTCATTCCTGTTACATACCTGGGGAGCTCGAACGTGAATAAAATGATCAATTTAGAAAGACAATTGCTAAGAGTCTTGAAGGCTGAGGTGGATTCAAGGCAAGCAAGTGAAATTATTGGATCCAGGGCTATTTATAGTTACCCAAGATTTTATTGGAGTGATATTGTAAAATAATAGAAATAAGAAATTAAGAAATAAGAAGAGAAATAAGAAAATTCATAAAATGGAGGCGCCATCTTTTAAAAATGGAACGCTGCATAGTTTTTCTTTTACAAAATAGTGGGTTTATACGACCAAATTTTTTCAATAAATAGGTTAAAACCTTATTTTTAATGTGATTCTTTTATCGCTTATTTCTGAGATATACGGGTGGAAAGCATAAAATTGCTATAAGATATGTATAGGGTTAACATAGTTTCTTATCCGGGAATATTTAAGCTGTTAATAACTAAGCATCTGATTTTGTATATCGTTTACAAGGGTCTTGTAGTATAATAAAAAGTACATAAGGGGCCAGATTAAAAATGGCTCAAAGAAAAACAAGGGATTTTATGGCAATTCTTTTTCGTGATAGTTCCTGTTTATTTTTTGTTTAGAGATAGGAGCATTATATTTACTAGCCAATTTCGGCTTAGAAAGTTTGGTCAAAAATTGAATAGTGTCCCCCACCTTTTTTTAAATTGAATGAAGGTAACAATTGAAAGATAAAAGAAGCTTCTCAGTTTATAAATATATTAAATTGAAATGGGAGAACCGGTCGAGTGTTGTTTTGATAATATGGAGGTTTGGACTAATTTTTTAGGATACTTAACTTGCATGCGGTAGTTTAGGGCTTCTAAATTTAGGTTTTCAAAACCCAAATTAAAGGGAGTGGGATTTATTATTTCATGCTAAAGTTTAAAAACGTAATAAGGAAACCTGAAAGGCCCTTACTTCTGTCGTTTTTGCCTTTTGCGTTGTGGGGGCGTTTTATTAAGTGGTTTCCCTTTCTGTGGTAAGGCGTTCTGGCTGAAAAAAAAAAAAGTATTTTTCTAGGGGGAATAAAAATTATTATTTTCTATCTAGGGAAGGGGCGCGTTTTCAGGGGTGAAAAAAAAAAGGGAAGCGCCCAATTAGAAGAAAAGAAAAGAAAAAAAAAAAACAGAGTTTTCACTCTCAGTTCAAATTGTTCATCCTCTCTCTTT
>Ga0163217_1005737_pt1 | contig 13922 bp, 17 predicted proteins | sample SynspAceP_FD_185933 | JGI IMG/M metagenome (GOLD analysis project Ga0163217, IMG submission 185933) | Saline lake microbial communities from Ace Lake in Antarctica - Synechococcus sp. Ace-P (PacBio error correction) | ecosystem: Environmental > Aquatic > Non-marine Saline and Alkaline > Saline ... | reverse complement strand
ATGATTCCTTTTGAGGAAGCCAATGGAGCTTGCCCCGTTGTTTCAGGCATGCTTTACGCGCGATGAGCCAGATTCATGTTTGTTGGGGTGCCCGATAAGCGGGATTGCTTTTTATGCCTCTTGCCAAGTCGTGAGGAACATTGATCCGATGTTTGATTGATGCAAAAACCAATCGGTTTGAGGGCGCATACCGGTGTACTTTTTCTTTTACGGTGCACCGCAATGTTTTTCAGAAAGTGGTTGCAAAATGATGGGAACCGAAATGCGCGTGCTGTGGCGTATTCGCGGCGGCTGGCTATTATTCCTGTGGAATTAACGTGGCGAGGTGTCGACATTGTTGCATTGGATTGCCGCTCAACGCGGTATTGGCAATGTTGATGTTAAACGTGGCGATGAAAATCACATCATATAATGATAGCCCCCAGTGAATCAATCGGTGGCTCATTCATGAAGTACATGGAGCTCGCGGTACGTGCGTTAGCACCAGCTTTGAGTTGGAAAGCATCGGCTTGGCCAAAAAATTGTCATAGGGACAGCCGTCGCGACCTAAGTGTGGCATGCGTGATAAATACGAAGTATTTAAATGTATGGTATCTGGAGGAGTGCGAGAGGCTGAAGGGGCTCCCTGGTAAGGAGTATGTGGGTTAAACCGATGTGGGTTCGAATCCACCCGCTCTGCCAGATGAAAAAAACGGTTCTTGACCCGGTTTTTTTTGTTTCTGCGGTTTTGTAACGTGGTTGAGAGGACGACCGAAGACGACTGCGCCACGGCTGTTCCCTTGCGTGACTAAATGTCCTCGAGTTTTTCTGCGGTTTCAGTGCCGTTTGGCCAGAGGGTTGTCTCATCGCATGGCGCTAAACAGACGTCGATTCTTGTGAGGTTGTTGTGCGGTAAGCGATTGGATTCTTGTTCTTATGCCTTGTCGTTGTTCTGAAAGACATGGGCAGTAGGTCTTAACTTATGTGTGGGGTTACCTTGAGTGCCCGATTTATAAACCTACGGACCTTGGACGTAATAGATACTTTGTTCTAGGGCGGTTCCTCTGTGCGGTTCCGATGACGGGATATTAAAGGTGTGGAATAGTTGAGTTGGTGTGCAGGGTTATTATCCCGTGATGGATACGTTTTTCTAAAAACTAGAAAACTTCGCCCGAGCAGATATGGAAGAGCTCGGTCGCGCCGACGCACGCCGTCATTCATTGCTTGGGCCGCCGGATTTTGCGACAGCAACGGAGGGGGCGGGTCCAATTGGCGTGAATGCGCGCCGTTGTGTTGCGGTGGACAGGCTAAGATCAGCTGCCTTTGGGTCTCCGTCAGCGAAGCTCAAAAAGTCGCGAACTGAGGCAAACATGGGTGTGTTTGTCTTGTTGGAGTTCCAAGATGATGGCATTTCGTGTGCAGGCGAGTGGTCGATTAAACACGGGGGGCGAGTCGGGCTCGCGATTGGCAGCGGTCGACAAACCAAATCGAGGTGATTAATTGATTATTCTCGACCGGTGCTCCTTGCCGCCAGGGTTGGGGTGATGGGGGAGGGTGAGGGTATTTGCGGGCCGGGCTGGCCTGTTGCCAAGGCTGTATGAGGGACTACTTTGCCCATTTGCAGGACGGGTGTTTGAGATCGATTGGTTGAGATCGGACGCGAGCAGCCGGCGCCGCAGTGGGTCGGCGAGGGCATGGCGTGCTAGCCTTAGGGTTTGTGTCTCGGTTTAGTCTGGTGCGGTCGCTGATGTAGCACACCCCGGCATAAGAATAAGAAAGCAGAAGTGAAAAAACAAAAAGGAGCGTGGCGATGAGCTGTACAAACGAGTCGGCATGAAAAGGGCTCACCGTTTATGGTGTCAAGGGTTTTCACTTTTTTTGGCAAAGCCATTATAAAGGGAGCGGGACCACGTGCTTTTGGAGCGGCCCGGTGTCCGGATCCACCACAACCAGGTTAGCGGCTAACCCTGCCATGGCAAATGCCGCAGCTGTTGAAAGCGGTAACGTGGTGTGATGTCGTGGGGTGGATTGCCGGTGGATTCCACCGATTCCATTATGGGGTTTCTTTGGAACCAGCTTGTATTTGCGCATTATGTATATGGAGAAGGGAATATTGTTGGCACAGCCCAATGGTTTGCGGTGTGCTTGTTGGCGGTTGCCGATTAAGAACCGTGCTCCTGCTCAATTTTAATGGGTTGCCCGCCTTCGCGGGGACTGCCCGCGATTCAATTGATCACCGGTTCCATTGTCCGGGTAGCCACCGTGGCGAGCTCGGGGCGTGGCAACCGTTTGTCGGCGTATGGGCGAAGTATGCCGGATGAATGATGAGATGGAAATCGAAGAGTGACGGGAGTTGGTGGCGAGCGTGGGTATGCTTGTCATGGGACCGCAGCCAATGGCCTGTATTGCCGGGATTGGGTATGGACAGTGCCGGGCGTGCGTCACGCCGCCGTGTCACGCCGTATTTCGCATTTGGCGTGGTGAAGAACGGCGACAAGCCGTTCCGATTGCCCAAGGGGCCATGATTTGACAGATTTTGACGGAGAAGTCCCTTGCCCATGCGTGCGAGTGTTTTGGCTATCGGTGGCCTTTTTGTTCGAACAGCATTATCCATTTGACGGCCATCGCTGGCCGTAGGATTGGAAGTTGCCTCGACGCCTCGGTCGCATGGGTGTTAGACCGTGCTATTGGATTTGAAAGCCCACTGGTAGATTACATTGGGAATTTCCTCATGCCGGTGGCATGGCCCACCCTTTTGCGCGAGAGGTCAACCATTGTTGCCTTAGACCGCCGATGACCCGTGCGGTAGACCATCGGCCTGAGGAGTTGAGGCTGCCCCCCGGCCAGGGCTTTAACAAGATGTAGTTCAAAAACGAGAGCAACCGATTTTACCGCGGGTAAGGAGAATTGCTGAATTTTGCGAGCAACTTAGGGCACCAGGCCCCGGTGCCATCATCAACAGGTCGGGTTGACCGGCTGATGGAGGCATGGAGGCCGGGACGCCGTCGTTCCTTTTGAAACATCGAAGGTTTGGTGCCAGTATTGATCGCGCTGTTAGAGGTCACGCCCCAAGACATTTGTCGTGAAACATTGGCCCAAGGGCGCGCGGAGTTGCTGCAAGGCGGGTTTACGATTCTCCCCTCAAAGCATCGCGTGCCGGCGTCAAGGCATTGAATCCTTATTTTGATGGACGCATGAGTGGCACGGCATTTGCATTTTTGCACGTAAAGCGTCAGCCTTGGGGGGCCGTTTGGATTAGTTGCCAAACGGGCGTAGTATTCGTTTGAGTGTTTCAAATCGGGCGCTGACATTTTGCGTGTTGATGAGGTGCCCAAACGGGCACCAGAAAACCAGTAGTCATTACGACGTGCCGGAGGTTTATCGCAACTGTTCTTGGAACGGTGACCAGAGACCAGGGCCAGATTCACGTTTCTGACGATCAACCGGCAAGAATGGTAAGACGCGCGCTGATTCCACGCTAAAAACGGGCCTTGTTTTAAACCTAGGCCGTGTGGGCATGCGGTTTAAGCGTTGTTTAGGGTTGTTAGCGCGGTTTCCACCGCCCATTAAGGAAAGCGAATTAGACCAAACCCGCCAATTACAGAACGCTATCTGCCAAATATTTCTTGGCCAGCCCAAGCGTAATCCTTCTAGTTGCATTGGTCGGGGGACTAAGCCGGGGCGCCCAATCTTACCGGGTTAGGGCACGTGGCCTTCTCACTATTCGTACTGGTTGTCGCTCGCAGTGACATTTGCGACTCTGCAACCAAAGCCCATGATCAGCAGGTGTTCGGTGAACCGGTCTAGGCGTTCCGGGGGCAATCCCATTGATCTCAGCCCCCCGATCCGCACGCGGCAGTGACCTTGGCTTGTTGGTTAGCCCTGTGCCCCGATTTTGGTGCCGTTGGGGCTGTCTGAATCGCTCGCGCCACCGCTGTCGGACTTCTTTTGGGCTGGGTGGAGGGCCGAAGTCTAACAACGAACCTTTGCCAACGGTCCTATTCTGTTACGCCAAGCCGCTCTTTGACCTAGGTGTGCCCTGCATTGCATGCAGGGGGCCAGGATGTTGTAAACATCGGCTCCTTGGCGGCTTTTCCGACTCGACGCTGATTGGTTTTGTTTTTGCCATCACACCCAAACGCGGTGACAGGAACCGGTGTCACCACTGCCTGGGTCGATCGTCCGACTCCCAGGCGCATATTGAATTACACTTGAGGAAATGGGTTCCGGCATCCACAATCACTGTTGCGACTTAGGATTGTTTTTGTTGCAACTATAGTTGGCCCGACACCCTGACAGGCTCTATTCACTTAAACGGTCCCTCGGTGGGAACCCGGTACGGGCGCCAGCGGAAAATGGCAATCGGCGATTCGCACCCATTGGCATGTCAGCAGCTTGTTGGTCAAGGCGCCACTGTTTCAGGACGCCCTTCACGCTGTTAGCCACCCCTCCTCGGTGGCTTGGCCAGAGGTCCTTCAATCGCATCGAAAATCATGTCGCAGCCACCCGGGCAACCCAACTTTGTGGCCCCCGCCCGCCCCACCCCCCCCCCCCCCGTATGACAAGGTAGAGCTCCAATCGTACGCTCTTCTCTTCCTCGCCCCCCCGCGCATCCGATTTTCCGGACCGGTCTTTCCCATTTTGATCGCATATTGTTTGCGTCCAGCATAATAGCACGCGTTGTCCCGGAGGGCCCGGGCATCCTTCTTCCTGAGGCCAACGACCAGGTTACGATAGCCCGGGCAGCAATGCAAATCCCGCTGTGGGATTCACAAGGGGTCCCATTCAATCCCCATTGTTTGAAAGCACCACAATGCGCATGTATTTTCGCTGTTGTCGCGCCACATAGCCCGGCCCGCCCCACGCACTTTAGCCTTGGTTTTCGTTGCTGCGCCAATGCGCTTTATTATGCGGCCGGGCCTAGAGAGCCGCGCGTTGTCCTAAAAATAATGGCGATTCATGTCACTTCCTTTTTATTTTTTGCTAAACATTGAGCGATATGTCGATTTGCTCTAGTGTAACGTTGCAATCTGCGGCATGATGGTGGATGTGCGCTCACGGTCTTTGTATGCCCTTAATGCGTTCGGTAAATTTGGTCGGGGTAAGGTATTGATGGGTGGCAAACGGATTTGTGCCACCCGTCACCATTGTGCGTGGGGAATCGCGGTGGCGCGAGCGAAGGGTTGTAAAGTATTGGGATCCGCCGTTTCGGCCGCACGGTTGGAGGTCCAATCCTTGCGGCAACAACAAAGCCAATCGCCAGCGTCCGGCTTTGGTTTCTGGTGGTTGATAGGTGTATGCATTTTGGTTGTTCCATATCGATTGTGATTATGTAATAACGCTATTAACCAATAATTTTATTTCTTTACCAATCTTATTATTAGCGCCGAGGATCTCTTGCAAGTGCTTGTTGGTTTTTTTTGTGAGTGTTTACTTAGCTTCTTCCCGGCGTTGGAAAGGACGCTAGGCAGAAAATGCTAGGCACCGAACGCGGCGCCGATTTAAACCCATTCAACTTGAACCACTGTAGACTTTTTCCAGCCATCTTTGGTCAGCTCGCGTAAGAGGCGGTAGTCGGATGGATGCATGTGGGGCTTCGGGTAGAATTCCAAAGCGCGATGCAAGCGGCGGTGGGGTTGCCGATCGCCTTTTGCGTGGGTTGTTGCATTTGTTCACCCGTCGCATCCCGGAATGCCCGCTGTCCAGCCCATAAAGCCCTGCGGGCGCTTGTAGTTTTTGCCAGCGCCGGGATGGGGCGGGAAGTTCTCCGCTTTTGTCTCACGAGAATTACAGGGCACGCCCGCTTTGATGTGGCCCGTTGGGCTGCGCCATGATTCGGCCCCAAACAAAACCGTCAACCCCCGACACGTCGTATGCATTTTTACCTTGCCCCCCCAAAAGTTAGGGGCAGGGCGATTGTTTTCATTGTTATCGGGGTTTTGCCACCATTCTTTTCCAATATTTCGGCATCGACCAAACGTTGTGGGTCACCGCGCGCGGTGAGACGGGGGCAATGGCATGTACCGGCTTGGCAACGTTCGGGTTGCTCCGATATGCTGTGACACCAAATCTCGCTGACAATTTTCCCAGTCCGGTTTTTAGGTTTGTCTTTGGCGGTGGCGAATAGGCCGTTAAGGTCAAAAACCGTTTCTTTCGTATTGACTGTCGGGTTCCGATGGCCAACCGTTTCGTGGTTGTTGTGCCTGGTATGGGTTGTGCCGCGAGTGCCCGAGCACCCAAAGCCGTGATGAGGTTGTAAAAGTTGCGACGGTTTTGTTGTCGTTGGTCCAGAGTCGGGTTCCGCCACTGAATCGCATGGCGGGTTGTCCCGTTTTTTTATCTGTTGTTCGCTGGTGTTGGCCCCAGCAGCCTAGGGTTTACGTGATACAGGGGTTATTTTTTATTATTCTTGAAGGTTATTAATAATCAGTTTTGATGTCGTTGTATTCCCAGTCCTTTTCCCGGAGTGGCCCGGTGGTGTATGTTATCCCCAAAACCTGGCCCCCAATTGCCGAGTTTTTTGCCGGAAATTTTTTGTTCAGAGTTTCCGCATGGCTGACCGGCGGGATGAAGTGAGCAGCCCCGGGGTTCTTCAGAAAGTTTCTGGGGCGCGTCGGTGCTGGATTGGCCGTTGGTGTGGGCTCCGGGCCATGGCGAGGTCGGGAAGGGATGATCAGCCTTGTGACAACGGATGGCAAACAGTCCGGGCAACGTTTGGTAGCCTACCGGGTGAGCCACTTCCGATTTATTTGAGGAGTTACTTGACGCGTTTGATAGCGGGTTTGAGCAAACCGTCGGGCCTCTTGTGTCTTTGCGCCCTGCAGTTTTTTTGGAATGATTCGGCCTAGCGGCTTGCGTTTGGGCGCCCACTCCAAGGTTGGTATTGACTCCCGATCCAGTAACCGTTGATGGATTAACGGCATGGTGGAAGCCTTTGGTTTTCAATGGAAGGACATCATGCGTTGCCCAGGCGTGTCTCGTATTCAGTTATTGTGCCCCGGTGACGGATGGAGTGGGGAACGGGGCGTGCGCGGTTTCCCTAACCCGGTGGTTTCTGTTTTCTGAGTTAACGGGGTTGCGCTATTCGTGTTGTTAGAGATGGGGGCGACTGAAAAAGAAAGTTGTTTGGCTTGAAGGCCACGATGGTCAGGCATGCGCGTCGTTCGATGGAAACGCCAATTGAGAGTATGGTGGGATGGGGTTATGAAGGCGAAATGTTGGCCAGAAAACGGTTACCCCTTGCGTGGTCGTGACCGGTGTGTCAGGTCCTTGTGTTTGGTGTTAGGGCTAGCGATTTGGGTTGGCGAAGCGTGGGGGACTAAAGATGAGGCCATTCATTATGTGGACTTTGATGCTAGTGGGTTGCATCGGCAATATACTCTATCAGGGAATGCAAGTCGTTTTCACCCACAGTCTGGCGGTAATCAACTGCTCATCCGGGCTTCTAAAAACATCCCCCCCCCCAGTGGTTGGCAGGTCGTGGCGGGGAAAGGTCCGTCGTGTCGGTCTCGGGTTGACGGTGGCAGGACTGGAGTTACCGCTGCTTGAGTCAGCCCTTGTGCTGTAAGTCGCTGACTCGTATCCCATATCGTGTTTGTGGGATGCAAGATGTGATTTTGCCAGTTGCGCATCGCCCAGCACCGGCTTGTGCACCCCCGCGGCTGTTAAGAGAAAAGCGCGGCAGAACGTTCCTTTATCACAGCTATTCCAGTCATGGAGATGCTCAACGGAGAGGTAGCAATGTTCGCGGGCTAACGCCGTCTGCTTTGGCATTCCGCACGTCGGCCGGGGCAGTGATTGCAACGAGTGTTGAGTATGAGGTACGGTCGGGAGCACGCACGAGGTGAGCGTGGGACTTGATGTCAGGCGGTGCTTAAGGGTTGCAAGGCTCGGCTCGGTTGGATGGAATGGACTTGGGAAGACAGTGCGCCAGTTGCCGGCGTCTTGGGGAGTCTCGAGTCTTTACCCCCGAGTTGTTGGTGGCACGCCGGGCCGACACAACAGGTTCGTGGCCTTTCGTTAATGAAGCAAAACCAAGCGCACAACGTGTTGAAGGTGCCCACCGTTCACGTTTTCGTTCATTATCGGGCCTGCATTGATGAGCCGGTCTTTGAAGCCGTGATACTTATGCCCCCCCGGTATTTGGCGTACATCTTGAATTTGGGCGGTACATCGTGCCCCCCGACGGACTTACCTCAGATATGAGGGATATGGCGATACAGCCGATCATGCTAACGAAAATGGCATGGACGGACCGGGACCAGTGGTTTTGCTACTGTCGACGGGAGCGATGTCAAGGCTCCAAGCCTGTTGAGTGATTGGCCGGCAAGTGTTGGTGACGGTCGACCCTTGCAGGACTTCGCGCACGCCAATGAACTTGGGCGGCAAAACCCGCACCTTTTGTCCTTAATCGGGGGTTGAACGACCCAGCGCCGTGGCCCAATGCAGGCGTGATATGCGGTTGGTTTGCCATGGCCAGTCGGCTGAGTGACCCAGGTATTCGCCCAATACTGTGCAGCTGTCATGCAGCCGACCCACCAAGTGATGGTGGGCCCTCTTATCCAAGGTGGCTCAGAAGTAAGGGCAAGCCCGAGTGTGGGCCGAATTGCAAACAAGTCAAAGGGTCGGTTGTTGGCCAATTGGGGTTTTCCCCTGCGCCATCGCAGTCTCAGATGAAGATATCTGTGATGATTGAATGGATGATGGGGTTTAATAGGTTATTTATTGATTTGGATTTTGCTTACTTTTATTGAATTATTAGTGGAGTCAAATGACCGAACCAAGACGTTACCCTATGGAGTTAAACGCCTTAGTTGGTTTGATGGGCTGTCTGGTCAGACAACGGGCGAAGCCGCTGCCGTGGATGAAGGCATTCAAAGCCCAAACAATTGATGACGTGGTCAAAGTGTTTGGCCGTTCTGGTGCCTGAGCGATCGACGCCGGTGAATTTGCGTGCCCTGATTCGCTGGACCCGGTGCCGTGGTGTGTGGTGTAGGCGAATGAACGCACCAAATGGCCATTTTGGGTACGAGAAACAACCCGGGATGGCAGCTGTTCGAGGTTGTTCTGAGGGGCTTGCTGCGCCATTTTGCTCGACCGGGTCAAGATGGAAACCTGGATATCTAAGCTTGGTCCCAAGCCCGATTGGAAGTGTTCTTGCTTCCAAGAGTCAGGTCAACTGGCGGTGCCCCGGGTGGGTTATCCCCGGCGTGACCAAAAGGAACACTATTTGAAGTCGCGCAGCGATTTTCCCAGACTTTTAGAGCGGGAAAATGGTAGCCCAATGCGTATCCGGAAGAGACGGACGGTTGAGGTCGATGTCAAGATTCTGATGAGAATCATGGAACCGGTCACCGAAGGGTGGCGGTTAAAACGATCCTGCTTGGTTATATCGAGGACCGGTTGACGCTCAAGTGGGCGGTAAACGGTCTTTCTGGCCCAACTCCCGGTCCCGCCGGTTCTAAGACCGTTCTTTGCATTCAAGTTTAAACAAGGTGGAATAAAGGGCCGATGAGTTTGACCATACTGAAAGACAAAAGGGGAGTCGCGAACGACACGACTGAAATCAGTAAGCACATAACCCATTACCAAAAATAAAGTCGGTTCTTTGGGGAGAACTGTGATGAAAGTCACTGGGTTAGCGGGGGGCCGTTGCCCTTAACAGTGAGCGCTGCGGTACAATGTACGCTGTCGCGCAGTCGGCGGCGAAACATGCAGAGTATCGGGTATGTTGGCCGAACCCCCCGGTATCCCGCGGAATTGTAAAATGGGAGGTGAGGAGCTATGGTCAGCCCATGGGACTAGAGGGCTCTTGGAGCAGTTGTGATTCGGCCTTGGGCAGGTGTGGTTCCAAGGACGAGCGGCTCATTGACTCGTTACCCTGTTGCTGCACCCGACAAGGTTCAGATTAGGTCGGTTTTTGATGGACGTATGGAAAAACATACAAGGCATTGCTAGGCCGATGTCTGTTAAGGGTCTTTTGGGAAGGGGTCTGCGCAGCCATGGAGGCGATTGTGGCCTATGTGGTTGGTCAGTCTTAAGGACATTGCCTATCAAGTCCCTGCGACCCATTCCCAGGAAAAAGGTGGTCGCGTATTGGCGAGAGATTTTCTTCCTTCAAGGCGGACGATGGGGACTTTTTTGAGCTCGCTGTTCCGCCGTCGCATTGGACACGTTCCGCATGCAGGGATTTGCTAACCTAAACGAGCACGAAGGCGCGGCAGGGAGTGGGGTAATGGCCGCTACCGTGTCCTCTAACCCGGACTGTTCTGGACAATGCAACGGCGTTTGATGATTTTTCGCAGCACGATGATTTCTGTTGTTTGGGTTGGGAGCGTGGGCCCGGTTGCCCTATCACCCATGTTATGGCAATAAAGCCAATGTGGGGATGAACACCCGGTCTTAGCGTTGATCTACTAGTAGATAGAACATTGAAAAAACAAGATGGACCTATTTATCACGTCGCCAGGCGCGCCCTTTTACTCGCGACCTCAATGGGCTGTGAGTTCGCAACATGACCCCGCCGGTGTGGCTGTGATGGAGAGCAGCTTTGGACCCAGGGATAGCGGACAAGGCGCATTTATTCGGCGAGGTGCAGCGCCCTGTGTTCGGACCGTGCGTCTTTAATTTCGCCTGAAAGGCCCAAAGAAGCCATTGCTTGCAAACGCTGGTTAGAGCGATCGGACGCCTTTCGGATGGTGTTTACTGGCGATTGGAAGCGGCGATAGTTTGCACAAGTGGAGGGTTGACTGGCCGGAAATGTTGTGGTTCGGCCAATTGATGGCAGTTGTAACTTGCCACCAAGGACTGATGGCCAGAATCTCGCACGGCACCCGATTGGCCCCTCTTTGTTGGCTACGGCAAGTTGCGCAGGAACAGCAAAGAATTATTGAATACACATGGAACAGATTACCAATTCCAAGGCTTACAACTCTGTTAGCAATATGCGCGTTGGCGCATTCGAACTATTGGACTGGGCCAGCAGATGAAGATGTCATTGGACTTGTTGATTGACCGGCATCAACCGGTTAATCCAAAGTCTTTTTCCTGGGGTCTTCGGCCCTTTTATCCAATCAATGTGGTTGGGTGTAGGTTGTATGGTATGGAATAGTCGCGAGTTTATGCAGGTCTTAGCCATTGGCTCCGGCGGCGGCTTGAGTGAAATCGGCATGGGGTTTGCCAGATCCAGCAGAACCGCCGTTTATGATCTCGAGTTTCGGCAATGTGTTTTCTTGCATTACGATTGTCACCGCCCCAGTTTTTTTAAAAAAAAAAAAAAGGCCGGGGTTTTTTTTTTCGGAGAGCGAACGTCATTTGGGTTTTCAACAGTATTGTTGGCAAACCGCCTCACCTTGTGGGGGGTATTTGCTAAAACCCACTACGGCACAGCCTGTTCAGTTGCCATGCCTTCGACTTTTTGGGCCCTATGCCCAGCGGCACACCTCGGAAGGTCGGTGGGGGTTTGCGCACTTGGCAACTTGGTGAAACCACTCAAGGCGTTCACGCCAGATGCGCTGTTGCTAGACGGTTGGAGACACATGCAGGCGGTCAGGTACGGCGCTTGGACCGCTGGGCAGACATGGTTTAGATGCGTGTTTGGCGTCGGTGATGCGATGTCATGAGGCTCATGGGAATGACCGCTTGGTGAGAAGGGGTGTGAATCGTCTGAGAATTGATTTGCCCATAAGGTTTCGTTTGTGGCTCACTCAAAACCGCTGACTTCGGCCGACCCGGTATTTGATGCCGATACAGTATGGTGATGAATGGGGTTGAAGTTGCCGGTCATTGGCCCAAGCTTTCGGTACCACGCCGATTGCAACACGCTTTTGGTTTGAAAACTGGACTTTGGTTATTGACGAAGGAATATGCAGGGGACCGTTGCGAGCCGGGGGCAAGGCGCGAGGTTGGTCGTGGTGATGTGCAGTACGGCATGGACGTGGATTTAAAATGGCAGCGCGTGGAGGCATTGATGCATTGCTGGTGTTGGTCACCACCGTGGGGTGCCGCGCGGTGAAAATTTCAATCCGGTGGCGTCCGATTGTGACCCAAGCGAGTTCGAATGGCAGTTTTTAGGTGTGTTGGGATTTTTGATGTGAAAGATGGCAGTGTTCGATTTCCGCTACAAGTTATTGCCCCGCGCGATTTGTTTCTGATCTGATTGCAGCGGACCCGAGTGGTGACGTTATCGAACGCTGAGGCACGCTTGAAGCCGCGCTCAATTGAAGTGCTCGCCCGACCGGAGGGCACTTTGTATCGTCGGGGCCACGTTGGGCACTTTGATCAGTGATTGTTGGATGCTTTGTTAAAGTGAAACCGGCCCCCGAAATTGTTTTACCTGGATTCGTTGTGGGGCCCTCGTTGTTTTGCCTGGCCCAAGACTCTTTGATGGAAATGTTGTTGACAAAACGGCCATTACTTACCGATATCCCCGGCTCACGGCGTGTTGGCGAGAATGTTTTTATGTGGTGTTGGGAAGAGCGTGGCAGCACCTGTTTATCTTGGACCTTATACAGCAGGGTGGCACATGGTGCGAGTGGTGTTTGGATTTAGATCCCCGTCTTTGCAGAGGAAGGTAATCGCATCTTCAACTGCGTCTGCGGGCCAATTATCGATTCAAACAGGACCTTACAAAGTAGCGGGTTGGGCGCCCCACCAGTTCAGAGGCGGCAAGACAGGCGGTGGAGCCTATTTGGGTGGGTGGTTTCAGCTATTTGGCGACATCAGGTGAAAGCCGGCCTCCCAAGCATTCTGAACTCATTGGCGCTGAAAACCGGTACGGCCTTTGCGTTAAGGGTTTGGGCTAAAGCTTAGGTTAGTCAAGTTAAAGTTTTAAGGCTTAAAGTTAAAGTTTTAAAGTGCTTACAGAAGGGGCTGTGTAGGTGCGTCACTGTTGCAGCGTTTAGGTTTGTTTGTGGCTTGGGCTATGGGTGCCTCTGAGGCCACTTTGCGATGGAAAAGGAGAATGATATGCAAGGTTTTTTATCTTGCGATGCAGTCATCTGTTTGGCAGGGCTTGGCGTAACGTTCTTTGCGCCCCGCGGTGGCGCAAGAGGCACGCCGCCCCAGGTGGTTTATCACTTTGACCGACGCCTCGTCCCAGCGTCAGGGGGTTTGGCGGATTACGCCCAATACTTGAACAGGCACCAGGCATCAGTGTGGCGATTGTTGCCACGCCCCCACGGGTGGATCATGTTTATGGAAGGGCGGATGTGCTCCCAGCCGGTGTTTGTCTATGGGCCCTGTTGCTGATTCAATAGTGGGGGGTTTGATATTTTACATCTGTGGAATCACGTTGGTTGGTCGAGTCTAGCCGGTGCTTTCTCTATGAGGCGGATTTCCACGCTTTCTGTGTCGTCGCACTGACTGAAGCTGCAGCCCAACCCAAGGGCACGCTACATTCCCAGCTTTTAAAAAGGATTAGCGAAAAGAAGTGAGCAAAGCGGGCTTGTTCTCGCGCTAAAAGGGTTTGTTGGGGTTTGTTTCATTTTTTTGCGAGCACTTGGGCATGGGCGCCAAGTGCCGGACCTAAGCTCCCCAGTCCACCCCATATACTACGCGCAGGGAATGTTGGCGTCGGTTGCCCTTGGAATCAAAAAAAAAACTTTTTTTTTCAAAATTTTTTTTTTTTTTTTTCTTTAAAAAAACACCCCCCCCCCCACCCCGGGCCCCCCCCGGTGTTGGTTGTTTTGCACAGGAATAGGTCGTGGTTGGTTGGATTTGATTCCCCGGCTGGGTTTCACCGGCTTTGCGAACGTTGTCTGAATTCGGCTGAAATCCAAAAACCCTAACCCGGCGATTTTTTTAAAAACCCGAATTTTTCCGTTATTTGTTGGGGATTTCCGGGAGGGCCGACTTACCCCTTTGCTTGTTTCCATGGGGGGGGGTTTCTATGGGCCCTTGGGCAGGGCCGGTCAATCCCCTCCTTCCCTCCCCTTTTTTTTTTG
>Ga0163217_1073173_pt1 | contig 13923 bp, 10 predicted proteins | sample SynspAceP_FD_185933 | JGI IMG/M metagenome (GOLD analysis project Ga0163217, IMG submission 185933) | Saline lake microbial communities from Ace Lake in Antarctica - Synechococcus sp. Ace-P (PacBio error correction) | ecosystem: Environmental > Aquatic > Non-marine Saline and Alkaline > Saline ... | reverse complement strand
ATGCACGGCTATCGGTGTGACCGTTAGATCATGAAACCAAAGGGTTCGCCGTCTGGAAAAAGTTCTGCAGGTCCGACGGCCAAGCCGCGCTGATCGCGTATTTTGTCCGGTTTGCGAAACAAGCTGATCTGTCGGGAACACGCCGCAAATTCAGAGCGGTGGCACACGGCGCTACCGTCCACGGCGGCGTGCGCGACATGAAGCCTTCGGAAACATCGTCCATCGCCCCAATGCTCGCAGCAATCGGGATCGTCCAAATGGTGGGGACGTACTTTTCGGAACGTTGACCTGCTGGCAGATTGCGCCCGGCGACAACGTCAGCGCCCAGAACGCCCGCAGCGCGGCCTTTGCAAATTGGGTCGGGTGGTTGCCACGGGCGATACCTCTTTATTGAAACAGCGCATACAATCATGGGTATGGATAAGTTCTTTAACACACAAATGGACGCGTTTAGCAAGATCAGCGGACATTGAAAGCGGGAATTCACAACATATTGTTGTCGCATGCGCAACAGTGAGGTTGCACAACTGAATTTCCTAACAAAACGTTAACGCTCTCGGGCATTGCACTTTTCAGCGCACAAGCTTCCGCCCAAAGAATTCGTGCCCGCGACGTGATTTAACCTGCCGCACCTGCCCAGACATTCGCGGGCGCGTCCGCGTAAACCGCATGCAGGTTAACAGAATTTTCAATCATCTGCCCGTCATCCGGCCGGCTTTTCAAACAGCACACCACGGTGCGGCCACATGTCGTCCTGAATCTTGCGCTGCTGCTGCGTCAACCAAGGCCTGCAGCGGGATAGACCTCTGCCATGACGCCTCCCACTGCGGCTTTTTCCGGCCGCCGGGGTTGCGCGGGACGGGGTGGAGTATTGAAACGAATACGCCTGCCCGAATTCGACCTTGCGGATCAGCTCTAGCGTCGCCTCGAAATCTCTTCCGTTCTGCCGGCGGAAGCACGAATAAAAGTCAAGAGGACGGCATTTGATATCAGGCCGTGCTGCGCGGATGCGGCGACCAGTTTTTCAGATAACTTTCCCGCCGTATGCTTGCGGTCATCGGCTTCCAGGATGCGTCAGAAGCCGGACTGCACGGGGCAAAGCAATAGGCATCAGCTTGTCGCAGGTGCCATGCGCCTCGATCAGGATCATCCATGTCGTTGGGGAGGCTGTTGGTTGAAACGGATCCGCTTTAGCCCACAATGGCGGACAAATCAATCAGACGGCAGGCCTGCGTCATGGGACCGTGATTAGGCTTCACATTTCGTGCCCCAGGCAGTGATCTCTGCCCGCCAGCGTCGACCAACTCTCGCGCTCGCGCATGACGCGTCGGGCCGGGCGCTGACCTCTGACCGCGGTATTAAGGACAACGCATAAGGCGCAGACTTTGTCGCAGCCTTCTTGCACGGTTCAGAAAGCAGGGCTGGCGCGCGCTTGATCTTTGGTGCGCGCCTTAAGCGGTCGAATTGTCGTTCAGGGAAATCAGTTGTCCGCGCCTTTGGCCCCGCGCGCCACGGCGCGTCCATGCGCGGAAGACGGTGTAGCTTTGCGGGCCAACCACCAGATCAACATCGGCGCGCGGGCATGATCTTTCGCCCTCGCTGCGCGACGCGCCTGCGACACGATCTTCAATCAGGTTCGCCCTTTAACGCACGCATCGCCAAGTTCGAATAAACCTTTCCGCTGCCTTTTCACGTATATGGCAGGTGTTCAAGCAGATCATATCGCATCTTCAGCGCGTTCGTCCGTGACATACCCCTCGCCGCCAATGCTTTCCGTCATTACGCTCTGATCGTAGACGTTGCATCTGCAACCATAGGTTTTGAGCGAAAAGCTTGCGTGGCGCGGACATGCGGACTGACAAAAAGGGACGGCTCCTTCCTAACGCCTTGGGCGGCGGGCTTGCAATGCAGGGCGATTCCGCCAAGTTGCGCGGCGAACCTTGACCCGGCGCATCCATGGACATTTTCAGCCTGACCGACTTTGCCAAACGGCGCGCGGCGCTGGCAAAGGGCCGATCGCGATTATCTTGCTAGAGGACAAGCGTCGAGGTCGACAGCCCCCTGCGTCAACTACCTTAAATCTGGGTTCGGCAGTCGTCGCGATTGCAAAGGCGGATATCGACGTCCCAGCTACTTGATTTCGCAAAGGCACGCGGGTGCACCACGATGCCGCCACGGAAAAACACCTGGAACCGACGCCGTAAATGCGTGATCGATGCGGCACCGGGGAGTGGATTTTACTACGGCTACACACAGAATTTACCTATTTTTTCCCTTCTGCGAAACGCCGCTGTCGGAGAAAGCTTGGCCTTTTCCGTAGAGGAAACGGCGCTTTAGCCTTCTGACCTAGTCGTCGAACCTTATGCGCGATCGGGGACGCCCACCCGACCGCTGTTAGCCTGCAGACGCCCATCTGGGACAAATCCGGCTTACGCGCTGGCCCGGCAAGGATAAGGACGACGCCTTTCTGGACCGCAACTGGACTTCTTTGGCGCTTGATGCGCTGCGGTTCCTTAAAGAACATATCCCTTCCCCGGCCGCCGCATCGACCGCATATCTTTGGTTCCGGGCGCAGCCCCGGTCTGCCGACGCGGCACGATCCACACATTTAACGAACCGGAAATTCAATACCCTTTGCCTGCCCGTGGCACAACAGCCTTACGCGACCCCTATGCTCTTTCGACGGCCAAGGCACATGCGCCGCAAACCCCGGATCCTCGCGCTATCAACATTCCATGGCACCAACTCTGCGCCGTTTGAGTGGCACTCCCAGCAGTTGCTGGACTTAGGCCTGATGGAGCCGGGTAAAGTGGTTCTAACGCCGTAAGGCTTTACGGCTGCGGACCCTTGACTGCGCGATTACGACCACCCTCGAATCCACATGCAACAGCGGTGACGCCGGAATTTTCGCGCAGGTAGCGTGGCTTGCTGTGGAATAGGGCCAATCGGCGCATTGACGCACAACCCCCGCACGCACCCGGTGCCTCGTTGATCAAGGCGCGGCACTCCGCCAAATAGGCCTGCGTCAAGATGGGCCGGTCCAGACCCGCGCTCCAGATTCGCCATCTTTCGCTCTATGGACCTCTTGCTCTGGCACGTGGCGCGCAAAGTGGACCGGATGACTGCCAGCGGACGCATATTGTCATCCCCGGCGGCAGGGGTTCCAAATCACATGCAGCCGGTCCGGCAACGGCGACGCATCCCCAATATCAAAAGGGATGCCGGATTTGGCACATGCGAGTCGACAGCCGCAGCAGGTCAATATGCCGCGTCAACAAATCGATCTTGGATCAGCCAAGCGGACAGTTAAAGAAATATGTGCCGACTCCAGTAGGACCCGGCGTCCTTGAATTTACCATGTCCCAACGCTGCTCGCAAAAGGTTACGCGCCGTTAACGCTTTGACGGAATTATCTCAGCTGCGCCGCAGCCGGATGACTACATCCGACGGCCACGACTGGGCGCCGTTCGAGGGCTTGCGGCAGGCTCGGATATCCAGCGGGCCTCGCGCGGTGCATCGGTCAGCTCGGCGGTGTCTCCCAATAAAAATGCGGGGATGATCGCACCATATCGGTGTCGAAATAGCTTTTGCAACCGTCGGACAGTGATTTCACGCAGCAACCGCGCACAGAACGCACGCAACGTGTGTGTACACGGTGGCAAAGCGGATACCCGCTCGTCACAAATCGCGCGGCCGGGCCAAAACAACCCTCGCGTGCGTGCGGTCCATCCCGTCCCCCATCAAGCAAGGCGGCCAGCGGTCCACACGTTGGGCGGGTTCGGACGCATTCCAACGCCGCCAGCGCATTGGCTTGCCGTGTCGGTCGTGCCGGGCGAAAGTTGGGCAAATTCACTCATGTCCATTGCATATGGGATCCAAGGCCGCGGATCACGTCTTTCCCGATCTGCGCAAGGCTTGCCCTTGCAAAGGCCGTAATCTAGACGTGGCGCGCAAAATACTAACTGCAGCCGGCGCAAAGATGCGCCCAGACCGACACGAAGGATCGCCATGGCCGAGTATCCCACCACTTCGACAAAGACGCCCTTTGGGCCTGCGCACGACGCGAAACTTTTCGGCCCAACGGCAATTGCCCAGACTGCCTGCGGCGCCCATGCTTGATGAGTGGACCGGAATCACCGACATCTCTGGCGATGGTGGCGCGCACGGCAAGGGCCACGTGGTCGCTGAATTCGATACACGCCGGGACCTTTTGGTTCTTTGACTTGCACTTCCCCGGCAACCCCATATGCCCGATGCCTTGGCCTTGACGGTTGTGCAGTGACAGGCTTCAATCTGGGCTTGGCGCGGGCTGGCAGGGTCGCGGGCTACGCCCTTGGTGTTGGCGAAGTGAACTGACCGGCATGGTCCGCCCTGACCGCAAAACGCCTGAAACCTACAAGATCGATTTCACCAAAGCGATCCAGACCCGCCGCCTGACGGATGGGCGTCGCTGACGGCATCGTCGAAGCTGACGCGAAGTCATTTATATCGTCAAGGACATTGAAAGGTCGCCTCAGCGAAAGCTGATCGCGACAGGGCCCTGCACCCCGTCTTGCCGGATCGGCCTTTGCGCGAGCAAGTCGATCCCTTGCATACTAAAAACCCTACAATTGCCCCTAGCGCGCGCCTGCACCTCTTATATGGTTGCGCAGCAGCCAGTGTGCCTAAACATACCCCAAACTATTGAAGGAGTGCGCCCATGCGTTTCGCGTCGCATCACCGGTTTGGGAAGTGTCCGCCCATCGGTAATTAATGCACAAAGAAGTCACCGCTTGCCCTGAAAAGCAGGACCAGCGGTATCGAAGCCTCGCCCGAGATGCAGAACGCGGATTCCGCAGCCAGATATCGCTTGGCACGCTTAGATCAATCGTGGCGGGACCACGTCGACAAGCGGACCCTGCGGTTATGGTCGGTGCGGCCTACTGCCATATTTCATGACGCAAGCGATGCGGATCGGGCCTGACAGAGAACAGATCGTCAATCGATGACCGGCGTGATCGACCGGTTTCGGGCGGGGCCTCCACCTCTGCCATGTTTTGCCGCGCACCAATCCGTGCTGGGCCACTGGGCGACTAAACGGATCGGGCCGTTCGGCTGTGCCAAAGACGATGTCTTCGACGGTCAGCGCAAACTTAGACGGCCTTCAAGATCAAGGGCATGAACTTTCCATACCTCTGCCTGCTCGACATCCCTGCATTGCATCGGGCATGGCTCAGTCGCTAGCCGACCGTCCCCTGGACCACGGGCAGATAATTCTAATGTCGCCGGCACGGCGCGAGGATCCTAGGAGGCGACTTTCTGTCCGTGTCTTTGTTCGACGCCATCGGGCTCGCGCCCCATGAGCAGGCACAAATTCACTAACGACAGATCCGCGAGCCAAGCCTCTCGGGCGTGTGACGCAGCGCAGATGGTTTCGTAATTGCAGGGGCGCCTTCAGCTTATAGGTTGTGCTATGAAACGCTGGAAGCGCCAGGCAGCGCCTCAAACACAGTTAGTTCGTTCTCAAGATTCTATGCAAAGTCTCTACCGGCTCTCTGCCACTTCTGACGGTAGGTCTGTGACGATCCGATCGCGCCGATACTGTGCGGAGAGCGGCTGAGGCGGCCTTAATTCCGACTGGCGCTGAAAACGCTGCCGAGGGCCGCATTATCAGCGTCAATATGTCAATCGCACCATAGGCACGCAGCACCCACGTCGCTATGTGGCGAAGTTTTGGGCGTGCCGCCGCGTCTTTGGGGGCGCTAGCGTCTTCGCCGCCCATCTCCTCGACCAAGCGATGACGGGCACAGCAATGCTATTACTGAAGTATCGGCACACTAGCGCACATGACAGGCGAGAGTGCTATTGTGGCCATACTTGCTACTGCTGTGCAAGACGATTTTTACTCCAGATCAATACGTCCAGACAATGTTTGTATCGAGGACCGTTCGCACCTCTCTAAATTACTTCTCGAGCACTTGAACACCTACCTCCTAGCGAGATTACGCACAGCGTAGCGACTACCGTTATTCGGCTCACAAAGTCTATGGACGATATATTTGGTTGTTGTGTTTTGGCTCACCATCTCAACTGGGAATAACTTTGTTGCTTGTCCTGATCTCGGCTTTCTAGATCAGCTACGGCACCGGTAAATTGTGAGTTTTATTACTATCGAGCTAAAGTGGGTGCATTACACGCGGCTTACGACTCCATGATGTTGTTTGGGACACACTGAGTCGTGTCGATCTCTGCGCGAGTGCCCTATATGTCTGGATTATAGAGCCGGAGCTCTGGAAGCGAGCTTGGTTTATACAGTGTGGGTGGTTAAGCGCGGGAACTTAACGGGATCATTTCCTTATCGCGCACTATCTCGAGGCTTCGGCAGATGCCTGTAGCTCATGGACCAAGTGTGTTCGCAAGGATCAGTTAGTTTGACGTTGATTAATTTTTCTTGCACCCTGCTTGGCGAAAGCGTACGGATTCGGACTCGATGACTAGACTGCTCCGAACGTGCCACACTAGGCAATTGTGAGTGTCTAGTGGATCATGTCTCTGTCCTTTCGCGTACTCCTTGTTAAGAGAACACAATAGCAGTGGTCACTGTACGTGCACATCTCCACATTTGATCATTGCATGAGTTCGCACTCCTCCTCGTATTCCGGGATATTAAATAATCGAACTGCAGGCCGTTTATATTATTCCACACACGCTCAGGAACGCTGCTTTTGGTATCTTAATTTCTCCGCATATGTCGTTGCCCTCGTGAGCAATTATCTTAGTGTCATATCTTTCTGCCCTGAATCTGACGTGGCGTCATAAACCGCGTGCAGGGGTGTGTGGTCTCTATTCAGAGAGCATGAGGGACGGCGGCACGATTCCTCTCTGCGCGCTCTATCACTAAAATTCAAGCGCCACTATGCAGTGAGTGTCTCTGAAATGTACACACACCGCGTTATAAATCGTACTTTTATATCGGTCTATTGAGTCGGTAACACTCCAAGTAGGCCGAGCTTTGTTACCCTAACCGTGCTCGAGTGTGCCCGCCTATTATATCGACAGACTCGAGACTCGCTCGAGTCTTGGGCCCGCAATGTAATTTGGCCCGCAACAGGGGATTGCGGCGATGAATTACTTGGAGGATACGTCTCTGGTGAATCGAGCCCGGTACTCGCAGCATGATGCCGCAGCGACTGCGTGATCGGCGATCGTTCCGGAGAGCTGCGTCTCGCGGCCGCACTCTCTCAATATTGCTTAACATCGGAAGCAGATATCTACCCGGCCCGGTCCAATGCGAACATTGGAAGCGGAGTAGTACTTGGCTTATAAGGCTCTGTGTTAATACTATGCATATACTAAAGATAGATTGTGCGATAATATGACCACCACGCTCTGTGTTCTCACGAGATTATCTGTGCAGTAAACTGCTCGTTTACACTGCTTACTGAGGCTCGTCCGCAGCGGATCACAATGCACAAGGCAAGGTGAGTAAGGCTCGTTCGATCACAGGATACTTATCGGAGAAAGAAATCGAAAAGGCGGGGGCCAGCCCCCTCCCTGCGGGACTCCCCTGGGTATTGTGTGATCCGCATAGCATGTAGATTATACCTATGTGTATGTCTGGCATCTATCAAGCAGTACATGCGGCAAGATCGTGTCGTGGTCTTGTGTGCTCGCTGGTCGCTCTGTAACGAGTCAGAAGTTTAGTGTCAGATCATTTTTGGTAAGCCTCACACCGCAGTCTTGCACGTGTGAGCCTTAGGGGTGCGCCGTAGCTCTGAGAGCGACGTGGGGCTATGGATACACGCAAGATAGTGCTCCTTGTGCATAGGTTATTCCTTTTGTATACTTATTACACTGTCGGCTTCACTATACTCTCGCGTCTATTCGCGAACTTCGATAGTATTTTTCAAGGGCAAACTTTGGTTAGTCTAGGGGTATGTTGATATGTCGACTCCACACATGCCAATGTTGACTCTTCGGGTGTTCTTTAACTTGTTAACTTCGTTCTCACTCTCATCCCTGAGAGCTCTGTTGTCCGTGACGGGCACAAACTGCGCGGTGAGACTGTCGCGTGGTCGAGATCGCAATCTCACTAGTTCATCACTCACATTAAACTTTTCCAAGCGTGAGTTGTTAATCCGGCACACACTTAGGGCCAGACCATTCACAACCCCGTTCATCGTTCATGCTGAGCGGCTCCACTCTGCGCGCAACGGGGCTTTATTTAATCTTTGCAATAGTGCAGGCAGGCTTGAATTGCTTCGTTAGGCACGATATACAAATCCGAGAACTCACTTAGTCCTCACCAGCGTTATGCTCTCGAACAAGTTGTCTTTTCTCTCTGCTGACAACTCAACTCAGTTTTCATGTGTCCGTGTGGGATATTTGTCACACGTCCAGGGACCTACTAAGTTTTTATGAATTGTATATATTGTCTGGATCAGACTCTGGTCTCATATGATAGCGGCGTGCGCACCTCTCTCGTAGAGCTCTCGTTCGTACACCAGTAATTCTTCCGTGGCTCGTTCAGTCTTTCAGATTTCAACATTGCGTCAGATGCATTTTTAGAGATGATATGGCTTCAAATTCTATAGTGATGCGGACCGGTGTCGGCCTGTTTTGCCAGAGTCTTGTTCATTTTTGCGTCTACACTGTCCAGAGTTTACATACAATTATTTCAACTCCGTTTTACGGCGTAAGTTTGAATACGAACTTATATATGTGTATAACATAAGTGCTGTCAATATATGGGTGCAAAACCGCTTTCGTAACACCCCTTGGAACCTCCGTAGTAAGGTCCTCTGCCACACAATGTGCTATCTCGTGTGTATTCCGAAAGCGACAGTGAGGCTCCCTATAGTCGACAATTACACCACAATTTGTATATATTCGTGTATAAAGAAAAATATCTTTGTTGACGACTCACACATACTTAACTTCAGCCCTTAGCTCCGGACAAGAGCTGCAAATAGGTGTCGGCAACAGCGTAACGATGATCAAGTGAGCGGAACTTAGCTACGTCGTTTGTCGTATGAAGAACACGGCGCAGAGCCACCTCTGGCGTGGCGGCACGCTGAACCAGGAGGTCGTGAAATTATAGCATGGACTTGATGCTCTGCCGTCCGTCGCCCGGACTCGGCACTGGCTAAAGTGTTTGCATTGTACTGAGATAATATCTCAACGATCACACTGATACTGCGGATTGGAGTCTCAGATATATGGAAGAGTCGAGCGGCCTAGACGATTTCATCCTCCCCGCATAAGTTAGTCTGTCTTGCACTTTATTGGGAAACTTGCATACCTTGACACTCCTCTCAACCCGATTTACTCTCTCATCACTCGCAAAGTCTGAGCGCTCTTATTTGAGTAAATGTGTCTCGGTAAGTCTCGCAGAACATCTCTTCACACACGTGCACACAGGACAACTTGCATCTCTCAGATCCCTTTGGCTCTCTTCTCTCCGACAGGATGGCGCTTGCTCTTTTTTCGAATAGGGCTTAGTGCACATCTCTTCTTAAGCGTTGACGTCTCAATGACACTAACATAGTCAGCTCTGCACCATCGCACATGTCGGTGGGATGACTCTGACTGAGTGTCACTTGTTGTGCGAGGAGGGCTACATTTGGGCGTTCTTTAAGCGCATTGTTGTTTCGTGACGTACGAGGTTTAAGCCTATTAATGGTCACGCAGACCGTGCATATGTGCCAAAGTGCCTTGCGGACACTCACGTATTCACCTGCTAGTGTTCGTATTATTTCCTCTCGTGATGCTCTTAGGTTTAGAGGATCAGATAAGCACTCGGTGAGAGGACTGGCGTTAATAAATAATAAGGGGGCAATCGGGCACCTCATTATCATTCTTTAATATGCATCAAATAATGTGCGCCCGGACACACACTACTTTTAACCTACATGGCAAGGGATTTTTTCCCTGATAAGTCGTATGCGTTGTATTGAAATTCCGACAGGAACTAACAAGTCTTAACTTCCTTGTTTTTTAATTCTGTCTGATTAAGTAAATTGCCGCACCAAATTAAACTCGAACGGTTGCCATTTCTTAGGTTATTAAAATTTTCATACACAAGGTATTAATACGGTCCGTCCTTTGGACCGTCAGGAGCAATGAGGGAAAGACATAAGATCAAGCGCAGGGCAAATCTTCAGCCGATCATAACGCGCGCACCACCACTTCTTGCCCAAATCAGGCATAGTCTTACGATCTATGTTTATCAGACCAATCAAGGTCATATCAAATTCTTTAGGCAGGCTTTCACCTGACGTCCCCAGGTCAAGGGTATCGTCCCCAACCGGTTCTGATTTTAAAAATTGGGCAATCGCGCAAACACGTCGGCAGTATTGGCCCAAATATCCTTCTTGCCATCACCGTTCAAAAATTCACAGCATAGGCGTTAAAAAGGTTAGTTGGCATAAATTGACTTTGCCCATAGCCCCATGCCATGATCCTAAAAAATTCATTCATGGCTAAATGTCTGCCCCCTGTTCAACAATAGTCAAAGCTGCAAATAATTGTTTTTAAAGGGAAAATCCTTCTCTGCGAACCTCTAAAAGCATAGTCGCTAGAGACGAAATAACTGGATACTTTCCATGTAGCGGCCAAAGTTACTTCATTGCCACAGCGCTACGGATAAACGAAGCCTGCACACCATATTGCCGCTCCACCTGCGCCAAAACTACCTTGTGTCTGTGTTCGAACTCATAGTGCCTGGTTTCACTTCAATCAGTACACGTGTGGCTAAATATTTATCCAGGCTTATTTTGCTTCCAGGTTGATTCTTATCTGCTACAACGGCTTTTTGATGAAATTGCACATCATAAATGAAGTCAATAAATTTCACTTGGCAAAAACCCTTGTGAACGCTCTATTTCAGTGCTTTAATAATAATCTTTCAAAACTACTTGAAGGCAACATTGCAAGTGACGCAATTGCAATATAAAATATCGAAAACTGCACATAGTACTTTTTTAAAAGCATCATAGTTACGACCCCTTGTGCGATTAAATGCGTTTTTAGAGGTTTTCTTGAGGCAGGTGGAAAGCTGTAATAGTATCCTTTGCTACTGAGTCATTTCGTTAATTTTAGCCACTCTAATCGGCGCTTAATTTTCGCCCCATCTTTCAAAGGATATCATCAGAAATGGGTAAACAAAAAGGTTGCATGAGAGCCTTAGGTTACTTTTCTGAAAGTATCTCGGTCCAGCACCAAACAAATAAAGTCTCATTCTTTTTTACTTGCTTTTATATACAGCGCACAACATTTAATGGCCTCCTAGTTATCATTTTCATGTGACATTCTCAGCTAACTTTAGCTCGATCTGACACCCAGCAATTTTAGACAAAAAGAATTCTCTGCGCAGCCACTAAATTAAAATCAGGTTTCCAAATTCCATCGTCGTAATTCGTCGTGTTTAAACCAGCACAAGAAATCAGTTGAGTTTTACTTGCTTTTTAGACCCCACTATTTCGATAGGAATTTTCAAGTCATTGCCACCTGTTACACAACTTCACGGATAGCAGTGCTTACTTTTTTAAATGGCGAATATTCAGTCAGGCGTTCAACGCGGGGTGGATAAGAGCTTGAAGGCGTTTCTGAACAGTTTTATGTATAAATCAACAATATTGCCTTCACATGGATTTCCGAATTCATGAGTGATTAATACCTTGGTACACTGGCTAATGCGGCTTTATTAGTCGGTTTGCTTTTTAGCTATTTCAAGTAAGTTCTGCTCTTTTACCACAAAATTAACCGCTAAATCTCTTTTGCCTAGCCGTTTTCCATCGCCATGCAGCTAAAACGTTGCAAGACCAGCACATGATTTGCCCGTTAACTGCCAATTATGCGTATATGCCCAGATTATACTGATTCTGAGCGATGGTCGTTCTTTTTTTACGGCCAAACCTTGCTATTTCTGTAAAGATCAGCTAACTTGTTTGCTCAACGACTTTTGCTTTTCAATTCTGGATATAGTTGATAAAGATTAATAAATACATCGTTAGCCGCGTAGGCACACTTGTTCAGGCCCCAAAGGGACGAGCAACCAATCTGTTTGCGAGATCCCCTTTATCCACTGTACATTAAAGCATAGTATCCCACTAGCTTTTGCAATTCCAAGAGACGTCCCATACCAACAAAATTACTGGCAGGCAAAAATTGGCTATCAAATATAGGGCTGGCCATATTTTAAAGGCATGCCAAAACGTTCTCTAAATCTTCGAAACAGGAGTTGCAAGTACTTTAACAACCTGGGGATAGTCGTTAAGGCAATCAAACTTGGAAAATCCTCTATTTTAAGGGGGATCAACCAATACCAACTCTGACCATCGTATAGTTGAATCAAGCCCAATTGCGGATAAAGGGTGGCGAGTTCTAACCAAAACTCAGTTAGTATTCGACAGCCAAGGTATCACTCTGGACTCGCCTTTGCACAAAAAAACTGCTCTGAAGGCGTTGTATCAGTATAAAGGTATAATTGCATATCATTCCAAAATAGTAAAAGCGCAATAGCCGGGCTTTATTACATGATTAATAAAGTTAAAACTTATTTACTTCGCGCAAGATCTCTCAGCAGCATGGGGAGAGATAAATAATAAATAATGTTTAAGATCAAAATTTAAAAATAATATCAGAATTTAAAAAGCGTAAAAGAGTCACTTGCCTAATATTCAGAGATTCGCTTAATGGTGGTAATTGTCCCATAATCTAAAAGTGATTGTGGATATTCAGAAACAAACTGAATTCCTCGTCTGTGTCACGTGAAAGGATTAATTTAAAAAAGTTAGCTTATTCTACGTCGAACTAATTAGTTATTTTGATAAACATTCAGCCCGATGAGCACTTTAACCAAATAACAATCAATCTATCTTCGATAATTTGGTTAAAGTAATCCTGTAAATACCTGCCGTACTCTATAACTGTCTTGCCCAGAAAGCTTGATACAACCTTCCCCCCTTGGGTTTAACTGCAAGATCATCTATACGAGATAAAATACGGCTGACTCTTTATTAGGATAACACGAAGGTCTTTGCAAAAACACGACTTTTTGAACGTGATGTTATATTTTTGCCATGCTTCTTTAATCATTAAGTAAATCTTCATAAACTCATCTCAGGACTCTTTAGACCGTGCCGATAATGCACTAAATCTCGTTGATCATCACGCTAAGCAACTGCCACTGCTTCATGACTTTTAATTCAAGAAAGGGAAAGGTTGCGTAGAGGCAGATTTCAGTCTCAACGCTTGATGTATTGACGGCTCAAATAGACTGTTGAACGTTTTGATCAACTGATCATAGATATGGCCCTCCCAATTAGACAGCAGAATTATGACGCCTATAACGTTATGATTGTCAATTTGGTCTATTTTTTTCAATTTACTGAATTTATGTGTCCTCAAAGAGAAAAAAGGTGCTTGGCGTTTTTTTTATCCGCTTTAAATTTAATCTTATATATCAGTACTTTATTAATAATTTTATTTATTATGGGTTGGCGATTGATTGGCGGCCAATATATAAACACCGCGAGTTAAAGGCCACTTTACTCCGTCCTGCTGCCTAACCTTGGTATATGCATAAATCTACTTTAAAAAAAAACCCACTTTCAGCTGTTTATATGGCAGGCTTGCTTCAATTCTCCGATAATGACTAAACCTTCTTTTCTGGCTTGGCTGTTCAGTGTTTTTGGATCGATTACCTTTGTTTGAATAAAGCGGACAAGTTCAAGCAAATTTCACCCTGTTGCCTTGTGGTAACGAATAAAAGCCAACTGTTGCCATACTTGCCAAATTTTCGAATTTTTTCGAGTTGCCTTGCAAGAAATATTGGAGTTTTTGAAAATTTCTTTACACCGAGGATAAACATTAACTTACCTCAGTTCTGGATAAAGGAAATTAGAGTATTTCAAAGAAACTAATAGCCTCGTTCTCAAAGAG
>Ga0163217_1007708_pt1 | contig 13926 bp, 7 predicted proteins | sample SynspAceP_FD_185933 | JGI IMG/M metagenome (GOLD analysis project Ga0163217, IMG submission 185933) | Saline lake microbial communities from Ace Lake in Antarctica - Synechococcus sp. Ace-P (PacBio error correction) | ecosystem: Environmental > Aquatic > Non-marine Saline and Alkaline > Saline ... | reverse complement strand
TTCCAAGGAATCCAGATGGTCATGTAATTCATCAAACATTATATTTTCAATTAATTTTTTTTCTAGAAATAAGCTGAGAGGTGTTTACTATCAATAGGAGGCAATGCATTATAATTAAAAAAAGTACCCATTCCAATAAAAATTTTCAGGCTGATCTCCATCAGTATAATCAGTAAATTTTAAAAAAGCGTACACATACTCCGCAATTGTTAAAAAATGTAATCATATAATTAAAATAGAGCAACATATCAATGTTTCTTAAAGGACATTCAGCAGTTTCTGAGTTTTTATTTTTTTTCCAAAGCATATAACAAATACAAAAAGTACACTAGTTAAGGAATGGAAAAAGTATTTTTGAAATTGGAAAAAGAAAATGTAATTTACAAATAAGCTGTAAAAATAAATACATTTATACCCAGCAGTGTACTGCCGATATTAAAAGTAGCATCCTTAGGGGAAAAAGGCGTAAAATAAATGCATAAGTAGGTTTTCAAGGCCATGGCGGGGACCGTTTTCGAAATTAAAAAACGACCACATTGATTTTATTTATTTGAAAACAAATCGTTAAATACAGCAAATGTTGAGAAGTTGTTCTAAAGTTTGTGGTGAAAAAACCTATGAACTTGCCTCTCGTTATTTTTTTTATCATTTTTTATAGATTTTAGTTCTTTGTATTGGGTCATATTTACCTTTATATTTAAATAAATAGATTTGAAAATGGGAAAAATTATATTCACAAATACTTGCCCTTCAATGTTGTTTGCTATTACAAGGCACAAAGTAAGCAGAAGATTGTAAAAAAGTTTTACACTGGCAAAACGGAATGGAAGGTCATGGTTTTGAAGACCACAGCATCCCTAATGCAAATATAACCATATTTTGGAAGTGGGGTTCTAGAAACGAAATACCCTGGAATTCGGGGCTTTCTCCTTTTTTGAGACACATTGATGTTTAACGGATCTAAATAATTATGGACCTAAATTATTCGATGAACGATGGGGGCTTTCTGGAGGTTAGTAATAATGCCATTACTACGGGAAAATGTTACGGTGTACACGATTGGTTTCCATCTTCACACTAGAACTACTTATTTTGATTTAGAAGCTGGACCGTATTGAAAAATTTAGCCCTAGATCTAAAATGGGTCGAAAGTGAAAAGGGACGTAGTACTCAGCGGCGCAGGCACTGGATAGAAAACTCAATTTTAGGAAAATTTAAGTGAGGAGTAAAAGCTTACAGCTTTTTTTTGGCACACCCTTACGCTGGTCGGTTTATTGAGATATGAATCTGACATTAAAAAATTGGACCATTGAAGATTTACAAAACCTATTTTTGATACCTTTATGCGCCAAATAATGCAGTGGTAGTAATTTCAGGTGGACGTGCTCTCTTGAGGGCGTTTAAAAAAACTGGCGAACAGTACTTTGAAACCCATAAGCTCAAAGCACTCGAGAAAAGTACAACTGTTGAACCTGAGCAACGTGGGGAAAAAAGGAGTCATGGTACATAAGCAGTGAGTTTACTCCTAATGTATTACTAGCCTACCATGTTTCCAGGAGACCAACACCCAGTTACTTACGCTTTATATGTGTTAATTCTATTTTAAGCAATGGAAAAGCAGTAAGCTATACAAGCAGTCCTAGTAGATGAAAGCAAATAGCACCTCGTATTTAGTTATATGCCTGAAAGTTTTGATCCGAATTATTTATATCTATTGGGCGTTGCCAATCAAATATAAATGCGAGTCAAAGTAGAGGATGGTATGTTAAAGTGTTTTTAGACGATGTTATGAGAACGGAATTACAGCCAAAGAACTTCAAAAGTAAAAAATCAAAAAATTGTGGATCTTTTATTCGGACACTAGGAAAACTATCGATGGTTAAAAGCAATACCTTAGGTTACCCTATGAGTGTATTTCGGAGATTATAAAAAATGTATTAACAGCGCCAAGATGCCTATGAAAAAGTAACGTTGAAAGATATTTAAACGTGTTTGCTAAACTCTATTTTACTAAAAAACAATAGAACGATTGGGTGTTACAAAATAACGAATTTAGAAATTTTAACGACTCAAAATACATAGGTACTTTAATCATATAATCAGATTATTACATAATTCAATTTATAAAAAAGCTATTACTTTATAGGGATTACGTACTCTGTTCGTGACTCCAATTTAGCACAAGATGCTTTTAAATTACCGGGACTACACAAAGTTTCAGTTAAAAAACGACTTACCATTTACTTAAATGGAGCAGCACGAAGTTCTTTAATACAGTTTCGAGCTGTGTTTCCTGCAGGAGCTATTTACGATAGTAAAGATCAGCTGGTTTGGCCAGCATTTACTGCCGAGCTATTGGTATTGGGAAGTAAAAACTATACAAAAAAGTGCCTCGGAAGAAAACACCGAAATTTTGTAGGTGCTTCTATATTTGCTGGGTGCAGGTAAAGAGAACCGCTTTTATTAGCATCTTCCTTTTTGAAGAAAGACCAACCAACAATTTTTAGCCATTCTAAAAGATGTGGTAATTAAATCCTACTTTTTCCAAAAGATGAAATGTGATAAAATGCTAAGTCGCAGATTAGTTAGAAATGGATCAAATGAAGAAAGTCCCGCGTTCTGTATTGGGAGTATTACAATCAATTTGTTTTTGGGGAGCCATGCCTTATGGAAATGCCAGAAGTGGGAACTTAAGAACTCCATTAAAAAAATATCGAGAAAGCTATTGTAGATTTTCATAAAACCACTTTGTCCCATCAGCATCAGCCTTGCAGTGGTAGGGGGATTTTAACACTAAACTATGGAAAGCACAATTAGAAGACTCTTTTGTCGTTGCATTGGAAAAGGAAATAGGTTCCTAAAGTAAATTTAGGTTGCATTTCCCACCACAGGAAAACTAGAGTTTTATTGTGTTAATAAAGAGATTGCAGTCGGAAAACTACATTTTTTACATTGGGGGTACAGGAATTGCTAGAAATAATCCCAGTTTTGGTTAGGTATTCGAGTGATTTCAATACCATCCTCGGTTGGTCGCTTTACCTCATGGTTGAATGCGAATTACGTGTAAAATTCCAGGATTTAACCTATGGGCACGAAGTTAGCCTTTTTAATCCGATATAAAAGTAGGTGGCAGTTTCGTGATAAGGGTACGTTTTACCGCTAATGAAAATACAGAACAAGCTATAGATTTAGCTTTTAAAAAACCTATAATTAGACTTCATACCCAAGGGCTTTAGCAATGAAGCCATTTAAGCTCTGCGAAGGACTATGTTAAGGGGACAGTTTCCCACCGGATTATGAAAACCAATAGTGCTTTAGCGAGCTTATTGACCCGACATGTTGTGTATAATTTTGATTAATGAAAATTACATTCACACCTTTACCAAGCAAAGTAGGACGAATTTAAGTTTGGCAAAATCATAAAAGGAACTGAATTGATCTATTTTCCAAAGATAATTATTCAGATTTGACTCGTAGCAAGCTTCACGAAGATAGGGGTTAGCTAAAAAAACGGAGATTGTTAAGCAAGTGAAATTTACGGTGATGGCTTTTTAGATAAAGTCTTAAGTTACAATAAAGCCAGTAATACTTTCTTACGGGGCTTTTCGTTTTTTTATCAGTTTTATAAATTCAAATGATGATTATAAGTTTTTAGCTTGGTACTTTAGCTTTTTAATACTATTAATCTTATTTTTAAAATTAATGCCTTTTCAATTGCAGCGACAGCGTAATTACTACATTATTACCATTCAATTTAGGTTTTCGAATATAGTGGTTGGCAAAAGCAAACCCCGGTCAAAAACAATGAGTCAGATGTTGATCAGCGCTTAAATACGTGCTATCTTAAAAAGAAAATTTAAGGTTTAGGTGCTGGAGAAAAAGACGCGAAAGTAATCTGCATTAGAAGCAGTGGTTTTGAATTGTTTTTAGATGATTGATACCCTTAACAGACCTTTCAAATTTTTACATGAATTCAATATAAACTTACTCCAGGGACATCAGGAGGCTGTTAACTATGTTGGAAGTCGATGAACGTTTTAATATCATTTCAACCACTAGAAAAGAGTTATATTTATTTATTTTTCTTACGTGAGAAAAAAGGCCATCCTTTTCTGCGCTTTCCATTACCTGGTAACTTTTTTAGATGACTTGGATATCGATTTGATGGTTGCAAGCTGCTAGTTTATTTCAAGGAACGCATATTTTAATCATTACACTGCTAGACCTCCAAGAAAGTACTAAGTTATGCGAACTATAACTTTCATGTATTCTTTAACCTAATGAAAATACTAAGTGCTTAACTTTTTTCCTAAAAAGAGCTATCCTTACATTATTGTAGGAGCAGGTTTTATGAATGCGCTATCATATTCGGATGATTATGGTGTTTTAGTGCCAGGTGGTTAAAGGCGAACTAACGCTAGAGGAGGTGGTGCATTCGCTGAGGTCTTGAAAGCGAAGTGAAATTACCATTTTGTGGTCAGGCTCGGGCTTACCTATTAATTGCAGTAAGGTTTAAATAGAAAATCTTCATGTTATAATATTTTAAGTTACTTTAAAAAACGAAATTTTTTTTCAATCATTGCAACGTATTTTTTTTTTTTTTTTTTTTTTTTTAACAAAAATTAAACAAGACTAAACGCCTTCAAAATTTGCATCAGACAAGACAAGGCTCATGCACCGTTACCTTACTGGGCATAGAGAAAGGGTCTGTAACAAGGTTTCTATTTATTAATTATGATGAGAGTTCCATAGATTTGTGTTCCCTTGAGAATTAGAGGCTTTAAGGACGCAGAAAAACTCAAACGCTTTACCCTTGGATAGACGTTGTGAATTAGCGATGAAGCGTTATTGAGGAACTAGGAAAATTATTAGGTTTAAATTCTTGGTTTAGAAGAGCTGTAACATTCAACAACGTCCAAAAATTGATGAGTATTGATGCTTATATTTTTGAGTTTTTACATTGCTTTATTAGATGAAATCAAGAGATTGTAACGTGAGCATTTAGCCATGGGCTCACTGGAAAAATCGGTAGTTGTTTTTCAAGAATTAAAAGATGGATTGTTTTTAATGTGTTCGAGATTCGTATTAAGAGATAAAATTCTGGACGCATTAAGGAACAGGGGTGCAGACTACTTTTCTTTGCGCGTCTTGGATTTGCGGTGGTAGATAACTATTTTCATATCCAGAGCATTATTCAATAACACCATTGAAACTTTAGAAGATGCGGTGTATTGATATCCAACGCCAGACGTTGCCCATAAAATTCAGGATTTAAAAAAAAGAAGTCCTTGAAAATACGCCGAAAAATTGCACCGTTAAGAAATCGTAAGTCGCTAGGTTAGAAAACCCAAGCACACGCTAATCTCAGTGATACAAAGCTATTTTTACGAGATGTGCTGACCACTGTGTTGAAAATTAATGAAAGCTTCATAATTTATAGAGAAATGTCTGTATTGAGTTTAATGGAAATGTACATTGAGTAATATGGATAATAAAATGAACGAAGTCATTTGAAAGTTTTTAACCATCATGGCTTCTATTTTTATTCCCTGACTTTTATTGTGGGAGTGTATGGTATGAATTTCGACCATTATGCCCGAATTACAATTCAACCTACGGTACCCTATAGTTTGGAGGTGTTATGATCTTAATGTTTATCGGTAATTGCTGTTTTTATTTTAAATCTAAAAATGGTTTAATTTAACGGCACAAATAGACGCCCCCAGATGATAAATACCGATCACCCCGATTCACATACAATACTAACAATAAAACCCACGTTCTAGGTTGCTAGCTAATTTATAAGGCAAAGCCTGGCGCGCCACCACTACTCCATACTGAAAAAAATGCCTTCTTCTTTGGCTAACTTAAAGCATTTGGGCAGATTTCTTCTCGCTAAACTTCTAGCACTTGATCTACTTTTGAGGCATCAAATATTTAGGTAAATATTCTTTTTGGCATTTTTCGAAATCCCAGTGAATACTAGAACCGTCTGTAGGTTGTACGCCGGACAATTGAATTATTTTTATTTTTTTCTTTTAAATAGGTTAGGACGTTCCCATGTGGTACCTGTGGTAACCCCATTGGAGGAAAACAGAAATGTTATTTCTCCTGCGTATCGTTCCAAAATTTCAGGACCTGTACTTTTGTAATGGCTTCCATTATTTGGATTACCAAAACTTGGTTAAGCATATAAAAACCTTCATTTTTCACTTTTTGCTTCTGGCATGGTTTCTGGCACCTTCCAATACCCAACATCAGCTTGAAGTTAAGGTTACTTTAGGCACCATAAGCTCGCATGGATTTGTACACGTGCTTTTGGTGGCATTCTCGTGGCATTACTAATTCAATAGCCAAACCATAAATACAGCAATCCATTAGCTAAGCAATTCCTTGTATTACCACGCGTGGCTTCTTATTCAAAGGGGTGCTTTTTGTAATAATCACTCTTTCAAGAGCACTTTAATCGAGTTAAGGCGGCTCGATCTTTTACGCTTCCCCCTTGGATTATGACCTTCGAGTTGTAAACAACATCGACATTTGGGATTTGTATTTTAAAACACGCGATAATACTCAAGGCGTATTTCCTATAAGTCTAAATATTATGGACATTGGGACTTGTTTGATTTTTAATTTCTGGAGGTGCTTGATAAAACTGTAGAATTGCAGCACGGATGATGTATAAAGGCATTACGCCGATAATACTATTTCTCAATACGTTTTGCCCCGAGATGGTAGCATTTGGCATAAATAGTTACATTTCTTTAATAGTAGGATGTCTTTTGGTTTGTTCGCAGGTTTTTTAGCCACATATAGCCCCCTAAAGTAACACCTTGGTAAAATTCGTACTGATCATAATAAATAGCCGCTTCGCCATAACAAACGCCTGGTAACCATGAATCTAATAAAAAGGATTTTCCAATTTGTGCGCCAGGATTATGTCGACCCGGTTTGGCGATGATGCAATTCTGTCATTATTCGTGCACTAAGGAACCTTTCACATACCAATTTCATGTGGGGCTAGCCTGATAGATGGCTGGCAAAAATCCCGGATAGGCCAATATTACTTTCTTCAATAGAAGAGGAGCAGGGTCACAGTCACAAGCTTCAGCATCTAAATTAGTTTTCTAAAATTTCTGGTTCTGGAGTTGTACCACATAATTTTTGTCCCAAATCTTTTTACAAGGTTTCTCAATTTCCCAGCGCCTTAATTTCTACAATTCATCGGAAATGCCTTTTCTAGGAGCACAAGATTTCTTCCAATTTTGGCGTTTCAATATCAAAGAGTGTGTAAAAAGTTATCTGTAATTACTTCTACCTTTTTTTGAGATCGAACCTAAGGTTTGGCTGATTTTTGTTGGGCGTTTATTTTTTAATAATCGATTATTGAATTCATAAATGAATAATAGATTATAAATTAGTCAATTAATTTTTAAAGGTACTACGGAACTCATTTTAAAACTTTTTTTAATTTACAGATGTATTTCATCTTTTTAAAACTGCGTTTTATGTACTTTTTGACTGGCGTAGCGATTATAGTGCTTAGCAGTTTTAAGTTCTTGGCAAATAGAACCACCCCTGATTTTATTCGTAGGGTTCTATGTTCAAACAGTGTATAATTCACTGAAAATAAGTTAAACTTTTCGCGATTGAAATTGGGATTACAAAAATATTATATGTCAGAGGCTACAATGAAAACCAGAAGTGTTACTTTTTTTATCATTCTTTAAAGAAGAATTTAATAACAGAGAATGGTTTGACGCACATAAAGTTGAAATTAAAAAAACAGGAAGGCTTTAGTCAAAAAAGTTTTAGTTCCATTTTTGAAAAGTTAAAAGTTTATGACGATTAGAAAAAATTAAAAATGTTTCGAATTTATTCGTGATGTGCGTTTTTTCTAACGACAAAAATACACCTTACAAATCGATTAGCGGGTTCTTTTATTTAGAAATGGCGCTAAAATTGCGGGGAGGTATTATATGCATCTTAAACCAGGTGATAGGTTTTAGTCCGTCGGATTTTGGGATCCTAAACAAAGGAAAGATTATTCAGAATTACGAAAGAATTAGAACTAGATGCCGAGAGTTTCGGTAACCTTTATTTCAGAACCCAATTCCAAAAAAAATATGGGGAAATTTAGGAGGGTGAAGAATTAAAAACGGCTCCAAAAGGGTTTGATAAAGAGCACCAAGACATTGATTAATCGAAAAAAAGCAGTTTATTTTTACCCGTAAATTCTTCGATCAAGAGGTGATTTCTTCTTTGATTTTGGGATTTAAAATTTTAAACCTTTTGTTGGCCATCGGCCTTATTTGACTTGATTGAGTGATATTTTAACTACTATTAACGGGGAGTCCTTGTACACTAAAGCTTTACTTTCAAAGTTTTGGGAATTTGGGTTCTTTTAAACGTTCCACAAGCCATTTCATCATACGCTTGTGAACGAAGAAGAATTAAGAAGTATTAATTATATTTCTTCTTAGGTAAATAATTCCTATAATTACACCTTTAAGTGTGTTTCTAAATTTCTATATCTTTTTTGGATCGGCATATTTCTATGTAATCAAAAGGCGCTTTTCTAACATAAGGGAATAGAATTATTTTTTTATGTTTTTTTATTATAATGGACTAAAAAAGTGCTATAAAAATTGGATTTTGCAACTTTCAGAATAGGTCGTAATTTTGTTGGGTTTTTTTTTGGTTTTTTTTTTTGGGAAAGCTTTCCTCTAAAGTAGGTAATCGGCATTTATCTGAGCTGACGAAATTTGAGGTCGCAGGCTTAATTATTTTTTTCATTTTCTCTATCATCATGACATCTTTTTTTAAAAAGTACTTATTATTCACCCTCATTAGTGTATTTATAGTTAGTTTTTAACGGTTTATGACATTGTGAAGCTTTAGGAATGGCGCTATTTTTTATTTCAACACATCCTTTTGTGGGTGCCTTATTCTTTTTATATCATTGGAAAAATTTATTATAACCCATGTAGCTCAGAGAAGAAAAAGTAGCCCTCCTCAAAGATGAGGCTATCACGACATAAATAGGATCTAAATTGGAAAGCTATTTCTTATACATAAAATCCAAGAAACATTGCTTAAAGAGTCGTTTAAATTTCAGAGTTTACTGCTTAAAAAGCTATTAGAGGCCTCTTATCTTTCGAATTATGCCTACTGTAATACTCGTAAATTAGGATCCTTAGCGGCAGTAAAAAAGTTTTTTTAACGCATAAAGAATACATCTTTAAGAAAAAAAGTGGAATTCGATTTTCTTTTACTTCATATTTTGGTCTTTCACAAAACAAATAAGTGGTTCAGATAACATTTTGTTGCTGTCGTCTAAAGCGATCCCATCTTTATCCTAGATATTATTAATAGATATAGGGCTGTTTCTACGAGTAGAACCCGCCTATACTTTAACTCAAAACTAAATACCAAACCCTTGAAATCGAACGAACTACTTTCTTCAAATTTCTTGATTTAAAATAAAGCTTAATAGCTTTTTCTTTTGAAGAATTACGGCTGATGAGGCTACTCGCATTAAAAAACATTTGGCAAAAGTTTAAAATAATATAGAGCTAAAACTTCTTCTGATGTTGAGGAAAAGGAAGGCTTTAGAATATTTTATGAGGATTAAAAAAGAAGTAACTAATAGAGTCGAGGCACTAGTAAATTGCAAGCAGTAAACCACGAAATTAGAACTCCACTTAAACGGAAATTATTGGTTTTACTGAATTAACTATGTAAGAAGATTCTTTGTCAGAGCCCCGAACATTCAAATGTATAGGGGCAATTAAATCCGTTCAAAAACACTCTTTGACATTATTTACGCAATTACTTAGACTATTCAAAAACAAGATCTGGTATTTGTAAATTTGGAGGCGGTAGATTTTAACCTGCATCATTTTAGTTAAAGATGTATGTTATATTTATTGTAAAACCTTGATTGCTAAATGAAGAGGTACGTTTATAGTTATACCATAGCAGGAGGGAATATTCCAACAGGGATTACTTTGGTGATCCTTCCAAAACATATCACAGATACTACTCAATTTATTAGGAAAACGCAATCAAATGTTGTGGACAAGGGCACCAAATATTCTTAAACGGTCAAAGCTAGTAAAATAGTGTGATAGCCATGGATGTTAGATTTTTACCCTTAAGGACACAGGAAATTGCGTATCGCTGGAAAAAATTGTTTAGGTCCAATTTTTGACTATTACCAGCAGGCCGATTCTAAATTTCAAAAAAATTATGGCGGCACTAGGTTTTGGGTTTAGGTATTGTAAAACACCTTTTAGATATCGTTCTAGGTTGGTGATATTAAGGTCGAGTGGAAAGTAAATGTGGCGTTACTACTTTTAATTTTTCAATTCGATATACCATTAATACAAATGCCTGAAGTTACACCCATGGTTAGCTCAGCGCAAGATTTGGTGGTCGAAAGAACAATTAAAGGCGTTCACTATTTTTGGTTTTTGAAGAAATACCATGAACCAAAATTAAAGTACAGAAATAGATTTACAGGGCGCTTGGGGGTGTAATCTTGTCACCGATGACGTTAAAGAGGCCCTTGTTCTTTTAGGAAAACTAAGAAAAATTGACTTTGATTCTTATGGATTACAATTGCCAGAGGACTAGTGGTTTTGTTTATCTTTTCAAAAATTGATCAGAGAAAATAAAAAGGCTTAAAATAAGTTTCCATACCCATCATTGCCTAACGGCTGATTTTTTCAATTAAAGACAAAAAATTATGTCAAGGAAAACGGGATTAATGATTATGTATTAAAACCGTTTGTGCCATAGAATTAATTACAAAAATAAAAAATAACAGTACTAAAGTAACGACGAGGCATGTCAAGATCAACGCATTGATTTCTACAAATTAAATGATACTGTTGCCCCTGATGTTAATTTGCAACCTTTTATTTCAGAGTGTTTTACAAGATCAGCCTGTTTGGAAGAGCTAATCCAGCTATTTCAAAAATAACGTGTAGAATTTGTCGGAAAAACTAAATAGACCTAAAAAAAAATTCAAATATATGAAGGTATTATGCTTTAGCACGAACCGAACTCAAAGCAAGTTTAAAAATGATGCTGCGGCTCATAGTCTTTATCGGATTGTAGAACAGATGCATATTATATGCAAAGGAAGAACCTGACTTTAAGTATTTTAAATTTCTTATACGATTGTTTTACAAAAGAAATCCTGAGCGTAGAAAATGCTATTGAAAGGGAAAGTTCTGGCTTTGAATTCAGAATAATAAAATAGGAGCCTTACCAAAGACTATAAAAATTTCATGTAGCTGAAGACGACTCTTTATATGGCGCTATATTTTGGCCCTAAGTACTTCAAAAGAGTTAAGGCATGAAAAAATGTGCTCTGCATCTAGAAAAAATAGGAGAGTTTCTTTAAAAAGCGAAACCATACCTTAGAATAATGCATCCAAACACTGTAAAGTTATTAGTACTAAAGGCTTAAGCACCTATTTTTTGATTCCAATGATTCCCAAAAATTTCACACATATTCTTTTGGGATTTAAGTATGTATATTTACCGATTCTAATTGCTTACGTATTCTTTATTTATTTTTCTTATAGAATTATATCTTAAAAAAAGTGCTAAAAATAACTCCATACAAAACAATCTGTACTTCCTGAGGTATGTGAACCTTTGGTGGATCAAAAAACTTCAGGGGGATACAAGGAAAAAAGAGCATAGCTTCATTATTCAAAATTAGTCATTCTAGCTTTTATTAAAAAACTAATCAATTTCGAGTCTTTTTATCCTAAGTCTTTTGATCGAATAAAAGAATTGGTATCGCAAGGGTAGTACTAATTTCTGGATGCGACCGAAAATATTGCTTAAAAAAGAGCTGCAAACTTGATTTTGGGAAGTTGAAGAGAAAAAGAAGGATAACCCTGCTCGTGCTTTTAAAATGAGGGGCAGGTAATGCAAGGTTCATGGCATGTAAAAAATCGTCGATTACCTTCGGATGGTGCACGCTCTCGCCACATTTGCCCATAAAAACAAGGTGTTAAAGTTAGAAATATAGATGCGTTTTTATTTTCTGATGTTGAATTTATTACCGAAAAGGGAAAATAGTTTCAAGTTTCATTAGTTGGCAAAAAAAAATGCCGCTTTACCAAGCTTTGAGCCCCTACGGAACAAAACACCTAACAAACAACAACCAAGGGCCTTTAGGCATCAAAAATAAAAAGCACTTAGGTAATGTAGTGCCCAAAGGGAAAACATAGGCAATTACTTTAAATCAAGCCCTTAAAAACGAATTAATCAAAGTATTTTTTCAATCGCTTTTTTGAGCGTTAGCGATGAGACTTGTAAGGCTTTTTTACTTTGAAGAAATTCAAGCCATTTGGTGGACACGGAAAGAGCTTAGATTTTTAGAGAAGTTTAAATGATCATTTAATTTTCAAATTAGGGATACGGCAATTTTAGCCAAGGCTTAAACTTCAAAAAAAAAGATTAAATGATTGATGAAAATGCTAAAAAAAAAACAATCGAGTAGCCTATACAGGTTAGTAGCAAATATGGAAAGTAGATCATAAGCTTTGAGGAAAATTCAGCACCTAGAACAAAGGAAAGGAAGGTATGCCAGCCCTAATCCAAAAGGAAAAAGAAATTGATCTCTATTTAAAGCGGATGTATTTTTGCCGTATAGGAATTCTGTTTTTCTTTTTAAAAGAACTAGAAATTACAGCCAGCTACATCTTTAGCCCTGTGATGTTTTTGAAATTGAGTTCAGATTCTTGCTTTTTTAGGAAGGGCACAGCAATATAAAATTTCTTTTTACCAATAAGAACTCAACCTAAACCGTATATATGGGTATCATAGCGATGTAAGTAGTCGGTTCGTTTTCAAATCGAAGCAGTGGGGCTTACAAGAACAAATGAAAAATACTATTGTAGCGAATAGGCATTACCTTTAAAAGGTATAGCTTGGTTTAAAGTGTTATTGCAGGTTCAGGGAACTTTCCCTTCAAGCGACAGTTTAATAGTAAGCTCGATAAATAATTGATTTTTCACAACAAAAAATGTTAAATCATTTCACCACATTATCATTGTATCGTTTCGCACTATTAGTATAAGTTTTCCTTGTAAAACGAAAACTTAACCAAAATCAAATTTTAATTTTATAATGTTTATACAGATAACCTACGGGCGAGGGGGAATTACCTTTCTTCTTAAATGACCTAATGAAAATTTTTTAAGTTTAAACGGAATTAGTAGAATTAGATTTTTTTTAATGGAAATAAAATCCCCAAAATTAATAAAACATAGTATTATGGCCCCAAAACAAAGAAATCAAAGATACACGTTCTTATGTGAAATTTCATTAAAATTTAAATTGAAAATTTAGGAAAATTACAAGATTAATGAAACTTAGCATTCATAGAAAAAGAAAATAAAAAAAGGGCTTGCGCATTTGCGAGCCTTTTTATATTTTCTAAGTTTTTTTAAATTTAACCTAAGACGGTTTTTTAAAAATTTTAACTACGCTGAATTATTGTTATTTAATTTACCGGAAATGGGCTTTCTCTCGTATTTGGACGGTACTCTTTCTCTAGGTTAAAAAATCAAAAAGTCTGTTTTCTATTTCTTCAAAGGAAGGGTCATTCGGGAGTGCTGATTCTCCAAGCCATAAGTATTAATTTTTAACAAACGTCAGCCTCCGCGCTGCGATAAGGGTTTCTAGGCCTATTTATTTTTTCCGATATTTAAAAAGGGGGCGATTTTGTTGAAGTTAATTTTTTTCCGGAATTTTCTGGATTGGGGTTTTTGGATTTCTTTCCCAGAAAAAAACCCCAAAAATTAACCATTTATTTTTTTTTTTTTTTTTTGTTTTTTTTTTTTTTTAAAGTTTTTAGGGAATCTTCTCTTCTTTTAGGGCGGGCCATTCATCTCTCTT
>Ga0163217_1095693_pt1 | contig 13927 bp, 13 predicted proteins | sample SynspAceP_FD_185933 | JGI IMG/M metagenome (GOLD analysis project Ga0163217, IMG submission 185933) | Saline lake microbial communities from Ace Lake in Antarctica - Synechococcus sp. Ace-P (PacBio error correction) | ecosystem: Environmental > Aquatic > Non-marine Saline and Alkaline > Saline ... | reverse complement strand
TGCCCGATCAGCCTGTTCCGGCACGACTTACTTTGATCCACGTAAATTTCGCCACCGGAAATCGCTTTAAGCCATTAAATTTGAGGATGATCGTGCAAACATGGTTGCTTGCAGGAGGACCAGCGGCATTGGCCGAAAGCCAAGGCATGGCTCCAATACCAATTGCAAACATTTGGGAAAAGGGGGGCGGGGGGGGCGGGGGGGGCCTGAGTTGTTTTTGCATAAGACTATCGAAGCGGTTTCCGACATTGCTGTTTCCTGATTGAAATAATCATATGAATGGCACGAAACTGTCTGACCTCATTCGTAGCGCATGGATTCACACTAAAACTCAGAGCTTATTGCGACAGGCGTGACAAAGCCATGACTATCGGTTGAGTGCGTAAGGCCAAAACATGCTTCGCGCACTAACTCAGAAGGATGCTTTCAATATCACCGACCTGTTTTAATGCCTCCAGCACGCTGTCAGTAGTTTGACATTACCCAGTGCTACGGCAATATTGCGCAGCAGCATTCATAGCAATACGCCGTATCAGGGCCGCCTTCCAACGGCGTTGCCAGACACACTCTGCTCGGTCCAGGCAATATAACAAATCACACCAGTTCCGGGGCATCAAGACCTCACGCGTAAATTATGGCTGCATTCTTGTGGTCATTTGGTCAAACTTGTTCCACGGGCACACATAGCTTGCCCGCAATCATCACAGCATAAAGCGTCATCTGCCCATCACTTGCGCGCGAAATTTCAACTGGGAATACTGCCGCGCAAACTCAATGGTCAGATACGAAACTTACATCGTCTCGCATCCAGTTCGTACGGCTGCCAAACATAGCCTGTGTCGGGCGACAGATACCCACATGCAGGCCGCTGCAACCCTGCCGCAATGCTCGCTCGCGGGAGTCGGTCAATGGCAGGCGGCAGACTCGGTGTAAATTTCTCACCCGAAAAAAATACGAACCGTTTTTGCCGGTTTAATCACAATGTATGCCCTTGCCTATCCACTCCAGACGGAGTTTTTTGAAGCCAAAGGCCTTTTCCATACTGGCGCACTATCGGTAAATACACCGGTACCCCATGGCTCAACACGCCCTTTTCAATCGTTGTGAAAGAGGCGGAGTAAACGCTTACGGTATCAGTTTGTGATTAATCGCGACTCCTAACTCGACGTAACGGGGAACAAAACCAAGCTCACTTTTCTCCATCACCTGCCAGGCATCGGGCAGCAAACTTCGGCCCAGTAAATCACAATTCTCGACGGTAACTAACGCCAATGGGGCCGGGCACACCAGCTCGATTCTGGCATGGTGTCCGCAAAAACTGCCCATGCCGCATGCATACAGGTCCATTTCGCCTATGCAAATACGCGCGCCAGCCAGTGTTTAATTGATCTCTCTGCCGTTACAGACAGGTCAATATCTCACTGACCACACCTAGTTGTTGACAAGCCCAACGAAACCGCGCCCAAGACTTTGCATATCTCGCTAAGGCACGCGCACGCGGAGCAACACTGCCACTCGTATTGCGACTCGACCATGCAGCGCATTATAGAATTGAATTAACTCCTCTGATCTAATATTTATATTGCCGGAACTTGCCCACGAGCTCTTTTACACAGCTGTGAAAACAACCCGTTGAAAACTGGAACGTATCGTTCACGCAAGCAGCACAATATTTCACCTGCAAATTAATGTTACGCGCTGGGGAAGCCGCGCTGGATTCAATTAAAAATCACTGCCTCAAGCGAACGCGTTCTGGTTGGTCTGCGGCACCGGTAATAATGGTGTTGGCGATGGTTTGAATTGCCAGGTCAGGCTTTAGCAAAAGAAATACCCGGTCCATGGTGTTTCAAGTCCGGACGACGAAAAAGATAATAGGAAATGAGCCAGGAAGCGCTCTCGCTGCGCGTGAATTGGAAAGCTTTATTGCGACCGAGTATGAAAATCCAATCGCTTTGAAGATAAAAATTACCCACGACCGACGGTTTTGTGGAATGCACTATTTAGGGTACTGGCTTAAACGTGAATAAAGTAGGTGACTTTACGCGCTGCCATTATGGCCATCAATCAACATACACGCTCATTCCCGGTTCTGGCGCTGGTATTCCTTCCGGCATTCATGCCAAATACCGGCCGCAGCTTTAGTACCAGGTACACGGCTAACCATCACCTTTTGAGCTTTTTGCCTGATAAGGCCTGTTTACGGTGAAGGACCGAACTTTTGCAGGTCCTGAGGGTCTGTTTTGATTTGCGGTTTAAAAGTCCCTTCCGACTATTCTCATAACGTTCTTTACCCCATTGCCGCGTCGTGTCAGCCTTGAAAAGCGGGACGCAGCTGCATTAGCACCACGTTGAACGCACGGCCATTAAAGGGTTTATATGGTCATTTATTTATATATACGGTAGGTGACCACGGATGGCCGGGCGCAGCACCGTGTTGCTGCGCTGAAGGCTGGAGCAAGGGTTGGGCTGTTTAATCCAGTATCGCCACGCAGCGCCCATAGTCCAATCCTTCAATTCAGGCCCGCCCGGATTGATGTGTTCGGCGGGAAGAGAATGCCAATGCTCTGAGAGCTTATACATCCGCCAATGCCTTAACGGTTGGTCCCGGTTTAGGTCAAGTGAATGGGGTATTGCGTTATTTTCAGTAAAGCTATCGAAACCATTTGCCAATGGTGGGGATGCTGATGCGTTAACTGCGAGAAATCCTCAACATCATAATATTGGGTGCTCCACCACACCCGGGTGGAAGGCAGCCCGTTGTTTAGGTTGTAGCTGCAGAAAGACATTCAAAGCGATCGTTTTGCGGCTGTTTTATGACTTGCAAAGGCGTTATGGTGGTGTTGTGGTGTCTGAAGGGCAGGCTCATTAAAATTCTCAAACGCGAAGGCACCTACCCGCCTCTTTTCCACCTGGCGTTAATCCAGGGAATGGGCAGTGGTTGGTATGGGTGACGTACTGGCTGGTGTCATTGGCGGTTGCGGCACAACATTTCCCGATAATTTGGATGCAGCTTGGTCGGAAGTAACATACATGGTATGGCAGCGGATTAAAGCCCCGCCTGAATTGGATGGTGAACGCGGAACACTGGCAATGGATTTTGGATGCCGCATCTCCGCAGATTAGCTAACTCATTATTAAGCTCTGGCTCGTGACGAACAAGCTTTACCCTGATTTGGCCACGCAAACTGGCGGATTTATTACCCGAGAATTCATGCATTTGCCTTCATCTTCAAGGTGATTCTTTTGGAGCGGCAAAACCACTTTTGTCGGGGGCTACTGACAGCTCTGGAGCATACTGGAAAAAGTTAAAAGGTCCCGCGACCTATACTTCTGTGTTGAAACATTACGTCATCCATCAGCGGGATATTTATCATTTTGATTTGTATCGACCTGGCGATCCGAGAATTAGCTTCTTCTCGGTATTGAAGGATTATTTTTCTGGAATACCCTGACATTAATTTCGAATGGCCGGAAGCAAGGTAAGGAGGCGTATTACCTGAACGATATGCTGATTCGCATTGAATTAGTCAGACGTTCCGGACCGTACAAGTCATTTTCACGGCATTCTGAAAAACCGCTTCTTAATATCTGCGATAAAACTTCACAACTAATTCAGCTTTATTCGGCTACTCATAAAAAATATAGAAAAAGTCTTGGATTTTTTATTTCCTTCATCACCAAGAACTAAGGCTGAGTGAATTGCAAGGAACTGACTATGTCTTCTGTGTTTATTGGGATTAATATTATGATGTTTACAATCAATGCGCATGCCGCATCGGTTGAGATATCCGTATATCCCAAATACAACCTGACCCGGGTAGTACTGGATCTGGATAAATCATTGGAAATTACCAGCTTCACACTGACAAATCCTCATCGGATAGTTGTGATCTTTTTAAAAGCCGCCAAGGTAAAACAAAAATTAATTGCACCGGACATTTAACAGCGCGGTGGTCGAAAAATCCGTCATGCCCAGCATGATCAGGGTACCTATCGGTCTGGTTTTTTGATCTATAAACAGGCCCACCGGACTGATGAGATACAGGGCTCTGGGCACCGGAAGGTCAATACTCACATCGATCTTACTGGTCGATTAAAACATTGGACCGGGCCCCAACAGCTCTGCCTAAGGTTAACCAATTCTCGCAAAATCATCTGAAAAAGTTGCTGCATGATGCAGATGAAAAGGGGTCCACCCATAACCAAAGCTGATGGACACTCAATCACCGCCACAAACAAGCCACTAACACTACGGTGCGATAGCAACCGATGTTACCCCGGTCGCGATATTGTGATAGGCAATCGATCCGGGTTTCATGGTTGGTCGGTGATCCTGGCGGCGATATGGCGCAGAAAAGCACTCGTGAAAAAAGGATGTGGTATTGGTATTTCACTGGTGTCGACCTGGCACAAAACTGGTGGATAACGAACATGCATTGCGTGCTTTTATGACACGTGATCGTGATGAATTTCATACCTTGAGACAACGTATTCGCCGCGCCAAACAAAAAACGCGTGCGGATATGTTTATTTCCATTCAGCCGATGCCTTTCCAGCGACCAGCGCCAAGGGCTCTTCGGTCTATGTATTATCTCAACGCGGCCGCAGTAGTGGGCGGCTCAGATTCTGGCAAGACCGTGAGAATGCCGCAGATCTGGCCAGGTGGCATCAGTCTTGAAGATAAAGATGACCTGCTGGCCTCGGTATTACTTTATTTATCCAGACTTTCCAGCCTTGAAGGCCAGCCTTAGAAGTTAGGTAACAGTGTATCTTGGGGTGCTTGAAACGCGTCGGGAAGTGCATTAAAAACAAGTTGAGGTCGGCCTTTCGTTGTGCTCAAAATCACCGCGAGATATTCCATCGGTTCTGGTAGGAAAACAGCGTTTATTTCCAACCCGGAAAGAGAAGAGCGCAAAACTTAATGATGTCAATCACCAGAACAAATGCGCCAGGGCAATGCTGGCCGAGCGTATCGCATTACTTCACGTTAATCCGATGGTATCCCAGGCAGGTGACCCCAACAACATATTCTGTCAGTAGTGGGGAATACATTAAGCACGAGGTTGCACAACGCTATCGGGTCAATATGTCTGAACTTAAAATTCCACCAATAATCTGCCAAACAGCCAAAAAACTGGATGAGTCGGGCGACCCCCTACGGCTCCAACCTACTAAAAAATTCCTACTGATAGATGTTGACTGAGCTGCGGATTGCTGTTTCGCAACTGTTAAACTGTATGTCGATGCTGACACCGAACGATATTCCATGGCCTTGCCGCTACCAACGTTCCAAACCAGATTGCTGGCTGGCGAAGTCATCGAAGCGCCCGGGCAATCAGTCTATTAAAGAGGTGGGTGGAAAAAACAGTCTGGATGCGTGGCCCTGCGACGAAATTGATGTTACCATTGAAGGATCAGGGAAAAGGTCAAACTGGATTACAGGTTCAAGATAATGGCTTCAGGCAATTCACGCGGATGATTTCCTGGGCTCTCTGCGCTAAGTCGCCATGCCACCAGCAAAATATTTCCACGATCAACTCAGCCAGATTTCCCAGTCTGTATTCCGCGGTTGGAAGCCCTACCAGTATCAGGCTCCAGTCCCCAATCTGAGTTTAATTTCCACAGCACGACAGTGAATGCGGCTGGCAAATTCATTGTGAATACAGATGCGCCGCGGAGCGATTCACCACCCAATTTGGTTACGACGATCAAGTTGCGGTCCGTACTTATTCTTTAACCTGCCCGCCCGCCGTACGGCTTTTCCTTCGCAGGTGCCCGCCACCGAACAAACAAACAAATTCTCACTACGCATACAACGTCTGGCATTAAGCCAGTTTTGAATGTGCGGTTTTCACTGTGAATTAAATGTCAGAACAAACTGAACCTGCCTATTGCTCCATACGAGGCTCCAGCGGCGGCACGGGAATTGGCAAAATCTGTGGCCAATTTTGTCAAACAGGCACTGGCTTTTGAAAACAGTTTTGAATGTGATCATATAAAGGTGGTTGGGCCATAGCTGATGCACAGTGACACAAGCCGATCAGCAATACTTTTTTTATTAACGGCCGCTTCATCACAGCGGGATCGTATTGATAAAGTCAGGTGATTCGGTCTAGCGCCTATGCGGATTTTTAATTTCCGCCGGTCGACACCCGGCTTATGTTATTTACATGACGATTCCACTGGATCTCGAGTTTAGATTGTGAATGTACAATCCAACCAAACACGAGGTCCGGGTTTCGCGAGGACGCGACTGATTTCACTGGCCTTATCACCGGGCCATTAGCGATGGAATTACATAGCCAAAATCAGCCCTGTTCCAATCTCACCCATTCATCAGCCCCCTTCTGCACCACGTATGCAAGAATCCTTACTGCCAGCTATCTAGAACATCAAGGTTATCCAACGCCCGGAATGAATCCTCACTTCCAGGACAGGCGTTTCCGATGAATCAATCCAATTCAACAGATAGTTATCAAAGTTTAAAACAGGTGTTGCATCAACGTTTTGCCTGGGTGCTGTTCACAACAGATTTATTTTGATTGATTTTAGCGAAAGCCATTTCAAGTTCGCGGCGTGCAACGAATTTTCCAAAATTACTGCAAACAGCTGCCTTTGAAAAGCAGGCCCGATTTCTGGTGCCGCTCCACCCAGCCCTGCACTGAGCTCAGTTAAACGCGGTCAAAACAACAGCAGGCATTTACTTAAAATCATTTTGGTTTTGAGGTTTGGCAGGCAATCGAACACTCCGTGGTTATCAAGAGCTCCCCATCGCACTGGCAACAAGCTGGATTCTTAGAACTTGATCACAGAGGTTATTGCTGCTCTGTCTGTTAACTCAAAACTATTGATTGCCGAAGGCCTCCTCGCCCGGTGTTTATCAAAAATTTGCTGGAGGACAACAGATAATGTTCTGCCGCAACAGGGTTGAAGATTGGCGCAAACTATATCGTTAAGCGATGTATTGATCAGCCTTGGTGCCGGAACTTGATCTGACGACACCTTGTAAGCTTATTCTCCAACTGATTAAACATGCACTGAGGCCGGTTAAATGATCGAGCCCGTATCAGGTTCGCATAATCATCGCGGCATTCTTGCGTTATCGTTTTATTACTGTGGCTACCTGTTATGGAGTGACGCCCTCCCAATCGCAGTGAACTCACCGTCGATCCGCCTATTGAAGTCATTGAACCTGATTTACCGTTGGAAATTATTCGTTCTGCGAAGGAACTGCCGGGTGCGAGAGAATTCTGTGAACAGGAAGCAGAAGCGATTTGTTGAACGCCTGGCTTGATGTCGACTCGGTGGATTACCATTTATTGTCAATGAATATGATGATATGTTTGGTCCGTCCGGACAGTATTATCGCCTGCCAGAAGCTGGGACAACGCTATCACCACCTTTAAAAGCCTGATTGGATGACACCATCTTTAGTGACTGATTACCCTTGGACACTGGTATACCGAAGAAATCAGAGAACAAACCCACGTTGCAGGATCTGCAAACAGAGGAAGGATCAATCGCGCCGATTACCATCGAGGACTGAAACAGGCGACGGAGCCATTACTTGCCTCGCTGGTTGAGTTGTTAAACGCGAAGATATTGAGGGGGGGGGGGGGGGGGGGGGTTCGTGTGAAGCACCTGTGACTCAGATTTCGCCAGCAGAAACAGAATCAAGCAGATTAAAAGCCAGTGAACTGGCAGGATTTCAGGTATACCAGAGAATCAGGAAAAATGTCCGTCACCATCAGCCGTGGTTGGTACAAAAACTGGATATCGCTGATTTAAATTTAGTGATTCAGCAAGGGAAATGCCAGGATAGTCTGTTTTAATCTGCACCGGTACAGAGAAGATGTTTCAAGGCTTGGGTATTTATCAGACTGGCCTGTAATTCGTAATTTTTCGACAAAGTATCCGTATTGCCATCGAAGGATTAGGTGCAGAGCAAATGTTCAGTGTACTGATTCCGGGCGGATGCACGAGAACCTTGCCCACGTCTAAGTCATTTTGGTAAATTCTGCACCAGAAATATTCCACCAAGCTATGTGTTATACTTCAACACCCATTACCATGGGCTTATTGCATCCCGACCTGATTCGCCCTGGACAGGAACTGATCTTAATCCGTTTTCGGCAATTTGAACTCAGACAGAGATTTACCAGTTTCTTTGCTGATCAAGGTAATAAGACCACAGAAAACTTTTGCCTATTGGTCGCTGATGATTGTTGAAATTATCTTGATCGCAGTTTGTGCTCGGCATTATTGCCGTTTGCATTGGTGGTTCCGTTTGAGTGATACGTTGCCTTTTTAAATCCTCCATAACGCAGCATCACGTGGGCGCAGTACCAATTAAGTCAGCAATGTTGACGAAATAAAGCCCGCCAGATCATGATGGCCGCCATCGGCCCCATTAATTTCCCGGCCCGGACTGTCAGCATTAATCGCAAATCGGCAGCATCGCTAACGCTGTCACCAGCGCAGTAATCAAAAAATGATGCAAGACGCTTCCCAGCGGCCCCCTGAATGGCCGTTTCCATTACCAGGTTATTTTGCCTTCATGTTCAATTAGATGCTGATAATGTGGTGAAACCAGCATGATGGCAATTACGCAATGTGATACCAAATAAAGTCACAAAGCCCACCAGCGAACGATAGATAACCCGGAGGGGGCCCCCACGTTAACATGCGGCCATCCACCGCCTGAATAACGAGAAAGGCAGGATTTAAAGCACCAAGGCAGGTATTACGTACACTTCGCAGTGCCATATACAGCAGAATTACAACACCAGCTCCTATCAGAATTGAATGGCTCAGCAGATCCTAGTGCGAGACTCGGGCTTCCAGCAACGGCTTCGTACCGGTAAACTCGGGATTAGGTATCCCATCAAACTTCACTTCCTCAGGACTCGCTGCTGTAGCTCAGTAAAAAACGAACGTAATCCGCGCCCGGGGTACATTTTACAGGTGATGGTTTGGCCGTTGGGCGCCATGATGGCAGAATCGCATTGTCGACTGAAACCTGCTGTAACTCGACGAATCTCCAGCGTCAGCATCCGGATTGTCCCAAGTTCGTGTGGCAAAATGAGTATTTGGTGTGCTGTTCACGCAAAGTGTGCTGGCAATACCACGCGAATACTCAAATAGCCGGTTACCTTCATGTGATTTTGACCGACCTGAATACCAGTCAAAGTGCCGTTTTGATATTCTTGCATCACTGTCCGCCGGTTTCAGAGCCCCATTGGGTAACTTTCGAGCTTGATAACGTAATTTGCAGCTGTTGGTTCACCGGCGGGCACGTAGCTGGATATCGGTAGCGTCCCATCGGATCTCGGCTATGTCACCTCAGCACTTCACGGGCTTTACGATTTCCAGCGCATCAGATCGTTTCCATAGATATTCACCACCCACCGGGCGAGGATAGCCGGAAATAGTTTCATCAATACGTTTCGGTCAAAAAGGTATGTGACCTCGAACTAATGCCCGGAATGCTTTCGAGAATTTCGCGAATTCATCCAGAATAGCCTGCTTGTTCAGCACCGGAAAGTGCGAGTCCAGATTCCACTTCATATTCGCTGTAATGGGTTACGGGAAAGTAATCCGCCCCACGTTCTGCACGGACCTGCCCATTGTGAGTGCACGTACTCCGGGTATTGCTGCACTCGTGTTTCTATCAACCGCCAATTCGCAAGGATATGCATCAGTGAGGGTTCGGGCCAAATGGCTGTGTGGATAAATATAAGTGCCTTCACGTAGCTCTGTAAAAAACGTCCCCGAAATAAGGCAGTAAAACTGCCACCCGCCACACACAAAATCAAGGACTTGTGATTTATCAGTCAATCTAGGGAATCGACAGGTCACTTTTAAGACACGGCCATAACGATTTGCAGCCACGTGAATCAGCGGTGGTTCTGTCGTCCGGGGTAACAACGCCATACGGCTGGCAACGTATTGACAAAGCGGCGGAGTAACGTTAACGCCCACAATAACGATGCCAGGATCCGCCGAATATAGGCCTGACTTAATGTTCAAAACATTCGCCCGGCCACGCCGCCCAGTTGTTAATAACGGCACAAATACCAGCATTTTCCTATCCAACTGGCGTAAACCACCGAACTACGCACTCCATTGACGCTTCATAGACAATCTGAATGACGGGGCGGGGTGCTTTCAATTGCCGCATTTTCACGCAGTCGTCGAAAGATATTTTCGGTATCCTCAATGATGGCGTCATCCACCACTTCACCCAGTGCGATAGCCCAGAGCACCCAGCACCATTTAAGTATTGATTTGACCCGAATTTCCAGCAGCACATATCAATGCGGCAAACACGACAGCGCGTATCGCTGTCATGGAAATAATTCGCCCCGTACGTTAAATTGAACAGAATAAAAACAGCACCAGCAGCACCAGACCCCACCAACCAGCAGAGATGTTGAATATTTCGCCAGTGAGGTTTGAATATAGTTTGGCCGGGTACGGAATAAACTCAGCATGTCAGTGTGCAAATGCCATCAACTTCAAAACCATGCGGAACTCATTCAAAGCCGCTTGTCAATGGCCTTGCGTACGCACGCGTATTGGCTTTAGTATTGGCCGATGACCATCAATTACAATGCCGCGGCTCCCGCGCTGATTGCGGCTCCACCGTATGGCTGGTGCAGGTCCGTATTCTATGCTTGCCACATCACCTAGATGCAGCACCGATGGACCCTGCTGGCGACATCACTAACTTTTTCCATCGGTTTGGCGCTGACCGGCTGCACCCACAACTTGTGCATCATGCGTCTGATTGCTGTTTTAATAAAATCCGCTGCCTTGTAAACTGTGGCTTCCCGAGCGGCTGTGACAATATTCGATGGGTGACAGGATGGTATGAGAGCCAGCTGCGGATTCGTAAGCTGGATCTGCATTTGTTTTTCCGCACCGCCAAATACATTTATATTCTGCTACCCATCAACGGCGAGCATCTTGGTGTTATGTCCAGTCCACCATTTCCCGCAGCCGCATCAGACTCGCTGATCTGATGTCAAGCGATGGTCATAATGGGTGCCGGATGAGGATAGCCAGTGGCACAACCTATCAATGCGAGAGGCCAACGCCTCTGCGGCAGTTGTCGTGTGCGGGCATTCACGTTCAGAGATTAATTGGCGGTTAGATACAATATCACTTGCGATCTTCCAAAAGGGTAACAATTCACAAACCGAAAGGCCGGGAAGTCGAAGCTGAACGCAGCAACAATCACTCCGGAAAGCCCCCCAGTGAATTTTCAATCGGTGGGTCACCGGTGTTTCCACCTGCTCGGCCGTAAACCCTGACGCTTCGTTCTGAATAATCACCTGGCTTTGGCGCGAATTCAGGGGAACACATCCAGGCTCGCTTTATTTTAAAGTGATACGAAACCATTAACCAGCATCAATAACGCTAATGCCAGCACCACACGCGCGCACGAACGAAAAAGCAACCAAATGAGAAAGCATCCGTGTTCCTTGTTAATTATTGAATTATGATTCGCTGACGATACGGACTAGTCATCATTCATCGTCTTCATCATGAATTTGCCATTTGAAATTTTCGGTGCAAAGTCTGAAGCCCCTGATGTCACCACGGCATCGCCAGGGATGAAGCCTTGCTGCAGATAAATACCTTCAAACGATTCATGGCTTAGCAGCGGAAATCCGTCTGGAAAGCGTGATTATCCATACGCAAATAGGCCCCATGTTGTCCGCGTACCAAACCACTGAACTGAATACGGAATCAGCACTGCTGAAAAGGCACCCTGGCTCAGTGGGCACCAGACCTGTAATTGCGCACCTTGTTGCAACGATGAAGAGGGTTATTGAGAAAATACCAGGTTCTCCTTTTAAAGCCGGATTTCGGGCGTGATAGCGGCCAGCAAGCGTTGCGCCTGACCCACATTATTTGTCTGATTTGTTTGTTGCCAGCGAACTGTGTTCAACGTTTTTGATTCACTTTGCCTGGGCGGGCAAAAAGTCACTTTAATAATCGTCTGTTCCCGCGGACATCAGCAGATGAAACTGTTCACCACATATGATCCCCACTCCGCAATGGGTTGAGGCCATGTTGGCGCACTTCAAGCTTGCAATTGTTTCACTTGTTGCTGTTTTAACGGCGGATTCTCCTGGGCCAGCAATAAGTTGTCTGGGCGTAATTCACTTCTTTTGATGACGCTTCTCTGTCGCCCTGTGGAAGGTTTTTCAAGCGCGATTAGTTTCCTGTTACTTTTCCTTTGCTCATTGGACTTGAGCCAGACGAAGATTCAGCGCAGCCTACAGCACATCGCGAAACGGGCCAATCGCATAGATTTCCTGAGTCGTAATGACTAACGCCATGGCACGTATTTCAGGGGTAAAGAAGCTTTTCCATCAAACGTGTGGCTTTTGATGGAGTTGCCAATTTCCTGAGCGGGCTTTGTTAACTCAACAGAGAGCGCAAATTGATGATTCTTGCTCCTTCGTTCACCTTCATTATTCCTCATCCAGTGCTTTCAACAGGCACGGCCGTTGAATGGGCTGGCCGAATCGAATAATGGCGAGAAAAATTAAAAAAGTCGAAACTATCGCTAAAAACACCTTGATGGACCCACAAATAAAAAAGTTGCTGTAATTCAATTTTATTTTGCTGCCCCGATGCAAAACTGCCCGTCATTACAGCATGGCTGTATAAATGCTACAAGGAGAACTCCCAAGCCGCTTAAGACGACTTGACGAGCAGAAGGCTTTGGACAGGTTTAATAACCGCCAACCTTGTTGCTCGATAGCTCAGTTGGTAAAGGCAAGGATTCGAAAGTGCCTGGGTGTCCCTGGTTCGGATTCCAGGTCGGCACAATCGAATTTTAAAGCCCGGATTGCCATCGCAGTCCATGGGCTTTTTATTGACTAGTGATTCTGGCATCTATGATTTATTGAACGATTAACCAACAGAGAACACAGAGTTTTTAATATAAGTTTTACCGCAGATAACGCCAGATAACAGATATTAAAAGCTGCCATCATTTAGCTGTGGTTAGCTCTCAAACCTGTCCAATAGATATATGCATTACGCCAGGTATGCACTGAACTCAGAAAAGAGTCAAGCTATAAAGTGGTTGGCATGGGGGCCCTTCTTACAAATCTGAATTAAACAAAAAATCAATTTAGGCTTTTAAAAGCTTAATCTCGTTCATTCTGCGTAATCTGCGGATTTATGTCTTTCACACTGATATTTATAGACTTTCTGCGACTTACCATCATATTTAATCTCTGTGCCCTCTGCTGCCTCTGTGCCTCCGTTGGTTAATTTATTATTAGCCTTTAATATACTGGACACAAAACACCCTTGGTTGTTAAAAAACACAACACATTCTAGCAAATTGACCAAATTCACATTTTTTTTGTTGTAAAGTGTTTGCAAAGGTTTTTGCAGATGTTGGAAATTACCCTCTTAACGCGAAACATTCCGGGTTTGTACGAGGAAACTTTAAAGTAATCTGTTAACAATCATAGAAGGTGAACAGACATGAAAAAAACTACACTAGCGTGACATTAGTCGTGCGCAGCAGCATTTGCAGCAGGCCGGCGCAGCCAACGCGCAACAAATCGTTGTTGGCGGCGAAAACGGGAATACGAATTCAGACAGTTGACGGTTAACATCAACCAAGTTTTACACCTATGCAGATGCTTGTACACCGCTTCTGCGCGGATGGTAAAACCTCTGGGCGTAGAAACGGCGTTGTTACCACGTTTTTCTGGTTTTAATGTTAAAAGCACCAGAAACTCAACGGTTTAAACTGTGCTGCTCGTGTTTTCTATCAGCCCATCTACAAATGGTGGAAGCTACACAGGCTAACAACTTCGCGTCAAGGCATGCAAATGGAGCAAACGTGAAAAAAAAAAAAAAAAAAAAAAAAAAAATAAAAAAAAAAAAAAAA
>Ga0163217_1071330_pt1 | contig 13927 bp, 31 predicted proteins | sample SynspAceP_FD_185933 | JGI IMG/M metagenome (GOLD analysis project Ga0163217, IMG submission 185933) | Saline lake microbial communities from Ace Lake in Antarctica - Synechococcus sp. Ace-P (PacBio error correction) | ecosystem: Environmental > Aquatic > Non-marine Saline and Alkaline > Saline ... | reverse complement strand
GATGGTGGTTTAGGGGGGGTTTTGGTTTTGATGTCTTTTTTTGTGGTGTTGTTGGGTTAGTTGTGGGGGGAGCTGAATTTTGGGTTGTTATTTGGTTGTTGGGGTCAGAGGGGTGTGGTTTGTGGTGTGGTGTTTTTTTTGTGGGTTTGGGGGTGGGTTGTGGTGTGATGGTGGTAAGTGTTGTCGCTTCCTTTGTAGGTTTTTCGGGTGGGTATGAGTGGTTAAGAGGTGTTTGAACTTTGATGTAGTAGTGGTTGGTGGGTTTGGTTACTATTTAAAGAGGAGTGCGCAGTTGTTTTTTGTAGTTTGTGTTGTTTTGTTGTATTGCGTCGGTTTGGTTTGGGATGTTGGGGAGCTTAGTTGGGTGTGTGGTTACGTTTTGGGGAGTGTTTTGGTTCTTGAGGGGTTTCGGTTTGTTTTGGGGGTGTGGTGTGTGGGGTGTTTTTGTTCTTAGTGTGGTGGTTTTTGTTGTTTTTGTTGTTTGTGTGGTGTTTTGTGGGTTTGGGGGTATTGGGTGGTTTTTTTGATTTATGGTTTGTTGGTTTGGGGGGGTTGTTTTGTGGGATGTGGGGTACGTTTTTTGTGTCTTTTTCGGTGGGTTATGAATAGTTGCGTAAGAGTCTCTGTTTTGTTGTATAACCGTTGCTTTCGTGGTTGGGATTTCCGTACATGGAAAGAAAGAGAGACGTTGGTTCCTTTGTTTTGTCAGTGTTTGTCAGATATCGGTGACTGGGTGTGAGTGTTTGAGTTGGGTTGTTGGTGGTGTGTTGTTTATGGTGTGGTGTTGGGGGTGGCTTTTGTGTGTGGGTAATGTGTGGTTTTGGGTTCGTGGAATTGTTGGATATGTGTGTCGGTTTGTTTGTGGCGGTGTCGTGGTTTGTGGGCTATGTGGAGGCTTCGTGGTCTAGGTTGCCTGATTCGTTTGGTTGTGTTTGTTGGTTTGCGTGGATTGTTTTGGTGTCTGGGTTGTTTGGTGTTGTGGGGTTTTGTGTAGTGTTTCGTGGGTGGGGTGGGGGTTGGGTTTTGTGGTGTGGTTGTGGGGGTATTGGGGGAGTTTTGGATGTGGGGGGGTGTTTTTTGTGGGTTTTCGTTTTTTGTTGTGTTGTGTGTTTTGGTGTGTTTGTTGTTTTTTTTGTTTTGTTGATAGATGAGGTGTGTGCGTTTTGTTCTGTGGTCGTTTGAGGGTTTTTATTGGTAGGATAAGGGTGTGGGTGGGGTAGGGGTTTTTGGTAGTTGGGGTGTTTTGGTTGTTTGTGGGGGGTTTAGTGTGTCGTGGAGGTGTTGGTTTTGTGTGTTTTGTCTTGGTGGGGGGGGTGGGTGTGTTGGGGTGGTGTGGGGTGTGGGTAAGGTGTATAGGTTGGGGTTGAGTAGGAGTAGGAATGAGTGGGAGTGCCGTGTGTCTTGGTTTCCTTTGTGGTGAGGATTGGGTTGTGGGGGGTGGGGTTGGGGCTGGTGGAGTGGGTGGGGTGGGAGGTGTTGGTTATTGTTGGGATGTGGATTTTGGGGGGTAGTTAGGTTGTTTGGGGTGGGGGTGTGGGTGAGTGGATGGGGGTTGGTTTTAGTGTTTGTTGTTTGGTGAATGGGGAGGTGGTTTGGTATGGGGTTTGGGCGTGGTTGGGGGGGTGTGCCGGTGTGGCGGATGTTTTGGTGGGGATTTTGGTGGGTCGGTGTGGGTTTTAGGGGTTGGGGTGGGTGTTGGTGGATGTGAGTTTTGTTTGGTGGTGTTGGGGGTGGTTGGAGGTTTGTCCGTGAGTGTTGGTTGTTTGGGAGGCTTGCTTTTGAGGATGGTGGTTTTTTGTGGTTTGTGGTTTGGTGGGGGTTTGGGTATGTGTGGTGTGTGTTTTGTGGGGTTTGTGGGTGTGGGGTTGTGTTGTTGGTTTTGTTGGGTGGTGGGGGGGTGGGTTGTTTGTGTTGGGGTTGGCAAGTTGTGCGGTAATGTTGAGGTAGGGTTGGGGTGGGTATTGTGTGATTTGTTGGGGGTTGGTTTGAGTGGTTTAGTTTGTGGGGGTGTGGTTGTGGTTAGTGGGTTGTGGGTTGGTTTGATTGGGGGGTGGTTTGGTGGGCGTGGTGGTGGTTGGGTGGTTTTTGTGGGGGTTGGGGTGGTCTGTGGTTGTGGTGTTGGGGTGGGGAGTGGGTGGTGTGTTGCTTTGTGTTATTGTTGGGGTTGTGGGGTGTATTTGGGGGTATTTCGTGGGGGGTAGTGGTTGGTGGTGTGGTGAGTATGGTATGTGGGGTTGGGGGGGTGGGGGTGGTGGTTTGGGGTTGATGGGGTGTTGGTGGGGGTGTGTGGTGGTGTTATGTGTGATAGGTTTTGTGGTTGTGTTAGTGGTTGTTTGTGGGGTTAGGGCGGCTGTTGTGGGATTGTGGTGGTTTTGGTGTGGGGTTTTGATATGTGGTGTGGGGGTATTTGCTAGGCACGTGGTTTGGGTGTGTAGTTGCCAAAAAAGCTTTGGGGGTTGGGTTTGTGGGGTGTGTTATTGGATTAGAAAAGAGGTTCCGATAATACAGGGAGAAGGAATTGTGTGGGATTTGGAAGAGGTGTCTGGTGGTTTTAAGTGGTCCAGGATGGTGGATGTTGTGTGTGTTGCTGGGGTGTGGGGTTGAATGGGGGTGGTGGTGTGTTGTGTTGGTTTTGGGAGGATTTTGTTTCTTATGGGGTATGGGGTTTCCCCCTTGCTGCCGTCGCTGCTTTCCCTTTTGGGGGTTTGTTTGGGGTGTGTTGGCGGGTTTGAGAATACTTGGGTGTGGGGTTGGGTTGTATTTGGTTTGGAGCGTGTGGCCAGGGGTAGGTTGTGACGTGAGAGATAAGAAAAGGAAAGATAAGTTGAAATTAGGACCTTGTTGTTGTGTTTTTTCGTGTATGGTTGGAATTGTGGGTGTGTTGGGTTGTGTTGGGTTTTGTTGGGGGGGGTTGTTTTGGTTTATGATGGGTTGGTGGATGGGTGTTCTTGCGCTGTGGATGTTTGGTTATTTTGTATGTTTGGGGGGGGGGGTTGTTGTGTGGTGTTGTGTGGGTGGTGTTGGGTTTGGGTTGAGTTGGGGGTTTTGTAGGGGGTTTTTTGTTGAGTTTGTTTGGGAGAGAGTGGGGTGGATAATGAGGAGATTATGGATTTGTGGGAATTGAGAAAGTTGGATGTATGTGGTTGTGTAAAATGGAAATAGGTATTCTGTGCTGGGTAATGGTTTGTGAGGTGGTGGTTGGTGGGTGAGGAGTGTTGAGGTTTTTCTTTTCTTATGGGGGTGTTGTGATCGTGTGAGTTTTTTGTTTTTTTTTGTTTAGTTTTGTTTGGGGGTTGGGTTGTTTTTTTGGGGTTGTGGGGTCAGTCGAAGTTGGTTTGGTTTTAGGTTCCGCCTGGATGTGGGGTGAATTTTTATTCTGTTGTATGTGTGGGTGATGAAGTTGTTTGTTGGATGGTATGTAGAATTGATATTGATGAGTGATTGGGACGTGGAGGTGAGGGGGTTGTGGGTTTGTGTGATGGGTTTGGTGTGTTGTGTTTTGGCTTTTGCTGGGTTTGAGAGTTTCTTATGTACTGTAGGGTGATGGCTGGTTTGTGGGTACATATCCTAAGGAGCGTGTGTGGGTGGATTTTGGTTGCGTGTCTTGGGAATTGTGTTACGAATTTGGGGTGGTTTGAGTGAGCTGGTGTATTATCTTGTGTTTGTAAGGTTGTGGTGTGGTATGGTTTTTTGATTGTGCTTCGCACATATTGAGAGAGAGGGAGCAATGCGAATATTAGATGTGGAATGTGGCTTGTGAGTGGTTTGGTCGGAATAGCGGGCGTATGTGGAGTTGTTTGAGATTGTGCGCGGGTGGTGTGTTTGTCGGGCTGTTGTGGGCGTGGAGGGGGTATTTGTACGCTAGGACCAGGGGTTGTAGGTGAAATGCAGAATACTATTTTGGTTTAGGTGTACGGGTTGTTGTTGCTGGGTTCTGGTTTTTGTTAGGGGGTGTGTGGGTGGGGGTTGTGTGGGTTGTGACGGCTGGGGTTTGGGTGGCTGTTGGTTTGGTGGGGTTTGTTGTGGTGGGATGTGGTGGGTGGGTTTGGTGTTACTCTGAGCGTGTGTTATGTTGTTGTTTTGGGCTTGTTCTTGTGTAGATTAGTGTGGTTGGGAGAGAAATATAGGTGTGAGGTGATTGGATCATTGGGTGTTTTTTGTGGTGTGGCGGTGTTGTATGCTTTTCGTTGGTATGGGGGATCTTGTTGGATTGTCGTATTGTAGAGTAAGCTCAGATTGTGAGTGTTTTTGTTTGGTGGGAGAGTGTGATGTGGTTGAGGGAAGATCCTACGAGAGTAAGTGGTTGAAGTGTTGTGAGAAATTGTCCTGGGCTTTCTTGGTGTTTGTGGATTGATGGGGGGTTGGGGTGGGTGTGTTGGGTTTTGTGGGGATGTGGGGGGTGGGGTCTGTGGGGTGTGGGTGGCTTGGTTGAGGTTGGTTGTGAGTGGTTGTGTTGGGATGGGTGAGGGGTGGTTAGTGTGGTGTGGTGGTTTTGGGTGTTGTTTGGTGTTGGGGGTGAGGGTGGGGGTCGTGGTGGGGGTAGGTTGTGTGGATTGGTTTGTGTGGTTGGTGGTCTAGGTGCTTTCTGTGTGAGATATATAGAGTAGATCTGAGATGGTGCGGTCTTCGCCAAGGGAGTAAATAGTGAGATGTATATAATTTGCAATTATGCTGATGTGTGATGCTCGATAGAAAATAAATGGTGGTTTCTGGTCCAGTGTGTGAGAAGTTTAGTTGTAGAGTGTATCAGAAGAGTGTTGTCACCTTTTCTTTATCGAGCGAAGTGGATGTAGGATTTGGTCTGGTGGATGTTGAGGTTGTCTGTGGGGTGGTTGGTTTTTTGCGAGGTCGGTGTGTGGAAGGAGGTTACGTGTGTGCATAGTTAAAGTACCGTGCGTGGGTGTTAATCGTCGGAGTGCTGCCGTTGGGTGATGTTTAGATGATAGAGTGTTGTGGTTTTGTGGTTGGGTTGTTTTGGCGAAGTTCTGGGGTGTTCTGGAGTGGGGTTGTGTGTGCTTGTGGGACGTTGCGTTGAGAATATATTTTTTTTATTTTAATTTATTTTGTCTTATACTTTCCTGTTCTATTTTCTCGTTGGAGGTGGGTAGGTGCGAGATAGAGACTCGAAGAGGTACTTTTTTTGGGGAGAGGGTGGGGATGGGCAAGATGGTGTTATATATGAGGGGGGTTTTGGAGTCCCCGAAACCCCTGTTTGATGTATATTGTTGGGGTGCTGACTCCTGAATGTGGGGTTTTGTGTGTTTATGTTTTGGTTGGTTGTGGGGGTGTTGGTGGGGGTGGTGGGTTTGGGTTTGTGCGCGTATGGGTTGGTGGGGGTGATGTATTCGTGTTTGGGGTGGCCGATGAGTTCGGTGTTGAATTCGCGGTTTGTGTGTGGGAGGATGCTGAGTGGTGTCGTATGCCTTCAGATCTTCGTCAGATCTCGCGTTTGCAGAGCAGGGGCTTGGTTGATGTTGGTTTTGCGTTGTTTGGGGTGTTTTGATTGTGATGGCTCGTTTATGGTAGTTTGTCCAGATTTGATAGAGTGAGAATAGTGTGTTTGTCTCGTTCGGTAGGTTGGATGAGTGACTTGTGAGAGGGTGTGAGTGTGATCCTGTCTAGCGGCTGAGTGGTTTAGCTCTAGTATGTCTGTGGATTTTGGTGGTTAAGTGAGATGGGGGGGCTTTTGTTGGTTGGTTGATTCGTGGATTTAGTGGATGATGAGGGTTATAGCGTTGCAAGCCTTGATTGGTTGTGTGTGTGTGATAGGGGTTGGGTGGGTTGGTTGGTGGGGTGGGTTGGTCGGGCTGTTTGCGGTGAGATAGAGTGGTGTGTGGGTGGTTTGTTGGTGGGATTGGCGTGTGTTGTTTAGGGTGGGGGTTGGTGTGTTGGGTAGTGGTTGTAGGGTTTGACTAAGCATCTTTTTTCATGCGTGAGTTTATGTATTATTGATATTAATTTAGAGTGGTGATTAGTTAGTGTTTGTGTGAGGAAAGAGAGATGTTGCATTGTGAGTCGTGTGTGTATTGCTTGTGATTTTGTAAGGTTTTTTTTTGGGGTTGCTGTTTGAGTTGGGGTTATTTATTCTGTTTTATTTTGCTGCGTGTTGCCATGAAGTTGTATTTTGTAGTTTGTGTGGTTGGGGTTTTGCTTTGGTTTTGGGGGGGGTTAACGAGTTGAGATTGAAGCGGCTGAGCCTTCGTCATTGTTGCTGATGTGAATATTTGTAGAGCTTTTATTACTTCTTCCTAGCCAGAAGTGGATATGAGATAGGGGTGTTGTGGGAATGTGTTTGTGGATCGATGCAGGATTGGTGAGCGAATGGTCGATTGGGATATTTGATGGTTGTTTGAGTGCGGTGTGATGTGTTTGGGAAGTGGGGGTTGATGTGATTTATGGTGGCTATATGCGGCTGGATTTGTAAGGTGTATACAAGAAAGCATAGTTGAGATTGGCGGCAGGTTGAGGCTTGTTTATCGGTTTTGTGTGTGGGTGTAAAAGGAGCCCTTCCAAAATCGTTGGCTGGGTTTGGGGGGGTGGTGCGCAAGGGAGGTGGGAATGGTTTAGTATGGTGCTGGGATAGTGTGAGAGATACAATTTGGTTTGTGGGGGAGTATGGGTGTGGGGTGTGTTGGATGTGGATGTACGTGAATGAGATAGAAGTCGTTTTCATAATCGTGGTCTGTGGTCTGTTGTTGGTGGTGTTGTGGGGTGGGGGTTCTGGTGGATGGTGTTGTTTGATGTAATGTATTTTACTCCGGGTGATGTGTTGCGTTGAGGATCTTCAGCTTGGTGGTGCAAATGCATTGCGCTATGGAGTTTGGTGATGTTAGGCTGGGGCGATCGATTTGGAGGGTGTGCTGTGGTGTTGTGGGGGGTTTGGGGTGGGTGGTTGGCGTTGGCTTTTGGTGGTGGTGGTTGGTCGTCTGACTTAGGTGTGGAGTATTGCTGGATGAGTCATACTGCGGGGCAAAGTGAGCGTGGTCTGGTGGCGCGAAGACTCTTCGGGGGTGTGAGGTATGGGGTCGTCTGCGTAAAGAAATGGGTGTGAGGATGGGCGTGGCGGGTTGGGGAGGATGATTGGTCGGATTTGTGAGGTCTGGGAATGTATTGTGTTGAGAAGCTGCACTTTTGTGGATTGGGTGGGGGGGGTTTGGATGTTTCCTTTTGTGTTATTGGGGATTTGGGGGTTGGGATGACAGAAAAAGGGGCGCAAGGGCGTTGTATGGTTCTGATTGTCCTACCATTCCGGCGTGTTAATCTCGCATCAGAGATTTAGGGAATATATTTCCGTTTGCTAGCCCACGGATCGGATTGCGCGTATGCGAGAGCGCAATGCGTATGGATGTTGGTGTTTATATATACGGTAGTTGAAATCGGGGGTGGGTGGATCAATCAGAATTCGATGATCGAGGCACGCAGCAATTTGATGTTTTTCGCGAGTTTTATGGGAAATTTGAGCTCCTGAAGAGCTCAAAAGCAATTTGGATCCTGGATGGAAGTGTGCTTTGATATGGAGCACCTCTTGCGACGGTGTTGAATGCATTTTTGGTGTGTTTGATCGTCTTGGGGCGTTTTTTGGAGGTTCAGATTTCCATTCGAGGACTACATCGCTGTTGCCGCTGAAAGAATTAAGTTCAGGGCCGAGATTGTGATGGATTGATTCACCAAGTTACAATCGCGGATGGAGTCAACCTTTTGTATATAACTAGGTTCGAATCGGTGTTAGTGTTAAAGACTGAATAAAATATAGAGAGCGTTTAAGGTGTTGCCTCCAAAAAGTTTAAGCGTTCTTTTATTTGTGGGCATTTTTTTTAGGTATAAATGATCTGGGGATTGCTCTCTATTGTGGCATTTCTTTTCTCCCAGAGGAGCTAGTGTAAAATATCAAGGAAAAATTGCACTTCTGGGGGCACTTGAGATACAATAGTATTTGTGGAACCTCTGTATTTGAATAAAGTGTGATCGAGGTTGTTGTTCGGCGAACGAGTATATGTTAGAGGTTTTGGTGTAGGCTGGTGCTAAGGAAGGAATAAATTTAGCTCTTATTTTTGTTGGATCAAAAAGGCTGATCGGGATTCCCATATACGATCAAGAGCTGTCCGTAGCATAAGTTCCCATGATTCAGGACTCATATCGGTAGCTTCGCGGGGGGAAAAGGTTTTGTGTAAAAAAAACTCTCGGTGTTGTTTTCGAAAGCGATTAGATTGACCCATCAGAGGCGATGAAAATAAGCTCGTGTGCCTCGTGAAGAATACCTTTGCCAAAACTGATCGGGGGGTAAGAGTGTAGTCTTTTCCCAGTATATCGCTCTTTGCTGCCTGTAAGTTGTGAGCGCGTGCTTGGACTGTATTAACAAATTGGTATAAAACGAATTTCACGGGGCATTTTTGTATCTTCCAGATGATTCTATTGAATGAGGTAGTAAAGTAGGGCGGGCGATGAAGTATTATTGGAGATATACAAAATAAAGAGTTAGTGTGTACTACAAGTAATGATTTGTTAAAGGGACTCGGGGGATTTTTGTGCTACTTTGGAACATCAATGATATAGCAAAACTTGAGTCTATTAAAAAGCGATCGAGAAGCGTTGTTTACGGCGTAGATGAAAAATTCCGTCCCAGAGCAATAAAATATCTCCCAATTCCAAGAGAAGATCAGATGCGGCTCGGATAAGATTTGGTTTAGCTAAAAGGAGCTGTGATGCAGGTACTGATGTGGATAGAAATAAGTCTATTAGGTGAAGCTTATATTCAATAGGCTTGGAGGTAAATATCCTAAAGTCTGATGTGTACCTGTGCAGAACGTGATATCGATATCAGCCATTGTAGCGATTCAAAAAACAGATTATAAGCCAGTTAGTCTCTCGTGTAGCCCTCGATTATGATTATAATTTTGAGAGATCTTTGAAAAATTATAATGTGTTTCCCTGCAAATTAACAATTTAACCGAGAATTAGAATTTCTGTTTTCTCGGGAATAAATCAAAGTGCCCGTATGCTCAGTATTGAGAAGACAAATGATATTTATTTGTAAACCGGTATATTTTGTTACTTCCTTATAAGGTGCAGAATATGTGAGTTCAAAATAATCTCAAATTTTTCAGCGTTTGAGATCTGCTAAATCTCAATGTGTACAAGATTGTTAAACAAAAGTTAAAATTGAGGTGTTAGAAAGTTTATAGAGCGATAACTACTCAAATCAGAAAATTTCAGGGGTTTTACCTTTGTAGGAGATTAGATTTAAACCAAGCGTTGGAGTAAATCTAAAACGTGAGAAAATTATGAGCATAATCTACTAGAGGATGAGTCTGTTGTTTGTCGTTCTCTAGCCTTCGGCTTTGGGAATTAGCAGGCACATTTTGGTAAGAATCCGAGTCTTCTCGATTCAAGGCAGGTTTTGGGGGTCGGATGCGCATGGGAGAGAGTTCTTCCGGAGCAAATATTGTTTGCAAACTCACGAAGCCATCAGGAACCAAGATTATGTGCTGTTTCAAAACTTAGGATGGCGATTCAACATTGCAGAAATGATGCGAATTGGTGTCCATTTCACACAATTACAATCAGCTTTATTGGCTTCAAAATTCAACCTATTCAGGGATTGTTCCTAAGTTAGAACTCCTTATTTGTAGTGTGAGATGATGCATAGTTGAATGGACGAGTAGCACAGAGCTAGAGAGAATAGTCGGTATTCGATGCAGCAAAGTCTTCTGAGTTTCGACGCTATACTGAAGAAACGTACCGTCTACGAGGTGTATCTACCGAAGCAAGTTGATGGAGTTACCACATAATATCAATTAGAGGGTCGCGGGTAACAGAATTCACAGATTGGAGCCACATCAGGCAAATGATACTTCGTGTGTGCAGGTAGAGAGTGTCATATGGATACAGACAGACCTTCAGGTTGATTGGGGCGAGAGCTTTAACAATGCTTTCGGCTTAAGTGGGAATCCCACTTCCAGGGGGGGAAATTGCGCAAACCGAAGTGTCCGTTTGGATTGCATCGAAGCAAATCTCTGTAGCATAGTGCACCATTGTTGAGTGGTTAACTGCAAAGGGGTTTCACAGGTGGCTGGTAATCAATGCAAGGACTCGAAGTTGTACTAATACTTTGACTGGATCTGCTTATTATTTTACCAAAAATCAGATCTTACAGTGGGGTAGAAAAATTGGTGACAATAAACTTGAGTCTGTTGAAGCTGCTAACTCGAGAATTTCGTTCTCAGGATTAGGTTGTTCGCAATCAGATCTCAAGAACAAATTATTCTTTTTGGTGTTGTTAAATGGCATGATAGAGAAGAAACAAAATCAGGGCATAATGCATGCCGGAGAGCAGAGAATCTGTGGTAAGACCTATGTGAACAATGGGCGGTTGTAGCTGATGCAGAAAATAACATCTCAAGAGTAAGAAGAAGTGGAAATTGGATAGTTGGAAACCACCTGGAAATGTGTTGGGCTAGTGAGCCGGGCAGATACGAAGGCTATTTGCCAACTATGGCCTTCGTCAATGATAACACCAAAGTTCTTGCTCGAGAATCGACTGGGACATCTATACGGGATAAGAATAAGCTTGCTGTTCAGATACAACCAAGTGAGTGAGGGTAGTGTTCAAATCAGTTTACAAAATTGGAGTCATCTGGATGCCAAGACCAAGAATCCAATGTATTGGCTAAGCCGTTTGTTCTCAAAACTCAAGTGGTATTTTATGAATGCTATGTTTTATGTGGTATTGAAAAATTCAGTTAGTATTCCCTTTACTGCGGAAGACTTAAATGTCATTTCAATTAGTGCTAAAATTTCTAACCAATTCTGTGGTTCACCGTCTCTAAAATGATCAGGATAAGGTGATAGGAACATAACTCCAGAGCAGACCAATTATTTCCATTCGTTGATATTGGATGCTGGGTAGGGGGGTGATGGTAGATAAGAAACTAGGTTGTCCTATTTCATTCGAGACAGAATTTGTGTGTTTTTCAACAAATGACGTGATCAATTGATAACTTTCTTTTATCAACAAACTTGTACGTATGTAGATAGGAAAGCAACGATCTCGCAGGCACAGCAGGTTTATGGGAGTGCTTTTATGTGAGTGTTTCAGAGAAGTTTGGAAATAGCTTTACTAGAATGGAACTCTTACTACAGATATGGCTTCGTGTAGAAGATTTCTTGACTTTACTGGAACTCAAATGACAGGTAAGCGCCAATTCATGTTTGGAGTTTGAACTTAGTTCCTTACGAAGGACAAGAATACTTATCTCTAGTAGTAAAGAGAGCGTTTGGACTTTGCCTCTCTTTTATGCTCAGGATAAGTACAGTGTAAACAATTCGTCTTTCCTTTGACTTTCGGTGTTGAGATTTCGAGCTTGCCGGTTTACTTGATGATCTTACTGCCAAAACCCTTCATATCAACACTTGATTTATTAAATCCTGTGAAGAGGTGATGTAGTTTAATTTTTGGACTCAGGAGAAGACTTGTGTATATAGTCGAGAAGATCTGAGATGGTGTGTCTCCGTAGATTTTTCAGGATTCAAATTATGGATGTCCAAAGGGAGGGGGATAGAAGCTGTGTACTTAGATGGGTTGGTACAGGTGTGCTTCCACCGGTCGAGTACCTTTTTTTGGATGCTGTTGACAAATATGAGCCAACTTGGTGCTGGTGTTTCTTTGAGGAATTACAGTTTGAAGCCAGGGAAAGTGTATAATGAAAGTGAGGAAGGGGATTGATTGCAATGTAAACTTCAACCTTTGTGGTGTTATTATGTGGAGAATCCTCCTGCAGGTTTGCTGAGAATGTTTTCATCTCCAATCCCAAAGCTGTGTGCGCCGAACTTCATTTGGCTTAGTAGAGATAGTAGGATTTCAGAGATTGCCTTTCTCAGGTGATGGAGATAATATAGGCTAGGTGTGGTCGTTACCAAGTTAGGAAATCTTCTCCTTTCGTCTTGTGGACCTCGGAGGCCTTTTTATTTATTAAAGAATGATGAGTATGCAATGTCTGTGTTTTAGTCTAGTTTGTTTGCAAACAGAGGCAGTTTTATCGTCCCACATAGAGATGAATTGATGCAGGTGATACGAGAGATGTGGTTGTCTTCCAGGTTACTTCCTTTGCTGCGATAACTCAGCGTTTGTGGGTTGCAAATAATTGTCGACTATCTTTGGACGAACACCAAACTCCTGAAAGTTATGCCCTTCAGTGGCGACTGTTGTGTTATTGGTGCCAGTTATAAAGGTTTCTTCAGGAAGTCTTATTTACACTTACTCTGAGCGAAAGAAAATCAGTTGCCAAACTCTGATCTTCTGCCAAACTCAGCTTGGGGAGCTAGCCCCAAATATTCCAATAGCCCTAATGGACGAATGCTAAACATTTCAAACTTGTGGGCAGCTTCGCTGCAGTAGAGTTAGTTGCTAACTTCTCTTATCTCAGGAGAGTAGAATATGCTGAGAGGAATGTTGTGCCCACTACGTATTGGTGTATTGCTACAATGGGTTCACATCAGAGAAAGGTTCTCTTACGTTGGTATTGGGTGGGTAATGACTTTCAATGGTGATGGATATGTGACTCAATGTTTCTGACTTGACTTTTATCCTAGGCCCAGTCCTAATATTGCTGCCTGAGTGTGAAGTTTTTTCAATAATCGTACAAAGCGTTGTGTAAATGTGTGTATTGTGACTCGGGATTCAGCAGCGAGGTTGCGTTTGAAAATATGTAGCTGACTGAATGATTTGGAGGAGTTTCAGAGGTGGATATGTGCAAGAGAATGAGTTCTTAGTGTTCCTTAGGTTGATAGATTTCGATATTCGGTAATCTACAAGATATTTCACAATATTGCGTAGCGGCGTAGAAATTATGCTCTGCAGGGCAGTTTAGACTTTGGTTTAAGAGTTCAGGTATCTGTTGGTTGGGGGTGGAGGGTAACATGTTGAACAGCGATTGGGGAATCCAGCAGAACCTTAATGGATCACAGGAAATATTTCTTTCACGATTCAGGTCAGTTTCTGCTGCACCTAAAACGTATCATGAACAGAGTAAATTAATCAGCTTCCAACTACTTCCTTTTCCAGAATTGCCCAAATGTTTCGGAAACAACTTGGGAGCATGCCAGTTGGTATTAGATATAATTTTTCTAACTAGGAAAGAGTAAAGTTTTATCAAACTGTATTACCAAAAGAGCACCCCAATCCTGGGTGCTCTTTTTGTTTTTCTGCTCATATTCAAACTTATTTCAAGCTCTAGAATCTAAAAGCATTGAAAGAATATAAATCTCCTAACTCTACTCTTTGTTTGGCAAGGGCACAATAACGGGCCTATAAGCCAGTGAACTGATTCCTAATCCTGTGATGTAGGTGAGAACAATGATGTGATTGTATGGTGAAATCAAAAGTATGGATGTATAAGTTGTGGGGTGTGTGCTTAATTATCGAGGACCGATATTCAAGATTCAAGATTTTAAATTCTTGGTCGGGAGTTAAAGGGGAATTGCCTCGAAAACAAAAATTCTGATTTACCCTCTCAACTGGGAAGCGCTACAATTGGGAATAATTATAGCGTGTTAGGTTGCCTCGCATCATATGCATTGGACACTATGATCCCTAAGGAGACTTGTAAAAGGATTATTTTCGGGGTCAGGAAATGTAGAAAAAGAGAATGTGTGAAGAAGCTTCGATATTATAGGAAAAGAACCCCTGTGTGGAAGAGGTTACGTTACAATTGACCTTTTCAAACAAAGTTGGTCTATTTCTGAATGCTTTAGATGAGGGGGTTTTGGAGTCGATTGTCGCAAATATTGATTTTCGGTTGGGAGCCTTACCAAGGCAAATAATCTAAAACAAAAAACTTAATGTGAGAAGTGGCGTTCGGGAAGTATCTGCGGGAATCGCTGGAAACGCTATTTGCGATTCATATCCTTTTCAAACCTCGCCTCTCGCGCT
>Ga0163217_1073898_pt1 | contig 13928 bp, 14 predicted proteins | sample SynspAceP_FD_185933 | JGI IMG/M metagenome (GOLD analysis project Ga0163217, IMG submission 185933) | Saline lake microbial communities from Ace Lake in Antarctica - Synechococcus sp. Ace-P (PacBio error correction) | ecosystem: Environmental > Aquatic > Non-marine Saline and Alkaline > Saline ... | reverse complement strand
GAGAGGAATTTCTTGGATTGACTGGAGTCGTTGGGAAGGGCTTTGGATGAGGAAAGTACGTTTCGTATTAATTGAACTACGGTGTTATGGTAGCGTATCTTCGATTCCCGGTCAGGGGTTTTTGGACCGAATTGGTCGTTCGGAAATTGGTGTTATTTAAAATGGGGGATGATCGTTGTTGTTTCGAAATAGAATGCCTTGATGATTAAATTTCATGGGTATACATGTTGCGAGGCAAATGGCGTTGGCTAACCTTGCAGTGGCTTGTTCCGTTAAGAATCCATTTTTGTGTAGGAATTAATGTTTTTGGGTGGGAGTTTCGGATTTAAACCGGTGGAAAAGTCTTTGGAGTCCGGGCTATTCAAAATTTCTTGTCGAATGAGATATCGCTTTTAGACGTGAGGAAGTATGATTTTGTTTGTTGAGCCCATCTTACTTTGAAAATTGAAAATTCCTTGCCAGCCGGAGGGTTTGTTATGGGGACGAATGTTGATAATTTTTTCGATTTTCGGAAAATATTGGAATGAGAGTTTAAGGATGCCTTTTGAATTGATTTTGGGATGAAGCCTGATTTGCTCTTGCGCTTTATCTTAAGTGTGGGATTGGTATTATCAGTGGGAACAAATTTAGAAATAGAGGTTAAAGTAATGTATGTCCAGGAGCCGATTTATCTGAGTACAAGGGAATTTGAGGCATGTTACAATCATTCAGATTCCTTCCCCTGAAAATAATGGACTAATGTTTGCATGTAAAGGCTTGGCAATTGAATGTGCCTTGAATCGTCTGTCGTGAATCTCAGTTGCAAATCAACTTTCGGAAATTTTTTGGTTCTTTACAGGTAGGTATTTGATGGCCTAGTCAGGCTTCATTTTCAAGAAAGGTGTAATCGGATGGTGGTGTGTAATAGGGGTTAAGGGATTAATCCAAGTTGGAAAGCGGAGGTTGGATACGTGTCGGAACTCAACTTCCTTATTTGAAAAAATGAGTTTCTGTTTTTCAGCTGGGAAAATCAGTTTTTTTATCAGTTGAGGGTTCCATACATTTCCGCAATGATGAAAAACCATTAAAAGGCCATATGATTATGAATGGGTTTGAGTTTGTGAAAATTCCGGAATGTATTAGGACAGAAGAATGTTGGATGGGGAGTATAGTGGGTGATGACAAGTTTATTGGTGATTCTCCTTTGTGAGCAATTACTGGTTTTAGATTTAACGGGTTTAAGGTCGCTGTTGTGTTATCACTGATCGGATTGTCGGGAGCGAGCTGGTGGACAACGGTGGTTGATTTCCTTACCTGTGAAAAAATTTTCTGGGTATGAGTTAGAATCGGATTTATGGGAAGATTGTTATTGGGATAGCGAGGGATTTCAGAGAAAGCATTTATCTTGGAAGAACCTACCTTAAAATCCGAATGGATGGTGAGGAGTAAATCTTTTTTAAACGCCCGTATGTGAGGCGCTTTCGTTGGTTAGACTAAAATGATGGTTGAGATTCTTTGGGGTGATAGGAAAAAATGAGTTCGAGATATTAACCGGTACACTATTTCAATTTAATTTCCCCGATTGGTTTGGGAATCGGATGGCTTTTCTGAGGTTTGCACTATGACGATATGCTCAGTCTTTCGGGAATGTATCAAAATTGGTGGAATTTTCTGATGGGAGAAAGTACCCGGGGTATTGGATTTTGGCTTGACATTGCGATTTTTGACAAAAAGGGGGGATAGTTTCAATTGAATCAATTGAGTTGGGAACGGGGGGGGTGACGATGAATAAGCTGAAAGTGTGCAAGCTGTGTGATATTTTTTGATCTTGTTGAAAATACAACCGTTTGGGACGTCTTTTTCGTTGGTATCTGCCAACGGATTTCGTTTGTAATGGGCTTGCATGGTTTATTTAACGCTTCCCAGGTTTATGGGGATAGATGCTTTGTTAGATGTATGGGACGATGTTTTGATGTGGTTAAAAATTCTACGGTTTTGGTAGAGAAGCTTTTTTAGTCTATTTCCCTATCGAAAGCTTCGATTCTCTGGAATTCGTGCCTTGGTGTTGAACCTTTTCTTTAAAATTATTGCTGAGTTGGTTCCGGATAATTATTAAGCTCATTGGACAAAAGATGATAGTTAATGATCAATGTTGCACGGGAATGAAGTGAGTCGTGCACAGATCGTATTTATGGTTTCTTTTTTATTCTCTTGATCAGGTGATGATAAGATGGATTCAAGCGATTGGAATTAGTGTAACCTCAGAGTAGATGGTTGAGTGTAATTGTGCCTGATGGGGTGGGTCGAATGTTTAGATTGTTTGGGTTTCTGAAGTGTGATGAGTTTGGAAAAGTATTTGTCAGTTCATGAAAACTGGAATTCCGTTTTATGTGATTCATTGAGTGCGAACATAAAGCAGTATAAATAGAGTGGACCATAGTTGTTTTGGTATTTAGATGTGGTTTTAGGGTATATGGTAATTTACAAGGTCTTGGTTTTCTTTCAGACAGCGAGAACGCGTGAGATTTGATGGGGGTTAAATATGCTTTAAGGTGTGGAAACGTGAATTACTTACGTGTTTCTGAATGATCATTCAACAGGTGATTGATCTTCGCCTTTAAGGTGGGGTGTTTGAAAATTTACTTTATTGCAGAAGAAAGAAGTACTATAGAGTATAGTAAGCCAGAGGTTTTTGGGGAGATGGAAGATATTGTTTGATGGTAGGTGTTTACTGAAATTTAAAATTTGAATTTTGCAGATCTGGTTTTTTAGAAGATTTGCAATGTCGTATGATGCTAGGGGGAACAGATTATATGGCATTGGAGGGCTTTTGTGAAATTAATCACGTATTTGAAGTTTACGGTAGGTTATGTTAAAGATTGGTTGCAAGTCCGTATTACGAATGTGAATTGGCCAATCCAAGAATTTCTACATATGATGGTATATGCTTTTGGAAAGCAAGTGGAACGACGATCAGGTTTGTGGATGTCGAATAGGGAAGGGGGCCATCTGGATAAGATTGAGGTACATCAATTCCAAAAATTCTGATGAAGATTGTTGAATGATTCCGATCAGATATTGATGTTCTATTAATAGGGATTTTGGTTTGCCGGTTACAAAGAATTTTAAGGGTGTCTTTCCGGACTTGTGGATGGAATGAAAAGGTTTATCCGGAGAGTAAGGTGGGGGAATTAAAGCGTTGGTTCAGGCCTTTGGAATGGAGCCCATGGAGGGTGGATAATTTTGTGGAGTTCCGTTATTTTATCAGTACAGTAATTGATTGTTCGGGAAACAGAAGTTAAGAAAGTGAGAAGTTTGATTTGTTTCATTTAGCTTTGATTTATTCTTCCTTTTTTTTCATAATTGTTCGGTGAATCGGGTGTGGTTAGAAATGATTTCGGCCTGGCTTTTAACTTGTTTTGGCCTATATTTAGTAAAGAATTTCCGTTTCGGGCTTGTGTTCATGGAATTCCCTTCGCTTGTAGGTAACTTATTTTTTTTCCAAAAGTCGTTCATATTCTGGTTGAACTTATTCTTCAGGTTGTTTAGGAATCCTCTGTTTTGAAATGCGCATGAAATTATTATGATCATTTGTGTGTTTGCATTCTTTTTGAGATAGCCTGAAGAGAATATAGAGGGTGTTTTCAACTCTGGTTTGTCGTTACTGGTCGTTTTTTTTTTTGAAAGGCACTGATCTTTGCAGCAATGCTGAAAGATATGTTCTTATAGTGGATAGATAGTGATCAAGGGCTCGAAGCCAAAGGTACGTGGCATGATTGAGAAAGGAATTGGTTCTCTGTTGTAGTGTAGGAGTAAAGTTTCATGTGGGGTTTTCAGATTTGCGTAGCATGTTTGGAGGCGTTTAGGCGTGATTTTTAGACGAGCTTGTTCTTTTCGGTAAACTTGAAAAACAAGCTTAAGTCCGGATCAGGTTTCTTTTTCAATTTGAATGATGACCATGCTTTGACTTGATTGCCTCCGCGGGCGTGTATTTTCTTTTGAGCACAACGAAAAATTGATTAATGAGGTAGTTTCAGGGATGGTTAATTTGCGATTGATGTCTCCGTTTTGAAGTAAAGGACTTGATTTAAGTATTGGGAAGCCCGTGTAGTGGAGGTTTATCACTTTCGTGTAGCTTGTTTTATCTAGGGGTGGCGGTCAGGAAATTAGTTCAGAATTCTTTTTCTGGTAAGAAGAGGGGTCTTTGAGGGTAAGACTTTCTTTGAGGTTAAATCAAGATGCGAAACGTAAGAGATAACGGTTCTTTTCGCTCTCTCAGTTCCGGTGATTTATCAATTATTAGTATATCCAAGTTGGTAACTTAACATTCTTTGGTTTAATGCCCCTAATCTTTGAATTTATGGTCCTATCCCTTTTATGAAAATCGAGTCACCTAAAAATAATGCATGATATTAACCCATGCGAATTTCTATGTCATTAAAATACATATGCATCCATGAATATTTGGTCAAATCTTTAGATTCTTGTTGTGTGCGAGAACGTGATGGTGGAATGATTTATTACGGAAAGACCTTCGGTTGGAACAGTGGGAACCTGCACTTTGAAGTAGTGTGGTGATAGTAGGTACGGAGTGGGCTGGTTCCCAATATTTTTGGATTGGAAGGAGATTTTGGAAATTTATTTTGAATTGGACTTAGGTTGGATATCCGTATTCCACGGCGTAAGGTGAGGTTCTTTGACCATGGAAGAGAGGATGTTTTGGATACAGTTGAGGATCCAGCGGAGCGTGTGGTCCAGCCGGAAATTATGATGAGGCAGAGAGGTGGTTGTTCAATTAGATTTTGTCCTGCCAGCCAGACCGTTCAAAGATGGGCGGAATTCATCATGTATGATCGAGTTTGGCACGATTAAATTGGTTGAATGGCAGGAGTGGCCTTGGTGGATGAAATGGAGACTGATTTTCGGGTTCAGTGATAGATCATACAGGGATGCCGGGAGAGACAATTCAAAGTGAAGGTTCCAGAATGCATTTGGTTTCATTAAGTTAGATATTTTTCGTGGGTCAAACCCAAACCCGGAACCATCTTTGTATGAAATGGTTGGGATTTGTTTTGAGGCCAAAACGAAATGAGGTTGGAAAAGGGAGTTAAAGAAATTTTTCTGATTTGTTGGGGTATCATGAGGGTATTTTAATAGCAAGTCATGAGGGAGATTCCATGTGGAGTATTGTTCTAAGGGATGTTTCGATTTGATTTAGTTTGATTAAATATGGGGAGCAATGGTTTGAAGTTATTTTGTACTTTTGATGAAGGGAATAAAGGTTGCATGGATGATATCAGTTTTTGGTGCGAAGTTTGAGCTAAAAAGGGTTGAAGGAAGATCTTGTTAGCCTTATGATTTGATCCAACGGATAGCAACGATTGCAGATTCGGTTGAGTGACAGGCAGTGGTGTGACCTGAACATAAGTGAGCTTACTAGGGGGTAAAGTTCTGTATCAGGGGATCAGATTCCAAAGCTGGTGGCCATCAGAGTTATGCGAAATGGGAGATTTTGGCGAAGCAAAGGAAGGCCAAATCTACTTCAGTTCATGGGAGTGAGGTGGCTTCACACAAGATCAAGACTTTAATTAAGACAAAATATCATGAAAGTAATAGGAGAATTTATTAAAAGTTGCCGGCATTGCTTTTCGCTGTTAGGCTTCGTGGCCTTTCAGCTAGATCCTATGGCATTGTTGGGGCATAATGAAACGACTCAATGTGCGATTGCGGATTAGGAGAAGATTGGGCCGCTATTTGAGCGTTGGCTTGAATCCCAGCAATGTCTTGAGATGTTACCCTCTGGTGCATTGATCTCAGGTGACAGCGAGAATTTTTGCAAAGAATTAGATTATACTCCAATTTGAGCAAATGTCTGAATGATGATGAAGGAGGTGATTTATTATTTGGTTCGTACCTGATATGGATGCCGAACTCCCATGGCTATTGCTAGATCGCGGCAACGTCTATGTAGAAGTTGCTCATCCCCCTGTGAAGGTGAATACTGATGTTTGCAAGAAATACATAAGTGTACAATGGAAAGCTAACAGGTCGCTCCAGAAAGTCGGAGAAATTATTGATTTCGCGAGTTCCCTGCCGGAGCAATCCGGGAAGTTAAAGGACTTGCTTTTACAGCAACGGACCCCGAGGTGAGGGCCAATCCCAAAAGCAGCTAGTTGAAGGTCTGGTTGGGATTATTCCCAAGGTCCGAAGCATATTATTCCATGTACTGAATTACAACTGGTTGTATATGGTTGGGATTTGGTAAGCCTGAACAGGAACATGCGATAGATTGGATGTAGCCGATGGGACTGAGTGGATTTCCAGTATGGTGGATGTAGAAGTGCCCAAAGGGACATTTCCTGAGTGTGGGTCTGTTGTCGTGGAAGGCCATTAATGAGATGGTCCCGTGATTGATGGATGGTAAAAGCGAATTTAATATATTGGCGGATGTGGAACTTTTTATGGAACGACGACCGGTTGTTCTGGTGGTGGTATAAGCGTTTCGTCCGCCAGTTGGAAAATTTGTAAAGGAATTGGGGACGGTAGAAGGAGGAATGTCGGGCCGGAGAGTAGGACGATGCTTAGTCCTTTTCAATGCCGTTGTGGAAAGGAGAAAATTATAATCGAGATGGAGTGTCTTACCTATTTGTCATTTGGCACAATTTTTACGATGGAGAGACTGTTTGCCGATAAAAATGGACAATATAATTAAAGAGGATGATTTGGCGTGCATGTTGAAAAAGGCTGGGGAACCACCGAAGTGTAAATTTAATTTTTTTTTCCTTTTTATCTTTGATTATGTTAAGCCCGGTTATTTTTTTTACTATTCTATTATTTTATATGTTATTCATTTACCTTTAGCCGAAGGTAAAGATGTTTGGGTTGTTGATCATGGGGGGTTGGCTGTGTTTGGGGGTTTTCTTTTTCCGTTGATAACAAGAATAGGTATGGCATCTTGGGATACCTATTCATTTTTTTTTTTTAAAGAGATTACTACCAGTTTTTTTAGGGCCGGGCTATGTCTATTTATTTAATGGTTTTTAAGCTTGAATCCCGATTGTAGTTAAGGAAGTTTGAATTGGATTTGAACCTTACTGAATGGTCAAGTAGTGAGTTTATTATTAAAAGTACGGAGGTATTGGTACGATTATATTTTATAACTAATTTTATGCGTCAAATTTCACTTGTTGGTGGTGGTTTTGATCTTCGGTGCAGTAAGCGTTGCTTCGGATGTTCGTACCGAGGATACTGTATTGTGAAACGGTCCTCACGAGACTCCTGTGAAAAGATATGGAACATCTGAATTGATGGTGTTTTATTTTAGTATCCTTAATGGGGTTTTGGTCTTTTTTTTTAGGATAGTCGTGAGGAGAGTTGGAACAATCTAAAATCGCATGTTTACTCCGCGATCTTTCATTTGGATTGAGGTGATCTTGTTGGAGTATGGTAAGAGAAGCGTTCGGAGCAATTTCCCTTGTGGGTGTAGATAGAGTGCAATTTACTGATGTAAGACCAGGTTTAGCAAGGTAGAGAGGCTGGCGTGGATGTGATCGTTGGTTTAGCTGGGGCTCAGTGGTATTGAGGTCGAAGTCTTAATGCCTTTATGGGGCCACATATGTGGTAGATGGATTAGTAGGTGGTGTGATTACTCCAGATATTATGTATGAGTGTTGAAAGATGCTCCGCGATGCCATTTATGGTCAGAGGTGTTCGCAGTTCGTTTTTGTTACGAAAGCCGAGGAACTGTGTAAAGAGGTTCCTTTGTTATTACCGATTCACAGAAATTGGACTTGAAATTTTCGTGGACCCGGATTTCGGGAGTAAGCGTGATCGCAGACTAACCAGGAGTATCCTAGTTAGACCAGAGCCCGGATGCTGGTTTGGTTTGAGCCGGTTAGAACTTGATGATAGCGCTGGGAGATCCACGATTCTGTTGGCGGTTATTCGAATGGCGCTCAAAGTTAAGTTTGTTGTGGCCGGAGCGAGACCTTTTTTGTTCAGGAGTTTCAGGGAAAGGTTGTGTTTTCACTAGATTTTTTCAGAGATTCTTTTTCAGAATCAATTGGTATCAAGTTAGCCAAAGTGAAATCCGGTATATGGTTTCTTCGTGAGCGAATGGTGATTTCCAAATCCTAGGCCGGCCGTTCCAGGAGATCCTGGAGATTACGTGGGAAGGAATTAATTTCTCAACCGTGATGGTTGTTGTACCCCATCCATTTGCGGAGTTGTCCTGGACAGCAAGATTTAAAAAGAATCGAATCTTACAGTTATTTGGCCCCAATGGGAAATCACGCTAAGGCTTGACCTACCCGTTTGTTTTGGGCTGATTTTATATTGAGAGAAGATGGTCCCGTTAAGGTTTAGGATATCAGGAGGTGGGTTGGAGCGTTGCAGAAAGATTCCGATTCAACCTACAAGTTGAATCCTGACGTTTAAACCTTGTAAACCAATCACAAATCATTTGGTTCATATCAGGGGATATTGAAAGAGTGTGAGTGTACAGGGATTCGTTTTTCTTTTCATGGATGGTTGTGAATCGGTGATTAATGGAGCCATACCGAATTGGTGACATGGTCATTATTTGTCTTTCATGGGAGAGTAACTATCTTTCAAAGAAATATCCTGCTAACAGCGACAGTAGAGCCGATGTAGTTAAGATTGGTGCGAATAAAATTGGAGTGTTTCCCTTCAGTTGAGCAGCTTGGAATCAGATGAAGATTTTTGAGATCACCAGATTGATTTTTGAATTGGAGTGTTTTTGGGATGGATAAGTATTGTGCTTATCAATCAAGATTCTTGGGCCTGTTTGTTCTACCGGCGTTCGGTATGCATTCCATGGAAAATCCAGATTTGGTGGGGAATGTTCCTGTTTATAAGGTGTGATTTTTTTTGGAGGTAGGTCTTGGTTTTTGGATATTATAACAACTATTTGAGTTACTGCTCGATTCTTTCTATGGTTTTGGTGGCCTTTTCAATTTGGAGAGAAAATGGGTATTTGATTTCCACTTTCTAATTAATAATTGAAAAGGTGGCTGTCTGGTCGAAGATTTGATTTTATGTCGAGAAGAAATTATTTCTTTAATGGGGTGTATTCAGCGGAAGATTTATAGGAACATTACCGATATTTAAATTTGAAATTGGGATTGAGACTGGCAGAAGATTAGCAATTTTTGGGATGTTCGGGAGATAAAAGTAGATGATTAGGAGACGGAAATCATGCAGAGACGTCCATTCTTAGGTCAGCTTGTTTTGATTTCTCTTTGGTTGAAAGGATTTCCTTAAAGGGATCGGATTGTTTGTTTTGTTTGCAGATTTGGATCCTGATTCTTGTCATTTCGCCATTTCATCTTTTGGTCGAGTTTAATATTAGAGTGGATTGTTGGACGAGATATCTACCATTGTTATAAAGACACAGTCAGGGCGAAAGTTACCAATCATGTCTACTTTGAGGATTTTTTAAAGTCGATAAATCCCGGTTAACTGTTCGACGGGTGTGCCCAAAGAATCCGGATGTCGCAGTTTAAGATTGTAGTTCAGTACCGGATCTTTTTTTTTTAACTTAGAGGTTTAAGGATGGATCTGAGTATTTTTGTGGTGCGGTGTAGAAGGTGGGTTGGTTTAGGATCATGTTTGCTTGTGGAGCCTTTTATTTGGTTAAATGCAAAATTCTAATAGCAAACGGAATTCGATGAAAAATTAAGATTTTTCAAACTGGTAAGTAGCAGACTGATTTTGGATTTCCGGTGCTTGCTTTCCTGTATGGTTCTCGACGAAGAGGTTCATTCCCCCGGATCGGGAAATGATTAATAATACTCAAAGGATGGAGATGGTGTAAATGGGCTTTTTCCCATGGGATTGTATTGGTACGGGAGGAAAAATAATTTTAATTTTGGTACAGAAACTTACGAATGGGGGATGGATCTGGGAGACAATTATTGATAATCCATCAGTTTGATACCAAAGGACTGCGCTGAGGACTTTGGGATGAAGTTTACAGAGGATAACATTGTTAAAGCAGTTTTGGATCGATCGGTAGAAGCAGGTGTTCAGAGCTCGTTGGGCCCGGTAAGAGTGAGCCTATTTATCGAGACATATTACTTCTTTTGTAGCTTTTCCCGGACCCGTTGATTTCCCAAACTTCGAGGAATGTGTGCCCATAGGCGGTATCGTGCCTATTTTGAGATCCTGTGCCGTTCCAGGATTGCCGAGGGCCAATCCGATCTAGAGGAAGGCATTCACAAATTATGGAGAGTTTTATAGACTGCTGCAGAGATTTGTTGGAAAGTTATATTGACCAGGTAGTTACCAGGCCCGAAGCCGCAGCGGATTATGAGTGGGAGCCCTTGTTCATATGTGTCCATATTATGGTTAAAGCTGTACTGTTTTGCAGATGGTTATCCGAATGGAAACCGAAGATTCAACAGAAGTATCTGGTAATTAATATAAAAGATCGTGACTAATTGGGAAGGGCAATATGACCGTTTTCTTCTTGAGGGACTTTACGTAAAGCCAGGTATGAGAGATCGGGGATGGTAGACGTTAAATGTTTTAGACCAAAAGTTATCGTAAGTGTGATCTTTGCCCGGAGGTGTAAGGACGCAGATACACAAGATTGTGGATTGCTTCCGTTCAACGAGGGGTTCCCAATGTTCTTCGCATTCCAAAAACGGCCATTGACTTGCAGCGGCGATACCACTATTTATCCTACGGTTAATATGTCGAAAGGAGGGGCAAAAGAACAGTATAAGTTTTGATTCAAGGGTTTACGAGACGTTTAATATGAGAAAGAATGGATTCCAGAAGAGCGATGTACTTTCCAGGAGGAGAGCTAATCCCCGCATGGATTGGGGGGATTATTGACTTGCTGAGCGCCAATTCGTCGAGGGAAATATGAAGCACGCAATATCACGTATCCCGTAGGAGTTGATTTGAGGAAAGCATGGCCTATGAAACATCAGGGATGACTTTTGAGTTTTTGCTGAAGGCGGAGCGGAGTTGATTGGTAGAGAACAAGGTGGTTGGATTAAAGATGGGGAATCTAGTGAGCGGTAAAAAATCCAATGGGTGGCCCGAATTCAGATTCCGTCTTGAACCTATCCCTCAGTCAATTTGCCGAGCTTGAAGGTGGAGCCCGGCGTTCCTTTCCTAAGCGGATAATTATCGTACAGATAGATTTGGATTTACATAAAAGGTGTCCCTAAATAGAGCAGTTTTTTATTTCTAGCATTTATTATTTTTCGGAATAGTTGCGACCGAATAATAATCTTTGAGGAATGGTAATCAGGATAATATCATGTGTTTAGGTGTGTAGTTTCACTATAAAGTATTTGGACCATTTTGGCCCCCGTGTAATGGCAGGTGATTTAATAGTCGTAAGGAAGGGTTGAGCGTCAGCCTGGTAGTATTTGCGACTATGATTTTATTTCCGGATCGATTTTTTTGTTGTTTCACTGAATGTAGTCGAATTGGCAATTTGTCTCGGTTTGAAATACCATCTGGGTCGTTGGTGACAAAAGCATGTTTCTGTATTTTTTATATTTTATTTCTTGATAAGCAATTCAAGCTAAAAGTAGGTTCGGGTAGTCCGCTTTTTTATAGTCATCGCAATAGCTCCTATGGTTCTTTGTGATTGAAAGTCTTTATGATTTAGAGCTATTTTTTTGAACCTGTGGATAGTGTTTCCGTTCTTGGGCACTTTTATCATTGGTATGATTGTTGTAGTAGAATCTGAGCAGATTCGATCGAAAAAAGTGTGGGAAGCACCAGGTCATTAGTTTTTGAGAGGGAACATTAATGGTTTATGGAAATTGAATGTTACTACGCATCAGCCGTTCGTTTTAGGGGGATTCGATTTTTTTTTTCGGTACATCTCATGGGTGTTGCTATACCATAATGATAGCTGTTCTGGCTATATTTGTCATCCATATTGGGCACCGAAGAATTATTAATGTCAGGAATGATTTACTGCATGTTGTTTATTTTATTTTCACGAAGACTTTAGCAATGATTTGTGATGGTAATTCACTTTAGCATACTGATCACTTTTTTTGGTTCTTGTATTGTAGCTATGTTGGCCGAGAATTGGACGGGTAATTTTAAGTTCCAGCGGTATTTTTGAGGTTTATTGCTTGCAGATGGTGTTTTTAGGTTTTTTGGGTTTTGAAAAGTTACACCTGATTGAATTACCGAATGGATTTCTTTTTTCGCTCCGTTTCAGTTTTTTAATTCATTAGTGGCTAGATTTCGCCTTAAATTAAAGTATCGAAAGCCAATTAACACTTAAAAACAAACATGTTTAGCTGATACGATTTTTATCAGAAGATTTTTTTTGGCGAATAATATTTGCCGAACTGTATCCTTTATAAAGCAAAATCTTCAGATAATCGTATCAAATCAATTTCACGAGATTATATAAATAAGAATTTGAGATTTCCGAGGTTTGGGTTGGGGGTCATTTTAAAGTGGCGAGTGGGATTTGGAAATCAATTGGATTTTATCATGGAAATGTTCGAGTGAAAGAAATCCGGGGAATGGGGGAAGAGTTCCTTTTACGATGAGGATCAGTCTTCCATTGTCTCTTTAGAACTGAAGGTTTTTGGCATTGAGGAATCTGATGAGGCTTTCCAAAGATTATGATGCGTGGTATTTAAGTTACCAATGATGAGTTTTTACCCTGGATTACTGTATGAAGTTAGAACCGTCCGTGTCAAGATGACCTACAGTTGATTTTGGGGTGAGATGTCTATTTTTGGCAACAGAATAAATCGGCTCTCCTGCGTTCAGGTGACAGTTACAGTGAGCAGAAGTGTATCGGGCTATTTGCCGATTAACGCGACTTGCCAGTTGGTATGTATCATTTTCTTTCCGACCGCTTTTGGAAGCTGTCTATGAATGGGACTATTTCATAGGTGGCGTGTTCTTGTATGGATTGGGCAGCGTTTTTTTCCAAAGAATGTTTAAATGTTCCTTTTCAACTTGTTGCAAGCCAAACCCTTGAGTCTAGAGTGGTTCTTTAAATTTAAGTAACTGCTGCCTTTGTAAGATTTTACATCCAAGGGGTGAGGATGGCAATTTTCTTGGACGCGGCTACGAATATAAGCCAGGGTTTGAAATCTAGGTAGGCGGATTGACTCCCGTTGGAGATTTTGATAGGCTAAGGTGGATTTAAGGAGTTGATCAATGATAATACTGTTTTTAATTGACGGAATGGGTTTGAAAATTAGGACTCATTGATGGTTCTTAAAGGAAAAATTCAATTTGGTTGGGCTGGTGGTATGGATCAGAAACCGGCATGGAAAAACTGAACATTTACTGGGTTGGTTAGTGTTTTTAGGATGTTCAGATAAGGGTTTGTATTTTTAGACATGATATTTTCAGGGATTTTTCTCTGCATTTATTGGCAATGATGTCGCCCATGGTGAGTTTTTGGGATGAAGAGTGGCTTTGAGCTTTCAGATTGCTATACCAATGCAAATTTTTGATTTATTATTTTAAGTTTATTTGTTGATTCCTTTTTTTTCCTAAAGGAAAATTTGTTTACGGTTGCTGGGGTATAGGTACGCAGTGTAGTATTTTGTTATATGGGAATTGTAATTATTATTGGGGAAGGGAATCCAATCGATTTTGGAAGGCTGAAATTATTGAGGTTGGATGGAGGTTTTGAAGCGGTCGCTATTTGAGTGACGGATGAAAAAGCTTTGGTTAACTTAGAATATGCTGTTTAATTTGGAGGAAATGATTTTGATTCGATTGGTGAGGTGGGAATGTGGGGGATGTGATTCGACCTGAAAAAGCATTTTTTGGACTTTAGGATTCAGGAGGATTTGAGAAAAGGTCGTAGATTTCCCAATTTTCTAGGGAAATATTTAAAAGCAACTTACTTCTTTTTGGGATGTGAAAAAAAAAAAATACAGGGGGGGAAAAAGGGAAATTTCTTTTTCTTTTAACAA
>Ga0163217_1117429_pt1 | contig 13929 bp, 22 predicted proteins | sample SynspAceP_FD_185933 | JGI IMG/M metagenome (GOLD analysis project Ga0163217, IMG submission 185933) | Saline lake microbial communities from Ace Lake in Antarctica - Synechococcus sp. Ace-P (PacBio error correction) | ecosystem: Environmental > Aquatic > Non-marine Saline and Alkaline > Saline ... | reverse complement strand
CAAAAATCGAAAGCGCTTCGGGTTTGTGGGTTCGAGTCCCACCGCTTCCCATTGACCTGGCCGCACAGCCTGGCTCGCCCCAGGCGAGTCCGCCACGCCGCACAAAGTGCGGTGATTGGACACCTACACCCGTTTTCCTCTTTGAGCTGGTGGAGGGCAAGGGGGGTCTGGGTCAAGGACAGTCGCGGAAATCGCCTACCTCGATTGCGTTCGCCGGCATCGCCACTGCGCTCTTGGCCATAGCGATCGGGTGATGCGTCGGGCCCTTGAGCCGCCCACTCGGGCCTACAGCATGTCTCCAACATTGTACAGGATCCCGGGGGAACAGGAACTGCTCGCCACCTGGATTCACCAGCCCGCAGCTTGCTGCACCGATCGCGTCTTTTTCTGTTAATTCGGAGCCGAGGCCAACGGAAGCGGCGATTCAGCTGGCCCGCAAAAAGCAATGGCCATCTCGTGCGAGCTTGAAGCGGCGGTCATTCCTCACGGCCAGGCCCAGCTTCCACGGCCGCACATTGGCGGCGGTGAGCGCCACCGGTTCAGCCCCTACCACCAGGGCTCGAGCGTGGTTTGGAAGATTCCGCTTTCTTTCCTTACAACGACCCTGAGGCTTTGAGGGCTGCTTGCGAAGCCGAAGCCAGTGGCCCCGGGGTAGCTGCCGTGTATGCTCGAGGCCCTGCAGCGGTGAAGGGGGGGGTAAACCCCGGCGATTCCGGCTTCTCCGGGCGGGTGCGCCAGCTCTGCATGAGCGGCAACATCCTGTTGATCTTTTGATGAGGTGCAGGATCGGCATTTGGCCGACGGACGCCTTCTGGGGTTCGAGGAGCTTGGGGTGGAAGGCCCGATTGCGATCAGCCTGGGCCAAGGGGCTTGGCGGTCGGCATCGCGATCGGGGCGGCTTGCCGTCAAGCAGGCCGCGGACCATTTCCGCCCCGGCGACCATGCCAGCACTTCGGCGGCAATCCCTTCGCCTGCGCGCTGCGCTCACCGTGGCCCAGGAACTGGAACGCCGCCTGTTGGTGCCGCCAGGTGGAGCAGATGGGTGTGCTGCTGCAGAACTGCTGGCTGATCTGGTCAGCCGCGCCCCCAGCGCTCGAAGGGGTGATGGGTTGGGGGCTTTGCTGCAGGGGCTGGTGCTGGGGCCGATTGGCCCGGCAGCACCTGAGTTTGGTGCGCAAGGCGATCGATTTCGGCCTGCTGGTTGTGCCCGCTGGACCGCGGGTGGTGCGCTTCGTGCCACCCCTGGTGATCAAGCCCCAGCTGAACCTGGCCTGTCACGCCTGGAGCAGGACGTTGCAGGCGATCGCGCCGCTGAGTGCCATAACGGGTGCGTCGATTAGCTTTGCAGATCTGATCGAAGCCCTTTCAGCGCCGCGGCATTGAACCCTGGGCCTGGGAGCGTCTGCAGGCCGCCCTGGGCCGAACTCGGCCATCCCGAAACGTCGCTTTTCGGCCGTGCAGGTGGCCGGGCACCAACGCAAGGGCTCGATTGTTCCCTTCTCATGGCGCTTTCTCAGCGCCGCTTGGCTTTGCGCTGCGGCCTCTATTACCCCCCACCTGGTGAGCTGGTGCGAGCGGATTCGGGCTGGGGCCCAAGCGAATCCCCAGCGCCCCAGCTGGCTTCTGCTCCAGGGCTGCAACCCCTGGCCAACGCCATGCCCTCACTCCGTTCGAGCTTGATCACCGCCGCCGCGTTTTTCTGGCCTTCGCGAGGCCGGGCTGGAGATTGTTTCGTGCTGGAGGGTGGGACTGGGAGGCGGCTCGATTTGCTCCAGCGGGCACCCCGATCGGGCAGTGTTGGTGGGCTTTTCAGCACGATCGGCATCGACCATGCCCGAGTATCTCGGCCATACCCTCGGGGCTTGATCGCCAGCGAAAAGGCGGAGCCCTGAAGCCCCGGCGCCGCCGCAGTCAGCGCGCCCCAGCTCCGGAAGGTGGCTGCCGCCTTGCAGCGGAAGCGGGCGGCGCCCTGGGGTGTTTCCGTTGCTCTGGGTGGATCGCTTTTGAGGTCTGCGGTGATGAGCTTTGTGCGGGGAACTGCACTGGCGTTGTGGTTTTGCCCGCCAGGTGCAGCGCCTCACAGCGGCCGTTTGCCCTCGGCATGTGCAAGACGTGCGGAAAAGGGCTGGACGATTTCCCGAAACCAGTCGTATCACCGCGGGTTTTGCTGCGGGCCCGCTGGCGGCCCGAGCTGCAGCGCCTGGTTGGCGCCGGCCTTACCCCTGCTTGCTCGATTGGGCCCATAACGTTCCGGCCCGCCGTGGCCCTGCGAGCGGAATGGTATTCAGCGGGCCCCGTTCCGGGGCGTTTCCCATTCCTGGCTGTGGGTGGGTCGGCATCCTCAGCAACAAGCAGGCACCCGAGCTGCTCGGTGCCCTGCTGGCTCTGGGAGAGGCGGGGCTGGCTGGTGCCGGTGCCCGGCCATCCAGCTGGAATCGCGACTCCTCTGCGCCGGCCTGCCCGAGCTGGCGATCAGCTCACGCCGCGGCCGATCTTCCTGAAAGCCTGGCGGGCCGCTGCCACAGCTTGCGCAAGTATCACGCCAGTCGCCAAGCTTCAGCGCCGGCGGCGGGGCCCGCAAGCTGTGGTCGTGGGGGGGGGGGGGGCTGGGTCGCTGTATCTGCTGGGCAGCCTGCTCGCTGGCGGGCGAACTCGCAACACGGCGAAGCTGGAAGGGTGAGGAATGGGGACCCGTTCCGGGTTGAGGAAGTGAGCGGTGGTCTGGTTTGCGAGATGAAGAGATTGGCGCGAATCGGACCACGCCAGCGCCTGGAGCTGGCTGCTCCGCCTCGGGGCGTGCGCTGGTCTGCCTGGCGTTGTTACTTCCAGCACCGCTGTGGCGGGTCGAGGGCAGGCCCTGTTCCAGGAACGGGTGACTACACCCTCACCGATCAGAATCAGCACTGGATTATCAGTGGGCCAGGCCCTGGCTTTCAGTTCCTTTGCGGGGCCACCGCCGCGATGCCCAAACTTTCGCCGGCGCCGACCTTGGCGGTTCGATCGTCACCACAGGCCAGTTTTTCGCGGGCCGATTTCCGTGGGGCCGATCTCAGCGATGGCCCTGATGGACCGGGTCGGACCTTCAGCGGTGGCGATTTTCAGCGGTTGCCCTGCTGCGCGGCGTGATTGGAGCTGGCAGCCAACTTCAGTGAGGCCCGCATCGAGGAACGCCGACTTTCAATGCGATTGGCCCTGCTCGATCGCGCGACACGGCAAACTTGCCTGCGGGCCCATGGACCCATCGAGTCACCGGCGTCAGCACCCGACTCAGCCTCGAATTGCCGTTGGCCCCGGGCTGCCTGCAGTGTTTGAGCGTTTTCTTCAATGCATTGCTTTCAGCGCTTTCGCTCCAGCCTGCCCGTAACTTGCTGGGTTGAGCACTGTCGGCCGGGGTATAGCTAATGTTGGCTGACACCTGGTCGGCATCGACCACACCGAGTCCGCCGTCCTCGAACGTTGAAGAGTGGGGGCGTTGAAACAGCAGGCCGCCGTATTTTGGTGGACCTCAGCGACAGCTCGGCAAGGACTCTGCGCCGCGCCAGCGCACCAGCGGAAGGCGCCAGGGCCGCTGGCTCCTGTTGCCGCACCCCCTCAAGGTGCCAGAGCAGATCCTCGCCCCAGCGCTGTTTCAGGGCCGAGAGGAAGGGTTGCTTCCGGTTGAGGGGCAGCAGCATCTGCAGGAGGTCCAGCCCGGGTCATGGGCCCGGTGCAGGGGTGGTGTTGGTTCCAGCAGAGTTCCCGGCAGCGGCAGCCCCCGGCTGGCCCTGTTCCGGGGCCTGCCAATGAGGTCCCGCCCAGATCGCCGCAGGTGGGGCAGGATTTCGAGGCGTATCGGGCGCCGCCAACAGCAGCCAAGGCGATGGCACGGGCCGGCTGGGCAGCCGCCTGCTCCTTTGGCCGCGATGGCTGGCAATTCTTGACGTGGCCACCAGGCTTCCTCCAGCAGGCAGCAGGCTTGTGAGAACAGGGCTGTGCCAGGCACAATCCGGGCGGCTTCGAGGGCGCGCTCCCAGTGGGCTGAAACTCCACCACAGTTGCTTGCCAGTTTCACGGCGGGGCGGTGGGGCAGCGGACCGCCGTGATTGGATTGCCAGTTGGTTCGTAGGCATGGTTGATCGGCCGGCTTGCTCTTCCATCGAGCCTGGAGCAGGCGGGGGTTTTCCGCCTCCAGGGTTCACCAGCTCAGGAGCCGATCAGATTGCCTGGATCGCGCAGGAATCCCCAGCGCAGGGAGCCGATGCCTCCGGAGCGCAGCGATGGAACCCAAGCCACGGTTGGCCGCTGCGCCAGGTGCTGGGGGCCAGCCGCCAGTGAGCGCCTGAAAACGGACAGTGACGGTCGAGGTCGGCCAGCAGGCAAGCCCGCTTCGGCCGTGGACGATACCCAGAGCTTTGGCCTCGAGTGCCCGGCATTCCGGTTCAGGCCACTGAGGTCGGCACCACCCCGCCCGCGAGCGGCACGCACTTTGGCCGTAATTGCGGTTGCGCTTTCCGCGGCAGGGTCAACGAACACCCTGCCGGCCTGCAGGCCTTGGCCACGGCCAGCACTCTCGATGGCCGGGCTGGCTTTGACCACAGCTGGGCCAATCGGCCGCTTCAGGGGCAAGGGGCTGCAACACCGTGTGAGAGTCGAACAGTCGCGCGAGAGGCGCGCCAGCTTCTGTCCGTCATGCACCAGTTTTGGCCCTGAGCCGGGTGGCACCGCTTGGGCCTCGCTGAGTTCGGTTTCGATCGCCGCCAACTGGGCTGCCGTGGCGCTTGCAGGCAGATCCTCGGCAGGGCCCTCAGGGAGGGGTTCAAGGCAGGCTTGACGACACGGCGGCCAAGAAAAGAGGGCGAAAGCCCCTGGTGAGCTTGTTTCTGAAGGTGGCCCTACCCCACGGCAGGGCATTCGGAGGCAGCGACTGCAAGGCCGGAGCCTCCAGGGGGGAAAACCACTGGCCCCTGGCGCAGCACCGCGCTGCGGGGCAGCGGGCCAGAGGTCGCTCCAGTTGCTGGGCGGCCAGGAGGATCAGGCAGCGGGCGCCCCTTCGCCGCAGCACCCCGTCCCAGGCCAGGCCCATCAGCCTGCCGCAGCGGTGGTGAAACGGCAATTCAGACCCTGGTCGTTGCCATGGGCTAGGGTGGGGGCGGCTGTCACCGGACAGCCGCTAACAGTTCCGAGCGGATCGAAATCACCGCCTGGAAACCAGGGATTCCTGGACGTTATTCTCACCAATTGCCACAGTTCACGCCGGCCGCTGAAGTTTAGCGCGATCGGCGCATCGGGTTCGCGGAGTTCGGCGTGTCCCACTCGTGGTGGCCCAGCCAAACCAGAGGTTGGTGGGAGGGCAGGGGCACCAGGCAGCCCGCTCGGCGACACGTCGGCCAGGTCCAAGCAGCGACGGCTGGAAAGTGGGAATGCTGGCGCGTGGCTGGCAGGTCACGGGAATGGCGATTCGTGCTCCCTTCACAGCCGGGCCACCAGGGCGACGCCTCTTCCAGCGCTGCGGCCTTCGCCGCTGCTTCAATCGACGTTTGCAGGATCGACACCGCAGCCAAGCTCGTCAGCCAAGCGCAAGCAGAGCCTGCAATCCGGCTCGCTGCCGGCATCGGCCGAGAAGGGGGCGCCGAGAACCCCACCGAAGCAGGATCGGGCAGGGACTCCCATTCCGGGCGGCTGGCCCGGCCCGGTGGCCAGGCGTCTGGCCAGGCCGGGCCCCCGCGGTCGTGGCCCAGTGCCGAACCGGGACAAGGCCACCCAGTGCAGGGTCAGCCGTTGCTTGCCAGCGCTTGTTTGCAGTCCAGGCAGGGCCTCCCAGCTGGCCTCCGCAGCAGGCCCGGCGCTGTGTCCACATGGCTGCGCAATGCCGGGAGACCTTGGCCGCCACGCCTGCCTGCAGGCCCGTTCGCCCCCGCTTGCCATACCTGCTCCTGGAGCGCTGGAAGGTGCTTCCTGTGGTTGCCGCCAGGGGCGCCGGCCCATGGTGCCGTAGCCATGGGTGGCGCTTCACCAGGTGGAAGGCCTTTGTCGAGGTGGGCATGGGCCTCAAAGTGGGCGTTTGCGCCAGCGGCAAAACAGCTCACCGGCTGGGGGCTGTAGGCCGCTTGATTTTGCTGGTGATCCGGGCCGGCTGAATGGCCGAGGCGCACGCTCACCAGTCTTCCGCCATCGGCGCGGCGGCAGTCCGCTGCGCAGCGGGTCGAGGCAGGCTGCGCTGCAGCCTCATATGGCGGCAGGCCGTCCGGCGTTGGTCAACTTGCGGCTGGGTTCAACGTCGGGTCCGTCATCGGCGCTGTGACTGCAAGCCCTTGATTAGGGATTTGCCGGGGGGAGGGAGTCGTTGGCGTCACTGGATTGTCCATCAGGTCCGAATTGGCCTTGCCCCCGCCAGGTGAAGGGGCGTGGTTATGTGGAAGGGCTGAGGAAGGGCAGCACGGACGGCCGCCAAATCGCTGCTTGCGGGTAGAGGGCTGGAAAACAGCCCGGAAGTTCTGGCGCGGCTGCTCTGCCCAGCCAGTGCTTGCCGAGCATCTGGCGCTGGGCCACGATCAGCTCCGGGCCAATTCGGATCACAAGCCTTAAGCGGTTGCCGGTAGGCCATCGGGCCCGCAGACCTCGCCAATCGGGCCCCTCTCGACAGGCTGTTCGGAAGCAAAGTCTTCAAAATTCGGGCGGACCGGATTGGTGAAGGCCAGGGGCCAAGGCGCCCACCGCCGAGACCCGCAGGCGGCGATGGCCAACGTTCTCCATCGGTCGTCATGGCGGATGGCGCACGGGGCAGGTCAGGGGGCCAGGGCTGTTGATACATTGGCAAAGACACGGCGGACGTCCGCCAAGTGGTTTAAGGGCAGCGGCTTTGTTGGTGCTGCCGCCATACGGGGGTTCGAATCCCCTCGCTCGCCCCTTATCGCTTCCAGCAGCCGATCGGGCTGCTGCGGGCTTCTCACCGGTATCGGCGCAGGTCAGTCCGGTTTTCCGTCTCGAGGCGGCGGCCTGGCTCTGGGCTTCCGCTTTTCGCTGAGCAGCGCCGTGTTCATGCCCACGGCGCGCACCTGCGGAAGCCGGGGCTGGGCTGGGTTCGATTCGGCGAGGGGTGCGCCAGCTGCTCGATGTGGCGATCAAGCTCGGCTAAGGGGGCAGGGGAATGCTCGGATGGTTCTTGGGACATTGGGTCTGGCCCGCGGTGCACAGCAGGAAGGCGGTTGGGCTGGGCAGCCGCGGATCAGGGGGCAGGTGCGCTTGGAGCCGGGATGGCAGAGCGAACCCTGGCCTCACGAACAAAGGTGGCGTTTGGGCCGGCCCCTGCGGCGGCCTGCAGCACCGCCTGGCTCCACGGCGCCAAGCGGCGTAGTCGACCCGGGAACCGCATCGAGGTGCAGCCGGCTCCGCCTGGGATCAGGATGCCTGCTTGCCCTGTCCGACGAAGCGGGCTGCGCAACCCTGGCGCCTCGCTGGGCGGCCACCAGCTCAAGAGCAGGGCGGCTCATTTTGCCAAACGGCCATTGTCGGTTCCCGCGTGAGGATCCGCTGGCCGCCCAGGCCAGCGGCCTGGGCCGCTGGCCACTCCAGACCCGGCGGTTCCTTGCGCAGATTCCCAGATCCACCCGATCCGCTGGCATTGTGGCCGGCCAGCTTCAGGGTCGTCGGCCAAGGCGGGTTGTGCAGGCCGCTGGCCACCGACAGGGGCCGCGTTCGAGGGCGGCGGGACCAGCAGGTCGTTTGCGGAAAGCCCGGCTGGCAAGGTTCCCACCGGAAGGGGCAGGCCCACCACGCCACCTGGGGCCCATAGGCGAGGGAATGAGCGCAGATCGCCCACCACGCGCACCGACCGCCGGATTGCGGTTGATCGCCTACCAGGCTGCGCCGGCATGCCCGGATCCACCACCGCCACGATCGGCCCCGGCGTAGCGGCAACAGGGCCAGGCGGTCTTCCCGGAGAGTTGTTGTCGAGCCCCCCGTGCAGCAGCAGGCACGATGCGGCGCTGTGGCGCTCAGGCATCGCGCTGAGGCGATCACGCCCAGGCCCGGGCGCAGAGGGCTGGCACCAGGTCGCCGACAGCGATCGGGTTTCCTCGAAGCGGTCGTTGTCAAGTTGAGATGGCTGTCGAATCCGGCCAGCGACCAGGGGCAGCAAACTGGCGCGGGCGCCATTAGAAGGGGCGCTGTCGGGAATAGCAGCCCAGCCATCAGATCGAGGACCGAGCCTGCGGGCCGTCTGGGCCATCAGGCACGCGCCTCACGCAAGCCCGCCGGTTTGAGGCAATCTGGATGTTCACCCCATCCACATGGGGAGCAGCCGCAGCAGATCGGCAGGTCCCAGAGCTCTATCGGCCACAGCGTGATCGGGCAGTGGTGTCAAGGCGGCGAAGCGGCAGTGTCAGCTCCGGATCGGCCAGGGCGGGGCAGCGGCTGCTCCACCAGGCCACCACCCCTGCTCGGCAGCCAGGGAATCAGTGACAGGCGGTGAGCCAGGTCCCAAGCCGCCATTGGCATCCACTGGAGCTCGGCCTGGCTGCCGGCCATCGGCCCGCCAGGGCCTGGCCAACTGTGCGACCAGGGCCCGGTCATGGCCTGGACCGTCGGGGGCTTTGCCAGTTTCAAATTTGATGCGAATCGGTAGTGACGCCCAGCTGCTGGCCCAACGCTCCACCTTGGCCGAGCACCGCTTCTGTGGAGCCGATGGCCGAGGGTGATCTGGTGGGACTGGCAGGCCTGGGCGCTCCGAGTCTTCCCCAGAGCCGCCAGAGCGGGCTGCCTCGAGGCGCCTGCCCCACAGTCGTGCAGGGGCCAGATTCCAGTCCACAGCGGGCCGGTGGCGAGAGGGGTGCCAGCAGGGGCTCCAGGCTTGCCAGGCTGAGGGATCCTGGGCTGTGCGTTTGGCAACCCAGGCACTCCAGCTGGGCAGCACCCGCTCCAGCTCCTCGGCCACGGCGTCAGTGGCTGAAGGTGGACGATGACCTGTTTCGAAGCCGCCGGTTTCGCCCTTGGCCGATCAGGGCCCCGTGCTCCACCTCCACCAGCAGGCGTTTTCGACCGAAGCGGTCGTGCGCGGACTGATCGCCAGCGGGCACGTCTTTGCATGAAGCGAAAATCGCTGCAGGCCCCTTGCTGGGACCAGTGTTTGCCGTGGTTGAGACTGAGAGGGATGGACACCGGACCCTTGACGCGGCCGGGGCAGCTATTGGATCACACCCTTCGGCTGCCAGATTGAAAACAAGGGCGGATTCCGAGCGGATTGGCCGGGATTTCTCGAACCATTGGGTTTAATGCCCCTGGAACCGATGAGCACAAGCGCTGATTCTGGTGCTTATACAACACCTGCACGATCCGCGACAACGCTTGAGCAGAAGGTCTTACAGACTAACCTGGGGCCGCCAGGCCAGCGCAAACGGCCTCATCCAATCTCACCCTCGTTGTTGGCCGGCTGGCGTGGCCCAGGCAGGAGGGTGAGAGCCTGCTGCTGCGGGTGCCCGAACTGGATCTGGTCATGGGGCCCCAGCCACGCCAACCGCCTGGGGCTCTTGCTGGAGGGCAGGTGGAGAGCGGTCAGCAGTGGTGGCCACCGGGCGAGCATTCACATTCCTTGAAAGACATCCACCACGGGCCCGCCTCGACAGCGCGGTCTGCGGGTTGGTGAATGTATCTACGGGCTGCAACGAGCGCTGCACTATTGCGTTTGTGCCGGCGGTTGCGGGGTCAGGAGCAGTCGCGAACCCCCGAGGGACGCATCCGCCAGGGAGATCGAAGCCCTGCGCGGCTCGGGGCTACCGCGAAATCACCCTGCTGGGGCCAGAACATTGATGCCTACGTCGTGACTTGCCCGGCATCCACTGCCGAGGGCGGCGTCAGCACACGCTCACCGGACCTGCTCCATCACATTTCACGACGTCGAAAGGGAATCGAGCCTGCATTCCGCTTCGCAAACCAGCCACCCCCGCTACTTTCACCGAACGGCTGATCGACCCTTGCGCCTTCGCTGAGCAAGGTGTGCGAACACCTTTCACATCCCTTTCAGAGCGGCCGATGACGCCCTGCTCAAGCAATGGCGCGCGGGCTAACAGCGGTCAGCCCGCCTACAGCGGATATCGATAGCGCATCGCAGCAAGAGATGCCCGATTTGCGGGCGATCAGTGCCGACGCGGATTGTGGGGCTTCGGCGAATCCGAGGCCCAGTTTCCGCGCCACCATGGACCTGGTGGAGGAGATCGGCTTCGACCTGCTCAACACCGCCCTACTCGCGGCCCGAGCACCCCTGCCGCCACCTTGGCCAGCGACAGGTGAGTGAGGCCGTCAAGGTGGAAAGCGGCTTCCAGCCAGCTCATTGCCCTGGTGGAAGTTGAAGCCCCGCCGGCCGCAGTGGCCGTTACCTGGGCCGCCGCGAGGAGGTGCTGGTGGAGGGGAGCAACCCCCTGCGATTCCCTCCCAGCTGATGGGGGCCGACCCGCACCAACCGGCTCACCTTCTTTCCGGCAACTCAAAAACAGGCGGGGAAAAGCATCTACCAAGCCGGTGATCGGGTGATGGTCCAGATCGAGTCGTGCGGGCTTTCTCGCTAGCGGCCTGGCGTGCGCTGAAGCCCTGCCCTCGGGCAACCCGATCGCTGATAGTTTGCGGGCCATCCGGCCCTTCCTTGCGTATGCCCCGCTCCCCCCGCTGCCTTGCTTGGTGTTCGGGGGGTCTCAGCGTGAGCATGCCGTGTCGATCCGACGGCGATCACCGTGATCCGGCGCCCTGCGCAGCGGCCCCAATGCCGCGCGGCTATTGAGGTGAAGCTTATTACATCGACAGCGGGGGCCATTGGTGGCTCCGCCTTTGCCAGAGGTGAGTGCTGGGCCAGGGCGTGCCGGCCCACGGCTGCCGATCTCCGGCGCCGCAACGGGGATGGCTTCCAGGCGGGCTCCCGAGGGAAAGCGCTGGATGTGGAGGTCTGGTTTTCGGTGCTGCATAGGCCCCAATGGCGAAGAGACGGCAACGATCCAGGGCCTGTTCAAGCTGATGCAGGTGCCGGTTCGTGGCTCCGGGGTGCTCGGGTCGGCGGTGCATGGACAAGCAGGGCGATGAAGGCCGGCCTTCGCGCCGCCGGATTTACCCCCCAGGTCCCTATGCGGCGTATTCAGGCCGCTGAGCTTGAGGCCGAACCTGAACCAGCTCTGGGCAGGCTGGAGCGTCAGCTCGGCTATTCCCTGTTTCGTCAAGCCGGCCAACCTGGGCTCCATCCGTAGGGATTTCAGGCAAGGGCCACAGACGCCCGCTTCCCTGCTGGCAGGGCCTGCGAGAGGGCGGCCCGCTTCGATCCCCCGTCTGGTGGTGGAGCAGGGGAACGGCGCGGGAACTCGAATGTGCGTGCCGCGAAAAGCGGGGCCAGGCGCGCCGCCAGGCAACGTGGGCCAAGCGTCGGTGGTGGGTGAAATCTCTATCGAGGGCCGGACTGGTACGGATTACCAGACCAAATACACCGCTGCTTGAGCCGCACGCTGATTCCCAGCCGCTTGCCCCGCTGGGAATTCAGGCGGAAACTGCAACGGACTGGCGATCCGGCCTGCCAGGCGGTGGCGGCGGCGGGGCTGGCCAGGGTCGGATTTTTTGTACGATGGAAAGCGCTGAAACCTCTGGCTGAACGAATTTCAACACGCTGCCGGGCTTCACCAGCCAGGAAGCTGGTGCCGATGCTGTGGGAGGCCAGCGGTGTATCACTTGTTTGGATTCTGGTGCACCAGTTGGTCGAGGCGGCGGAGGACTTATGGGTTCCGCATGGTTGAAGAGGCGTTGGCGCCATGAGTCACGGCTTGCTCTGGTTGGCCCCTGCTTGGTGGTCTTTGTGGAGCTTCACCGCCTTGGCTGGCTGGAGCGCCGGCCGGCAGCGCCTGTTCCGCTGCTGGGCTGAGGCTCTTGAGCTCGCCAAACTTGCATGGGCTGCGGCGCCGCCCGGTGCTCGATGGCGTGCTCACCTGGAGCAGCTTCGAGGCCGGGCCAGCTCAAGCCCCAGGGGCCAGTTTTGTGTTCAGCAAAGCTCGATGCTGGAGTTGATGGCCCTCGGCTCGGTGAACGCGCCGCTCACCGAAGAAAGCCAGGGCAGGTTGCCGCCTGCGCCTGGTCGGCAATGTCGAACAAAGATTCTGGATCTTCTCCGATCCAGACGGGCACGCCGTGGGATGAGAAATGTCTGATGGCGCGGATCCCGTTGTGAGCTGGAGTCCAACGGCTCCCAAGCCCCAACCCCCCCAAAGCCCCTAGCTCCGGTGGTAGCGCAGGCTTGGCAGCTGCCTCGAAACAGGCGCCGCCGGGAGCGGCTCCACAACCTCTTGAGATTGGCCCTCTTTTCGGCCTGTTGCGCTGCGGTCTCGCTACGGACTACTCCGCCATGGCTGGAGCCTGCGCGGTCTCTGAGCAGGTGAACGTGATCGCAGCCAGCAGGTGAGCCGTGATCAGGTGGTTGAGGCCGCTGGCTGCAATTCCCCGTCCTGCTGGCTCCAACCTTCCAAACCCAAGGCAGTTGCAGCAGAGGCTGGGCGGGCGGCGCTTGCCGTGGAGAACGTCGAGGTTGAGCGGCTGATGCTGCCCCTTCGGGTTGCGGATCGATCTGGGTCCGACGCCAGGCGTCGCACGGGCGCAGCGGGAAAAGGGGCCGCTGGTCTGAGCGGGGCCTACGTCGATCGTCTGGGCAATTGGATTGAGCCTGAGCCCAACCAGCATGGTCGCCCTCCACAGGGGCCAGCCGCAGGGCGATGTCTCGGTGCTGGGCTTGGCAGGAGTGGCACCGTCCGGCGTTGGCCAGATCCTGGAGCGGCGCAACAGCCTTGGGCAGCCCACTGCAAGAGATCCGTTTAACGAGCCGAATTGGCCATCTTTTGCTGCGACAAGGGCGCCTGGGGCCCAGGTGAGATTGGGCCCGGCCGATGCCAGCTCCTGCGTCGCCTTGAGCGATTGCATCACCTCACCCGGGGACTGCCAGGCCAACTCAAGGGGCCGGAACCATCCAATCGATGATCTGAGTGATCCCGACAAGCCGGAATGTGCCTGCCGGCTGGCCCCGCCAAGGGAGGCTGCCAAGGGTTCCACCGGGACCGTTACGGGCCGCGGGACCAACTTGACCGGCGGGTCATTGTTTCTTCGAATTTCAGGCTTCCAAGCAAAAGTGATCGTTTTAAACAGATTGGGGTTTCACGTTTGGCAGACCCATTAATGCTGCCGAAGGCCGAATGTATGAGGTTCTTTCGTGGAGACTGCACCTGACGCCAATACCACCTCCACTTTACCCAAGATTCTCTGCACTTTTTCCCGTGACCCACACCCTCCACTCCCCTTCTCCCAGCAGGCAACGGCATCGTGCCCAAGCCAGACCGCGCGGATCGAAGTGATCGGGGTCGGCGGGCGGCGGCAGTAACGCGTCAACCGGGATTGATCGCCTCCGATCTCGAAGGGGTGGGCTAAGGGTTTTCTCAACACCGATGCTCAGGCGCTGCTGCAGTCGGGCGTTCCCAGGAAGCGGGGTGCAGTTGGGCCAGGAAATTGACCCGGGGGCTTGGAAGCCGGTGGGCAACCCGCGGTGATCGGCCAGAAGGCGGCGGAAGAATCGCGCCCCGAATTGCTTGCGGCGCTTGAGGGGCGCTGATCTGGGTCTTTTATTTGGCTTCGCCGGAGGATGGGTTGGCGGCACGGGCACAGGAGCGGCAACCGATCCTCCGCCGGAAAGTCGCCAAGGGAGTGCAGGCGCCTCACCGTTGGGCATTCGTTCACCAAGCGTTCAGCTTCAGAGGGGGCGCCAAAGCGCCAGAAGCAGGCGGAGGAAGGCATTTGCCAGGCTGGCCTGAGGCATGTTCGACACCCTGATCGTCATGCCCAATGACCGGCTGCGTTTGATGCGATCCGCCGCGTTCGCCTCTGCAAGAAAGGTTTCCGCCGCCGCGACGACGTGTTGCGTTCAGGGTGTGAGGGCATCAGTGACAT
>Ga0163217_1061799_pt1 | contig 13932 bp, 14 predicted proteins | sample SynspAceP_FD_185933 | JGI IMG/M metagenome (GOLD analysis project Ga0163217, IMG submission 185933) | Saline lake microbial communities from Ace Lake in Antarctica - Synechococcus sp. Ace-P (PacBio error correction) | ecosystem: Environmental > Aquatic > Non-marine Saline and Alkaline > Saline ... | reverse complement strand
CGGTCGCCATACGACAGGTATTTTTCGAACACCTGCTGCATGCCAGAAATGGTTGGCATGCCGTCGATTGGCGGCAGTTGTCGAGCAGGGGGCGTTCATCCGACCGGAACGACGGATCCGCCCACTTTGGTGGTGCCCGCCGCCCAATCAGGGTGATCGGTTTTTTGCCGCCGCATTCTGCAACCAGCGCAGCACCATGATATTTCATCAGATGCCCCACATTGAAGGGATTTCGCTGTCGCGTCCATAGCCGATATAGGCAGCACAGGCCTCCTTTTCATCAGCGCGTCATTCAAGGCCCTGATAGTCCGTTACAACGGCGAGAAAAGCCGCGCTCCATCATGATGCGATGAAACGGATTTGGTGGTTGGTATGTCATGGTGCTTGCCCTCAGCTTGGGTGCGTGGTGCACTCTATAGGTGCTGAGCAGACAAAGGAAAAGGCATGAAATAAGGCCCAAGGCGGCAAGAACCCCGAACACGGATTGCAAAAACAGGCCCGCTGCGCGCCCGCAGGGGCGATGAGGGCACGTCGTTGGACGGGGTGGGATGCGCTGTGATCGAGACGGACGGGCCGCGATATCATCGGGTCGCACCTCAAGCTACCGGCAGCTATTTCCGAGACAGAAGCGGCCGCACCATCGCTGCCGGGTTTGGCAAATGGTCGGGGGCCAGAAGTATCAGGCGCGACGCAAGTTGCGTCGAAGCTGCACCACCTTGAGGCATTGGCTTAATTATACCGACGTTGATCTGATCGGTTTTCACGGTCAGACGCTGGGCCCATGCGCCGGAGTGCAGGGGACGTTTGCAGGTCGGCGACGGAGCTGCGTTTGGCGGGATTCATATGGGGTTGCCCGTGATTTGGGATTTTCGCAGCGCCGATGTGCATTTGGCGGAGATAGGGTTTGCGCCGCTTGCGCCGTTCTTTCACACGCCTGCGCCCGCTATGGCGGGGCTGGACCGGGGCCGTCGCCTTCTGAACCTCGGTGGCGTGGGAAACCTGACGTGGGTGATCCGGCGCTGCCTTGCCCAAAACGATGGGGGCCCTACTGGCATTTGACACGGCCCGCCAATGCGCCCATCAATGGAACTGATGCAGACGCGCCGTTGGCTGCCTTTGACGAGGGCCAGGATTTGCTGCGCGCGGAACAGGGTTGAGACGGGCGGCGCTGGAGCTGTTTCTGCGGAGCCTTATTTTTCGCGCGAATTGCGCCAAGTCGCTGGACCGGAAGATTTCGAGGAGATGGGCTTGGGCTGGTGACCGAGCTGTCCGGACGCTGGTAACCGCGGCATGCAAAACCCTGACGGCCATGTGTGCCGCCGGCGTGGCCGAGGCGATGCAGGCATTGCCCGCGGGCTTTGCCGCGACGCGTGTGGTCACCGGCGGCGGGCGCCAACAACCCTGTTGTTGATTTGGCAGATGCTCAGTGTGAGTCTGGATTGGTCCCGTCGTCCGATCGAGGAAATCGGGCTAGATTGGCGACATTGCTTGGAGGCAACAGGCGTTCGGCTATCTTGCTGTGCGGGTGGCGCGGGGGCATGCCGACCTCTTGCCCCGGGACCACCAGGGGTGCGGGCGCTGTCGGAGCGGCGGCACCGTGAGCTACCAGCCAGGCAAAACACCCTTTAGAATAACCTTTGTTCTGTTGGTGCAGCGCTGTAGTGAAGGCGGCGATTTAGATGTTAGGCTTTTGGCTTGACAGTTATAAAAAATGTACCGATTCGCGATTGGTATTGGAGCGGTGCCAAAGTAGAATTGAAATCCATTTCTTCCCCGAATAGGTTACCTGTATCCGGCAGGAATATTCTGCGCGCTAGCCCCCGGTTGTTGCACAGATGCACAATTCGAATTCTGTCAACAGTCTGTTTCCTTGCCAGAGGATTCGAGTGACGGCTACCCCTGGCCGTGTACTACCTCAGTGAGCGGGTCGTGCATTAAAGTGAGGGCTTTGCTCGCGCCGCTCCTCATCAAAAAGGAGAGTGACCATGACGAGTATATTTTTCTAAAAGCGACCGCCGGCTTCGCGTTGCGACGGGTATTCATTCGCGACATCGGCCTATGCGTTGAAGTGGGTGTGGGTGCAAGGTAGGCGGCGTCGGCGTGTCGGTGCGGGGCCAAGCGTCGGCCACGGCTCTGTGCGGACGCGGGGTCGTGTGCGTTGCTAGCGTAGGGCACGTTGGCGCAGGGGCAGGTGCCTCTGTTGGCGGCGATTCCGTTCGGCCGGTGTCGGTGCGGGTTGTAAGCGTCGGCAGCACTGGGCGGTTCAAGCGGGCGAGGTTTCAACCGGCGGCGGTTTCTACTTGGGGCGGCACGTGACAGCAGGGGCAACGGCGGCTACGACGGGCGCGGTGACCGGAGGTGCAAATGGCGCCCTCACGGCCGCGGCCTAAAGGCTGGGATCGCATAAGCTCCGAGGGCGGTGTTTGCAGCCTTTCCGGATCGGCGGTGGTACCAATCCAAGCCGCGTTGGTGCAACGGTAATTTACATCAGACCGGCAGGTCTGTTGCATGATCCGAAGATGTTGCGCCCCGCGTTCTCAGGGCAAATTCGTGGCGACCATCCGCACAATGAATGTTGCATTTGGGCGCGTCACCTCGGACCATTCAGATCCATATGCCGGTTCCCGAAGCGCGCAACGGATAGTATCCGGCTCGGGTCACGAAAGTCAGGGGTTGCTGCGGCAGATCCAAAGCTTGATTATCCGACCAGCCATTAAAAAAAGGCGCGCCTTTTTGGGGGCGCGCTTTCGTTATTATAGGAAACGCCTGTCGGCAAAGATCAGCCCTTGGGATTGGAGCGGCCAGCTATTCCGCCGTCACGCCCAGCGATTCTTCGATGCGGATTCAGCTGGTTGTACTTTGCCCAACCGGTCGGACGCTGCGATGCGATCCGGTTTTGAATCTGCCCGCAGTTGGTCCGCCACAGCAAGATTCCGCGATCGCCGCGTCCTCTGTTTCCCGCCCGACCGGATGGGACAGCACGTTGGTTAAACCTGCACGGTGTCCATGTCGAACCCGGCTTTCAGCGTCTCGGACAAAGTGCGATCTGGTTGACCTTGACCAAACATTTCGAATTGGCAGAGCCGCGCTTGATTTGCCTTGGGCCAGGGACCGTTCGGGGTGTCACGAACAAATCTCGTCGGCCCACCAGCTTGAATCTTGTCACCCAAACGATCGGTCAGCAGGCTTCCAGCCGTTCCCAGTCATTCTTCGGACATTTGGCCGTTCTTCGATTAGCAGAGATCGGATTAGTCGGCACAAACGCGGCCAGATAATCCACATTCTCGGCGCTGCGACAGGATTTTCCCTTCGCCAGAAGAACATAGCTGGCCCGTCCTTGAAGTATTCTGTCGCCGCGCAATCCAGCGCGCAGATAAATTTCTCCTCACCGGGTTTGTAGCTGCTTTTCCAATAGATTTCCCAAAATAAAATCAAGCGCCATCGCGGGTGGAGCTAATGTTGGGTGCGGAAGCCGCCTTCGTTCACGATACCGGTGGACAGGACCCGCGGCCCGAAAGCTCTTTTTTCAGCGTGTGGAAACATCGGAGCCATGCGCACCGCGTCGCGGGAGTTTTCAGCCGCAACGGGCATGATCATGAACTCTGAATTCGATAGGGATTATCAGCATGTTCGCCGCCGTTGATGATATTCCATCATCGGACGGGCAAGCATTCGCGGCAGAGTGCCGCCGACATAGCGATACAGCGGTTGGAGCAGTAATCCGCGGCGGCCTTTGCAGCGGCCAAGACGACACGCCCAGAATGGCATTTGCCCCCCAGGCGCGACTTGTTTTCGGTGCCCGTCAGCTCGATCATTGGTGCCGTCAATTTCGGGACCTGCCTCTGTCGCGTTCAATGCCGACCAGCGCGTTCCGCGGATCTTCGCCGTTGGACCGACGCCACAGGCTCCAGCACGCCTTTTACCCATATAGCTTGCCTTGTCGCCATCGCGCGCTCGACGGCTTCATAGGCACCGGTCGGACGCCCCCCGACGGACTGCGGCGCGGCCCATGTGCCGTCTTCAAAGCGTCACGTCGACCTCCACCGTTGGGGTTGCCCCGTGCTTGTCAATGATTTCGGCCGGGAAGACGTGGATGTCGATGATTCGTGCTTTCAAAGGGGGCTATCCTTTTGCCAGATGACAATTGCTCAGCGGTTACCGCGCCGAGGGAGGATTGAAAAGATATTCCAGCGCCTTGTTCTTTGACCTTCGCTCCGCCTACCGTATAAGATGCCCGAGCCCACAATGCCATGGTTTGCGCACATTAGGTTCAGGCAGATCCAGGGCGTCCCAAAGATAGTGTTGATCCCGACCACCAGTGGCAAACAAGCAGCCGTGCATAGCGAACGGTGTGACAAAACTGATTTCACCGATCCGCATCGCAGCCACGATGCCATAATACGCCCGACCAGGCCCTGCGTTAGGCGCGGCTGCCATGAAGATCCATTGTGTCCCGGACATGGGTACGAATGATGTTCCGGTGCCAAGCATGTACAGCAGGCTGGGAGATGGACTAGCGCCAGAACCGCAATAGAAAGGACAATTGAAATGTCGACGTCGATCTGGGGCACGCGCCGGTGTCGCCAGATCCCGCAAGGACAATCCCAGAAACGCCCAGAACCGGCAAGCAGTTGAAAGGGGGGGGGCTTTTGTTTGGAAAAAAAAAGGCTGTCCATTCCGGGGCGGATATTAACCAGCAAGACGCCAACATGCCTATAAATAGCGCTCCACCGGCGCCAACGACAGGGTCGCCAGAAACAACGCCGCCGAGGGTGACACCCAAACGGGGTTAGCTTTGCAAGATATTTCGAGGCCGAAAGAGATCGGCGTCAGCACATGGCCCGATACGCAAGCCCAAAGGTCCCGATAATTTCCGCCCAAGCCCGCAGGCCAGGGATAGGGGCGGGTCATCATGGCGCGATCTACAGCGGACTGGACCCTGATCAACCCCATCGCGCCATAAACAAAATGCCCCGCCGGTCCCCAACAAAAAAGATAATCTGCCCAATCGGGATAATCTGTCCCGATCAGCTGATGAACATGTTGTCCTCAATGGCAAGCCCAGCATCGACAGCACCATGATCCAAAGCGCCGCGCAGATTTATCCATTTTCGTAATCCCTTCATACAATCGTTTTAAATATCTTCGGAGGGATGCATGTCCTTTGTCAGGAGATGTTGCAAGCCCCCGGCGTCGTTTTACGGGCCGGGGACTGGCGGGCGGTCCGGGTCACCGGATAGCCACAAAGCGCATGGAAATTTGCCGCGCCCTCCGTCCGATATAGCTGACCAGCGTTCTGACCGTCTTTTATCCGGTGTCCTCGCGCGGGGTTGGGGGCTATTGAATGCCCCCATTTACATGTTGTGGGCCAGCCGTGCTGGTGTCTTCTTGCCGCGGTCTGGGCAGTGTGCCGCGGATGGAATTTGCGCTGTCACTGCCGCAATGTCTGCTTTGTGCGTCATTGGCCTGTCGGTTCGGGGCCGGGTTCGATCAACAAGCGGCTCGATTGCATGCTGCCGCTGCGCCCTTTAGCATTTGTGGTGATGGCTGGTGCTGGTTTGGGCGATGCTTGTGCTCAGCCGGTTGGCTGTTGGTCACGGTTATTTTCGGCTTTGACCGACGGCGCGGCACTGCTTTGCGTGCGTGCTACCCGGACATCTTCAGCTTTCGTAGACTTCCGGCGGAGGCGGCGCGAAGCGCACAACGCCGGCCCGTATCTCGACAAACAGCGAGGTCGTTGCGGCGGTGTATTGTCCCTGACGCTGGTTGTGCCGTTTCGTCGTCCATGCTCGCCAACTGGGAGTGGACCTTGGCCGGAGACCATACGTACATCCGACGGACCCAGCATGTAAATGTGGGCCATCACACTCCCGCGCACGCCAGAGATACACCACTCGCGGCCTCCTGTCAGACCCGAGCGGTCAGGGGCAAGGGCTGCTAGCTGGAGGCGCATATACGGACGTGCCCGCGCCATGCTGATCGGACCGGCCCATGACTCGGTGTCGTGCCCATTACAGAATGTACGGACCTCATATAGAGCACCGGGATAGATAGCTGACGATTGGCTGGGATGGCCGACACTCAGCCTCTCATCGTGCTTGGGGGCATCATGATCGGCCACCCCCGTTCTTCGGGGTGTGCGCAGCTTGTATGAACTCTCGAACCAAACCGCTCTGACCGCGCGCGCGTTCCTCGTGGACCTGTCTTGCGGGGCGGGCGTGGGGGCTGCGAATCGTACGGTCCCGCGTAATGACCCCGAGCTTAGAACATCCATCAAGGCGCCGCGTTGTATGCCGCTTGCGCATCATCCTCGCAGCGTTTGGCGCCCGGGCGTCATTCAGAACATATGCACTCCCGCATATCAGATGGGCAGGGGCGTCGTATAGAAAAAGATCACTGGGCATCAGGTCGTCCGGGGTTAGTGTCCGGCGGCCTGCCATATTGATGCGTGCTGGTCGAAAGCCTCGCTCTCCATCCATAAGACGCCAAGTTTATTGCCTATCCGAGCCGCCCCTAAGATGCTTCCGAACCGCACGCACCCTCGGCATACCCGCGCAAAGATCTCTTTTTCACCACGCACCCCAGTTTAGAGAGCTTTGTGCCGCGCCAATATCATCGACGCGCCTTCACTCTGGCGCGCGAGAAACATAAGAGCAGAGATAGACCTGTCATGCCTCCTCTGTGCGTTTGTACGAGCGATACGCCACGCTCTTTTATCCCTCGGCTATGGCTCTGCGTTAAGTCCTGCGCGGAAGAGGGATTTCGCTCCATGGAGCTGGCAAATACTCGACGGCCCCTTGAAACACCCCAACCGGCTGCCCCGCTCGGACGTATCTCCAGTTCTCGCGCCATATAAATTCACGCGTACGAGGCCTAAGGTCCGACCAGCATAACAAGAACAGAACGGCGACCCGGTTGTTGGCACTATAGGGCGCTGTCGCGCCCGGCAGATCTGCTTTGCGTTACGGCCTCTCTCTGACGTACGCTGCGCTCAAGTGAGATCGTTAGTGCCACACGCTACGCCTAGCATTCATGGCGGGAAGGCGTCAATGTCTGCCTCGTCTCCGCGCCGGAAAGAGACGACCATATACTCCACTCGAGCGATTGTCCGCAAATGATCGGGAGCCTGCTCGCAGACACAGACGTATACTAACGCGCGCTCACAATTCAGCGCAATGTCACCCCAACATGTGCCAGGGTATGAGCCGACTCTCTTCGACCCAGCGCGAGTATCCCAGAAACAAGAGTGTCTGATGTTCACCACCAACGGGTACCGTCATACAGGCTCTGGCTACCATCGAACCCATATAGTGACTATACGTGATGGTCTCGCACGCGCCACCAAAGAATCCCGAGACTAGACCGCGCCAGGGTTGCCACAGGCCTTCTCGGTCACCCTGCTGAGTAGTCGACCGTTGATCGCGCACTAATGCGGTCGCGCGCAAGCTCACGAACGTTGGCCACAGCCCCATATTCGCATTCCTCGCCGGCAGCGACGCTATCCGTGCTTGGCGGGATCTAAGATTGGTTTGGCCGCCGACACTGTCACACTGGAGTCACAACCATGGAGTGCAGTGGAGACATCGCTCAATAGGGCTTACTCGCCGGCCGTAGTCAAGCCCAAGCTGGAAGATCGACCGTATGTTCGAATGTCGTATAGAGATTTGAAAACATCTGGGCTGATCAGCCTCCCGCCAATGACAAAACCGCGACAAGATCAGACTAGAGGGCAAGTAGGTGATTCATCTGCTCAGTGAACGCGCCAGTGTGTCAGATCCTGTTTTTCGATTCTTCGGTGGCCACTGCACACATACAGCTCTGTCCCTCGCGAAAACAAAACCGTTTGACCTTGCCAAATTCGAGACTCGACGGCGGCACCTCGGCAGGCGGAGTATGCATATAGCTCGCCACAAAGTGACTATCTTCCTTGATAGCATTGACGAGGAGCTCGGTACCACGATGCTCGATATCATGGTCGCGCGATTCTCACTCCTCTCGCGCGCACCTAGATCGCGCGCTCGATGAGAGCGTCGGCCATATACGGAACCGCTCTGACCAGAGAGCGCATTGCCTAATATGTGCTGCGGTCCCTCGCCATAGATCCACATAAGCTGCGAGCAAGTGTGGCGCGTTATGCTATGAATGCACCAAGAAGAGCACCCAACACCGGCACGACTCGCACTGCCAACAGCGAGATTTCGGCAACAAGTCGTACTCGCTCAAACGCGCCCTGCTGGCTCGGGATCGAAGGAGTCTCGACGTCCGGACCATCGCGGCAGAGTGACGACGGTCAAGCGATAGCCAGATATACTAGCCAGCGCGCAGAAATACAGACAGCTACTTCCTGATCGATGAGCTCCTCTTGGCCAAACACACGTACCAGTCAAGATAACTCCGCGCGCTGGTTATCTCCTGGAAACACGAACTCGCAAGCGCGATACTCATCCGGCTCCGCGTGAAAAAGCTGATGAAAGAGAGCTCTCTGGTCTACAACATCTCCGAGTGCCGCTCGTCTCGATTACCGCACCGCATTGCAGCCAGCGTCGATCCCACTGAGGCCAGCGAACAAGACAGCCAGGGTGCTAAAGCCTACGAGTGTGACCAGATCCACTTCCCGGCCAGCGCAGCGCGTGAATGTACTTCCTTGGCACCAACAATGTGGCCGGGCGCGGCAGTCACTGTGCTTGTGGCAACCAGAGTCGTCTGCCGCAAGCGCGGTTTGATATCCCGAATCAGCTCCAAGCTACCGTCATATTATAACTGAGCGAACTGCCCAACCCGTGTATGCCTGAGACAACTTCTCCTAGCTCCCTCCGTGTGCGTACCAGACGCCCTGCCAGCGCGCTCAGGGTCTAGCAATTCGGATGGCCGCCGGCCAATCGCCGTGCTACCCTATAGCAGCTCCGCGACTCTCGATGAGCCGATGCGCAGGGATATCGAAAGACATCTCTAGAAAAAGTGCAGCTGACTGCAGATCTCAGTGTATCCAGAAATCCATCGCCAGATACGTCCTCGGCTGCTCCATATAACCAGAAATGGTGAAATATCGCGCATGAGCATGAACCCGCGAGCCCACGCACCCGCGATAGCGCCGCCTGTCCCACGTACAATCGCCTGCACGTCGCTCGCGTCGTTCACCACGGCAGTGTGCGGTCTACACTAGAGCCATCGTGCGCGCCAGAACCGGGAAAGTTCTCCCCGCTCACGTCTGGGCACGCGCATTGCGCCCCAAGCAATTGGCTATGTGAGCGGCCGATGGCGCCCCCTTGCGTGTAGACTCGCGCCACGAAAGCCTTCTAGTCGCTGCCCAGGTGCTCCATGGTGGCAAGAGCTGTGGCGGACGCGGACGCAAGCGCCGCGGAAGACCGCAGGCACATGCGGCTACCGGTCGCGGCCGGCGGCTAGACACCCTGGTCACTCAAAAAAGCGGCCTAAACCGTCGCCCAACCGTTATGGAAATGATAAAAGGGGCCACCGCTATCCGCGGGTGCCCCTTTTGCTTTGGGCCATATGCCTTAGCCGGACACTGCAGCTTCCAATATGGCTTTAAATCCTCGCCCGCAGGAGCGGGAAACCTTACCTCTTTGGACAAAGCGCGGTCGCTTACCTATTCCGGCAGGTTCTGTCACCGCTCGTCGGTCGACCACTCGCCGAGAATTCGCTAGCCCAGCGCAAAAGCAAATCGGTTGCCTCGCACACCATAACTACAGCGCCAATCAGCGGTCCTGAGTCGTCCCCGTTGAACGTCATCCCGATGCCGAGGCAAGCACTGACCGCCCATGACCGTCCGGGACAAACGCCCGATGACCGATGCGGGCCATCCCCGCGATATGGCCCAAAGGCTCCATCGCAGAGGCGTTTAAGGAATTTGCCATCACCAGCCCTACCTGAAAAGAACAGCGACGCCTCCACATTTAGAAAAAACACAAAAGCCATAGGGCTCGGCTAGATCACCCAAACCAAAGGCCCCAGCATCAGTTCCTGACAGCACGATTTGCCAGCCCAGCGCCAGTGTCACGATCCGCTGCCATCCCCAATCGCACAAACAGTATAACGCATTCAGCAAGCTCCGAGGGTTGCCAGAGACTCCAGCGCCGCGACGCCGAACCAAAACGGAAAGCTCTCGGCGCGGTCATTAACCTACATAGATCGGACTGGACCAGCATCAACGTCGGACGAGCAAAGACACGCCATCCACCAAGGGTTGTACCGTGATCGACAGGCAAGACCATCGGATTTGTTGAAAAATCTCTCACGCGCGGCCACAAAAGACCGATCTGCATCGGGCGGCCGCTTGGGCGTTGGGCAGGGTTTCGGGCAGGCGGATCGCAAGCCAGACGAACACAGGTCATGAAAAAGACAATGAAAGATGTAGGAAACACGCCGCGCCAGTCGGAGCAGTCGCTATAATCCCGGCCCCCATGGCAGGGGCAAAGGCAGGCACAATCACAAAGATCATCATTCACCAAACAGACATGATTCTTGGCCATCTGCCTTCCTGGAATAACGGTCGCGGATAATAGCAAAGCGTCGACCACACGACGGGCTGCCGCTCCGATCCCCCTTGAATGACCCGCGGCCACCAGCATCAGCTCTAGGATGACTGATCCACGCCACGACCGCCCCTGCGATAGATCGCCGAACCCATGATAAATGATTTTCTTGCGTCCAAAAGGCATCGGCACAGCCGGCCGGTCACAAACCCAGTGCCCGATCCTCCAATGCCCAGAATGAACGCGGTGACAATCAACGGCACTTTTGGTCAAAAATCCATAGGGGACAAGGTCGTTACCGATTTGGGCAGGGAGGCAGATCGCGTCGCGTTGAAAACGCGATGATTTGCCAAAAACATCATCGCAATCAGGCCACAAACCTCGGGGCGGCCTCATTCTTGATGTCGGGGCTCGGTCCGTCGGGTCATCCCGGTCCTCTCCATCGTGTTCGGCGGGCCACGTCGCGCAAGGCCGTTGACCTTCATAAGGTCTGCCTTACAGATAGGCAATCGACGGATGTGTCACCGGCGTTGTCTCAGTGCGCTGAAACGCGACGACTGTCTGGCGGCGGGCGCACACCGGCAGAGCGCTAGCACGTTGGACAATCTCGTCCAGCCCTGACATCGGCAGGCGAATTATGTTTCGGAAGCGCCAGCCACGAGACGTTGTAATTTACAATATCGCTGCGGGTCATTGGTCCCATGTCTCAAGCGAAATGGACCGCGAGACAAAGCGGCAAACGTTCAGCACCGCGCGACGGGCGGGGCAAAAGCCCGGTATGCGGCCAGGCGCTGGCCTAACCGAGTGCAAAAACGCGTCGCTATGAACATTCGACGACCAGTCGCCTGCCAAGTCGGGACAGTTGACGAAAAGCAATCGCCTGGCCCGTATGAAACCCGTTTCGAAACCCGCCCATAGGTAGGATTCGTCCGCGCCACAGGGAGCGCTTTAACGGCACTTAAAGAAAGGTCGGGCGCAGCTTGGTGTCACCACGCCCGCCCGCCCGCGTTCCCAAAAAAGCGGAAAGTGGTTAATTCGTGTAATTCATTGCTGCCGCTCGTATCTGAGAGGGGTCTTTGCCCCTTTATCCAACTGATTTTAGGCGGGGTTTCGTCACGATGGCAAAGGCTTTCTGTTCCGAAATTTCTATCTCGTTCGACGGGCCTCAGCCCCGTGCGCAGCTCTGCCAGAACCTTTTCTCCAAAGCTTCGGGGGTTGCGGCACCTGGCACGGCATTTTGACGTCCGCCGACGATTAAAGGTAGGGAACCGACGAAATCCCCATCTCGCGGGGCTGTGGGCATCGCGTTTGCGGATAACGTCCAATCCTATCGAGTGTCGCCAGCAACACGCCGTCACAACAGAGCATCCATTTCCGATGCCATCGGGCGTGTCCGGCCAGAACCTCTGCTCGCCAATTATCCCGCGCATCAACAAAATCGCTTTGAACAATTGCGGATACCGCAAAGCTGTCTGGCTACCCTCGATCCCGCCCAATGGACCTCAGCCGATGGGCGTTTCAGCGTATTTTGGCGTGCGCTGCATCGCTTTCAAAAATTGATCTTCAGCCGGCTTTCTCGGCATGTTCCCACCACGGGGGCATCAAGCCCGAAACCGCGCCGTCCTTGCCGCCGAACTTACCCTCCAGATAGGCGCGGTCGGTCCATGCCGTCGGCGGGCGCATGTCGGGGTTCAGCTGAAAGGTGGCTGCCATTCAATCCGCAAACGGAGTTGTCGGGTCGCGGTTTCCAATGCACGGCTTCCAGATGCGCTTTGCCGATATAACATCCAAGGGCAAAATTGGATCGGACAATGATATCAGTCTTGATCGTTTGGTCATCGGTTCGGCGGCCTCCATAGGGCCGCGCGCAAGGGACCGGCGCAGCCAGTTTGCCATTCGCGGCCCAATGGGCAGTTCTGGCAGGGGATTGAAAAGGCGCGGCTGCTGAGCGCGCCATGTGTCTTGTGCATAAAAAGCGCCAGCGCGGCTTCGGTTTCCAGGCGGGACTGTCTTGCCGCTGTATAAAAGGCGGCGATTCACTGTGTTTCACATTCGGGGGCGCACTTATCGAACCCTCCGCCGCGCCAAGGGGCATCGGATACCGCGGCAACTTTCGGCGATGCTTGTTCTACCTCGATCGGCGACACACGGAACCCGCCTGCGTTCATCATTATCGTCATTGGCCCGTACAACCAGATAGGTGATCTGGCCATCTCGCCCCACTCCACCTCCGCTGATCGCCCGGTCAGGAAACCAGTCGCCTGATATTTCCCGCGCCGTTTGCTCGGCCGCGCGAGTATCCCAGCATTAGCCCCGGGTCGCTCTTTGTGGATCGCGATGCGTACCTCCCTGTCCGATTTCGACCGGGACCATCGGCCCCGATCCAAAAGCAAGCGCCGCCGTCTGCGGGAGCTGGCAAGCGTGCCCCTTGCGCGCAGGGGCGGATCGGGGGGAGGCGGATAAGAAGGTAATTCGAGCATTCAGACATGCCGTAGGCTCGAAAATCTCGGACTCAGGACCACCACTTGCGGCTTCCATGCGCGTTGCACTGCGCAGGCAGCTTTTCCCCCGCGCCTCAGCCATTGGCGGAGGCTCTGGAGCGTCAATCGGTCGGTTTATATTTTAGATCTTAGGCAGATAAACACCCGCGCCCTAGAGCTGCCAAGACAATCCACTTGCCATTCATGGCGGGCCATAGCTCCCGAGCCAGAGCAGGCCGGCAGCCTAAGCCGCGCAGGGGATCAAGCGCATTGGCACCCGCCAGGATCCACCGCGCAGGTCCATTCAAAGTCCAGCGTTCCAAAGCGATAGGTCCAAAATTTGACCCACCGCCCCTGCATGCAATCACGCGGTCGTTCGGGACGCAGGGTCGTACCAGTCCGCGCACCACTCGCATCGTCGCGCACAATTGCGCACGATGCGCCATAGATCACAGCGCTTGGTTTTCCGGGGAGATGTGCCAGAGGTTATAGGATGATAATAGCCCAGCCGGCGGGTCGCCATGTGTACCAGTCGGCAGGTGGCAGTCGGGCAAAGTCGCTCCCCGCAAAACGTCCAGCATTCAATTGAGGGTATCCGCTGGACTGATAACTGCGGGCAGCGGCACGGCCGGGGTCACGCAGAATGGCCTTGGGCTCAAAGAACCCACAGGTCGCGATAATCCGCGGACGAACTTTCTAAAGGCTCTACCCGACTAGTACGCGCGGCGGACTGTGGGCACGGGCACGAGAGCCCCTGCGTCCAAAGAAACCCCAGATACTGCCACCCGGCACCAAATATCACAACCACAGACACCCACCCAGGAATAATTCCCGAAGGCGCAATCAGGACCAATGTCACCAAGGTTGCCCAAACCGCGCCGCAGCATCCGGTGGCATGTGCCGCGCACGTGCCAGCCTTCCAGACCCGGGCCAAAGCTCCATGGTCTCGTTGGTGGCAG
>Ga0163217_1068940_pt1 | contig 13933 bp, 20 predicted proteins | sample SynspAceP_FD_185933 | JGI IMG/M metagenome (GOLD analysis project Ga0163217, IMG submission 185933) | Saline lake microbial communities from Ace Lake in Antarctica - Synechococcus sp. Ace-P (PacBio error correction) | ecosystem: Environmental > Aquatic > Non-marine Saline and Alkaline > Saline ... | reverse complement strand
TGGTTCTGTGGCTGCCCTGGATCAGCCACCACGGTAAGGCTCGAGGCGGGCGCCCGGAGCCACCACGAGCCAGTCATCGCCCAAGCGAACGGAGCCAACTTTTGAAGCACTCGCACCGGACCGGACGCTTGAGGGCCTCTCCCCCAACCCCTCCCCCTCCACTCCTGGGAGGCCGGGCACTGTGGAGTGGCAGCAAACATCCTGCAAGATCCCTTGGGGACGAAAACTGGCTCAGCCGTTGCAGCTGGTGGACGTTGGCCTGGTTGCCGGAACAATGGCCGTTAAACGGTTGCGGGGCCAGGGAAAACCGCTGCTGCTCCTGCACGGCTTCGATAGCCCTTGCTGGAGTTCAGGCGGCTGCGCCCCGCTGTGACAGGCCGGGCCCAGTGTTCATTCCCCGACCTTTTTGCAGTTCGATTCAGCCCCCGTATCCGGCGATGCCCCTATTCCCCAAAGCCGGCGGCTACCCATCTTGATGCCATGTTGGGGGGCTATCGCCGGCTCTATGCCAGGCTGTGGTGTGATTGGCCGCCTCCATGCGGTGTGCGATGCGGTGGACGTCCGAACTGCCCGCCGCAGACCAGAGCGGGATCCGGCGGCTGCTGTTTGCTGGCGCCGGCGGGCTCACCGGCCGCCGAAGCCCATGCCCCCGCCGTGCTCGACGAACTCGCGTGTGTTTTTGAGCCGGCCTGCCGTCGCGGCCGCGGTCTTCTGTTCGCCCAGGCTTTCGCGGACCCAAAAACCAGTGTGGGCCGCCGAAGCAGAGGTCGCCTCGTGCAAATATCTAACGCCACGCCAGCTGGGCCGATAACCGCTTGCGACGCTTCCGCACGGTGGTTTCGCCGGTTGCGGTCAGCCGCTGCCAGCGCAGCCGCTGATTTGCTTGTGTTGGAATCCAATATCTTATTCCGATTCTGCTTGACCGTCCGCTGAAGCGGGCAAGCCATGGCCTGCTGAGGTTTCTGCTGCTGTTCTTTTGATGGAGGCTCCGTTTTTTGTAGACTTCTGGTCTATCTCTCCCATCTATCTATCCCAATCCAAGTCTTTCTTTCCTGGTGAACCAGAGGCGGCCCATTCTCTAAGAGGGACTAAGAACGCTCCTGTGGTCGTGTTCACCATGAGGTCGTCGGGTGGGCGAATGCGGGCTCAGCACCGGTGCGGGCTGGGAAGATCGGTCAGTAGCCGGTTGTGAACTGCAATGGACTGGCCTCAACAGCTTGGATCGAGGCATGTGCGGGATAGCGATGAGAACGGGTGCGGCCGCTGAGAGGGCAGCGCCCGCAAGCAGAGCCCTGAGGTGGAGAATTCATGACAAGCCGTGCTTACTGTTTCAGCGGAAACCACAACCATCGCTGTCCGGCATGGCCAGAGTTGACACGCTGGACCAAACCCATTGGAGCCCGCAGCGGCCCGATCCTGCAACATCATCGCGAGGCCGGACTTCAAGTTTTGGATCTGCAAGCCAATGCGAAGCCGTGCAGAAACCTGGAGCTGCAGCTCCATGGCACCGCCCTGCAATTGCTGCGCAGGTCAATTGCAGGGGTCAGCCTGAGCGGCCCAAACGGGTGGTGAACAGGTGTGGCGATTGAGTCGGTGCACCTGCGCAGCGAATCCATCCAGGTGAGGTGCGGCCCTGATCAGGAAGCAAGGCCGTTGAGCTCGACCATCCCTTCATACAATTCGCTCGTGCCCAGGTGTCCTTCCCTCTGTCCTGGTGAAACCTACTTTCGCCACCGCTGGCAGGGCCTTGTCGATACGACAGAGCCACACCCCGCCAACCGCGGCTACTCACTTCCTATCGCCCCCATGCGATCGATGTCTCGGCACCTTGACGAGAACACACGCTTTGATCTTCAGCGCGCACGCCACCGGCGAACAACCCGGAGCTGGAAATTGAAAACGCGCCCCTGGCGCTGGATGGGCAGTCAGCTTGGCTTCGCGATCCTCGCCTCGATGGCCACCTTGAAAAGCTGCGCACTGCCGATGGATCCGCCATCCAGATCGAATCGGCCGGCGCTGCAGGACGGCAGCCTGCAACTGCAGCGGTGAGGCGTCTGGTATCTCCTTGAACTCAGACTGAACAGATCCGAACTCCAGCTACCAGGGGGCCAACCCCACCAGGGTCACGAATTAGAACCACCAACCGCCGGACGTGGAAAGATAGCTGTCGAGTAGCGTGAGTCGAAGAGAGTGCCGCCATGGCAGGAAATGGCGTCTCCGGTATCGATACCTTACCATCCCCGGCGAACATCCCACACTCCGCCTCATCATCTCGACTCTCTCGGTCAGATCACCCACCAAGGCGAAACAACCGAAGACCAGAGCGCCGAGCAGGGCCGCCGATCGCCCGCCCCAGGGCCAGCCAGCAGCACGCCACCGACGCCACCGACCAGCACACTCCAGGCCCACCCACCGAGTTTTGGCGCCTCAATCGTCTTCCCGGGCAAAATCGGCGAGAGTTTGTGGCCTCCATATTGGCGATCGAGATAGTCCTGTGCGGCTAAGTATCATCAGGCGAAATAGGAGCCGATGTCAGTGGCGAACCCCAGTCAGCAGGCCAGCAGGTGAGTGCCAGCCTGAGCTCGCCGGCCCGCTTCTGAGCTCTGCCAGTCGGGGGGGCAAGGCAAGCCGTCGCTGAGGTCACGCAGCCGCAACCAATGGCTGGAAGAAAGCCCAGATAGAACAGCCCGAAGATTGAGGCGGCAATGATCGCGATGGTGCGCGGTGACGGGCTGCGAGCAGTAACCCAGGTACTCTCCCCATCATCTATATTGTCCGGCCCCTGACACCGGCACGACTCCAGCGGCCAGGTCGGCGGCCATGCCCACCACCGCTGCCCCACTGGTGGCGAGCAGCAGGCAACTGGCAAACCAACCAGTGTTGGTTTTGGTCGCATGGGCGGATGCCTTTGAAAACTGGGCCAGGCGGAAGAACTCCAGCAGCCAGTGCACGATCACGCCCCACCCAGGGGCAAACCACCAGCCGCCTAGCCCACCACCACCAGCCGAAGCCCCGGCGGCAAGACCGCTGACCAACCCGGGACAGCGAGTGGAGAATCGCTACGCCATGCCTCGCACCCTATTTCACGCCGTTTAACGCTCGGCCCGCGATCCAAAACAGGGTCACTACATCAGCATCACATTTAATGTCTCCTCGCCAAACCATGCCTGGCCTGCAGAGAGCAGCCCGTCGACGCTCAGCATAATCCGCACAGCAGATCTAACCACATACATCCTAACAACCCACTCTAGCACCGGGCCTGTAACACCTCGCCTAGCCGCCTCAGCTGACCAGCGCGTGTCGGTGGCATTCACCATCAGCCCTCAGGTTGGCCGTACTGATCAACGCTCACGAGCCGGCCGTACCACCCCTGGCTGAAGCCGGGCACGCCACGTCAGCGAAGCATGGAGCATCGGCCGAAAGCGGGCGCCCCCACTCTCAGCATGCACCCGATCCGGAATGGGGGCAGCAGATGGACGGCGTCGGGGGCCTGGCCTGCTGAAATATGGAGATCTCGATCGCAAAGCGCCGACGGTTGCGCTTGCCAGCAAGTCGATCGCCTCAGGGTCCCGCTCCAGAGGCGTGTGAACCGTGCGGCAGGCATCAACCGTGCGATCTGCCAGGGCCAGGGCTCCCGGTGCCGCGCCCACATCCCAGACCACTGAGTCGGCCCGGGACGGCAGATTGCGCCAGAGCAGCCATCACCCGCAACTCCATGGAGTTGGGGACTGAATGCCCGGGGCTCCTCGAAGGCGGCATCAGGTAGCCTGGGGTCCACAAAATCCCATATCCCGGCAAAGCACAGTCACCAGTTCCTTCCCCATGGTAAATGTCCAGCACCTTGTTACTCCTAAGCCACAACATATCCGGACACTCACCCAGCTTCACCCACTCATCTCAACCGGGGAGGATCCGCACCTTCACTCGTATTCGCCCAGGCCTCCAGAACGCCCCCATACAGCTGCTGCCACGCACCATTCCAATCATCGCCCTCTCAGACCCACAATTCTCACGCTATCAGCGATCTGAACCGGCCAGAAGCGTCGCTGACTCTCCTGGAGCCACTCAGCCGCTCTACTGATTCTACGATCCGCTCTCCGGGATGAGCAGGGGGAATGCCCGGCGGATAGCGGACCACAGGGGTTCGGGCCGCCAGCCGGCCCCCACTGCTGTGGGCCAGGGGTATCGGCCTCGCTGTCAGAACGCCAGGCCAGGCCAAACCTGGGCCAGCTCCGGACTTCGACTACACCAGCCTGGAACACGACCTATGACAGCGGCGGCCAGAAAGCCGGCAGCGCGCACACCGCCCAGGCACGCGGCCAACCGGCTGAGCTGACGGGCAAGCGCCGACTCCAACAGCGCGGGTGGCACCTGCCCCAGACAGAAGGTGAGACAGCCAGTCGGGGCTAGCTCGGCGAAATCACCCCACGCTCGCTCAACCAGTCGTCGGGCCACCAGGCCGTTTGACGCCCCAAGGCGGCCGTTGTTCAGCACAGACGGAGCGGATCCCTGATTGGCGACGACCAGGCAGGCCAGCTCTGCATCCTCCAGCCGTTCGCGCAACCCGCGCTGCGATGCCAAGCGGCGCCGCTGCAACTGAAAGCGCGCCGCGCGACTGTGAAGCTGGCAGAGGGCCGCCTCCACGGAGGCGAGCCAACCAGGCGCACTGGGCTGGAGTCTGCAGCCAGAGCAAGCCACGCCACAGCGCTTCGGGCTCGACCGTTGCCCCTGCAGCAGCCACCACGCGCTCTGGCCCAGACCCGCCGGGGCCTTGTTGGCAACGACTGCACAACCACGTCCGCCCCTGCCGCAAGGCCGGGACGAGCAACAGCTTCGCTGGCAAACCCCGCAGCGCCGAAATGGGCCCCGTGGCCTCATCGACCAGCACCGGGCAAGCTCCGGCGTGGCCAGGGCGATGCAACCCGCCAAGGCTCGGCCAACCCTGATAGGTGGGATGACAAGACGACGGCCGCCACGTGAACGCGGCCTGCTCCACACCGCTCCAGCCAGGCCGGCGTCGGTGTTGCCCACCAAACCGGTGGCGGATGCGAAAGCAGGTTCGAACAGCACCGCCGGAGCTGGGCAAGAAACGCAGCCGTGCAACAGGCTGCGGTGAAGGTTGCGGGGCAGCAACACCCGGCTGCCGGGGGGCCAGGGCCCAGCAGGCCCTGAAGAGGCCGCTTGGAAGCCATTCAACACCGAACCAGCAATGGTCAGCGCCGCAGAGGCCAGCGGCAATCGCCTGGGCAGCGCCACCGCCCCCCCTCGCCCTCAGGGTCCGCCGATCCGAGGACAGTTCGGGTAGACCCCAGGCGGGCCGCGAATCGGCCAGCAGCCGCGGAGACCGGTTTGCCAACCCCCCGGCCACCGCCATGGGCCGGCAAATGCAGCGGCAGGTGGGGCCCGGCAAGAAGGGCCTGCCACAGGCGCATGTCACCGCCGAAGTCTCCTTAGAGTTTGTTCTGTTGAGCCTGCCGTTCAGGAGCTCCTGCCATCGTCACCCGCCGCTCCGGCCCCGCTTGCCACCCCCGTCACGACCGATCGGGACCCCCAATTTTCTCTACGACCCCCGGGCGACCGTCGTTGGCTCTGGTTGCGGGCCTGGATTCTGAATCGCCCGCTGGTGGTGGTGCTCTTGGCAATTGCTGGGCCTGGGCCCGATGGTGCTGCGATCAGGGAACCGCAAGACGCCAAGGTTCAATCAACAGGTGGGGAACGCATCTCACCACCCTCACGACCTGGGGCCCCTGCTTCATCAAAACTGGGCCAGGCCCTCGCCACCCGCCCGGACCTGGTGCAGGCGCGGCCTGGCTCGAGCAGCTCAGCCAGCTCCAAGACAAGACCTTCCCGCCCTTCCCCATTGCGATCGGCCCTGGCGGTCATTGAGGAGGAGCTCGGCGCACCGGCCGACCAGCTCTTCGACATTTCCCCGCCTATCCGGATTGCAGCGGCCAGCCCTCGGCCAGGTCACAAAGCGGACTGACAGGCGGGACACTGGTGGCCGTCAAGGTTGCTGCGTCCGAACCTCGCCTATCTGCTGCGCCGGAGATCTGTGTTGATCGGCTGCTCCGGTTGCTCAGCGCCCCATTCCTGCCCCTGAACCTGGGGTGGGCCTCGGCGACATCATCGATGAGTTCGGCCGAAAGCCTTTTTGAGGAGATTGACTACCGCCGCGAAAGCTGACAATGGCCGAACGCTTTGCGGCCCTGTTCGCCACAAACCCAGCCGTCACGGTGCCAAAGGTGGAGCGGCTGCTCTCCAGTCGCCGGCGTAACTCACCACCAGCTGGACCATTGGGCATTTAAGCTGGCAGGATCCGCCACGAACTTGGAGTCCCATCACCTTGAGCCCCGAAGCCCTGTCCGCAACCGCGCGTGATGGCGGCGGATGCAGCAGCTGCTGGAGTTCGCATTCCCACGGCCGACCCCCACCCCGGCAACCTCTTCGCCCTGCCTGGCAAAACCGCCGATGGGCCATTGCCTACGTCGATTTCGCATGATGGATTCGATCAACGATCGATCGCCTCACCCTGACGGCGGCGGTCGTTCATCTGATTCAACCGGGATTTCCTTGCCTGGCCGGCGATTTTCAGACCCTCGGCTTTCTGCGCCGCAAGCGCCGACCTCACCCCGATCGTGCCGGCCCTGGAAACGGTGCTCGGCTGGCCAGCTGGGTGAAAAACGTCGGTTCGTTCAACTCAAGGCGATCACCGATCGTTTCTCCGAGTTGATGTTCGATTACCCCTTTCCGGGTACCGGCGCGCTTTGCCCTGCGGATCATCCGGGCCGGTTCAGCCAGGAGGGGCCGGGCTCTGCGGCTTGCATCCCAGCTTCGAATCAATCCGGGTGGCCTATCCCACGTGCCCGCCGGCTGCTGGCAGGGGACACCGCCGAGCTGCGCGAAAAGCTGCTGGAGGTGCTCTTCGACAACCAGGGCGCCGCAAACTGCAGCGCGCTCGAAAGCCTTCCTGGCCTGGTCGAACAGGATGAGGCAACGCCGACCTGCTGCCGGTGTCGGAGCCGGGACTGCGCCTGCTGCTGGGTCCCGTGGCGACAGCCTGCGCCAACGGCTTGCTGCTGATGCTGGTACGCGGGACACCCGCTTGCACACGACGATCTCAAATCGCTTGCTCGATCTGTTGCGTCGCACGTTTTCCCCGCTCAAGCTGGCGGCGGAATGCTGCAACGGCTCAACCCCCTGCCCGGCCAGGCCCCCTGAGCAGCAGGGGACAAACGGCAGGGGATCGCTTAGGGTCGCTATCCGATCCCATGCCTGCTTCACCGTGATCTCCGGCCGATCGATCTTGAGCGAAGCCACCGCGCTCGCCATCCGGTGGGGCTTCACTGATCTCGACGCCCAAGAGATGCTTGCCAGTACGTGCCCGATCGCCAACCGCCTTTTTTCCTCGCCGGCGTGGGCCTCGTGATCAGCCTGCCTGCGGCCTCACCTTTTCCAAAGCTGGTGCAGAACCGGCTGGATGCTGGAAACAGGATCGCCTGGCGCTGTTGCCCCTGGGCACGGCCGAAACGGTGGCCTCCTTACAGGGATCATCCTTTGGAGTCAGCCTGTTCAATGGCGCAGCTGCAGGTGTTCGGCTTCGGTGGCGGCACAGCACCGCCCTTCTGGTGGCCTTCCTGTACGTGCTCACCGCGGTGGCCTCTGGATCCAGCTGGAGCGTCTGATGGGCCAGGTTGCAGTGACGCAGTTTCAAGGCCGTGGACTTCGACACTTCGACCAGTTTTCTGAGCGATCAGGGCCACCAGATTAGCCCTCCAGCGACGGGGACTGGGAGCGGATGCTGTCGAGGGCGCGGCGCTCCAGGTTACGGTCTTGTCTCGGCTCATGCCAGCTCCCGGGCGATTGAGTTGGGCTCATCGGCTCGCGACGTCCCACATCCATAGCGCATCTTTCAGCACATCGACGCTGCAGCTCCGCAAGTTGCTCCAGCAGCGCCCGCATGTCACCGCGCGGCACTCGTATCGACGTTTTCCTCGGGCAGGTGCCATCGCCCTGCAGCAGGCGAGCAACTCGGTGCCTCCCGGTCGCCCCACTGGTTTCCAGGCTCACGGTTGCCGGCGCCCGGCAGAGAAGGTCTTCACTTCCTCTTCCGCAGCGCCACCGCCACCGCCAGCTCGCTCAGGCTCGGGGTACGCCCCAGTTCCTGGCTCAGCTCACGCTTGACCTTTCTTGAGCTTGTTGAGGGCGTTTCGGTGATGTGGACGCAACCGGATCGTGGGCTCTCTCGCAATCGCCCGGTGATCCCCTTGGCGAATCCACCAGTAGGCGTAGGTGGAGAACTTGTAAGCCGCGGGGGTCGAACTTCTCAACGCGCGCACCAGACCGATTCGTGCCCTCCTGGATCAGGTCGAGCAGCTCCATGTTCCGTTGGTGTATTCTTCGCCACGCTCACCACCCAGGCGCAGGTGGCGGCCACGATCCGCTCCTTGGCGCGGCGCCCGCATGCCAGCTTGCGCTTGCAGCACGGCTGGCTCAGGCCCCAGGGCCTGGGCCACTGCGCCTGCTGGGGGCCTGGCCTCCGCACGCATCTTCAGCTCAATTCTCCACCTCTTCAAGCGTATCAGATCTTGAACCTGCGGCCGAGGGTGATCTCCTGCTCATGGCTGAGCAGGGCACCCGGCCGATGTCGCGCAGGTAGGAAAGCGCACCAGGTCGGGCGCTGCAATATCGCCGTGGAGGAATCGGCTCGCCATGAAGAAGAGGCATCGGCGGTACGCGAGTGAGGAAAACCCTTGTATTTCGTTAATTACCAATCTCCGCACGCAATGCTGCTGCAGCGCTTTCCCCTGCTGTCTCCACTGCCGCTTGCTCCTGGCTCCGGGCAGACTGGCTCTCCTGGCGCAACAATCCGGGCAACAGCGATGGGCAGCGGAACGGAACGGATTCAGAAGCTGCTGGCCGGCGCCGGACTCATGCTCCAGACGACATGCCGAGCAGCTATGCGCGAGGGGCGGGTCCGGTCAACGGCGTGTGCCAGCTAGGCGATCGCGGCGATTCCCGCCTCGATCGCGTCGAAGTCGACAACAACCGCTGCCCAATCCGGCTGGCAGCCTCACTCGTTTGCTCAAACAAGCCCGGCGGGGTGTTGTGCAGCTGCCATGACCCGAAGGCCGCACAACCCTTCTGACTGCTGCCCAGGGAAACGGACAGAGCAGAACCGGGACTCCACCCGATCAGGGCGGCTTGATGCCCACAGCCGCGGCGGCCCTGCTGCTCACCAATGACGAGCGGCCACACTCCAGCTCAGCCCATCCCCGTAATTCCCCACAGCAAGACTTACCACCTCTGCCTGGCCGTGGCCACCGGACCGGGGCCTGCCTGGATCGTTGGCGCCAAGGGTCCCCATTGATGGCCAGCCGTCGCGACCGCGTCGCGGTTCGTGTCTTGAACAACCCCGGCAACAGCAGCGACCACAACCTGGCTGGAAGCTTGGCGGGGATTGCGCAAGTCGCAACCGCCAGATCGGCGCCACGGCGGCCCTGTTGGGTTTTTCCAGGTCCTGGACCTGCAGCGATGGCGATCGGGGCCCTGACACTGGGATGATCTTGCCGAAGCCGTTGGCGGCCACCTTTCCGAAGAATGGCTGGATCACGGCTGACCTCGCCCTCCCATCCGCTTCCAATGCCCCCTCCTGGTTCTTTCCTCAATTCCCTGCCCCCTGGGCGCTTGCTTGCGGCGGCTCAGCGTGCGCGGCGCGGCGGCCAGAACCCCCAGCCGATCCCTTTGCTGACGGTGGTTTCTGATTGCTGCGCGCATCGGGAAGCGCGGGGCCTGAGCTGCGCCAATTGGCCAACGAGACCGATCAGCACGCCGGTGCTGGAGCTCTGGAGCGGTTGGGTTCGGAGCGACTGCCGGAGGAAGGCTTACCTGCGCACGATGCTGCCCTTTGCTGGACAGCACCTGGCCATCCGGCAGGTTCCATGAGCGAACGCCCTGCCGCAACAAGCGCCTCCAGTCCACGACGGCTGATTCAGCGGCAGCCCTTCCTCTCCCGATTCACGCGGGCTCCATCGATGTCATTCACCACCTGGCAGGGTCGGTTCTCTATGCCCTGATCAGTTCTCGGTCTTCTCTTACGGGCTGAACACATCCAGCAACAACGCTTGCGGCGGCCCAACCAACTGACCTCGCCGTGTCGCCCCTTTGCCGGGCCATGCAGGACGCCCGCTGAGGCCAATGACGAGCTTGCTCAAGGGCCATCCGGAACCTGCCGGCCGCTGCGGCTGGCCGAAACGGGGCGTGCGATGCAACGGCTGCGGAGGGTTGGAGACGGGCAACGCCATGCCACGCGGGGTGCTCGCTGCAGCTGGCCGAACCGACCAGGGATTCGACCTGAGCAGTGAAAGCGGCGAGCGCCACGCAATTGCTATGGCGGCCCGAAGGCGAACTGGCCTGCTGCAGATGGAGCCGCCATCCAGCTGCAGCTCAACCCCGCTCCCAGCGACCGCCGTGTTCTGGGATGTCAGGCATTAAGGCAAACGAGGCGACTCAAGCCGGCCGCTCCCGCATTCCTCCGGCGCTGAGACAGCGTGCCGTCCCGCTTGCGGGCTCACGGGCCGTTAGCGACGGGCCAGTCGCCGAGACCCGCAAGGTCCGCGCAGCGCATCGATGGGCTGCTCCACGCCGCCAACACCAGTTGCCCCGGCTGGGCCCAGGGTAGCTGTTAGCGGGGCGCGGTCATCGAGGTGAGCAAATCCTGGAGGGAACCAATGGCCATTCGCGGAAGAGCCCAGCGGCCAGTTCCAGCAACTGCCAGCCGCGCGTCGATGTGCTGCCGATCAAACTCGCACTGGTGACGCCGTCCTCGCTGAGGTCCGCCACCAGCTCAGCAGGTGGCGTTGGCGTGGGTTGCCGTATAAACCCACCAGCGATCACCCCATAGTTGGCAGGAGATAGGCGTTGTCGGCGTTGCCGTTCGGAAGGCGAACTGGAGGGATCTTCATGCCTGGCAGGGCAAAGCGATCGCGCAACGCCTCCAACCTCCGGCGTGATCACGCCCAGGTCTTCGGCGATCAGGCGCAGGGTCCATCGGCCAGGCCCCAGCGGCTGCCCACAGGGCATGCCAGGAGAAACGTCTCACCGGCCCCGCCTGGGCGTGGTCGCGTCGCCGGGCAGTCCCAGTAAGGCCTCAAGGCGCGGGAAATGGTCGAGGCGCAGCAGATCAAAGAGCTGGGAGTTGGAGCGCGCCAGGCGCCGTCTCCACCAGACGAAAGCCGCCCAGCCGATGCCGCACCAGCGATACACCGTGCGTGCCCCAGAGCTGGCCGCTGTCGGAGAAGTTATAGTCGGGTGGAACACCGCTTTGGCTGAAAGCGAGCCATTCAGGACGCAGCGAAAAAACAGCTGACTATTCGCCCAGACATATCGGCACTGTCATGGGCCACGTAGAAGGCAGACGCCGATCAGTTGCACGCCCAAAGCGCCGCATGGTCAGCGAGTCGTTGCCACTGGCGTTGCAGGTGCCATTTGCAGCAAGCGCTTCTGAAGCAAGGCGTCAGCCTCTGCCGATCGAGGCTGCCGCCAAAGACGCCCATGCGGGCCAGGGCGGTTTGCGGCCAGAGCCACAGGGCTGCTGGCCATGGCGATCGCGCAGCACCATTGAAGCGACAATGATCCTGCAGCCAGGGCCGGCCTGCGTTTGGTCGCCTCCAGTTTTTGGAAGGCACGGAGCCTGCTCGGCCGGTTGGCCGCTCCAGCGCCGCAGCAACAACCGCCCGAAGGCCGCCCCTTCACGGCAGCGTGAGGTCCGCTGGTCGTCCGCGGCTGGCCGGCAGTTTCCTCAGATCGTCAGCAGCCAGGAAACCCCCCAGACCACCAACTCCGAGCCATCAAGCAAACCAGGTGAGGGCGAAGCCACTGGGAGAGCTTGTAGGAGACCGTGCCATCGGTGAGCGGCCAGGGCAGCAACTTGCCCAGGGGGCCCCGATGCCCTGCTCGGCCACAACTCCAGCCATTCCAGGCCCGCCGCCCGAAAAACTGCCACTGCCAGATCGTGCCCGGCAAGCGGTGGGATGAGCAGACGCCCGCAGCGCGCGCGGGCCTGCTCTCAGATTGCTGTCTTGCCTCACGCGCTGGGAAGGCGGTAGCGGCTGATTGATTTCTTGCGAGGCCGTATGTGCTGATCCGCCTTCTCCGGTGGTTTGCGCGCCACCCAAAAGCCGCTTTGGCGGGTGAAATGGAAGTCGATCGAGAAGCGACCGTATTCCAGACCTTGGACCACCCGCTGCACCAGCCACCCACCACCTCAGCCCCAGCCAGGCCGGGCAGCTCACCCGCCTTGTCATAGCGCGAGCCCTGTTGCCACGGCGGCGCGCCCGAATCCACCCGTGCTGTCACCGGCGCAAGCTCCAGTTCAGCTCGACCAGATCCCAGCAGCAGCTTGGCCGAGCGGTTGCGTACCCACCCAGCCATTTGGCGGCCGAAAGTGGCACCCATGTACCCCACGACCAGATCGCTCCGGCATTGACGTAATCGAAACAGCTCAGGCAACTGGGCGCGAAAACATCCTTGAGATGGGCTGTCGAGGCCGAAGAACGGCACCGCTTCCTGGCGGGCCATCGCTATGGCGGAAGAATGCGGAAGTCCTGCATGAACTCCGTGTAGTGCAACCACGGTGGCCGGCGAGCTGCGTGGCGCTCTCCAGAAGGTCTGCAGGCCAGCGCGGCTACATTGTCAACCACAGGGCCATGCCGAGCACGTAGAGCTGCTCAGTGGAGGTGTCCTGACGGCTTCCGCAGGGCCTGGATCTGGCAGCCCACGCCGATCGCCAGCAGCCTGCGGAAATTGCCGCTTCCCGCAGTTGCATCCAGCCACCTCAAGTTTGGGGCGAGAGGGTGGGCTTGTTCAACCCGTGCGCGCAGAACCTCTTCCGGGTTGCGGCGCCAGCAAACGGCAACCGGTCGTGAAAAGCGATCGTCCGGGCTCTGCTGCACGCAGAGCACCGCATCCACCAGCCGCTTTTCCAGCGCCCGCCACCCCGATCCCGGCTTGACGGATGGCCTGCTCCACTGGCACCGGCGATCGGTGGAACCCAGCCTGGCGCTGACCATGCGCGGTTGGAACCCCGAAATACAGCATCGTCTTCGTTGTTTGAGTCACGGCTGCGGCCATGGCTTCTCCTCGAGGACGCTCGAAACTGCTGTGAGGGAAAAGGCAACAGGCTTACGGGACATTACGCCCACCCAGCGGGCTGTCCGCAAAGGGGCCGCAGGTCACTGCAAGAGATTTCGCTTGGCTGGCTGGGGCTCCCCTTGGCCAATGGGCCGGTGGCCCGTTCGTGGGGGGGGAGAGATTCTGGTCGTCAAAGTCAAATCCTGCCTTGAGCGGCCATAAGGAGCTTTCACAAAACCTATCGGGGTCGTTCGGGGCTGGCCTGCACGGGCTGGCGAGAGTGGGACAAATCGATCCAGAACCGACCGCCCATGCCGGCGGCCAGAGAAGCCCAACAATCAAGCTCCAGCCTGAGCAAGGCAGGTCAAAGAGCTTGGGAACCGAGCTCGCAAAAAGCGCCGAGGCGCACCGTATCTACTGTCCTGGCCCACAGGCGGGACTCTGGGCCTGGGCAGGCGGCAGATCGGCGCGCTCAATTCTGGTTTGGCCAAGCCCGAATCCCTGAGCGAAAACCGGCCCCGGCCCCAACCAGGCAGGAGAGCCGCGGCCAGGCTTGAGCCCTCCGCCCCACTCGGGCCCGATTTCCACGTTGCTGTTGAATCGGCAGCGACGGCCGGATTCTTGCTCCGGCAGGCCAGGAATGGCCGCCGCCCCTTCAGGGGGCCCGCCCCAAAAAAAAACAAGCGGGAGCCCTTTTTTTTATTGCTTGCGGGCCAACGGGGTGGATCCGGGCCGGGGGCCCTTGCGGGCTTGCTTGGGAAAAAAATCCCTTCCTTCCTTTTTTTTTTTCCCCTTTTTTTTTGAG
>Ga0163217_1081764_pt1 | contig 13935 bp, 13 predicted proteins | sample SynspAceP_FD_185933 | JGI IMG/M metagenome (GOLD analysis project Ga0163217, IMG submission 185933) | Saline lake microbial communities from Ace Lake in Antarctica - Synechococcus sp. Ace-P (PacBio error correction) | ecosystem: Environmental > Aquatic > Non-marine Saline and Alkaline > Saline ... | reverse complement strand
GTAAGTTGAAGCTGTTGGGCATTCCTTTGCCCGGGCTGGGCATCGTCGATAGCCCTCCATGGCTGTTGCTGTATGCACGGGCGGGCCAGGCTGACGGCATTCGCGGACCATTGAACGCGTATTTCTGGCATCGCCGATTTTGGTCGTTACCGCATATACGCTTTATGCGAAAGCGTCATGGTTGCCGGCACTGAGTGCCTGGTCTGACGGCGCCATGAATAACCGAAACAGAAGCTGCATGACGTGCCCTGCAGGAGAGTCAAACAACGGCTCAAACATGGCACTCGAAGCGGCGCAGATGGGTATCTGGGATTGGCATCCGAGCAATGGGGTGTTGCACTGTTCCCGCACGGGCAGCCCGCGCTGCATGGCCGGCCTTGGCGGAATGGAACGGCCAGTTGAACGAGTTCATACAGGATATAACCGGTCAAGCACCGGATGCGAGCTGCGCCACAGCTTCGTTGCCACTGCCGGCGGCGGCAATCCCCATTACCGGCTGGCTTACAGTTTGCGCGCGACAAAGGCAGCTACGTTGGCTGGAAGTGACCGCCTCCCTGCACCGCGGACCCTGACGGCAGTATCCAACGAATGGTCGGCACGGTGAAAGACATCACCGAACGGCCGCACGCGAACAGGCGTGATTGCGCAGCGAGCAAAGTCTCTGCGCTGTTTTCAGAGCTCACCCGGACCCCTACCTGCTGGTCAATGCCACGACGCCAGTTGGTCATCGAAATCAATCAGAGCTTCAGCGAGTGTTCGCTACAGCACACAGGACATTATCGGCAGGGGACCGCCTCGAGGTAGGGTTGTGCGCAACGAGCAATGAAGCGTGCAGAGGGTCGTGCGCAAGATCGACCGAGAGAAGGCCTGGATCGGATAGGAAATCGACTTTCTCACCCGCGAGGGTCGCTGCTGACCTGCCGAAGTATCCAGCCGTTTTTATCACTATAAACCGGCAAACGTGCCAATTGCTCTCTACGTTCAAGGGACATTACCGGCCCGCAAGCAAGCCGAAGCAGGACCTTCGTGCTTCCGAAGACAAATTCGCGCCGCGCGTTCAAGGCCACCCCGATTCCATCAGCATCAGCGAAAGCTCACCGCAGGCACCTTGGAAATCAATGAGGCTTTATCGGCGACCGGTTTTAACCGCCGCCGAAGCGTTTGGCAAACGGCCCGGGAGATGAATATCTGGGCCGACTAATTTTCAGAGCGCGCATTTATTGGTTGACGAGCTGGAGCGCTATGGCCGTGTCCGGCAAAGGGAAATGCGTTGTTAACGGCAAGCTTGGCCAGGAGTTGCTGGTATCGGTCTCGATAGAGCCTTGCTCATCGGAAAAATTGATATCGAGTGCATGCTATTGACCGCCCGGACATCACCGAGCAAAACTGATTGAAGCCGCGGTCAAGCACTTGGCCTATCACGAAACCGCGCTCACCGACCTGCCGAATCGGCTGCTACTAACCGATCGTCTTATCCAGAAACCTGGGCAGCCTGGGCGCAAGGGCAAAGCAGGCGCCTTTTGCTGTTTTTTCGATTTCTGGACCACTCAAGGCACGATCAACGATTCCCCGGTCACTCGCGGCGACGCGGTTTTACTTGGCAGGAGGTCACCGGCGCTTGCTAGTCCAGGTACGAAGGTTAGATACCCGTGCCAGGCTATGGCGGCGATGAATTTGTCGTACTGCTGTGCGGATTGGAGAGTGTGCGAAACCCTGCGGCTCGCAGGTAGAGCACCAGCGCTGGAGAAGCTTGCTTGCCGAACTCTCCTCCCCCCATGCTGATTGAGGGGCACAGTTTTGCAAACTTGAGCTGCAGTTTCGGGGATCGCGATACTCCCAGAGCACAGGTAAAAAAAAAAAAAAAAATAACCCCGATGACTTGCTTCAAGCGTGCAGGAACATAAGCGCTCTACAAGGTCAAGGAAAACGGTTTCGCAACGGCATCGCATTTTTCGAACAGGGCCATGCAGGTCGCAGCCAAGCGAGCGCCTTTCAGTCGAAACGAATGCGCGTGGCGTTCAGCAAATGCGAATTCGTGCTGTTCTATCAACCGCAGTTTGACGCCCTGGAGCAACGCATAACAGGGGCAGAAGCACTCATCGCTGGATGCACCCCGAGCAAAAGGTCTGACGGCCTTGCCGGTTTCATTCATGTGCTGGAGAGGGCGGGATGATCTTGAGGTGGGTACCCCCCAACTCCCCTCCCCCCCCCTGGTGCTTGGCAGGGCCTGCCAGTTTATTGCTGACTGGCTGCGCAAACAACGGAAGGTCGACGCGGGAGGATTTTCAGCCTGAGCGTTGAACATCAGAACAAAAACAAAAAACCCCAGACCAAATTCGCCAGCCGGACTTTGTCGACAAGAGTCCGGCACGCCATCGAAGCCGCAAAGTCCCGCCCGCTGCCTGGAGCTGGAAATTACCGAACAATTATTGTTATCCCAGGAACATCTCGATTACCATTGCCAAGATGCCAGGAACTAACGGGATATCGGCGTACGCTTTGCGATCGATGGATTTTGTGTACTGGATACTCGTCGTTGAGCTATCCAAGCGCCCTACCGCTGGATCTTGGCTGAAGATGATCAATCTTTCATTCGCGACTGCACCAGAGATGTCAACGACGCAGGAAAATTGTGCGCGCTATCCATTGCCATGGCACGGCAAACCTTCGGCTGCGATTGATTGCTGAAGGCGTTGAGACGCAGAGCACCTGGATTTTCTACAAACTCAGGTTCCTGCCACACCTTTCAGGATACCTTTTACAGCCCACCGTTAGCGGAGCAGGACTTCATTCGAAATCTGCGCCGAATTGCGATGCGCCGTCGGCAGTGCTTTGAACTCCTCAGCGCCGTTTAGAACAGACTGAAACAACTGCCGATTACGGGGCGCTCATCCATAAAATGGAACTGCGTCACGGATAGTTTACATACTTTTCAGTCTGAACCTTATGCCAAAGTGCCTGTCATTAAGAGTGCATACTAAAAAATTGCACCTTTTCAATTTACTGGAGTTGTGATCAATGAACAAGTCAATGCATGTCGGGCATTCTTTCCGGTGCGGTTGTGGCCACCGCCGGCGGTGCCATTGCCGTTATAACTGCCCTTTCGGATAAAAGCGCCCACCCACGCTCAAGTGGTCAACTGAAAGAGATCACGGGGAAACCGATAAAACCCCAAGCAGGTTTGCCAGGAAGTGGTGTTAACCGGCAGAAGCCTGTTCAGGTCAACACCAGGTTCTAGGCCTTCAGTAGCCGGCGCTGTGGTGGGTGGCCTGCTCGGGCAATCAGGTAGGTGGGCGGTAGCGGCAAGAAGATTGCCCACCGTTGCCGGTTGCAGCGGCCGGCGGTTATGCCGGAACAAGGACTCAGGAAACGCATGCAGAACAACAGCACCACACCACGACTGAACCCGTTGCCGAGGACGGTTTATGACAGCAACGAACAAAGTCGTGGCTTATCAGGTCGATGACCCACGGTGAGGAAGCCGGTAGCGTGCGCATTGAACCACAACCCAGGCAACCGCAATCCCCGCAGGACGGCCAACTGGTTCTTTCTCAGCAGTAATTTCGCCAGGTTACAATCACGGCGATTTCAAAAGCCTGACAGAACGCCTGAACGCGCTCCGTCAGGCTTTTTTATGCGCGCTCTTTTTTCAGTTGGACTAGTCCGCTCTTGCGCATCATGCGTCATACCGAGTCGCGGCACAGCGTCAGCCAGGTCTTGCCAGCCCGCCGTGCGGAATTTTGCTGCGGTGCAAGGCAAATAGGAACCTTCTGCGAAAAATCCCGTTGCAGGTATGACAGGGACCAGGCTGCCCCGCTTTGAACGCTTCCACAACGTAATCGGCCGAGAGGCACCCAACTCCAATCCCGCCTTCTACCGCGCGCTTTATCGCCTCGGATGTTGCCCAATCCAGCTTTATCTGCAAAAGCTGCGTGGTAACCAGGGCCCATGCATGGCCCATCAAAGTGCTGGCGGGTGCCGGGAGCCTGGTTCGCGAATATCCACTGTGCCTCCAGCAGTCCTCATCGGTCAGCCAGGTTGCCCGCCCAGGGATGATCCGCGAGCGCAGAGAACCACCAGTCGTCGTCCCGCCAAGCAGCATTTCCAAATCGGAATGCTGGGTTCGCCTTCTATCAATCCACGTCCAAACTCGAAATTGAGCAAATTTCTGCACGATGGTCGGCGGTGTTTAGCACTCGAGTTGTACTTGGCACCAGCTGGTCGAGCATGTACTGGGCCATGATTTCCACTGCCAGGTAATACCGATACTCAAGTTAAGCGCCCACTTTGAGATGCCAGGCTCCTGATGCCGCCGCCGATAGTCCTGTTCAAGGCTACGCGCTTGTTCAAGCAAGGCTTCGACCCGTGGCCGTATGCTCTGACCAAGCTCGTTCAACTGCCGGACGTTTGCCAATGCCGGTCAAACAACTGCCACGTAGAACTGCTTGCTCTAGGTCGCGCAGTGCCTGCTGGCGGCAGATTGGGACATGGAGGCTCTGGGGCCGCACGCGTTCAGGTTTTCATGGGCGGCTGTCGCCAAAAACACTTCCAATTGCCTGAAAAGGCTGTATTTCATTATCGGTTTCCGGTTTAGTCATAATCAAACTAATCATTTAACCGATAGGTTAGCCAGGATGTTTTCTACACTGCGCGGCCAATCAAAGACCACACCCGATAATCTGGAGCCAATCACCCATGGCAGGCTTCAATCGAAACTGTACTCAGCGTCCATCATGACTTGACAATCTTTCAGTTTCAGACCACGCGCGATCCGGCTTTTCGCTTCAAGAACGGCCACTTATCATGATCGGGCCTGGGAAGTGGAGGGCCGCCGCTGATGCGCGCCTACAGTATTGCCAGGCCCCAACTTACGAGAACACTCTTGGGAGTTCTTCAGCATCAAGGTTGCCTTGGACGGCGGTGACTTCGCGATTGCAAATATCGTTGCGGCGATCAGATCATGATCAGCGCGCAAACCCACCGGCCACCCTGGTGGCTTGATCATCTGTTACCTGGTCGCAATCTCTATCTGCTCCAGCAAACCCGGTACGAGGCTGGCGCCCTTTATCAGCTTATTCAGGAACCCGGAAACCTTATGAGCAGTACGGGACAAGGTTCATCCTTACCCATTGGCTGCCGTCACAAATTCAGGAACTGCTTCATCAGGATGATTCACCGAGCAGTTGGCCCCCAACCATGAGTACTTCGGTGAGGAGATTCGCGAAAAACTGATTTATTACCCCCAAACGGTGACCGCGAGCCCTTCCGTAACCAGGGCCGCCTGACTGGAACTGGATCGACAGCGGCACAAGCTGTTCTCCGACATTGGTCTGCCCGCCTTCGATTCTTGGAGCAGGACCGCTTATGCTCTGCGGCAGCCCGAGCATGCTCAAGGACTTCTGCACCATTCTGATGAAGCGTGGGTTCCAGGGAAGCCGCCACGGGCACCAGGGGCCACTACAGTGATCGAGCGCGCCTTCGTCGAGAAGTTAAGCTGGCGTGTCTTGATTGCCAATAAGATCAGTTACTCGTCGGGCACCCGTATCCGGGCAGCAATTTGACCGGCGTTGCCAGCGCGCAAGCGCCCAGTACGAAAAGCTTCCCCGGAGGCAGGGAAACTCGCCGGTCCAACTCGGTGCATATGACCTGATGGACTGACCATTGAATGATCGGCTCGCCCTTTGGCAATCCGGCGATAAACGCGCGTTAAAAGCCAAACCATTTGCGACTGAGCTGGTACGCGACTCTGGGAAAAAAAGGAGGGTCCAGTTATCCGCCTGGGCTGACCCTACCAGCCGGAAACCCTAAGCAGTCTCCGGGCCGGCACCAGGCGGCTGTTATACACAGTGCGGCGCCGACCCTGAGCGCGGCAACGCATCACCCCCAACTTTCGAGCCTCCTCACGCCCCAGATCGTTCAGGTTGCGCTGGGTCGCGCCAGTTACCCAGTTCGAAACCTGCTGGATCGCCAATCCCCGGCGCCGAGGCATGGCGCAGAATCATCATCGCCCGCCCCCTCGCGCAATCCATCCATAGTGGATCAGCAGGGGGGGGGCCAGGGGGCGGCACCCGAGCTCGTCAGCAGCAGTACTGCAAGGCAATAACGGGAAGATAGAGACATGCGGGCACGCCCAAGGCAATGAAGCTCATTCTACGTAAGATTCATCTGCCGCGTCATGCCGCCATCTGCTACAAGATTTTGCCCCCGTAACAAAGCCTGCCGCCGGACCCAGCAAAAAACACCACCAGGGCGCCGATATCGCGCGGCTGCCCACTCGGCCCACCGGTGCTTGCTGGTGATCCCTGCCGCAGCGGACCGCTTTGTTGCTGGGGCATTTTCACCGCGTATCTATCCAGGCCGGGACTGACCGCATTGACTCGAATGGTCGGGCCGAGACTGACAGCCAATAACGTGGAGTCAGCGCCACCAGGCCACCTTTTACTGGCGGGCGTACGCCTCGTATGGGCTTTCGGATTGCAGAAGCCACGGAGTAGAGGCGATTAATTGACGATCGCCCCACCGTTCTCTCGCAACATGGAATACTGTGTTGGCTACAGGGAAAGGCGCCGGTCAGATTGGTCCGAGCCTGCGTTCAGGCGTCAAGGCTGAGTTGCTCTATCGGGCCGCTGTCAGGATCAGCGATACCCAGCATTGTTGACCAGACCGTCGAGCTGACCGAAAATCGTCCTCGATACGCTCGATGCAGGCCATGACGCTGGCCCGTCAGATACATCCATGACGATAATTCAACCGTGCCCAGGCGAGGCAAGCTCTTCGGCTGCGGCCTGGCTGCAGGCTCGTCGGACGTCGGTTGAGCACCACCGACCAGCCGGCACGCAGCGGCTGGCGGCGAACACCCTGCCGATGGCCTCTGGCGGCACCGGTAAACCAGGGGGCTACCAGAGGGCTTCAGCACTCCATTCAGACCTTTTCCACGCGCGGGCTGCAAAGAACCAGTATGATCAGACCCGACCACTGCAGCGCAGACCAATACCACCCAAGCACCTTGGCCATGTTTTACTTGGCATTTACTTCTGAAACGATATTGATAAATCGGCCCAAGATTGTCCCAGAATCAGATGACTAGACCCAGAAGAAAGCCGTTTCCCGACGTTCAAATTCATATACAACTCCTTTTCACAGTGAGCCTGCACTATTAGCTTCAACGCAAGCGAACACCGTTTTACAATTTCAAGCACCTGATAGCGCCTTGCCGCGATATCATTCCCCGTCGGTCGGCCAGCAAGCCCGTCCCTGCGTTTCGGGACGCATGCACTATCGGCTGGGTTGTCCGGCACTTGGCAACAAACCAGGTGCGCCAGAGCTTCGGCACAGCAACATGTCGCCGCGGCGGCAGCTCAGTACCAGCAAACTGTTCATGATGTGCAGGCAGATTACCCCCTGCCGCCCTTGACCAGAAGCAAGGCAAGCGTCTGCGCAAAAACTCTGCCTCCACTGCGATTTTGTGTGGCTCGGTGGCGTTAATCGGGGCGCGGTCGTAACCGCTGCACGGCCATATGCTCCATAACCTTCGTTGCTGCACTTGCTGGCCTAGGCTCGATCTGGCTGCCTCAAGGAATCTGCTGATCAGTGACTTGGGCGTTATACGGGCAAGTGGCTCGAGGCTTCAGCCCGGACTCCCAATACGGACAGCAATGGATCAATGTCCTTCTCGGTGAGTCAGCAACCTGCTCGGGCAGCTCAAGCTGCTTCGTGGTTCGTAAACGGCAGGATGATTCATCTTGGCAATCACCTGTTGGAAATCGAATGTGTACGCAGTATTAAAGGCCTACCCTGGCACTGACAGGTCAGCTTTAAAGGTCTGACTAGAGTGCGCTTCGCAGGTACCGCAGGTAAGCAACGCAGCCAATACCATGCCGCGACAAATGCCGCTAGCCCGCCCAAAGCAAAAGTTCCAGAACGGGCCAAGGACTGTCCAGCTGTTAACCCGCATTTACAGCGCCCCCAATGCACCGCCCATGCCTGACAGCGTCGGCATAGAGCGCCGGCCCTGGCCCTGTAAAGCGTCGGCTGAAGCTGCGCTGAATTAAAATGGAATCGCAGCGAACATGAAAAGCAGCCGAAGGTAGCGGCGTGCAGCAGTTGGGCGAGAGAGTAACAGGGCGCTCAGGGTGGTCTTGCCAGGCTGCCCAGCAGCACCCAACGCACAGCAGCCAAACAGCAGATACAGACCAGCTAGCTGCTGAGGGTGACATGCGCCAGTACTCTGGCCATGACCATGAAAACAGCAAAATCTCCGGACTACTACCCCCAGCGCCCAGAGCAGACCGATAAGGCGAACGGCTGTTAGCCCGAGCGATTCAAGATGCAAGGGGTCAGAAAGGTTTGTTAATACGGCCCATTGAGAGAACTGCATGAGCGCCAGCGCAGGGAAAAACGCCAGTACGCCGGGTCGGCCTGAGCAGTTCGCAGGAAACCTTCGCCGGTAGCGCAGCGCCAGGGGCTTTTATTGGTCGGTGGGCAGGCAACCGTAAGGCTGCAGAAAAAAAATTGCCCAAGCACGATCCCCAGCATCACCATAGGGGTAGACGTCCAGACTGGAAAATTGCAGCACCAGACCCAGGCCGATCACAGTTGGCGATAAAGCCGACCGAACCCCATAGCCGGATCATGCTGTACGGCGACGACTGCGACCCATATGGCTCAGGGTTAATGGCCTCGAACTTGCGGTAGTTACCGCATGCCAGAAGAAGGCTGTGCAAGCCATTGATCATGAGCCAGCCAGATATATCCTGACGGTAAAAGATTGCCGGTGAAACGCCAATGCGGTGAATTAACGCACCCAGGACGCACGGATAGCAGGACGCTGGCCCGTGACGTTCGCCAGCCAACCCCAGAGATGGGCGCCAGCAGCGCATCAGCATGGGGATGGCTACCAGCTCACCGACCTCGCAGCCGCTGTAGCCAAGTGATTTGAAAATACAGCTGCAAGAAAAGGTGCTACGCGCCGAAGCAAGGCCGAAGTAGGCAAATAAGAAGCCGGACAAGCCGCCAGTAAGCAGCATCAGCGGCCCGCTTTTCCATCGGCAGGCTTAGGCAGCACGGCCGGCACATTGGCCGAGTACGGTGTGCTGGGACGTTGACGGTCAGCGTTTGCGGGCGCGGTGGCGCCAATAGATGATCCATTCAGCACCATGGGCCATCATCGCCTCGGCAATCGGCCGTCGCGCGAATGCCTACGCAAGGTCATGCGCCCTTGGTGATCACGTCCACCGGGTTGCCGGTGTCACATCAATCGAGCGCCCCGGCGTGGTGATACTGGATTGTAGCTTGAGGCGCAAGATGGGCGGACGATCGGCTGTCCGGAGGAGATACCACAAAACACTCCCGCCAGCGTTTATTGTGGTAAATCCCTGGGGCGTCAGGCTACAATCACGATGTTCGGTTGCCGAGGCTTTGGGCTACTGAAGCAAAGCCAGCGCCGATCTCCGACAACCTTTGACCGCATTGATGTACTCATCAGCGCGTAGGCCAGTCTCGTCCCAGGCGTCCAATACGGCTCGCCCAGGACCAGGGGCACACCCTCGGCGACTACAGTAATTTTCGCACCCACGAGTTCTGGGGTCACGGCGCAGCTGAATCCATTATAAGGCTTCCAGTTCCGGCACCTTGTCCCGGGGTCCGGCACTTTGAAAAAGGCGTTCTCGGAGACGTCCGTCCCAGCCTGAACGGGAATATCGATAGGTCCCAACTGCTTCAGTGGTTAACCGCGAATCACAATGCCCTGACCTTCAAGGTATATTTGCGCGCGATAGCCCCGGCGGCCGACGCGCCATTGCCGTTTCACGCGCGAGGAGCGGCCGGCACTCCGCGATAGTCCCGCACACCGTACTTGTGATGATAGGTGTAGTCGGCATGGGCCGGACGGAAGGGTCCTTGATCGCCGAGTAATCCTTGGACTTCATGGTCGTTATTGCTGATCAACAGCCCAATCGGACAACCCGTCGTTTTGCCTTCGAATACCCGGTGAGAATTTCGACCTCATCCGGGCTCCTGGCGCTGCGTGGGTATGCCGCTGGTTTTTGGGGCCTGGGGGGGGGGCTTTGGGGGGGGGCCCCCCGGGGGGGCGATCAAGATCGCGTTGCAAGTCACTTGACGTCAGCGCCATTACCCGGCGGGGCCAGTCCATCGACAATGCCACCAATGCCGGGCATGGCTTTCACCTGCGGTGGTAACGGTAAGAGAGTACCGAGGTATTTCCGGACATGCGCGCAACCTTGAGGTCTGATAGCAAGGCTTCAAGTATAAACGTCCCACCTTGGTGGGTGACAGCCTGGCATGGTCCGTTAGGCTATGTTTTTCTCGACGCGGAAGCAGCGCATCAGGCGGTACTGGATCTGATATTTCCCGCTGAACCATGTCTGGGGCTAGCTGATCAGCCTGTGATGTCTCCTCACCTGTCACTTCGGCGATCACTGCCTCCATCGGGAATCGGCGGCGGAAGTCTTGCTGGCGATCATGGCGTGCCATGCCCCAGCGGCAATTCATCCCCGTGCACGGTCATGGTCCAACTGGGCTCATGCCAACCGCGCTGCTTGACCATTCCAGCACATCAACCTGCCGGGTGATCTCTGGTTTCTGCCCGGCGTCATTGTCGGTGCCTGGCTTGGCCAGTTGTTTTCCTGGTGGACCTGGCCGGCTTCCCTGGTGCAAGCTGTGCATCGCCGGTTTTTATCCTGCTGCTTTTTTTTTTTTTTTTGTTTTTTTTTTCCTGTGCGGGGCCGCCTATACCCAAAGGTAGCCACCGGGCCGTGTCGGCACCCTGCTGGCGGCTGCATTGACTAACTTTTTATCAGCTGTTCGTGGGTGGCCACTGGCCCCCTGGGTGGCGGCCTTTACAAGCAGGCAAAACAGGACCGGCGAACGGCTTTCCACCGTTGGCCATTTGCCGCTGCATGAGCCTGCCAGGCATGCACCAAGGCTCTTGGTCATACGGCGCTGCAGGATTCGTATTCAGTGAATGGGCTGGGTTAATTTCTGGTCATGATTGCGGCGGGCGCGCTCGGACCTGGGCTGGATTACACTACTGCAGCGCATCAGCGATTCAGCGCTTCGGGATGATATTTCAATGTGCTTTTGACCTGCTGGCCATTGCGCCTGATCTGGCAGGCTGGCAAGCAGTTGGTTGTTTTTGACGTCACAATTTCGTTGCAGAATGTCGGAAATTCGGCCGATAAATGGACTCATCTTACAGGAACCCGCTATCCGTTGTTCGGAACGCCAATTGAACCAAGTTCAGCACCTCAGAGCAGGGACCAGCCAGAAACGCACGCCTGGGCAGTCCGGCCCCGCGAACCCCTTTGCTCCGGGCGCGGCCCAACCGAGTCTATTGGATTCCATCTTCAAACCCCATCTACAAGGGTCCGGCAAATTGCGCAAGCCGAGCGCCTTGCGCGGGTAACGTCATTCCAAAAGAGCGTGCGGCGCATCTGGAAGGCTGTTCGCCTGAAGGTCAGTTGTGATGGCGAGCCCAAGGCAGACACCGGGCAACCTGCTGGAAGTGCTGGGTTGATTCACAGAAACCGGCGGGTTCCGTTTTCGGGGGGCCTCTGGAAACGTACGCATGCAGCCAGCCAGCGCGAGATTAGGCGGGCATCTATGGCCCAATTAATTGAATGGATTCCAAGCGCGTTTGCGACGACTTACTCCATTACGCCGAATTATTCTTGCCATGCTGAGGGAAGTTGGCAGCGAAAGGAGCCGGCCTTATCAGAGAGAAGCTTCTGTCTGCGCGGCCGGATTCGACCTCAGCGTTATTACCAACGAGTGAGCGCACCGCCGGTCGCGCCCAGAGCGAATCGCAGAGCAACCTGATCAGCAGCTGGAATACCGAAAAAGTCGGCGATTCAGATCAGCGACATCCTCAACCAGTTGCGCGAACAGAACAACTACCGCAAGCAACAGGGGCGCAGCGTATCGCAATTGCAGCGCGTGATCGACAATTTTCAAGGAAACAATGGAATTCTGAGCCAGCGCTTGCTATGGCTGCTTTGATCGTATTTCGCGATATTCCAGGCGCTGATGTTGCTTGGCGTCGTGTTGACTGACCGCCCAGACTCAAAACTGCACCTTGCTCGCCAGCGAACAGCGCCTGGTAATCTCGGGCATTGCTGAGCGCTGGAGAACAAAGACGCCATGGCGCCCTGGCTGAGGTTACCCAGTCCAAAATCGACTTCGGGCCACTGCGCCATCACATTGCACCCATGCTTGTTATCCACCTCGATTTAACCAGACGCCCTGGCTCGGTCAGATGATCGGCCGCCTTGGGCGAGCATTCTTGCGCACCAGGCCAGGCGTCGTGGCCGGCGGACGAGGCCCATTTCGGGCTCGTGCAGATACTCATCGGCCAGATCGGGCCATGTCTTCAGATCGACATAGGGCGGGTGTTACTGGACAATTCAGATCGAAAAACGCTCACCGGGCATTCACCCTCCAAAGCCATCGGACCAACGCGCCTCAACCACGCTCTTGCAAACTGATGCGCCTCCGATGTTATCGCCTCCGCTACGGCTCCCACGGGGGCATCGGCTGACAAGATCTGCCAGTAGCACCTCGGCCTCAGGATAGGCGTAGGGCGCAGCAATGCCGATTTGCAGGGCACTTCGGTACCCACAGAATCCAGAATCCGCGCTGGTTCCTCGCTCAACCAGGGAGAGAAGCGATATGCCCAATCAGCTCCGCAATCGGCGGAGCGCGGCAACAGGTACCTCGCTCATCGGACAAATAAAGTCCAGGCCGGCCCAAGCGCGCGATTGCCCGGTCAGATAGGCTGCCGGGTATGGCGCTGTCAATGAGTTTGTGCAAGCAGTGGCGGACCGCCAAGATCACCGCTCACTGGCCGGTCACCCGGCAGCCCAGATATCCTCAGGCGGTCTCCCAGGGCAGGTAGAGGGCATTTGCAACACCAAGAAGGCGAGACTCATCCAGGCCATTATTCGGCGCCATGGCCCAAAGAACAGGCCCTTGTTCTATGAAAGCGACTGACACCCCCAGCGGACCAGATCACGGATAGTGCTGAGTGCGTTGAGTTCGTTTCCATGGCGATGATCCTGATTGAAGCGTCAGACAGGTTTTTGAAAAACGAGGTGACAAGCCAAGCCGCTTATTCTACCCTGGCATTAGCGTGGGGAGGACTACTTGATACACTTGCCTTTTTTATCACGCAGAATCAATCCCATGAGCCCAAGGACCCCAACGAACCGGATAAATTCTGGCCGCTCTTCCGTCAGGCCACCCCACGGCGCGCGGCCCATCAGGTCGACCAGGCCGACACCGGCAACCCCCGAAAACCGACCGCGCACGCATTCAAGGGGACGCTTACGCCAGGGGGCCGTGCAGCCACCGGCAAGGACCGGGTTAACGGGCTTGTCGGACCAGTTTGTTCATGATGTGCTGCCAGAGGAGGAGGCTTAGCTTACCGCGGCCAAATGGGCGTACAGGAGAGTCAAACTGCCGCAAAAACTCAAAGGGTGGCCAGATTTTCCCCTTGAGGCTCAATTTGATCTGCCACGGCATTGGGACGGTGGAGAAGGCCCGGGGAAAAACTTGCTCTGGGCCTTTCCGCGAGCGAACAAGATGGAAGGTGCGGCTGTGCTGGCGTGTTTACCCAGGCAAAGGCGCAAACGCAAGGGGACGGCGCAAACCCTATCCTCAAAGAAAAAGCCATTGTGAAACACCTTGGTTTACTGGCAGCACAGCCAGGTGCTCGCTTTTAACTCATGCCTTGCCCCCCGCCCATGGGCGCACCGTCCGTTTATATTCTTGCTCAAAACCGGGGACCGATGATGGAGGGGGCGCGGGACCCGATTGAGGGGAAAAGCGGGGCCAAAAAAGGGGCTCAAGGCCTTTTCAAAGGGGGAAAAAAAAAAAAAACCCTGGGCCCAAAATTTTTTTTCGGGATTTCTTTTTTTTCCT
>Ga0163217_1115734_pt1 | contig 13936 bp, 18 predicted proteins | sample SynspAceP_FD_185933 | JGI IMG/M metagenome (GOLD analysis project Ga0163217, IMG submission 185933) | Saline lake microbial communities from Ace Lake in Antarctica - Synechococcus sp. Ace-P (PacBio error correction) | ecosystem: Environmental > Aquatic > Non-marine Saline and Alkaline > Saline ... | reverse complement strand
ATTGAAGAAACTGAGACATGCCCAGTTTCTTCCAAGAATAGCGATGCCATAGGAAGGGAATAACGCCAGCAAGGAACAGCGCCTCAAAGCTTTTGGCAAGCCTGAAAGCGTGAAGCTGATTCGGGCGGAACTGCGGCTGGAACAGACTGAAAGTCTGATTCCGGGCTGCACTTGAAAATTTCAGGGCAGGACCGGTTGGGCTAGGTAGGGCGAACAGCAGGCTGGACTTCCCGCCGATCGCAATCAGGCGACAGTTTCCCGCCATTCGATGAATTGCTTATCTGCTCCTTTCAGAACGGAAGTGAAAACGGAAATGGACTGGCATAGGTAGACTCACCGACAGCGGTGAGCGGTGAGTCTGCAATGTCAGGAGGCCGGGCTAGCGGTCGAGGGCGGCAGATCAATTCAGCTTTAAACCATTTACCCACAGCCTTCTGACGGTTTAGGCTTCCGGCTGTAGATTCAGTCATTGTTTCTGGAGCATCCCAATGCCCCTCTTGCTGACTGGCCGCCGCTTCCGTTGACGACCTGGCAGCAGGAGCTTTGGCCCTTTATGCCCTGCTCGAAGGCGGAGCCGAAAGCGCCTGATGCGCCGCCTGCGCGCTTGCCGGCTACCGGGCCCAGATTTGACTCGGCGCGAGGGTTGGGTGACCCCGAGGCCTTTCTATTTGAGCTTCATGGGGTTCGTCACCCCACCTCGGCCACCACCAGTGTTAGGCCGTGATGCGGCAGGTAGAACGTTCAGGCGGGTTCATGCCGCAGTTGGGGTTCCCTCTTGGTCGGAGCCAACCGATGTTGTTTGTGGTTGCTTGAGGCCCAGGTGTTGTCCTCGGCTGGATGAGGACATCCCTCTGCCAACCTGACCCCGCATGAGAACCACGACTGAGACTTTCGTGGCGGAGATGGGCGGCTCGCGCAGTTTTGCGCTGGGAGCCTTGGAGCAGTTGTCGACGCCTGAGCAGGCCTTGGCGCTGGTCGCTGGTCAAAGTTGATCTGCAGGGGCCAGCAATCGGACCTTGCCGGGATTCGAGGATCTGCTTGCGCAGGATTTCTACACCCTGGCTGGGGTTCATTGATTGATTGATCGTGGCGCAGCCCCCTGTTGCCGCAGCCGCTCGTCGGGGGCATGCCTGGGGCCATTGATCAGGCCCATGCCGAGCGAGCGACTGCGATCCGCCCTGGTGTATGGTCAGAATCAGCGATGGGGACGATCCCCACTTCGCCAAGGCTGGTTCGATCGCTGTTCGCTGCCCAGCTGATTGCACCGTCCCCTGCCAGAAGGTCTGCCCTGCCCTGGCGATTGCAGCGACGGTGCTGTTCAGTCCGATCGCTGTTATGGCTGGCGGGCGCTGTCTGCGGTTGCCCCATGAGGTGATTGAGGAGCAGGGGCAGATCCTCAGGCCTCGAATGGTGGCGCGCTGCTGGCCGCCTCTCGGCCCGAGGCCCGGTCTGGAGATTCACACCGCGTTTGGTTCTGTCGAGCCTTCGCAAGGCGCTGCTGCAGGTGGAGGCTTCGGCTGAGCTGCGGGCCCCCTGGCTGTGAAGCTGTGTTGGCCTTGGAGGGCCCTGCCGGCGTCCCGCCGTCCAGCTGGCCGAGGAGCTCTGGGGGCGCGTTGCCCGGATCCTGCGCGCCGGTGCGCCTTCCGCCGCTCTGGGCCGCTCGATGGGCGGGCCATGAGCGGGGGATATCGGCGCCAGGCACCGGCCCACGCGGCTCTCGCGCCTGCTCGCGGCGGTGCGACCGATCGCTCCTCCAGGCGCCCCTCCAAGCTGAGCCGGCGGAACCAATCGCCTCCACCTAGCCGTTGTTCCGCCGCCAGGCCGGTTCGCCCTGGCGGCAGGAGCCATGGCCGCTGGCGTGGCCTTCGGCACGGATGATGGCTAGGGCTTGCTGCAGCCTTTGATCCTCCAGGCCGAACAAAAGAGGGCACCGTAATGCTGGTTGATACCGCTGGCTCTGGCCCGGAGCCCTTTGAAGCTTGCACGGGGCTGGTCGGCTCCCTGGCTAGCCTGCTGATCGCTAGAACTTGCTGGTCAGGGCCTTGCCAGACTGCCCTTCGAGTGAATTTCGTGATCCCCCTCCCGGCCCCGTATCCCGCGTTCTGCGTCGTCCGCCCTTATCCTGGCGGAGTCAATCGATGACTCGACCTGCTCCTGAGATGGGCCGGGGGATGGCGTGCGTTGGCAGCTGGCGTAGTCCTGCCAGCCGAGGATCATCCTGGAAATTGTCTGGATTTCTGGCGCGAGGCGCTCAGGCGCGCATATTCCGCCACGTACCGTTCAGCTGGAGGCTCGGCCTGATCGAGCGCGCCGACCTGCCTTCCGGTGGTCACGGTCCGCCATGGCGGCGACAACCGGGCGGTGGTATCGAGACGCACCCTGCACCGGATCAGCGGCCATTCCGCAACCGGGTGGGCGAGGTGGTTGGCCTCACCTGCGGGTTGGGGCCGGGCCGTGTTCGGGCCGTGGCGCGATGGTCCGCTGACCTGCTCGATTCCGGCCAGTCGCTGCTGTTGCTGGGCCGCTGCGTTGGCAAAAACTCGGCGTGCAGCGAGATCGCCCGGGTGTTGGGCGGGACACCTGGAGCGTCGGGTCGGTGGTAATGACACCAGCAATGACGATCGCCGGGGACGGGGACACATCCCCATCCCGCCATCGGCCAGGCCGGCCGCATGAGGTGGCGCGGCCGGAACTTCAGCCGAGGTGATGATCGAAGCGCGTTTGATAAACCACATTGCCGAGGTTGTCGTGAGTCGATGAGATCGGCACGAGCGCGAGGCCCTGGCGCTCGCACCATTTTTGACTAGGGAGGTGGGGGAGCAGCTGGTGGCCACGGCCATCGGCAACGGCTGGCCAACTTGACCGTAACCCGACGCTTCTGCGGACTGAAAGTCGGTGGGTCTTCAGTCCGTCACCCTGGGGCGATGAGGAGGCGCTGCCGCGCGGTCAGTCGGGAATAAGTCGCCGTCAGCGAAGCGCGTCCCCCACCTTCCCGTGGCATGCGTGGAGATGCGCAGCCGCAGCCGCTGGCTGGTCACGGTCGATGTAGCCGCCACCGTCGATGGCCCAACTGTCGCGCCAGCGCGCCGAGCCCAGACCGTGAGCTGAGGCGAGGGCGGGGTGCTGGGCTGGAGCATCCCGTTTGGCCGCAGGCGGGCTGCGGGCCCACGGCGCCAGACTGCCGCTCTGAGCGCACGCCAGCCTGGCCCCGCTCCCTGCCTGATACGGCCGCAGCGCGCCCCTCGAGCGTGACTGCGAGAGCGACTGCTTGGAGCGATTTGCCAGATCACCGCCCGCCAGCTCTGTTTGATGCGGATTTTCTGGGCCGGGGTTCAGTTCCCAGCTGTGGAGCAGGCGGCGCGCATCCGTCAGTTGCGGTCTGAGCGGGATGTGGTGACCTGAGGCAGCCGAGTGCGAGTGCTCGAGTGTGCGTGCGGGCGGCGAGCTGGGCCGCGGACCCGGAGGTTGCGCCGCCTGGCCCAGCGCCATCGACCTGCGATCCTGTGGGGGGCTCGTTGATCAAGGCGACATCCGTGTCTCCAGTGTATACGCGGGCATTGAGCCGGTTGTGCGCGTCGTCAGGAGCTTGCGCCAGGGGGGGAACCCCTTGGGAGTTGGCCCAGGGCGCTGTGGTGCGAGACTCGGGGTCTCGCTTTCGGTGACCGAGGATGGGAGTTGAGGCCGCACCAAGTGAAGTGCCGCTGCGCGGGGTGGAGCAGGTTGGTTGTGGTGCAAGATCGACAGCACGCCCGGGGCGACTGGTGCTTGCGGACGGGCTCGCGGCACAGGCCGAGCGCCCAGGGTTGGATTGCATGGCGGCTCGGGGAGTGCTCAAGTGAGCGTTACGCGTCTGCTGCTCGGCGAAATCGCCGGGTACGGCGGTGAAGTGCTCAACAGATCTACTCGCGAGTTGTCGCGCTGTGTTGAAGCGACTCCACTAGTGCGTCATAGTCTGGAACCTTCGCGCGGCAGCGAGGCGAGATGTGATGATTGACGACTAGGATCGGTGAGCTTCTGGTCGTGGCATGACCTCGCGCAAAGCAATCACACTCGGTCCCGAGACGTTCGGCTCCAGGTTTTGGCCGTGCAAGTGGTAAGGCAGCGGGTTTTTGGTCCCCGCCATTCCTAGGTTCGAATCTTAGCGGCCAGAGGTTTTTTTCAGGTCAGCGCCTGCCCCGGTTCTTCCAGACCCCTGTTGGTTTTCGGATTTTGACGGGGTTCTGGTCGATGGCTGCGGAGTACTGGTGTGGGAGATTTTCCCGCCGGCCGCTTCTGGGGCCTCGATCCAGCCTGGGTGTGCCGGAGCAGGCACAGTGGTTTTGCCCGTCTTGGCCTGATTTCCAAAGGGCTGGGAGATGGTTGTTGGTGGCCCGCCGAGCTGGCTCGCCCGGCGCTGATCCGGCTGCGAATGAGGCGATTCGCCGGGAGCACTGTCGGCGGGCCCTGGGCCGGATCTCCGGTTGGCAGCCTTTCCTGTGCAGGCGGGCCATGGATGGAGGTGCGCGTGGGGCGATTCGCCCAGGCGACCGAGGGCGCTGGCTGGCTCTTGCATCGATGGCCTATCCCGGCGTGCCGAAGCGGCTGCTGGCCCTCTCTGGCGGTAAGGTGCCGACTGGGCCGTTCTGACACCAGGGTTGCGGCCTTTTGCCGCGAAGTGTTTGGGCCGCCTTGCAGCTGGAGCCCATGGCGGCTCTGGCACGAGCAGGGTATTAAGGCGGAGGTGCTGTGCAGCTGCGTGGCCTGGGGCGGCCGCGGTGTTAGCGAGACCGCCGCCCCACCTCGAGGACGTCCTTCACGGCGGCCTGGAGCAGGTGCGCTGTTTCCGCCGCCTGGGGTTACTGGGCCAGGGCGATTCGCACCGCCCTGCCGCGGGGAAAAAAAAAATCGCCCTTGCTGGAGGCCGACTGCTTCGCGGCCCTGGCGATCTGGCCTTGCCCGCTAGGTACGCCATGTTATTAATCTTCAGTTGATACGCCAGCTCCCATGGTGGATCTGTGCCTTGAGGCCGCTGCCGGTCCGTGCCGGATCTTTCGCGCCGCAGCCTTGTTCCTTTGCTTCCCTGCTCATGGCCTCCCGATCCCAAAGACACTGACCTCCGGCTCGCCATTCCCCGCTCCGGACGGCTCCAGCCTGCCGCCTTCATCGGAGCCGGACAAGGCGATCAGCTGGTTGGACAGATCGAGGCGCAACTTCGGCAAGGGCTCGATCATTTGCGCTGGGCGATTGCTTCCGCATGCGGTTGAACCGTGATCCACGGCAGCCTCACCTGGATCTGGCCCTGGGCGGGGGGCTATCCCAAGGGCGGGTGGTGGAGGTTCTATGGCGGAAGTTCGGGTTAAAACCACCTTCACCCTGCCAGCCATCGCGAGGCCAGCGCGCGGCGTGGGTTGGCGATTTCGTCGACGCGAACATGCCCTTGATCTGTCTATGCCGCTGCCATGGGCGTCGAAGTTGAAATTTGTGGTCCTCCAGCGGATACGGGCGAGATGGCGCTGGAAGATGTTTGATAGCTGTCCCTCTGCCGCCGTTGACATCGTCTGTGGTCGACTCGTGGCGGCCTGACCCCAGGCTTGAATCGAGGGAGAAATGGTGATCTGGCTGTGGCAGCCAGGCCGCGCTTGATGAGCCAGGCGATGCGGCAGTTCACGGCAAACATCGGCAATCGGCTGCACGGTGATCTTCCTGAACCAGTTACGCACCAAGATCCGGCGTCACTACGGGAAAACCGGAACCACACGGTGGTAACGCCCTCAAGTTCTATGCCTCGGTTGCGGTGGATATTCCGCCGCATTTCAGACCCTCAGCGCGGCACGGAGGAATACGCATCCGCGCAGGTGTGAAAGTGGCAAAACAAAGTGCGCCACCATTCCGGATTCGCTGAATTCGATTTTTGTTTGGTCCGCGGCACAGGCACCCTCGGTTGTGTTTTCGATCTGGCCGAGGAAACGCGTGGTGCGTGCGCAAGGGCGCCTGGTTACAGGCTTTACGAGGGGGACAACATCGGCCAGAACGTGACACACGATCACCTGCGCTGGGAGCAAAACGGAGAAGAAAGGTGATCGAAGCAGCCGTGGCCGCAACCACGAAGGGGGCCGATTTGTCACGCATAATTCGATGAAGCCTCTGGCGCGGCTGCCGCAAGTTTGGCGACACGGCTCGCTGTAAACGAAGCAGGGGGCGAAGTGTTTGAGCCAGCCGAAGCTGAAGGACTGGCCGTTCAGGCTCTCTCCCGGGTTGCTAGTTCAGCTGGCAGGGCCACCGAGTACTGGCTGACGCTTTGGACGGTCTTTGAAGAACCTGATTTCCTGGAGGGAAAGGGCGAGCCGCTTGCAGCTCCTCGGATCGCTTCGGCACCTCCAGTTTCACCAGCTCCGACGTTGCTGATTCCACCCAGGTGATGCCGAAATCGGAAACGGGAATCGCACCATGTGGGGCCATCACCAAGATCGGCCACAAGAAGCGCCCTTGGGCTTCCAAGTTCCGTCGCCGCAGCATAACAGGTGGGCAGCCAGTCCTTGGCCTGAGGTGTGCTGGCCAGAGCCTGCAGGCTCATGACAAGGTTCTTGGACAGGCAGCGATACTGCTCCAGCAGCGAAGAAACATGGGATCGTTGCACAAGTTTAGTTGCGCGTCCTAGGTTTTCTTCTTGATTGTTGAGGAGTAATAAATACTCAGACCCAGACGGGGTTGCGCTCAGCGCCGTCGGCCAGGTTCCCCACCAGCCGACAGCGGGGCCGATTTTGAAGCGGCACGGTGTGAGCCAGAACAGCACCAAGGCTGCGATGCCACCCAGGCCCTGCGTGGAGAGTTTGCACGAAGCGGTACGGCTGCTGCCGCTGAGGGGGAGCCAGGAGGACCAAGCCGCGCGGAGTGTTCCTTGGTTGGCCCCGTTTTTTTTGGCGGGGGGGCAACCCCTGGGGCGAAAGCCTCTTGGCTTTCTCCATCGCGCTGCGTCTGACTGAATGGGCTTCAGATTAGGTGGGCAGGCACCGGTGAGTCCTGACCAGGGTTTCAGCTTGGCGAAGACCTGCTGGCCCCAGCTGCGGCTGCGCACCGGCATCGAGGTATGGCCAGCCAGGCGGGGCTCTGCGCAGGCGGTGTGGCCCGCTGCACTGGCAATGGGCCTCGGGAGCAGTCAGTTTCCGTAACAGTTCCCGACTGTTCCGCAGCCTGGGCCACCGGGCAGCGGTCAGGGGATCTCGAGGCTGTGTCGCAACGGCCCGGACGATCAACTACAAGGCAAGGGCAGGCCGTCTGGTGGTGAGCACCGCCAAGGCCGCAACAGATTCACCCCGTTTGCTGGCCGGTGCGTGTTCTGGGGCAGACCGGCTGCGAACTCGGCGGCGCCAGGCCGCTGGCAACGAACAGCCTCAGGGCTGGATCCTCCACCAGCACGGATGCCAAGACCTGCCTGGGCCAGAACAAGCGACGCTTGTGGTCCAGTTAGGTGGTGGCCGTTAGTGGGGGGCTGTTCCGTAACGGCTTGACGCAAGGGCACGTAGAGGGCAAGTGGGTTCGCTAGCTGGTTGGTTCAGCGAAATAACACTACCGGGGATTGATGCCGGCGAGGTGGCTTTCCTTGCCGAGCTGGCCCACCAGCACCACGCCCCGTCGTTGGAGAGCACCTGCATTCACTCCAACGGTTCCAGGGGTGGCGGTGCAGTTTGCCAGCTGCAAGCTGCTGGCGGTTCGGCCGTGCCCAACTGGCCCCAGCGGGGGCGGCTGAGGCCAGCAGTCAGGCCATGTCGGGCTAGGGGAGCCGAAGCTTGAAGGAGTTGCCGCAGCGGGCCTCCTCCTCTGCGGCAAGGGGAACTGGGTTGTCGGGCTCTGCGGTGGCTGAAGATGCGCGGCTTGACCGTTGATGCAGGGACGAGGCAGGCTTGGATAGCGCTTTGGCAGGCACGGCGCAGCTGCTCCAGTGGCCGTTTTCTCCAGGCTGATTTTCAAGGGCTTGGCGCAAACCTGGTTCTTCCAGCAGCTCGGCCTCGGGACTACCAGCTGGCGGGGCCCAGGTTCATCGCTGCGCACGCTTCACCAGGTCCGTGTGCTCACAGCCACAGTCGGGCTTGATCCGGGGCACGTTCTTCCCAGCAGGGGTCAGGCAAGCCCCGCGGGACGCAGCGGGGCAGTTCCACCTGCAGCAGGCGGCGCGCAGCGTTCGACTGGACCACCAGGGGCCAAGGAGCCTCGCTTCATCGCCAGGGGCACCAGGCAGTCCCACCAAGCCAATCGGGCGGTCACTGCCCGAGCGCCAGCCGGATCAAGTTGTGATCGCTGCGGCGCAGGCTGCGCCACCAGGGGCGCTCAGAGCGTGGGTGGATGGGGCCGCCGCTTCCACCTTCAAAGCAAGGGAGTTGCTTGAAGCTGATGGTGGCTTGGGCTTCAAATCGACAAAGGTAGGGAAGCTGGGCTGAGCGGCCGTACCGGTGATGAAACCCTGTGCGCGACAACCGAGTGGGCTTAGTCGGCACTGGGCCTTGATCGGGTGGCTCGATCGGCTGGATCTCCGGGCGGCTGGCCTGGGAGGTGCGGGGCTGGGTGCATCGCCAGGCGACGCGGAGCGGCCAGCCAACGGGCCTGGCAAAGGCAGGATGGCACCGATCCAGCGTGCGGCCGGCTGGGGGCCTGGTGGTGCTTGGGCTCTGCACTCGATCGGCTGGCGGATCCGTGCCGCGAGAGTTTGATCGGCGGTTTGACGAATGGTGCTGTGATCACGATGTCGGTTCGGTGAAAGGCCCGGTGCTCCAGGCTGGCATGGGCAGGGTGCCGCGCTTCATGTGGCCAGCCATCCGATGGGCCGGCACAGCGGCGGCGGGGGTGGAGCGGCAATTCGGGGATTCTGTTTCCGCCGCCGCCCTTGGGTGCCACCGTTGGCCGACAACGACTCTTGAGCATGGCGGTGGTGGTGAGCTGGGCCACGCTGCTGGCGGCCCAGTGGTGGAGTGCGCCGCCGCGCCCACGACGGCGTGGCGCTGATCTCCCATCGCGGTGTTGGTCAGTGCGGTGCCCTGTTTGCAGGCTGCGGAGCGGGGATCGGCTGCCGGCTGGTCGCCGGGGGTGTTGCCGGCCTTGGTGCGGGGCCCTGGCCTCCAGCGCTTTTGATGACACCACCGGGTGGCGGGTGCAACCCGAGGCTGGGACGCTGTGGCCCGCGTGCAACCGGGAGGCGCTGTGGACGGTGAAGCGATACCGGCGGCTGCCTTGAGCAGCTGGAGGGGCTGGTGGCTCAAAGCGCTGGGCGGAGCTTGAGGCCACACTGGCGGCTGTCAGCAGTTGCGGCCTCCTTTCCTCAAGCCCTTGAGGGACGATGGGGTCTCAGCCCCAGCTGCGATCAGGCCAGCGCCGGTTGAGGCCCCGCCCGGCCAGCAGTTGCCGGCAGACCTCAGCGCGAGAGCCCACGCCTCGGTGCCGTTCGCCCGGTGGATGCCGTCGCCGCCACAGCGAAGCCCGGGCAGCGGAGGTGCGGGCTGGCCAGGCGAAGGGGCAAGCGGGAGGGCGCATGGACGAGGCCGCACGGACGAAGCCAAAGAGGCCTTACCTGTCCAGTGGGCAAGCCCCGCGGCGTGCCGCTCCGCTGTGGCGTAGTGCTCCGGCCCGCTGCCGAGGAGTTGGCCCAAGCCCCGCCTGATCATCTGCCAGCGCTTCCCTGCTTGCGGGGCTGTTAGGTGGGTCGTCACCATCGAACCAGGGCCGGGGCCTCGGTGTGACACATGCAATTCAACGGTTGGCCTCCCCCCGCCGGCGCGCGCCCATCCCCTTCCCCGGCTGATGAGACAAAACAATGAGCCGGCGAATCGTGCCGTCCAACTGGAGGTGCGGCGGACAGCCCGCGGAAGGGCGCTCGGGCGACCGCTGGGTAGAGAACCAGGCGCGCCGCGTTAGCACTCACTCATAGACCACTGTCCGTCGCTGTTACTCCGCCGCCGTATGCTTCTGGTCGGGCCCCTCCGCAACGCCGGCAGTGTGCCTCTCAGCGCCTAAATACGTGCCGTGCAGATCAGCTCGCCGGCAACCCAGTTAGGACGCCGGCGACGGGACCCTGGCCTTGATGATTCAGCCGCGGAAACCTGCTTCTTGGCGCAGGCCGCTGAGCGGTGACGGAGCCCGCAGGATGCGCCGCAGCAGTGAGCCCGGGCTGCTCCAGGGGCGCTGCTCAGGGCCTGCATTCGAGCCCTCTTAGGTGCCACAGACCCTTGGGGCCCTGGCCATGGCCAGCCACGATGGTGCGCCCGTTAGAGGGCAGCGGTGCGATCAGCGGTTCTGGGAGTAGAGCCGCAGCTGCAGATCAGGAAGCGGCGCAGCCGCGTGTGTCGCGCAGCCGCTCAGCTGCAAAGCCAGATCGGCACGCTCGCTCCACCAGCAGGGCCGTGGCCAGATTGCGCTAGGCCGCAGCGACCGATAGCTGGCCATAGGTCCCAGAGGTTGCGGGGCGGCAGCACCGGATCGCGGCCGGCAAATTCCCCAGCTGGCCTTGATGCAGCCAGTCGCAGAGGTTCCGAACGGGCACTTGCCGGGAAAGTGTTGGCTGCCGCTCCTGCTGGCAACGCCCAGGACGCGCCAGAGCCTTGATCGGCGGTCGCCATTCGCCCAGTTCCAACACGCAGCGGGATTCGAGGGGCTGTGGCGGCGGCGCCGGCAGGACCAGATGCCGGAACAGACGGGGCTCCATGAATGCCGCGGCTCCAGCCCGCAACCTGGGTCGCCCCACATCAAATGTGTAGGCCCCCGCCGGAGGGTGCCGGCGCAAGCCGCGCTCTGCAGTGCCTCTCCAGCAAGTCCACGCTCAGCCCTTGGCGCGCCAGCAGGGCCTGCATGCCGTGAGGGGCCGGCGATGCCAGCGCGACCACGCCACATGCAAGTGGCCTGCGGAGGTAATGGCTCTGGGCCCGGTGTCCTGCGTCAAAGAAGCCGGTCATGCTGGCGCCGAATGAGAGGCCTCGATGGTTGGAACCACTGCGAAGACTGGGTTGACGAGCGATTCAGTGGAACCAGTCTGGTTCGCTTGCCAGCCCGGTGGCGGGCGTTGCATTCATCGGGACTGGAGTCTGGAGCTGGGCGATGGCGCCGCTTGTTTGTTCAAAACCAACAAGCGCGGCGATGTTGCGCTTTTTGAGCGAAGCGAGGGGCTCGGGACCTTGGCCGCTTTGGTGGGCGTGATGCCCGACGCTGCGATTCCCGGGCCGCTGTTCTGCGGGCTTGGAGGGCGCGAGCGGGCCTGCTGGCATCGAGTGGCATCGATCTGAGCGTCCTTCCGGCGATGGCAAACGGTTGGACGTTTTGGGAGCTGCCCTGGCGGGTTGCACCGGCGCGAGCAGCTCGCTGAAGCCCGGTGCTTTCGGCTGGGAAAAGACAACTACATCGGCTCCGGCCTGCAGCATCAACGCTGGTCGCCTGACTGGGGCTGGTTTTTTTCACGAACGCCGGGCTCCGCCCCAGTTCGAGGCGGCGGCGGCCAGTGGCGGCTTTGGCAGACGGCTGGCAGCAGCTATTCGAGACTGCTCAAGCTGAATGCCGGCTTGCTCAACGGCCATGGCGCCCTTGCCGAGACCCCTGGTTCACGGCGAGGCCTCTGGGGCGGCATGTCTTCGCTGTTGGCCTCTAGGAGCGCAAGTGGCGCTCGCCGGGAGCTTACGGCATGCGGAGCGCTGTTCTTCGATCCGGCTGTGTTATCGCGGTGATTCGGAGGCGTGAATCTGGCGATTGGACGCGCTGTTCGGAGGGTTCCCCGAGTCTCGTTGAACGGTCTACTGAAGCGAATGGCCCCTCGCCCCCCTGGCCCTGCCAACGCGCACTCTTCTAACAAACTGTATCACTTGCTTCACCACGCCAACTTCTTTTTGGCGTGGCTTACCTGGCAAAAGGCGAAGCAGGGTTCTGGGAAGCTTGAACCAAATGATCGCCGCCGCGACCGACAACCTCCGCCGGACTGACCTGGGAAGGGGAAGTGAGGTTGGCGGCTGGCAAGCCATCGGCTTGGCGGTCTAGATTGCGCCGATCAGCCAGATATTTCCTGACGCAGGGTCTGAAAAGCTTGCTGATCACGCGCGAGCGTTTCTCCGGCTGGTGGTCAAGTTGTTGCCAGCTCCACTGGACGACCACCACCAAGACGCGCAGGCAGCTCCAGCAAACCAGGCACCCTGGCCAAAGATTTCGATGGTGTCCGGAGCACACCCTTTGCTCGACCTGGGCGAGATCCCGCCAGCAAAAATGTGCGCCTTGCCCACCCGGCGGCCTGGCTCCAGTCACCTTGCAGGGTTTCGCTGACCTTGCCAAGGATTTCGCTGTAGCGCTCGGTGAAAGGAACTGTGGTGACGGTTTCTGCCGCAGGTGAGTGGATGATTCGGTCATCGGTTCGTTCCGTTTTGGGCCGTTTGCTCCTGTGCTCGGTGCTGGCTTCGGCTCATCAACAGAGAAGGCATCGTTGTGCGAATCTCTGTTATTGCTCAGAATACCCATAACGTATCGGCATGCGGGACAGCCCTGGGCCGAGCTGGTGCACATGTGTGTCGCGATCTTGCTGACCGAAGCTCGAAGCGGTTCTAGGTGGCAAGAGCCCCAGAAAGTTGCGCTTGCTGATGGGGAACCTGCCTGCCTTTGCTGGTGATGGCTGCCTGCCCGCCGGATCGGCGTTGCCGGATCGGGCGGTCTGGCCCTGCCTGAATGTCTGGGAGCTGCTTTCTGAAGCGCCCAGACGCTTTGCCGTTGATCCAGAGAGCAGCTGCTCGTCACAGAAAGTACGGGCTGTGACGCCGGCACGGTGGCGCTGAATCGGCACGGCCACTCCCATGCCGCTTGGAGAGCGTTGCCTTCGATCTCGACCGGTCCCTGGCTTTCCCGCCGGCGCTGACTGTTGATCGCTCCGGCCTGTGGGCAGGGCCGGCCGGGCGAAGGCACGAGGAGCAGCACGGGCAACGGACGATCCGGGCCTGGTGGTGAGTGGCGCCTGCCGAGCAGCTCGGGATGGGCTGAGGCCCACCCCTTCCACTGGGCAGATCGAAGATTTGGTGAGAATAGGGAAAGCGCGACAGGCGGCTGCCCATGGCCCCGGCCTTCTTGCCCATGCTTCCTCCCGATACCAGCGGCGTTCAGCTCTGCCCGATGAGGGTGGGGACGCGCTTTCCCGACATCTGATCCTGCCGGGAAGTGGGCATGGAGTGCCAGAATATCGCGCTCTTGAAAGGCTGCCTCGGTTCTTCTTTGTGTCGGCACCGGTGGGGCTGGGCTCACGCTGTCCTGCTGTATCTTGGGCGGCCGGCCGGGCGTCGGGGGGCGTCTCGGCATCGTCGTTTCGATGTGGTCGGACACAGCAACCTTGCAACGCCAGGTGATTCACGGCACCAAGCTGGGTGGGCAAACCAAGATCGAATCTGGCCAAGCACCGATCGTGAGATCACCCCACTGCCAGGTGATCTCTACGCGAAACGCCTCCACAGCGACAACGCCCGGAGATCATTTTGCCCCCTACGGGACAATCGTCTGGCGACGCACCGACAATTTTCCCCACCGCTATCTGGTCAAAACGAGCTTGGCGTGCTGCTGGGGCAAGACCGGAATTTGTCCTATGGCTCGATCCTTTCGCTTCGAGGGTCAGGCCCACGGTGTTCAACTAACCAAGGAAGGGCCCAAACTACCGCGACTGTTTCCCCGAAACCGCCGCCGGCCGGGCATGGTGCCCTCCGCGGCCGAATGCGGCGTTGTGGGGGGTGTTCTGCCCGGCATTCATCGGCTGATCCAAGGCCGACGGGAAACGGTGAGGCTCATCACCGGCATCAGGCACCACCGTTGGAGGTTGGTTCGTTTTGCTGCTCTTTGATGCCCTGAAGAGTGGTGTCCTTCGGCGAAATTGAAGTTTTGAGCCGAGTCCGGGATTCGGCCGGTGATCGCTCGAATTCGGGGCCTGATCCTTCCTTTCTTTTTTCTTTTTTTGGTTCTCACA